>Ga0207797_1002912_pt1 | contig 11683 bp, 13 predicted proteins | sample PRCRCaboRojoPR_6_FD_187275 | JGI IMG/M metagenome (GOLD analysis project Ga0207797, IMG submission 187275) | Marine sediment microbial community from Cabo Rojo, Puerto Rico - PR CR 10% Liquid 1 (SPAdes) | ecosystem: Environmental > Aquatic > Marine > Coastal > Sediment | place: Cabo Rojo, Puerto... | reverse complement strand
CCCTCGTGGATGACGAGGTTGTACTCCGAGAGGTCGCCGTGGACCAGCCCGGCGTCGTAGAGCCGCCGCATGTACTCGCGGACCACCTCGTAGGCGGTCCCCGGGTTCTCGACGGTCACCTCGTTGAGCCGGTGGGCCCGCTCGCCGTCCCGGCCCAGGAACTCCATCACGAGGACGTTCCGCTGGACGGCGATCGGTTCCGGGACGCGGACGCCCGCGGCGCGGGCCCGTTTCAGGTTGGCGAACTCCTTTTTCGTCCACGCGACGACCACCTTCTTCTTGTCCGAACCGATGCCCTCGAACCGCGGGTCGCCGTCGAGGTAGTCCCGCATCGTCCTGAAGTCGGAGGCGTTGATGCGGTAGACCTTCACCGCGACGTCGCCCTCGGGGCCCTGGGCGAGGTAGACGTTCGCCTCCTTGCCGGTCGAGAGCGGCCCGCCGAACGCGTCGATGTGGCCGTCCTGGACGAGCTTGTAGAGCGCGCCGAGGGTGGCCTCGTCGAACACCGAGTCCTCGACCTTGAACTGGTCGGCGTCCTTGATCCGTTTCCGGAACTGCAGGAACTTCCGGTCGCGCTTGCGGGCGATGCGGTCCGCCTCGTCGTCCGAGACGTCGATCTCCTCCCACTCGTCGCCGAACGAATCGCCCTCGCCCTCGTCCGGTTCGATCAGGCCGAACTCCTCGGCGGCGTCGGTCATGTGGGTCGGTCGGTCATACCGAGCCCGTGATGTGCCCCTCCTCGCGGAGCTGGTCGGCCTCCTGCTTGTCGTAGCGCCAGGCGATGTCGCCCTTCTCGTCCTGCCAGTCCCACGGCTCGACCAGCACGACGTCGTCCTCGCGGATCCAGACGCGCTTCTGCATCCGCCCGGGGATGCGTGCGGTTCGCTCGACCCCGTCCATGCATCGCACCTTCACCCGGTTTGCCCCCAGCATCTCCGTGACGACCGCGAACACCTCGTCCTCGTCCGGCATCCGGAGGTTCTTGCGTCCACCGTCGTTCTCGCTCATACCCGTGGCTTCGGGAGACAGGCCTTTAAGTCTCCCCTCTCGGGTCCGAAACGCCGCGAGGACGCCTCGCCGGGCCGCTCAGTCCGCGAGCCCCTCGAGGTAGTCGAACTGCTTCCGGAGCTCGGCCCGCCGCTGGCGGGTGACGACCGACGCGTCGAGCAGCGGCCCGGCGAACGCCACGTCGACCTCGAACTCCGTCGTCGCCGTCACCGTCGTTCCGCCGTCGGCGGGTTCGATCCGGTAGACCGTCCGCATCTCGCGGAAGATGCCCTCGCGCTGTTCGTAGGCGAGCGCGGCGTCGCTCCGCTCGACGAGTTCGAGGTCGAGTTCGATCTCCAGGAACATACCGGCGGTGTTGGCGATGCGAAGCCGGTCGCCGTCGAGTCCGACCTCGTCGAACCCCGCGGCCCGCATGAACGTCTCGACGTCGGCGATCGCCTCGCGGACCCGCTCGACCGGTGTCGGGATCGTCCGGGTGACCGTCACCGACGCCACGCCGACCACCCCGTCCGATCCTGTCGGCCAGTGTAGGCACGCTGTGACCCCATCGTCCCGAGGTCGGGCCGCGCACGCCAAGGCCCTTTCCCGGGCGAACGCCGATCCGAGCAGGCATCGGGTGGGACTTCCCACCCGAGGTCCGTCCGGGCCCGTGGAACTAAACCGGAACCCCGAGTCCCCCCGCGCATGGATCTGCAGGAGACGCGCGAGTGGCTCGGCGACCGGGGACAGATCGGTTCGGCACTGGTCGTGCTCGGTATCCTCGTCGTCGGCCGGGAGAACCGGGCGGCGGCGGTCGGCGCGGCGCTGGTCGTCGCCGGGGTCGCCCTCGTCGCCGGTGGGCTGGTCGACACGGCACTCGAGAAGACCGGGATGAAAGGGGCGCTGTAGTCCGGTCGAACGCGGTTCGCCGGTCAGTCGCCCTCGCCCCGGAGCTCGTCGAGGTCGCGGTCGGCCCGGTGTTCGCTGATGAGCCGATCGACCATCTCGGCGTTCCGGTCGCGCCGGCGGTCCTCGGCGCGGTCCTCCCACCCCTCGACGACGGCCTCGACCTCGCCCTCGCGGGCGACCGCCAGTTCGTCGACCTCCTGGATCGTCACCTCCTCGGCCGGTCCCACCGGGATGCCGTGCTCGAACAGCACCTCGTCGGCCTGCTCGGAGAGGTTGCCGTTCCGGAGGACGACCCGCGGCTCGACGTCGGCGAGCCGTTCGGCGGTCTCCCGGCCGGCGCCCGAGGCGTCCCGGAGGTAGACCACGTCGTCCCTCGCCAGTCCGAACCGCCGTTCGGCGTCCTCGATGGCGGCCTTGGTGAACTGCTCGACCGGCTTCACGGGGACCAGCCCGGCCCTCTCCTCGGCCACGTCGGCGAAGTTCGAGTGGTCGAGCCGCCAGAGCGCCTTCAGCCGCTCGAGCTTCCCCTCGAGTTCCTCGTTTCGTTCGTGGGCCTCCTCGAGTTCGCGTTCGAGCCGGTCGGTCTCGCGTTCGAGCCGGGAGACCTCGCGGCGCTCGCGGGCCTCGCGGCGCTCCTCGCGGCGGGCCTCCGAGAGCTCCGCCTCGTACTCCTCGATGCGCTCGTCCTTCTCCGCGATGGTCCCCCGGAGGTCCTCGACGTGGCCCTCGAGCCGCTCGACGCGGGCCTTCAGCCGCTTGATCGTTCGCTCGTCCTCGCTCAGTTCGCGGGGCGTGTGCTCGCTCTCCTCCTCGGGCTCGCTCTCCTCCTCGGTCAGGTCCGCGAGCACCGTCTCGACGGACTCCTCGCCGGCGACCACCCTCGCCGTCACCTCCCCGCGGTCGAACTGTGGGGGGACCTTCCGGGCGATGCGGTCGAACTGGTCCTCGTGGTCGTCGAACGCGTAGAGCGCGGCGGCCATCGCGTCCCGTTCGTGGTCGTTCTCGTAGCCCTCCTCGCGGGTGCGGTGCTGCTTGCCGTCGACCGGCAGGTCAGACGCCGGCGTCCACCCGGCGGCGTCGAACGACCGCCGGAACTTCTCGACCGTCTCGGGCATCGGCGTCACGTCCGCGGCGACGAGGAGCGGCCGCCCGCGCTCGATGATCCACTCGATGACGGCCGCGGTGTCCGCGGTCCGCGTCGAGAGGACGTCCAGGACGTTGCCGTCGAGGTCGAGGACGGCGACAGCGGTGGTCGTCCCGGGATCGATGCCGACGACCACGTGGTCCCGCCGCTTGGCGAGCGGCCGGAACTCGATGCCGTCGCGGCGCTGGCGCTCCACCTCCACCCGGACGTCCCCCGAGCGCCGCGCCGAGACCGGGATCTCCCCCGGGGTGCCCTCTACCTCGAACACCGCCCGCGAGTAGCCGCCGTACTTCTCGGTCACCTCCTTCTCGTAGTCGAGACCGGCGCCCTGGAGTTCCGACTCGACCTCCCGCGACGCGCGCTTGACGTTCCCGTGGATGCGCCGCGTGTAACGGTCCTCCGACCACCCGCCCTTTCCGGTCGAGCGACCACGGGAGACCTTCACCGCCGTCCGGTCGGTGAACGCCGACACCTCGTGGCCGACGTTCATCGCCGCCAGCCGCGCGGCGGCCTCGGCCTCCTTCATGGGGTCCTTCCCGTAGGGGACGCCGTGGCGGGACGCCACCCGCGAGAGCGGTTCCGGCCGCTCGGCACCGGTCACCTGCACGAGCTTCGTCCCCGAGGGTAGCGAGCCCAGAAAGCGGACGAGGTCGTCCTTGTCCGCCGCGAGCTCGTACATGTTGTCCGTCGCGAGAAGGGCGGGCTCCTCGCGGTCGACGAGCCGGCGGAGTTTGCGCAGGGAGACCACGTCCCGGTCGACGTGCTCGCCGTCGAACGCGACGAGGGCGTAGGACGGCGCGTCCCCGCGGACGTCGCCGCTCTGCACGTCCACCCCGAACACCACCGCGTCGAGGGCACTCGTGCGGGTGCTCACGGGGGTGTATAGGCGCAGGTCGGACTTAAGTCCACGGCGGGACCCGGCCGCCGTCGACCTCCGCCAGGGGGTGTCGGGAGACGGTGTCGCCACCGCCACCGATGGACGGTGTCACGACCGTCGCCTCTCCCTCGGGCCGTTTCGGGAGGCCCACCCCCCGGATCGTCCGGTCCCCGCGACCGGTCCTTCGTCCCACCCTCGAAAACTAGTTGATTTATTATGTATGTAGTAGTATGTTAACAGATGACAGGCATGGAACCAACGCGGGCGGGCGAGGACGCGCCGGAGGAGGTGGACGTCCCGCTATCGGAGCCGGAGGACGGCGGAGAGGGTCCGGGAACGGGCAGGGGCGACGATCCGGGATCGGACCACGATGGCGACAGTTCGGAAGCGGGCGGCGGTGGGGAGACCTCGGAGGCCCCCCCGTCCGCCTCGTCCCCGGCCTTCTACGGCCTCTTCCGCTACAAGCCGAAACACGAGAAGGTACTGACGAAGATCGATCTCACCAGGTACCAGAAGCGGGCACTGGAGGAGCAGCTAGAGGAGACCCAGACCATCGGTTCACACGTGACGGCGTGCGAGAACCACCTCATGCTCGCCGAACGGGCGGTCGAGCGAACCACCGACGACGTCAACTCGGCGTACCAGGCGCTGTTCGCCGCCCGTCGCGAACTGACGTACCTGCGGGCCTGCGCGGCGGGGGAGGAGTCCACCCCCGGTGGCCCGTTCGTCCACCGCGAGGCGAAGAAGCTGCTGACGAGGGCCGAGAACGAGCTCTCCGGGTGGACGTTCTTCCTGACCCTCAACATGCTCACGGCCGAGGGGTCACGACAGCTCCGGGAGGACCTCACCATCGACGACGTCATCGACGTCCAGCAGATCCACGACGAACAGTCGCTCAAGCGCATCGAGATGGCCGACGTCCTCGAACGCCAACACGGGACGTTCATGCAGTCGGCGAAGTGGAGCAGCCTCGGGATCATCGTGCTCGCCCTGGTAGCCCCGTACCTCGTCTCGTTCACCTCCTGGGTCTCGGGATGGCGCCTGTTCGGGGGGTTCGGCTCCGGGGCAGCCATGTCCGGGCTCTTCGGCGAGCTGTCGGCACAGTACGGGGCGACGCTGTTCGTCGCGGTGGCGCTCTTCGGGCTGCTCGGCGCGTCGCTCAGCGGCCTGTTCACGCTCCGGGGGGTGGCGCCCTCCGCACGGATGCCCCTCGGGAGCATCAACCTCGAGACGCTGGCGGATGCGCGGCTCGCCACCGGCGTCGGGTCGGCGCTCGTGCTGGTCACCGTCGTCGAGAGCGGCGCTCCGGGGATGATCTTCGCCCTCGATATCGGGTTCTCCACCCCCGCGATGGCGCTGCTGGTCGCGTTCGTCGCCGGCTTCTCCGAGCGGTTCCTCGTCCGGGCCATGGTCAAGGTGACCGGGGAGGAGGACCTGAAGCCGGACTTCCCGTCGATACTCCAGTACGGCCCCCGTCAGGAGACCGCCGATCGGAAGGGGTCGGCCGCGTCGAAGGCGTCCGAGTCCACGGCCGACTGAGCGACACCCCGACCGCCCGGGGGGCGGCCACCACCGACGGTCGATTGATGCCCCTCCGGGCCGAACCGCCGGCGTGTACACGACCGACGCCACCGACGGGACGACGCTGCGGTACGCGACGGCCGGCCCCGAGGCCGGCGAGGCGGTCGCGCTCGTCGGCGAGGCCGGCTTCGGCCCGTGGCAGTGGGGCTGGCAGCACGGCGCGCTCGCGCCCTTCCGGACGCTCGCTGTCGACCTCCGCGGGACCGGTCCGGACGCCCCATCCGGCCCCTACGACGTGGACACACTGGCCGCCGACCTCGAGGCGGTGCTCGCCGATGCCGGACGTCGACGGGCACACCTCCTCGGGTTCGGCCTCGGGGGGATGGTCTGTCTCCGCCACGCCCGCGAGTTCGGTCGCGCCCGGTCGTTGACGCTGGTCGGGACCACCGCGTCTGGCGAGGCGATGGACCGCGATGCGTTCGAGGCGCCCTTCGGGTCCCCCGACGCGCTCTCGGAGCTGTTCACCCCCGCGTTCCGCGAGGCTCGACCGGATCTCCTCGACCGGATCGTCGAGTGGCGACGCCAGGAGGACCCACCCGCCGAGGTGCGCGAAGCACAGGTGGCCGCCGCGCTCTCGTTCGACGCCGGCCCGCTGTACGAACTCGACCACCCGGCGCTCGTCCTCCACGCCGTCGACGACCCGGTGGTACCGGCCTCGGCCGGCGAGGAACTCGCCGACGGCCTCCCGAACGGGACGTTCGAGGCCGTCGCGGGACGACGGCTCGCCCACGTCGAGCACTCGATGGCGGTGAACGACCGGCTCGACGAGTTCCTGCGGTCGATCGCCGAGCGACGTTCCGGGTAGCCGTAGACGTGTTCGGGTGAGCGACTGCCGACCGCGAAACTGATCGGGGCGGGACCCAAACCGGGGCTTTCCAGACGGTATCCGTCCCTGTATCGGCTCGGTCCTTTCCGGCTGATCCCTACTGTAACCGCGGACGAAACGGCTACAAGCGTCCGGGCTCCGTAGACGACACGGATGGAACTGGACCTCGGACGGATGGCCGACTACCGTCCTCGCGGGATCGAGCGCGACTCGGGCCGTGCCGCGGCCGTGCTCGTGCCGGTCATCGGCCGCGACGCCGGCGACCACCTGCTGCTCACCGAGCGGTCGCCGGATCTCGAGGCCCACCCGGGGGAGATGGCGTTCCCGGGCGGCGGCTACGAGCCCGAGGACGCCGACCTCGCCGGGACGGCGCTCCGCGAGGCAAACGAGGAGGTGGGCATCCGGCCCGAGGAGGCGGAGATCGTCGGCCGGCTCGACGACGTCCCCGGGCCGTACGGCCACGTCGTCCGGCCGTTCGTCGCGCGCGTCCCCGATCGCGAGTACGTCCCCGACGGCCGGGAGGTGGTCGAGGTGGTCGTGCTCTCGGCGGCCGAGCTGGCCGACCCCGCGGTCTACAGCGTCGAGGAGCGTCGCAACCCCGAGGGCGAGACCGTCGGCCTGCCGTTCTTCCGCGTCGGGGAGGCCGTCGTCTGGGGGCTGACGGGGTTCGTCCTCGCCCGGTTCCTCTCGATCGTCTCCCCCTGGGAGCCCCCCGGCGGGTTCCCCCGGCACCCCCTGCTCGAGGAGGAGGAGCGGCTCCGCGGGGAGTGACCGCAACGTTTGGGAGGCGGCCGGTCGAACCCGCGGTATGCACTTCGACCAGCGGGAAGGGCGGGCGCTCCGCGAGGCCGGCCTCTCGACCGAGGAGCTGGAGGCCGCCTCGGACCGGGTCGCCGACCTCGTCGACGGGGCGGCGGCCGATCTCGAAGCGTTCTTCGAGGACAACGAGACCCTCCACTCGGACCTCTCGATGGCGCACAGCTCGAGCGAGTTCTCCACCCACGAGGGGGCGACGCTCGACCTGTACACCCACGCGGCCGACCTCCGCGGGTGGCTCCGGTTCGAGACCTGGGGCGCGTTCGTCGAGGACGGTCGGGTCCTGAGCGACGACGTCGTGGAGCTCACGCTCGGACCGACCGTCCACGACCGTGTCCGCTTTGCGACGACCCCCGACGCGCTATGAGCAGTGGCGGCGGCGACGATGGCGGGACGGACGGCGGTCCCGGCGCGGGCGAGGGCGGGAGCGACACCCCCGAGGTGCGGGTCCGGGGTATCTACACCACGGCGCTGACGCGGCTGTTCTCGACCGGCGACGCGGAGGTGGTGCTGGCCTCCGAACCCATCCGCGACCGGTTCGACGCCGGGTTCGCCGTCGCCCCGCCGGACGCGACGGTGTCGACGACCGCCGACCGGCAGGGGGTCGGCGTCGTGGGCGACCCGGACGCGGTCCCGGGGGTCCGCGACCGGCTCGACGGCGTGGGCGTCGACACGCTGTCGTGGGCCGACCCGACCCCGGCGGGGGCGGTGTTCGAGGGCGTGGTCACCGACACGCTCGGCGGCGGTGCCGCCGTCGACCTCGGGGACGGCGAGGGCTACCTCCCGTTCGACGACGCCGACGGCTACGTCGAGGAGGGCGACGTCCTCCGGGTGCAGGTCAGCGAGCCCGCGCCGCCGTGGGGCCGGGACCGCCCGGCGCTCTCGACGGACCTCGTCGTCGACGGCGGGCTCGTCGAACTCCGCCGCGGGTCGGGCGGTGGCGGCCGCGACTCCGAGGCGGCTCGGATGGCCTCGCTGCTGTCGGTCGATCCGCCCGAGGGGTGGGCGCCGCGCTGGACGCGGCCCGCCGAGGACGCGGACATGGACGCGCTCCGCGCCTCGCTGGAACGGGCGAACGAGCGGGCCGACGCCGTGACGCGCGCGCTCGCCGACGCGGATCCCGACCGGGCGCCGTCGCGGCTGATCGCGCCGCTGGCGACGGCGTGGGCCTGGTTCGGCCGCGAGTCCCGGTTCGCGCTCGACGACCTGCGCCGGGCGGTGACGACGACGATGCCCGGTCACCACCGGACGAAGGCCGCCACCGAGGCCGCGAGCGCCGCCGTCGACTTCGCCGAGGCCGTCTGCGAGCCCTCGGGCGAGTTCCCGTTCGCGGCCGTCACCCGGCAGTTCGGCCCCCGCGAGGGCGACCGGGTCGCCATCGATCACGGCAAGCCCGAGGGCCGGCTCATCACGCTCGGCCGCGGCGAGGTGGTCGAGTACGATCCGGAGGGGGCGATCCGGGTCGAGCGGGAGATGAGCCCCGGCGGGAGCTACGACGCGCTCGGCGTCGAGCGGCGGGCGGGCGACGTCGCCGCCACGAAGTTCGTCGAGGGACGGTGGTGGTACGCCACCGTCTACCGGAGCGGCGAGGGGGAGACCCGGGGGACGTACGTCAACGTCTGCACGCCCCTGGAGGTGTTCCCGGACTCCGTCCGCTACGTCGACCTCCACGTCGACGTGGTCAAGCACGCCGACGGCCGCGTCGAGCGGGTCGACGACGACGAACTCGACGCCGCGGTCGAGGCCGGGAACGTCCCCGGGCCGCTGGCCGAGCGCGCCCGGGAGGTGGCGGGACGGATCGAGGACGCGCTGTGACGGGTGTCGAACGACCCGTCCGTCGCCCTCGCCCGCGAGGGTCCTCGGAGCCGCGGCCGACGGCCGACCCACCGGAGGGTACAAACTCGCCGCGCGACTGCGTCCGGTATGACCGCGGAACTCCCCGAGGGAGCGGCCGAGGCGCTCCAGCACTACTTCGACACGCAGCACGAGTTCCTCTCCTGGCTCGGCGTCGAGGTGGAGGAACTCGCGGTGGGCCGGGCGGTCATGTCCATCCCCTACCAGTCGAAGCTGACGAACGTCCCGTGGCAGGGGTCCGAGGAGGGCGAGCGCCACCCGATCCAGGGCGGGGTCGCCTCGACGCTCGTCGACGTGGTCGGCGGCATCGCCCTCCGGCCGTACCTCGACGACCCGCTGGAGGACGGGATGGCGACGATCAACCTCAACGTGAACTACCTCCGGCCGGCGGCGGGTGACCTGCGGGCGGAGGCGGAGGTGATCCGGGCGGGCCGGAGCGTCGGCGTCTCGGAGGTGCTGGTGACGGGGAAGGTCCCCGGCGACGGGGAGCCGCGAGCGGTCGCGCACGGCACCGGCGCCTACCGGCTGTTCCGCGGCGGCGAGCGGGACGACGAGGACTGACTCAGAGCCGCTTCTCGAACCCGACGAGTTCGTACTCCCCGTACCGCTCGCGACCGGTCTCGCGGTAGCCGTGGGCGGCGTAGAACCCCGCCGAGTCCTGCCGGGCGGCCGTCGACAGGACCACCCGATCCGCGCCGTGCTCGCGGGCCCGCCGCTCCAGCCCCGAGAGGACCCGGGCGCCGTGGCCCTCGCCCTGGTGTTCGGGGACGACGGCCATGCGGAACAGTTCGACGGTCCGCGGCCCGCGGTCCGCGTCCACGGGCCTGTAGCCGCCGGTGGCGATCACCTCGGGCTCCCCGGGAGTGCCGCGGTCGACGACGAGGAACTCCCCGCCGACGTCGAGATACGCCGACTCGACCCGACGGAGGTCGTCGTTGCCCGGCACGTCGGCGGGGTCGGTCCCCGCATCCCGGAGCGCCCGCTCGTGGACCGCCCGGACGCCGGGGCCGTCGCCCGGCCGGTAGCGCCGGAGCCGGGGGTCGTGCGCGGAGCCGGGACCGGGATCGCCGCTCACGCGAACGTCACGTCCCCGCCGTCGACCACCTCGCCGAACAGCCAGTCGGCGTGCTCCAGCGCGTAGTCGCGGTGGTCCTCCTCGATGGCGCCGATGCAGTCCTCGACGAGGACGGGGCGGTAGTCACGGAGCCCCGCAGAGCCCGCGGTGTGGAGCACGCAGACGTTGGCGAGCGTCCCGCAGATCACGAGGTCCTCGACGGCGTGCGCCGAGAGCCAGCCGTCGAGCTCCGTCCCGTGGAACGCGTCGTAGGTGTGCTTCTCGACGACGTGGTCGTCCTCGCCGACGTCGAGCTCCTCGACGAGTTCGGCCTCCCACGACCCCTCGAGGACGTGCTCCCCCCAGCGCTCGAACTCGTCGTAGTAGTGGGCGCCGTCGAACTGCTCGGGCGGGTGGACGTCGCGGGTGAAGACGACGCGGACGCCGGCGTCGTGGGCGCGGTCGACCAGCGACGCCACGGGGTCGATGACCGCCTCGCTCCCGGGGGCGTAGAGCGATCCGTCCGGTTTGCAGAAGCCGTTCTGCATGTCCACCACGACGAGGGCGGTGCCGTCGGCTGTGAACTCGAGGGACATGCGCGGAACTATGGATGGGTCGGACAAGAGCGTTCGGCCGGAAAACCCCGGTTCGGCCGAACGAGGGGCACAACCACCGAGGGCCGCCCGCCGTGAGGCGGGCGTGCCCGAGGCGGGGGAGGGTTGGTGCGGTGCGGTGTAGTGCGGTTCCTGGCGGAATCGAGGCGCGAGGGTTTCGGAGTGGTATCGACTGTTATCCGTTGTAGCCCACGAGCACGCGATGGCTTCGGAGCCGTTCCGACTGCTCTCGTCGTTCCCCGCGTGGAGGCTCTCCTACTCGTCCGGCAAGCGAACCGCTTTTGCCGCCACCCCGCCGAACCGGTGGTATGGCGACAGAAACGGTCGACGCTCGGGCCTCCCACATCCGGGGGCTGACCGTCACGACGCTCGCGTCGCTCGCGGGCATCCTCGCGGCTATCGGCTCCTCCGTGGTGACGGCGGGGGCGGCCACCCCCGAGACCTCTCAGACCGGGATCTACGTGCTGGTCGCGGCCATCGTCGTCCAGTTCCCGATACTGGAGGCGCTCGGCCGGTCCGGGCTCGTCGCGGTCGACATCGAGGAGTTCGGGGCGAAGGACTACCTCTACGTGATCTTCATGACGTTCTCCCTCTGGTTCGTCAGCTGGACGGTGCTCCTCACGACGGGGACCACCTTCTGATGGCCGACGACAGCATCGCGGTCGTGGACCTGGACCGGTGCCAGCCCGACCGGTGCAACTACGAGTGTGCGAACTTCTGCCCGCCCAACCGGACCGGCAAGGAGTGTATCGTCACGCGGGAGGAGCGCTACGAGGAGGGCGAGGAGTTCGACGGCAAGCCCGACCAGATCAGTATCTCCGAGGAGATCTGCCTGGGCGAGACCTGCGGCATCTGCGTCGAGAAGTGCCCGTTCGACGCCATCCAGATCATCAACCTCCCGCAGGAACTGGAGGAGGCGCCCGCCCACCGCTACGGCGAGAACGCCTTCGGGCTCTACGGCCTGCCCGCGCCCCGCGAGGGCCGCGTGACGGGCGTGCTCGGGCCGAACGGGATCGGGAAG
>Ga0207797_1002911_pt1 | contig 11684 bp, 6 predicted proteins | sample PRCRCaboRojoPR_6_FD_187275 | JGI IMG/M metagenome (GOLD analysis project Ga0207797, IMG submission 187275) | Marine sediment microbial community from Cabo Rojo, Puerto Rico - PR CR 10% Liquid 1 (SPAdes) | ecosystem: Environmental > Aquatic > Marine > Coastal > Sediment | place: Cabo Rojo, Puerto... | reverse complement strand
AAGGACGGACTCGAAATCGCCGCCGGTATGTATGTCTGGCATCTCACAGCCGAGGAAACTGGAGATGAAATTATGGGCAAATTGGCCATAATTAAATAAGTTCTTAAACAGGCGAAGAAAATTTTAAACATAAACGAGGTTATATTATGAGTGGAAACAAAATACTGAGCTTGTTGCTTATCTCCGGTCTGCTGCTTTTCGGCTTGGTTCCTGCAAGTCAGGCACAGAAAAGTCGAGCCGGTACCGCAACAGCTAACTTTTTGGAAATTGGCTTTGGCAGCGCAGGCTCCGCCATGGGCGAAGCTTATGTTAGCGTTGTTGAAGACCTCTCAGCGATGTATTGGAACCCGGCAGGTTTGGGTTACATGGATCAAAGCGAGGTCCAGTTCACCATCCAACCCTGGTTTGCTGATATTTCTACCAACTTTGTTGGTGCCGCCCTGGTCCTGCCCCGAGTCGGTACGCTCGGCCTGGGGATTACCCAGGTGGGCTATGGCGATATTCCGGTGACTAACTTGGACTATCAGGAAGGCACCGGCGAAATATTCAGCGCCAATGAATATGCGTTTGCATTTTCATATTCTCGCCGATTGGCACAGTGGTTCGCGTTTGGCGCATCTGCCAAATACATCACGACGCAAATCTGGCACACCAGTGCAAGCGCCGTGGCTTTTGACCTTGGTGTGAAATTGAACACTCACTTTTTCTCACCGACAGGTGACAAAGCCAATGGTATGAATATTGGCATGAGCATTTCGAATTACGGTTCACGTATGTCATTCGACGGTATGGACTTGCTGCAGACTGTGGACATCCTCCCGGATCAGGAAGGTAACTATCAGTTTTCGCCGGCAAAATTCCGTACTGTGGAATGGGAACTTCCATTGATCTTCCGGGTTGGCGTTGCTTTACATCCTATCGTACTCGATCAACATCGGCTGACTTTGGCCGTAGATGCACTTCACCCGAACAACAATACGGAATCTGTTAATGCAGGTGCAGAATATCAGCTCAAAGTTCCGGCATTTGGCAGCTTTTTCCTGCGCGGCGGCTATAAAGCCCTGTTCATGGAAGACTCTGAATACGGCCCCACTTTTGGTGGCGGCGTATTTATGAATATGCTCGGAAACGTTGGACTGAGGCTGGACTATTCCTATAAATCCATGGGATTGCTTGGCAATTTTCATAGCTATACATGCGGGATTACGTTTTAAGTAAACCGTAAAAAATATATTCTAAGAAACAAGACTCTGGCAGGTCATTTTGTCAGAGTCTTGTTTTTTTTGAAAAGTATTTTCACTTCCGTTTTAATGACCAGAAACCTGTTAAAAAGTTTTTGGCGACATATCACGCAATGACAACTTTGAAATGACAAACCAAATCCATATTATGACAAATCATTCCTCTAAGGGGTACTGAAAAGTTACTATTAATTTTCACAAATTTGTTTTATGGATTTCGGATGCTTTCTCATATCGTTCTTCAAAAAAGTTTTTTTTAAAATTGTGATTCAGAATCGCATAGAAAAATTTAAATTATTTCCAACTAAAATAGTTTATTCAAATATTCAAAGGCAGGGTAATTTCGGAGACGATCTCATGTCAATACTTTCAAAAAGTAGTTGTGCGTTGTTTGTCGTTATATTTTTCTGCACCACACTATGGGCGCAGAAAAAAACCTATGAAGGTCCTCAGGATCCGGCAGGCGATCCGGCTGCCGAAAAGCTCGGTTTTATGGAAGGCAACGCTGTACGCTGCCAATTCCGAAACACGACAGAATTATCTGACTGGGGTACCGGTACAGACCCCTATGCAACAAAATGGCCGAACGATTTCCGCGGCAGTAAAATGAATGACGGTATCGGTCTTTTGATTGGTGCGCGTGTTTTTATCAAAGACGACGGCGACACCACAACCATCGACCAGGAAGTTGTTGATGATCCCGCGCAAATCCAGGCCATGTTAGCGGATAGTGCAGTGCATACACTTTACTATTTGCAGACAAGTTATCGAGAAGAAATGGATACCGATCCGACCGGACAGGTCGAATGGGCTCTGTATCCGCCGCGCGGCTATGCAAACTATGACCTGCCGGACGCACCGCCGGCTATGGCCAGCAGACCGACATCCTGGCCCGATGCCTGGCCGTCTTCCGGCTTTGAAACCAAATGGCCCGGTTCCTGGAACGGCCGTTTTGGCAAAGATGTGTTCCGCGCTGACGAAGAATGCTACTTTGTTGCCAACGACGCCCAGGACCAGGAAAATCTGGTCGAAGAGGCCAAGGTTCGTTATTATCCGCGACCCGGCCACTTTATTGGCGACCTTGATCCGCAATTGAGTGTGCAGACAGGTCTGCCCTGGGGCGGTATTGGCATCCGCGTTGCCCAGCGTGGCTTTCAGTGGAACAATGCCCAGGCACGTGATGCGATCTTTTGGGAATATTCCATATCGAATATGACCGATTACGATCTCACCGAAGTGGGTTTCGGCTACTGGGTGGATAACGCGATTGGTGGCGGCGATGGTAACGATGAACTGGCCGCTTATGACACATTTCTCGATTTGGCTTATTCCTGGGATGTTAACGGAATTGGTCAATACAATCTTAAAGTTGGCACGATGGGATTCGCTTACTTGGAATCACCAGGAAACTCTACGGACGGTAGGGACAATGACGAGGACGGTCTTATCGATGAAAAGCGCGACAATGTTGTGCTGCCGGGTGAAGAAATGGTCGGCCCGATGGACGGCATCACCAATCTGGATAACTTTTTAAGGGCCTACCAGCTGACAGAAGAAGACCTGCGGCCGCACTTTGCCGCGGATGAAGATCAGGACTGGGAATCCTTTGATGATAAAAACGGCAACGGCGTATGGGACGAAGGCGAAGACATCAATGATGACGTTGGTGTGGACGGCAGCGGCCCAGGAGAATTGGGTTACACCGGCCCGGATGCGGACGGTACCGAAGGCAATGGCCGCCCGGACCTCAAAATCGGCGTCGGTTCCGAACCCGACTTTGGCCTGGTGGATGTCACTGAATCCGACATGCTCGGTCTGACCTCCTTCCGTTTGTTCCCATGCCCTGAACATTCCCCCCCATACAGGTATTGGTTCAGAAACGACGAATCCATGTGGGAACTGGTTGGTCAGGATTCCCTGGTCCCTTATATCGGTGAAGTATCCAACCTCATTGAAGCATTTTCCACAGGTGTATTTCCGCTTTACGGTGGTCGGACAGAACGTATTTCCATGTCCCAGTTGCACTCATGGGATGACGGTTCCAAGATTGAAGCCGGCGACCCGGTGACAAATCCGCCGATCTCGCTGTTCAACCTGAAACGAATCGTTCAGATCATTTACGAAACTGACTATCGTTTCGCCATGCCGCCAATCAAACCCACTTTGACAGCAACAGAAGGCGACGGTTTTGTGCTCCTGACATGGAATAACGAATCTGAAATCAAAACACGCGATCCGTTCATGGGCAACGAAAACGACTTTGAAGGCTACAAACTCTACAAAGCATCCGATCGTAACCTGACGGACGCTATCGAAATTACCGACGGACACGGCAAACCCAGAGAACGCGCCCCGCTGTTCCAGTGCGATCTGGTCAACCAGCGAAAAGGCTTTGTCGATTACGGCCTCGTCGACGGTATGAGCTTCTACCTCGGTGATGACACCGGTATCCGTCATTCATTCAAAGACGAAAACGTGCAGAACGGACGGACCTACTACTATGCTCTCGTCGCTTACGATTACGGTATCCCGGACATTGGCGTCCGGCCAACAGAAAATAACTTTGAAATCAAAGTCGATAAAGCTGAAAATATCACCTTTGTTTCAAAAAACATTGCTGTGGCCACACCGCGGCAGGAAGCAGCCGGCTATAACCTCAACGCCGAAGCGGAAGTCATTCCCACTGAAACCGTGGGCGATGGTTCCGTCTCCGCACGACTCCTGGCCAAAAAAGCAGCCAAAGACGGCGCTACCTATACCATCAAATTCGATGTCGAAAAAGTGCGTGAAGTCCGACGCGTCGATTATGGCGTACACTGGGTCACCAATGGGGTCCGCGTCTACCGGCAGGAAGACGGCTCACAAACCATGATCTATCAGGAAAATCCGGATAATCCCGGACAGATGCTGGTCGACTCCACCGAGTCTCTCGGTTATTGGTATCTCAAACCCAACGGCGCCACTTCTGACCTGTTCGACGGTATTACCATGACTATCAACACGCCCGTCGTCAATGCCGAATACGATTATCTCAACTCCGGATGGGTTAAAGGAGAAGCCCCGATTCAGATCATCCCCTCAGAGGAAGATGCCAAATACTTCCCATGGGATTATGAAATCGTCTGGACCGATTCCGGCTATCCGCTGGATATGGAAATCTCCAGAACAACCCGTGTCGAGGATGAAAATGGTGTCCGCATTACCGATAATCTGCTCGGTCAAGGCGTTACCCTGCCGTTCTATGTGCAGAACAGCAGTGTCATCGACAGCACAACCATGGAACCACTGAAAATGACACTGGTCGTGCACGATATCGATGAATCCGGCGCCTTTGAAATGACCGAAGATAAAATCTATGTCGGCGCAACAGACAGTCGGTTCGGTCGTTGGGCCGGAACCGTCTTTGCCATCGACTTTTCCGATGCCACTGAAGACGAACTGGCCGCCTTGCCGTCAGATGCCGCTTATCAGGTGCGATTTATCAGACCATTCTGGGAATCAGATTCACTCATGTTCAAAATGAACCTCAACGAAACAACTGACGTCACTGACATGAAGCAGATGCTCAAACAGGTCAAAGTCGTACCTAATCCGTATGTATCGACCAATGCGCTCGAACCCGCCCTGGCGAACAAAGACTTTAACCAGAGACGCCGTATCATGTTTACTCACGTCCCGGCAAAAAGCACAATCCGCATTTTTACACCAAGCGGTGTCTTTGTCGATCAAATCGATGTGCAGAACGACCAGGACGATGGTATCGCCTACTGGGACGTCTTGACAAAGGACGGACTCGAAATCGCCGCCGGTATGTATGTCTGGCATCTCACAGCCGAGGAAACTGGAGATGAAATTATGGGCAAATTGGCCATAATTAAATAGAGTCATGGAACGATTATCTATCATATGAGTATAAGTTTGAAAAGCACTAAAACGTAATGGAGAGTGATTGTTGTGAAGTTTAGTACGTTAAAATTTTTAATCATTTCCCTTTTATTGGCAAGCTCTGTCATCTGGATCATGTGTTCTCAGAAACCGGAACAGCCGGAACAAGTTGTGTTGGCCAAAGTGGGAGATCGGATCATCACCCTGGACGAATTTATCAAACGAGCCGAATATACTATTCGTCCTGACTATGTCAAGGGTGATGATTATGTAACAAAAAAGAACATTTTGAACTCGCTGATTGCAGAGAAATTATTCGCCCTTGAAGCGGGCACAGAAAATGCACTTTATCAAAATGACGATTTTAAGAATTATATCCAGGGACGGCAGGAACAGGCGATGCGAAAATGGCTGTTCCGCAAAGAAGGTATGGAAAAAGTCAACCTGGATACAGCCAAAGTAAAAAAGGCTTTTCGCTGGGCAGGGCGCAATTATATGGTGGAATATTTTAGTGTACCAACCAAACACATGGCCGATTCTGTCAAGCTTTGGCTGGACGATCCAGAATATTCCATGACAGATATTTTCCATAAAATCGGCGGCCAGGATACGCTGCCTACGCACCGGGTGAGCTGGCAGAAAGAAGATAGTGATAACATTATCAACGCATTATATTTCGACTCGCTCAAAGTCGGAGATATTATCGGGCCGGTCAAGGTCGAGGATGGTTTTTACACCACCATGCGTGTCAAGGACTGGGATGAGAATATTGCCATCACAAACGAACAGATTAAAATGCGCTGGCACGAGGTGACAGACCGGATAAAACGCATCGAGGGCCAGGAAATATATCGCAACTTTGCGCTCGATGTCATGAGCGGTAAACGAGTAGAATTTGAACGAGACACATTTTTCAAGCTTGTCGATTTAGTCAAACCATTTTATATGATTTCAGAGGAAGAAAAAAGACAGGCTTTTAACACCAGATACTGGCAGGAAGGAAAGCCGGAATTAACGTTTGAAGAAGTTGAAGGCAGCTTTGATGACATCAAAGACAAACCCATTCTCACGATAGACGGCGAGACCTGGACTGTCGAACGGCTTCGCAACGAAATTGCCCTTCATCCGCTCGTGTTCCGCAAGCGGAATTTTAGCGATCGCACGTTCCCGAAACAACTCAAGCTCGCTATCGTGGATCTGATCCGGGATAAATATCTGACCAAAGAAGCGTATAAACGCGGATTCGATAAAGTCAATTTTGTTGAGCAGGATAAATTGATGTGGCAGGATCAGGCCATGGCGCTGTTTCATCAAAAGCAATATTTAAGAGCTGCCGGTTGCAGCACAAATTTCCGTAAACAGCCGATGAAGGTCATTGATGACTATCTCAACGATTATGTGGACAGTTTGCAGACCAAATACAGCGATCAAATTAAAGTCAATATGGACATTTTCAAAAAGGTGGAATTGACTCACATTGACATGTTTGTCGTTGACAAAAATGTTCCGTATCCTATTAAAGTGCCGAAATTCCCCATGCTGACAACGGACAATAGGCTGGATTACGGTCAGGAGATGACACATTAAAGATCAACAAATATAATCCCCAATAACATAAAAAAGCGGCCTCGTTTTTATAAACGGTGCCGCTTTTTTTATCGCGTCGTTTGAATTCTATAATTCGTGAGCTCCACTTGAAGGGACCGAAATATAAATTTTCGGTTTGATGTCAGTCTCTTTTTCATACTCACTGGCGATATTATCAACAAAATCGTCGACCGATTCGTTTTGCACCAGATTTACAGTACAGCCGCCAAACCCGCCGCCGGTCATTCGTGCGCCTAACACACCTTCCTGCTTGCGGGCAATATCAACCATTAAATCGAGTTCCTTGCAGCTCACTTCGTAATCATCCCGCAAACTGTTGTGCGAGCCGTTCATGAGCGTACCAAATTTCGGCAAGTTACCATCCTGTAACGCCTGGATAGATTTTTGTGTACGTTCATTTTCTGTAATGACATGCCGGCAGCGTTTTCGGACAATTTCCGGCAGCTTGCTTTGCACTTTAGTAAATTGCTCTTCTGAAACATCCCGCAACGCTTTAATGCCGGGATAATCAGACTGGAGCAGTTCAACACCCTTTTCGCATTCGGAACGGCGCTTGTTGTATTCGGAAGTACCAAGTTCATGCTGAACCATGGTGTTGCAAATGACAATATTAACTTTATCTGATGGCAAAGGCACGTGCTGGTATTCCAGAGAACGGCAATCCAGAAACAGGGCATGATCGGCCTTGCCAAAAACCGAGATATACTGATCCATAATACCGCAATTCATACCGACGAATTGATTTTCTGCTTTTTGTCCCAACAGCGCAAGCTCGCGGTTTTGGATTTTGCCACGAGCGATTTTAAGCAAAGCCAAACCAGAAGAAATCTCCAGAGCAGCGGACGAGCTCAGGCCAGCACCAACAGGCACATCGCTCTCAACGTAAATCGACGCGCCGGGTATTTTCAATCCTTCACCTTCCAAAACATGAGCCATACCGGCAATATAATCGCTCCAGGCACTCTGTTTTTTATTCGTATTCAAATCGACGGCAATCAGCTCATCCATATTTTCAGAGTGAATGTAGAGTTTTCGGTCATCCGTTGGAACGATGGCAATCGTGGTGTAAAAATCGATCGCCATGGGAAACACAAAGCCGTCGTTATAGTCGGTGTGCTCGCCAATGAGATTCACTCGTCCCGGTGCCTGAAAAACACGTGGTGACCCGTTAAAATGCTGTTCGAATTTTTTTATGAAATATTTTTTATTTTTATCCACGTTATCACTCCATTCATTTCCGATTTAAAAACTCGCTTGATTGCCAGAATGTAAACCAATTATCTATTTTTTTCTTGGGATTTCGTAATCACCGTCTCGATGCACAAAGCAACGAGACGGTTGAATATGGCTTACCAGAAAATAATATAAAGCGCAATCACAATGACAATAACAACAGCGCCGATTCGTTTCACGCCGGGAGCAACACTGGCATCAAAATCCTTACGTTCCGGCATGACAACAGGTTTCTGAAGAGGATTGATCAGGGTAATCACCGTCATCACGATCAAGATAATGATGAACGTAATCGCCATTCTGTTCAGAAAAGCGACTTCAATGACGTTCACCGCTTCAAAAGCCGGCAACTGGCCGAAAAAGATGAGCAGCAAGCCGTAGATAATTGGGTTCAAAACAAGCGCAGAGACGCCAGCCTGTTTTGGCGCTTTTTTCACGACCAAACCAAACGCAAAAGCAGCCAAAATTCCTGGCGAGATGAAACCCTGGAATTCCTGGATATAAGTAAAAATACCTTTCAGTGCCGGATTATCCAGCGCCGGTGCAATCAAACATCCGATGAGCAAAAAGATCAATGTGGTAATTCGTCCTGTCCAGACGATATTTTTTTGCGATGGGTCCTTTACAATAAATCGTTTGTACAGGTCCATGGTGAATATCGTTGATGCGGAATTCAACATTGAAGCCAACGAACTCATCACTGCACCGCCTACAGCAGCAAAGATGAATCCCTTAAGTCCGGCTGGAATGATGTTTCGAATAATCAATGGGAACGCTGCATCTGTCGTCGCTTCCGGTCCTGTCATTTCACTCTTGAACAACTGAAAAGCAATAATGCCTGGAATGACAATAACAAATGGCGTGATGAGCTTTAAAAAGGCAGCAAACATGACACCCAATTGACCTTCTTTTAAGCTCTTTGCTGCCAATGTTCGCTGGGTGATGAACTGGTTCACACTCCAGTAGTAAAAATTCGGCAGCCACAGACCAAAAACCAGGGCAGTCCATGGTAAAACCGGATGATCTGCCGGTAGGATCATGTGCAGTTTTTCATGATTGGCTTCGTAAAAATTACCGACACCGCCGACCTTATCCAGACCGATGATAAGCGTGATCAGACCGCCGATGATCAAACTGGAGCCGAAAAACAGGTCAGCCCAGGCGATACCTTTTAATCCGCCCCATACAGTGTAAATGGCAGCGATTAGGGCAACCAGCCAGACCGCTTTTGTCAAGGTGACTTCCATTCCCAGCGGTTGGGTTCCTTCGAACAAGGTCTCGATTGTCAGACCTCCGGAATAAAGCACGGAAGCGACAAGCACGAACACATAAATAAGCATGGTGTAAAATGCCATCAGATTACGTGCAATCGGAGAGTATCGGTATTCGAGAAATTCCGGAAATGTATAAATCCCGGCTTTGAGAAAATGGGGTAAAAGGAAAATAGCCGTAATGACCATTGTGATTGCAGCCATCCATTCGTAACTGGCAATGGCCAGGCCGGCAGCGCCTGCACCCTGTCCGGACATGCCCACAAATTGTTCAGTCGAAATATTTGCGGCAATCATGGACAAACCAATTAATGGCCAAATGAGACCGCGGCCGGCTAAAAAGTAATCTTCGCCGGTTTTTTCCTTCCGGCTTTTGTACATACTGAAAAGCACAACAATTCCAAAAAAGGCAACAAAAATAATTCCGTCTGCTAATCCGAATGCCATGTTATTCATCAAACGGTCCTCCTGTTTTAATGTGGGTCGGGAAACTATACTTCTTTTCTACTGCATTGCAGGTAAAATCTATGCTCCGAATGTTTTTTGTACTTTTTTTCGATGCAAAATGGAACTTGTTCGATTTGTCTAAAACGCTTGTATCCGGTTTTGAGCGGTCTCAACATGAGAGTTTTACGAGTTAGACATTTTTTGGCACGACGAACGGTTTTCGATAGGTTTCCGATACGAACATATTGGCTTCACAATGCCAATCGCCGACAAATTTTTCATCCTTTGTATTCATTTGCAGCCATGGGCCAACGCGAATCGGAGATCTATGCAAATCCACGGTATTCGCCGCAAGATGTTCTTTCCACTGATCGACGATCCCGGCAACCTGCGGAACATCTTCCACCGCTTGTGCTGCCGGTTCAAGGGAGTCATTGTGCTGTCCTAAAACATAGGAAATATTTGCTGCATGACAAAGCGCTGAGGATACATGACCCTGCTCGATTTCGGCATGTAAAATGGAATGGTCGCGTTTTCGCACGGCGTCGATAAAGTTAGCCTGATGTCCGGCTCCGCCGTCGCCCGGGAATTGCTTGACTTTGTTCCAGTGCAGATCATAAAACCAGCCGCCGCCGCGACCGCCGGCAAAATAGCCGTCCTTGAATTTAACAATATTGCCGGCACGAACACCACGAACGTGATCCATGGCATTTGTTCCTGCTTTCATGGGCAAATTTCGAATTTGAATAAAGATATCAATGTCATCGTATTTGTAAAGCGCCAGTTGTGTATTTGGCGTTTGACCGTCGTCTACATAGCCCCATCGTTCGCCAAAACTGATAACGTGTTTCGGCAGTCCCTGAGTATGCGTTAAAAAGCGGCAGTCATCAATTTGGTGCACGCCCAAATTGGCCATGTCGCCGTTACCGGTTTCCCAGAACCAATGCCAGTCATAATGAAGGTTTTCCCGACGCAGCGGTTTGAGCAGAGCCGGCCCCGTCCACAGATTGTAATCAATGTGTTCGGGAATAGGCTGAGGACCTTTCACATTGCCAATACTGTCCCGCTTTTTGAACCACAATCCGTGAGCCCATTCAGCCTGACCCAATTTTTCTTCTTTGGCATAATCCAGAAACGCACGCATTCCCACATCAGAGCGGTTTTGGGTGCCGGTTTGCAGGATACGGTTATACCGGCGTGCGGCTTTGACCAATTGCCGTCCTTCCCAGATATTATGCGAAATCGGTTTTTCTACATAGGCATCTTTCTCAGCCTGGCATGCCCAAATGCCGGCAAGGGCGTGCCAATGGTTCGGAGCCGCAATAACAACAGCCTGAATGTCCCGACGATCCATAACATAACGCATATCTTTGTACGTGTCAACAGTTTCCCCGTCATCGGTGAACTTGTTTTTTTCTCGCGCTAAAACATGTTCATCCGGATCGCAAATCGCCGCAACTTTTACATTGGGAATGTCGCGAAAAACCCGGATATGCTGAGCGCCTTTACCCCGGCATCCGATAACCGCGACTCGAATTTCATCGTTAGCTCCCAATATTTTGTTTATCCCTCCACTCACAAGTGTTGATGCTGCAGCGGTTCCGGCAGCGACAGTCAAACTTCGGCCCATAAAATGACGTCTCGTTATATCCATATCTCACCCGATTTTTATGTTACTCATTCAAAATTTTGAATTAACATACAAAAAATATTATTTATTGAAAAGCAAAAAATTTTAATATTTTATTAACGGACAAGGGGTTAGGTCAAAAAGAGTCTTGATTTACACGCTTTAGGATGCTATTTTACAAAGCACAGTCTTGCAGTTCTCAGCATAAACACGTTTATTAAATGATGAATGCTTAAAATATCTCGCTAAATTGCTAAAGGATCAAAAAATGATCAAAAAGAGTTTTGTCTTGTTATTACTTTTCCTGACAGTAACAGTCGGGGCTGACGTGGATTACAACGTTCTGGACCAATGGGTTATATACTCAGA
>Ga0207797_1002910_pt1 | contig 11692 bp, 7 predicted proteins | sample PRCRCaboRojoPR_6_FD_187275 | JGI IMG/M metagenome (GOLD analysis project Ga0207797, IMG submission 187275) | Marine sediment microbial community from Cabo Rojo, Puerto Rico - PR CR 10% Liquid 1 (SPAdes) | ecosystem: Environmental > Aquatic > Marine > Coastal > Sediment | place: Cabo Rojo, Puerto... | reverse complement strand
AGAGCGCGGGATCGAAGAGGGGATTGTCAAGAAGCGTTCGAAGGTCGTCGCCGAGCACCGGATCCGACAGCAGGTCGAGCGCGGTCAGCAGCGCCGCGCCCACCGACGTCCCGTCGAGGTCGTAATCGCGGGCGACGGCGTACGGCACGTCCCGGGCTGAGAACTCGTTCGCGAGGCGGTGCGCGTACGCCGAGGGAGCGGTGACGACGACGCCGACGTCGTCGGGATCCACGCCCTCGCTCAGGAGTTCCTGTACCTGTCGTCCGACGTACCGCACCTCGCCGGGCAGCGACGACGGGAGGACCGTGTCGACGGTCGTCGCGTCGAGGTTGACCGGAGCGGCGTCCGGCGAGAAGGGCGCTTCTGCGAGGCGGCGATTCTCCAGCGGTCGTGACGATCTCGGTACGACCGCGTTGGGATCGAAGCCGAGGTCCTCGACGAAGAACTCCCACGCGGGTGTCGTCGCGACGTCGACGCCGACCGGATCGTCCGTCTCGGTCAGCCGTGTGACGGACGCGACGGTGGACCACGCGTCGGCGATGGTTTCGACGACCGCCGCGGCGAGTACCGAGAACCTGTCGAAGCCGCCGACGATCACCGCGTCCGTATGCGGGAACGCCTGAGTGACATCGGCGTTCGCCACGCGACGATATCGCTCTGCCCACAGTGTCCTCCCCGCGGTGTCGGGGAGGTTGTCACGACCGTCGTAGAACCGACCGGCGACGGTCGCCAGTTCCGCACTCAGATTGGCGAGGCCTTCCTCGGTGAGTCGCTGGCGAACGTCGTCAGGTGACAGCAGACCCGCGAACTCGACGAGACTCAGCAGGTCCTCCACCTGTTCGACGAGACCCGTTGGCGGTAGTCCGTCGCCGTCCACGAGCGAGGAACTGGCCGGGAGGTCGGACAGCGCGCGTTCGACGAGGCGAAGACGGGTCGGCTGGTCCATCCGCGAGGCCGGGCCGCCGACTGCGATTCGGTCGTAACAACGGTCGACGAACTCGTCCAGCGTCAGCGCTGTGAGTTCGAGCGGACGACCGACCGACTCCCACTGCGCTTCGATCTCTCGGAGGCGGTGGGGCTGGTTCGCGACATAGAGGACGCTTTCCGGAGTTCCCTTGGAACGGGCGGCCGCCCAGTCGAACGCTGCTCGATCGACGGCGACCGCATCAGGGCCACAGAGAAGGCGAGACATTCGTTCGTCGTTGCATGTCTGGTACGGCACATAACGGTTCCTGATACTATCACGGAAAGAGTAATTAGCCGGTGATTACCATTCGGAGGCGAACGAGACGTTGCTATGGCGATATTAGACGAATTCTCCGGGTTCGAGTTCGAGGATCTCATGGAGGACGTCTTCCGGAATCTCGGGTACGAGAACGTCCGGCAGGCGTCGAAGACGAGCGACGAGGGCAGGGATATTCTCATGGAGGAGGTCGTCGACGGCACGCGACGGGGTGTCGTCGTCGAGTGCAAACATACGAACTCTGTCGGTCGCCCCGTCGTCCAGAAACTGCACTCCGCTATCGCGACGTACGATTACGACGGCCCGAAGCGCGGCATCGTCGTCACCACCGGACGCTTCACCGACCCTGCCGAAGAGTACGCCACGCGACTCTCTCAGAACGGCGATCCGTACCCGATCGAGCTCATCGACGGGACCGACCTCCGGGACATCGCCGACGACATCGGACTCGATCTCTACAACGGCCGCATCGAGATTCTGTGTGACGAGACGCTGCGTCCGTTCGACCCCGCTGGTGGCGTCGACGCTCCCGTCCGCGAGGCCTTTCGCGACATCGCCAACATCGACGCCGAGGACGTTCCCGAACCGAAAGCGCAAGCCGACTTTCAGCCGGTCGTCACGGTCGAGGCACGCACCAACGCCGTGTTCGAAACGTCCGTCGGCGTCATCCATCGAATCAACGAGTCGAATTCCTTCGTCGTCCACGCCGATCGCGGTCATCCCAGCGTCGCCGACGGAACCGTCTCCGACCTCGTCACCGAGAACCTCAGACAGACTATCGACCTCGATCAGGATCGGTTCGAGAGGGCTTTCGACGACGTTCAGGTGAATCGCTTCGGGCAGACGGAGACCGAGTACAAAGAGTGGGCCGTCGACCGACTTCGCGACTACCACACGACTACGGTAACCTACACCGGCGACAACAACGTCACCTACGAGAAGACGTGCGAACCGAATCAGTCCGACATCTCTGTGCAGGCTATTACGCCAGTTTATCTCCCCCAAGTACGCCAGACGACGCAACTCCAGCAGTACTCGTACCCCTACGAGTACTACGCCGCCGGGCCGTCTCGCGTCACGCTCGAAGACGGTATCCATCGCTGCGTCCACTGCGATACCGAGGACGCGAATACCTACACGTACTGCGCAAACTGCGGTAGCATCAACTGCGGGTCGCACATCAAAACGGAACGGCTGGAGGGAACGCCCGTCTGCACCGGGTGTGCCGTCACCGAACGGTTCGCCTTGAAGAAGAAGTACTTCTACGACGAGGAGAACCTCGAAGAGTTCCGCGCCGAGTACGACCAGATGCCGTTTTACGAGAAGGCGTTGGAGAATAAGCCGCTCGTGGGTGGAGTCGCGGTCACGTTGCTCCTCGTGATTGTACTTCTCACGTCCGCAGGCATCATTTAAATGAATCCGACTTGCTCAACTACCGTCAGGCTCAGTTGAGCGAACTCACTACGAGTGACGCTCTGGCGCTCGTGAGTAGCGAGGAAGGACTGCTACGTGTACCCCGCGACATCGAGGACGGTCGCTTTCGTCCCTGGTCCAACCACTGTAACTTCGCGACGATAGTCGATGGGACGCTTCGGCAGTCAGGTGAACCGGTACCACAACGTCCTGACCGCGTCAACGGGCCGATTTCTGTCGCCCGCTGAGATACGGCGAGTTCCTCCCCGTTTGATACCTTTGGCGTCACTGCGAGTGCGCAGTATCCACTGTCAGTGGGCGTGTCAGGCGTTCTATCCGGTGAACCGGGCTAACCCTTTTTCCGCAGACGTGGGTACGCCCGAATATGCCAGATCGTCCACCTGATCATGGTGACGGCGAACAGAACGTGGAACGAAACGGGGAGAACTGGCGCGAGCAGACGCGCCTGCTCCCCCAGTACGAGGATAGGGAAATTCGGGTGATCTTCGAGGGAACGTTGTCCGGTAACGAAAACGCTCCCCGAAGTGAGCCCGCAATCTTCGGCGACTTCGATCCGGAGCCTGACGACCCGGATCCAGAGGTCTGGCCGTTGAAAGGCTACGATCCGGGTCGAGGCGAGTACAGTCTGGACGAATGCATCCGCCTCACTAACACGACCCCCGCGCCGCACGTCAAGTGGGTCACACCGGCCTACCTCAAGACCAAGTACGGTTACAACCCGACCAGTGTCGAGATCGACGCCTTTGATCTACCGCCGTGGCGTCGCGGCGATGCTCTCCCCGGCGAATGCGTAAAACTGGAAGCAGGCAGCGGGAGTTCGACGATGACGCTCACCGAGGATCGTCTGGAATTCTGCCGACGACTATCTCATCTGTGGCGCGGCGATGAAGTCCGCGGTAAACATCTCCTCCGAGACAAGCTCCCCAAATGGGAGGCGCTGTTCGGTGACCTCGATCAGACCGAACTCTCCCGGCTCTTCGTCGATCCCGATTCGCCTGACCAGGAGCTCATCGACGCCTTCGGTGACTACGAGTGGTTCGACGTCGACCCGTCGTTGTTCCTCCGTGGCCAGTGGATTCTGCACAAGGAAGTGAAGTACGCGCCGACGCTGAAGATCCGCACGCTCATCAAACACCGAGATGACATCCCCGATCTTCGTGGCGATCCGAAAGAGGGGCTCAGTCATCGAGTTCTCGTCGGATTGACGGCGGTCAACTATGCTCTCCAGGGATGGGAAACCCGGACGTACGCCCCGGTAGGGGACTACGTCGTTGACGTCGTCGCACAGAAAGACGGAGAGACCGTCTTCGTCGAGGTCGTCACCGGCCATCACAACTGGGAACTTCACCGCAACACGTACACCAAACTCGCTAACCTGAACCCCGCTGGGAGGCCAATCGTTCACTTCGACAAACGCGAGACGGCCTACAAGGTGTTCAATCACTGGCATCGGAACGGTCTCGCGACTCTTCCGCTCGGGACGTTCGACAATGAACCTCGCATCGACTGGGGACGGAAGAAAATTCAGGAGGCGTACGCAGATGACGACTCTAACTGGGTCGTCGCTGACTGGGAGACCACCGTCCACCTCTGGCGGAACACATTCGGTGACGACTCCGTCGTCATCCCCGACGACTGGCTTCTGTCACTAACCTGGTAAAGCTGATTTTCCACGGGATATTCCGTTACCCCTCCAATGGGGTTACGTAGTGTACTTTTACTGGTCCGGAATTCGATGCTGAGAGTGACGGGAATCGGCTTCTCGGGCCGTTCCACGGTTGACATCCACCGTGGAACGGTGGTTCACCCGAAAACAGTATTCAGTGTAACCCAACAATTCGACTGTTCTATTGTAACACTATAGGACAAATTTCAGTATGAAATGAGCTGAGAAATTGGCGTGAGGATAGCCGGAGTGTCAATGAGATCCGCCATACGAGTAACAATTGCGTCGCCTGTATGGCAGCCTATGGAACCAGACATTGGGGGTTCTAAAACAGGTCCACAAGCTTCGCCTATTAGTGTAGCCATGTGTTTGTTCACAGACGCTCCTATAGGGTCCTCTATTAACGAACGCAGATGCGAGCCGATGGTTGAACTACAGAGTCTGTGTGACGCGTCTGACCCTCGCCTCTTCGAGTGCCGCCATTACTTCGGGTGCTCCTTCTTGAAGTCCGACTCGTAGAAGTAATCGTACTATCTCAGAGCGCTCGGTCGTGTCCACCGATGCAACGCCCAGATGTTCTCGAAGTTCTTCGTCGAGGTGTTGCATCTCTCCAGTCTGGTCCTCCAGGACTGTGAGCAACGCGGCGATCTCGCCGTCCCATACACTCACTGTCTTGTGCCGGTCTTCTTGTTCGATTTCAGCTAATTCATCGACTAAAGCGTCCGCGAGGCGTTCCTGACGCGTAGGTTCGCCGTCGGAGTCGACGTTCGCGTCGCCTTGCTGCTCCGATACTGTGGTTCCTGAGTCTCGATCACAGGTTGAGTCCCCTGACAGTCGGCCCTGTGGCTGAGCTTCCTCACGCAGCGTTTCCAGGTCTTCTCTGATCCGTGCATCGAATCACTCCCCCTCTTTGAGACGCTCAACGAGTTCCTTCGCGTTCTGCACGAAGGCGCTTCGTGCCTTCTCGGCCGTCTGGGAGGGCGATTTCAGTCGGAACGCGGAGTGACCCCGTTCGGCGGCGTTTCTGATGTCCTGACTGGCGGGGACGTACGCGGGAGCCATCGCAGCCGGATATGTCTCTGCGAACGTGTCGAGGTATTCGTCTGCCAGCACCGTTCGCGTATCGACCTTGTTGGGGACGACCATCGTGAGGCTCATGTCCGAGACGAACTGCTCCCGGATCTGGGCCATATCGGCGTCCAGACGCGCTGCTTGCTGAGCTTCGAAGGCTCCGGGTTCCACGGGAGCGATGACGTTGCCTGCGGCCCAGAGTCCGTTGTAGGAGACGTTGTTTGTGAGGCCGGGGAGATCGATGAGGACGATGTCGTAGCGGAGCGGGTCGACGTATTCGTCAAGAAATCGCGACAGGCGGGAATACCGATCCTCGGTGTCGTCGATGTTCGCGAGTTCGGTGTCCAGCCCGTCGAGGTTTGGGTGGGCCGGGACGATGTCGACTCGCTCGTCCGTTCTAAGGATGAGATTCTCGACGGCGTCGTCACCGAGTTTGTCCGCGATCGCGTCCCATTGGTCGCGGAAGACCGTTGCGACGTTTGGCCAGGCCTCGTCGGCGGCGATGCGGTTCTGATACTCCTCCCAGAGGCCGAAGTGCTTGGCGAGATCACCCTGTTTTCCAGCGAGATCGATCAGCAGTACTTCGTGGCCTTGTCGGGCACACGCGACTCCGAGATGTGCTGCTACCGTCGTTTTCCCGGTCCCTCCCTTATCGAGGAAGGTTGCGGCGCGGAGAGTTTCCTTCATCTTCAGTAATAGATTCCTCTGTAGTTTGGGATAAACGTCAGCCGGGGTCATCGACCATTTTCACAAAAATGGCAGACTGCGTCGGGTCGCCAGATGGATTTAATTCTACCTTGAAGCATAGATCCGACGTTCAGGTAGCACACTTATTGGAAAATGCCAGACTCCTCCAACCCAGAATATCTCACTGGTAAGAATACTATCTGTAAAGAGCTTCAACCAGATATCGTCTTGATGGAGAACGTCGGAAGTTCATTCGACTCAACCTCAGAAAGGCGTTATCGATGCCTCTATAGAATGTTTTCCGGAGTGGCTACTAAACTAGTGTCCGAACTCTCATCAAGAATCCTCTATTCTGGATTTGCTGAATCAACCGCTCACGCCTCGATTCCTGCATTCTCGGCAGTATCTGTGGTCCAATGAATGACTATATCTAAACATTAGCCAGCGTCTGAATGTATGGCGTTTGACCAAGAGTCACGGGAAAGAACTCCCGGATTAGACGAATTCGTCCAGAGTCTCGTCGAGAGAGGAGCAAGTATCGTAACGCTAGAGAAGGACGTTCCTGTAGCCGCTCAGGAGCAAGGGCTCGTTTTGCGGGTGACGCCCCAGTCATTCAATGAGAACTACCCTGGCCTTACCTGGGTAGAATTCGACGGTCGCGAACTCCTGACCGAATGTACCATAGACAACTACGGACCACCACTCGGGGACGATGCACTCATCGACGTAACGCCGGTCTATGTGAGTGACGACGTCGGTGAACCGGTTCCCCTAGAAGAGGGACTGAAAAACGTCCACGACTATCTCAGGGGTGAAGACGCTTAGTTGCGACTGGCTACGGTAGAAGCCAGGGGGGGTAAGGGCACCCCCTTTGGACGCTCACGCACCCACGTCCATCACGCGGCTTCTACCGCCGGAGACAAAGAGATTGGGGAAAATCTCGACGTCAACCGGCAGTCCCGCTGCTCGTCATTTATACCACCCGTTCTCGTCGTGGTCCCCTCTCTGCGACGTCCCTGGGACGTAGCGCTAACGGATCGGGCCCATTTCAGCGTGTTCGTTCTGGAGGGAAGAATTCGTGCCCGGAAGTAGAATAGACTCCACCGAACACGCCCAACCCGGTTTCGAGCTCGTTCAGACTTCCGAAGGCAAGCCGGATGTCGAAATCTCATTGGAGGGTCAACCACCTTCGACAGTCTGGAATTCCATCGCTACTCACAGCAATTTCCAAGCTGGACTCGTTGCCTCAACCCGGGAGCTCCTCTGCGATATCGAGCGTCAAAATCGGACGCAGAAACTACGAGAACTCGGTGTCTCCGCCTGCCATCATCTGTATCCAGACATAGTGCTCGGTCTTCTACGCGAGCGCAAGGATATCTCACGCGCCGATTTCGCAGCGCGGAGGCAAAGAGCCCACGAGGCCGATTATCAGAGGGAAGCTGCGCATCAGATTGCTCTGAATATCACGTCTCAATTCGGTCGTCCGGGGGACTCAGAACTGGGATATCACATTCCGCTTGAAGAACTCCCGAATGGGCCTCTGCCGATTTTGAAGGCATCATCGAAGCTACTGACCATCCGGTTTCGGTTTACGCGCGGATTCCGTGATCAACGAGCGGATCAGCGTCGGAAAATCTGTAAACTCATTCGGTGGCTCTCCGATGCCGCGAGAGTTCACGGTGTTGCAAGTGGCAGAATGCAGCACTGGCTCACGAAGAAGCATCGGTCCCACCTTCCTTGCGATGTTAGCAAACAGTGCAATTGGAACAATGATGGGTCATCGGTAGATGAGGTCATCAACAGGGCACACACCCAACTGCACCCCGATGGTCGGGAAGTTACCGTTCTCCGGCAACTCGCCGAAGAATCCACTCAGACCCTCGCTTACCCCCGACTCCGTTCAAAACACGACGTCACACGATCGCGTCTGAGTCAGTGCGTCAGCGAGCTCGTCGATTTAGGGTTGGTGGCGAAGTTCGAACAGGCCGGAGAATCCGTAATCGAACTTCTCCCTGCGGGAGTGGCGTATCTGGAGGAGTTGAACGACGAGGTCGGGAAACAGCTCCAGCTAGATGAATTGGAAGCAGCCACCGGACAAAGTTCAGAGCATAGCCGTGAAGATTCGCTCGCCGCCACATCGGATGACCAAGGTACCTCTTACGAGCAAGGCTATGTGTCAATCGGTCAGCTGAGCCGCCCGGAGGCCGCAGCAGCGTTCGCGGGGGCTCCCCGGAACGGAATCGGCCTGGTAGATCACCCGGTAGAGCGAAAAAAGGACGGGCGTGAACCCGGCTGGTATTACGACACAGAGGCAGACCGATTGGTCGTGAGTGCAGAGTGGCATAACCCTATGCAGTATACGGTATCCATTGCACGCGCGTTAGCGAGCCCAAAAACCCTCAACAACGTCATCACGGCCGATCGTCTCACTGAGGACACCGGGTTAGATGCGCTTCCCATCGACGATCCGAATCTCCTCCGCAACAGTCGTTGTCTCGGGTACCTTTCCGACCGTGACGCAAATGCGGAGGACTACACTGCTGCCCTCCGCAAGGCCAGGCTTGATCTCGAAGAGCTCACAGGCGTCCTCAAGGACGCAGACGACGGGATCGCTCAGTTGAGGAGTCAAGTCACGCGCGAGGCTCACGGTTTAGCCGGAACCCTCGTGCATCTACTTGACCTCCTCGACGTAGAGGTTATCCGTGAAGTACGACTCCCCCACTTCCGCCGTGATTACTCAGAGCGACGAGCGGACATTCTCAAGAACGTGGCAGTCGCCTCTGCCATCCAATCAAAGTATCGAGCGTTCGCGGCGTTCAGGCAACTCTTCGAGGATCGTGATGAGAAGCGAACCGCCGCGGTAAACCCAACTGTCGATGCCAACGATCCGTATGGAGCACTGATCGGCGCAATCACGATCGTCGGTCCAGGGGTCTCCGACCTCGAAGACCGCCTTCACGAGAGTCTCCGTGAGCCCTATCAAGTACACGAAGACGCACCGGAATTTGCAGTCAGCATTCCTGTCGAAGACCGATCCGATAGCCGTGCTGCGTTTCAAGACGTCATTCGTATGCTCAGCCGAAGCACGGAATACACGTTAGACCGGCGAGTGATTTCATTTCTCCAAAAGTTCACCGGAACTCCCTACGATGCAGCTACCGCGGTACACGGACTCCTCTCTCTCCAACCATCGTCTGATACATCTCTCCGTGAGAACCTCCGACACGCTGTAGCTACTCTGCCTCCAAAGCGTGTTCTTCCGTCTGAAACGAAGACCGTCTCGAAAGCAGTATTCGCACTTCTAACGCTGGACGGCGAATATACTCAGAAGGAGGTTGCTGATGAAGCCGACGTGAGTCCCCGATCGTTGCGGCGACATCGAGAAACATTGCGAGAGTTGGGCGTTCTCCACCGTACCGATGCAGGGTGGATATTCAGATTCCCGGAGGCCTTCGAGGAGAACCGTTCGTGGGAACACACACGGGAGCATCAATCCATCAATCAACCCTCGATCGACACCCCTAGCACAGACGTTTACGGTTGCTCAGGGGTCTCTGGCTCACCGGTCGACTGTAACTTCGAGATAGCGACTGACGGGGGAATCCCCTCTGTTTCAGACACGCGCCGGTCCAAGATCCTTATGGGGCCTAAACCCAGACAACGTAGCCTTCAGGATGCAGTTGAGAGATAGTTCTGGATCCAGCAGTAACTCCAATTCAAGACCCACTCTTTCATCGGCACTGTAACTGGCGTTCGCTCTGCTCCAAAGTCCAACCATATTTAAGTCGGACATTCATACCGAAAGGTGCAACAACCCGTTCGACCCCACCATGACCGATCGTGCTCAGAGCATCGTCCCGTCCGAGCTGACCGTCCAGTCTCGCACCCCTGATTGCGAGACTGGGCCTCGTGTCGCCTATCGTAGCTCGCTCGCCAGAGGGGCTTACGCAGCGACGGGCGATGTGTTCGCCGGGAACGTCGAGCCCTCCATCCGACAAAGGCGTCCCCGGCATTCCTCTTCGTGTGAGCGCTCAGGACTTCGGGACCATCAGGGGGACCGATCCGTCCTGAGTGAACGATTCCCTCGGCCCGTCCGTCAACGTGCGTCGATGCACTCCTTCGGGAACGATAGCCTCGGGAGCTATTCGTTCCCGTCACCAGTACACTGCGTCCACTGGCGCGACCATCGCCACGTCCCGGGCCGACACCGGCGTCTCCGACTTGCCGGCATACGCATCAATGAGCACGTACATCAACGCCAACAGCCCCGCACCTCTCCAGACCGCGGTCAGGGCCCTCCCTGATCTGAAGTCGCAGTTCGATCGTCAGCAGCACCGACTAGCGAATACGCCATCCCTCGCCTGCGTCGTCACCGGGTGGTGGTCAGCATGAGCGCCGGTGCTGACCTCCCTGACGACATCGACGACGACCTCAGCACGGCCAAGCTACTCAGCCTGATGGAGTCGATGATGGGCGACAAGCTCGAGGATGTCCTCTCGGAGGCCCTTGACGATTCGCCCGATCTCGTCCCCTACTCCCCTGCGGAAGCCATCGACGAGTTCCTCGAGGCCAAGAGAGGCGACACGACGGCGAGCACGCGCGAAGAGTACCGGACGAGCCTCGATCACTTCGTCGACTTCTGCGAACAGGAGGGCATCGACGAAATGAGCGACCTCGACGGGAATGATCTCACCAGCTACCGGACCTACCGCCGGGAAGAGTCCTGGCACGAGACGCTCTCCCCGAAAACGATGAAAGACGAACAGTGGCTGATGAACGCGTTCATCAGACACCTGGAAACGGTTGACGCCGTCAAGCCGGGATTGAGTGACGCCGTCAAGATACCCGACGTCGACGACGAAGACGAGGTTCGAGACGAGTACCTCCCCCACGACCGACAGACCAGAATCGTCGAGCACCTCGGTCAGTACGAGTACGCCACCGCGGAGCACGTAACCTGGCTCCTGTTGAGTACGCGCGGATTTCGGCGCTGTACCGTCCGGGCGCCCGACCTCGAGGACTTCGACGCCGACGAGCAGAAACTGGAACTTCACAACCGGCCAGAAGAGGGGACCCGACTGAAGAACGGAAAGAAGAGCGAGCGGAACCTCAACCTTCCCGACCGCGTGGTAACGGTCCTCGAAGACTACATCGAGAACCACCGCCACGACGTCACCGACGACTACGGACGTCGACCGCTCATCACGACCCAGTACGGCCGGGTTAGCAAGACCACGATCAGCAAGTACGTCTACAAGTGGACCCGTCCGTGCGAAGTACGAGGCACCTGCCCGCACGACCGAGATCCACGCGAGTGCGAAGCGATGGAAAGCGCCGGTGACGCGCCGAAATGTCCGGATAGTAAATCCACTCACACGATCCGGAAAGGGTATTTCACCTACCACTGCAACAACGGCGTCCCGCGGAGGATTCTCGCCGACCAAGCCGACGTCAGCGAGAAAATCCTCGAGAAGCACTACGACATGGGAGACAAGGAAGACAAGCGCGAACTCAACCGACGCGTTTTCGACGAGTTCTACGGGGACGACGAGGAGGGATTCTACGCGTAACGACCACCAGCCAGCAGCCAA
>Ga0207797_1002909_pt1 | contig 11694 bp, 8 predicted proteins | sample PRCRCaboRojoPR_6_FD_187275 | JGI IMG/M metagenome (GOLD analysis project Ga0207797, IMG submission 187275) | Marine sediment microbial community from Cabo Rojo, Puerto Rico - PR CR 10% Liquid 1 (SPAdes) | ecosystem: Environmental > Aquatic > Marine > Coastal > Sediment | place: Cabo Rojo, Puerto... | reverse complement strand
CGGCCTCGAAGGCGTCGCATAGATTGGGGTCCCTCTCACGTCCGCCCGCCTCCTCTTCGCCGTAGCCCAGCAGCAGCATCTCGTCGATGCCCACCTGGCGTGCCAGATGCGCCAACGTCTCCGTGCGGACCAATGCGGCGCGGAGTCGGGTCATACGTCCCTCGGCAAATCCCGTGTAGCGGCGGTAGACCCAGGCGGCGGCGACGAAGTCGATCACAGCGTCGCCCAAGAACTCCAGGCGCTGGTTATCGCCCCCGGCCTCTCCGGGATGCTCGTTGACGTACGAGGGATGCGTCAAAGCGCGCTTGAGCAGCGTCAGATCTCGAAAACGATGGCTCAGCGCTCCCTGGAGCGCGTCAAGACCAGAGCTGAACGTATCACGGGTCATGCCGAGCCCGGCCCTCCGTGCTCGCGCAGACGACTCTCGTACTTCTGCAGGGCAGCGTCGAGAGCGTCGCCAGCGTCGACGTCCAACGCCACGGCCAGGGCCAACAAGCTGTAGAACACATCCCCCAGCTCCGTGGAGAACGGCACATCGTCATCAAGTCCCCGTTGCCCGTAGTCCGTCGCCTGCAACACCAACTTGGCCAGCTCGCCCACCTCGGAGACGAGATCCAGGGTATGCGTCGCCGCGTCGTACCGCAGCCCGTGACGAACCACGAAGCGCCTCACGTCACGCTGTGAATCGATCATGCGGGACAGCCTTAGGCGGTCTCTTCTCGCAGCTCCCGGCTCAGACGCTGACGGAAGCTAATCAGATCCCGAAAGGCCTTGAGAATCACGTGCAGGTTGGCCCCGGTCGCCTCGCCGGCCTCGCGGGGAAGATGGGTCAGCGGCGCCTCGGCGATGCGAAAGCCCCTGGCCTTGGCGCCCGCCAGAAGCTCGGTATCGATCATAGCCCCATCAGAGACGATATTGACGTGATCAAGCACCTCGCGCCGGAACAACTTGAATCCGCAATCGATGTCGCGACACAAGTAGCCGAAGAAGAGACGGACCAGCATGTTCCATCCTCGTGCGTTCAGCCGTCGAATGGCATTGTCCTGTCGATCGACGCGGTAGCCGCAGACGATATCTGCATGCTTGTTCTCCAACCGCTCCAGAAGACGGGTCACTTCTCCAAAGTCGAACTGGGCATCGCCGGGATAGAAGGTGATCAGATCCTTCTCGGCCGCCTCGAATCCCGCCTTCAGCGCTCCACCGTAGCCGCGATTCGGGTAGTGTTCTACGAGGCGGAAGTTGGGGATGCGCCCCTCAAGCTGCCGAGCGATCTCACCGGTGCGATCACGGCTGCCATCGTTGACCAGGATGATCTCGTAATCCCGATCCAGAGATTGAGCCACGCTGGAGACGTGCTCCACAGCCTGCTCAACATTCTCCTCTTCGTTGTAAGCTGGCAAAACAATGGAAAGGCTATCCATATACTCCTCAGTTTCTCGTCACATTCCTCTACCGAAGCAATGGTACATCAATCGAGCGGGATTAGCAACCGCGCTCGGCGGCGCACGGCACGGGTCACAGACCCAGTGGAAGCAGGTGGGGGATGAGAGCGGTCAGGCGAGACGCGGATCGCAGACCCGCTGAGAGCACCCGCCGATGGACGGTTATCTCGGCGCCAGCAGGATCTAGTCGCCGACGCCTAGCCTGGCCCGTCTCCTCTCCCGTTCCCAGGCTGGGACCCCGGCCGCCTCCTTCTCGTTGAGCACCTCACGGAGCTCGAGGATACGGTCCCGCAGCAAGGCCGCCTTCTCGAAGGCAAGCTCGTCAGCGGCCCTCTCCATCTGCTTCTTGAGCTCACGGATCATGCGGGCTAGCTCATCCTTCGGCAGCTGAGCCAGGCTCAGGTCCGCTTCCTCCTCCTGGACCGCCTGTCGGCGCACGCGGTCGGTCAGGTCGCGAACCTCCTTGACGATGGAGGCCGGCTTGATGCCGTGCTCCCGATTGTACGCCATCTGCACCTCGCGACGGCGCTCCGTCTCATCAATGGCCCTCTCCATGGAGGCGGTGATCTGATCGGCGTAGAGGACGGCGGTCCCGTTCACGTGGCGCGCCGCGCGGCCCATCGTCTGAATGAGAGCTCTGTCCGACCGGAGAAACCCTTCCTTATCGGCATCCAGGATCGCCACCAGGCTGACCTCGGGCAGATCCAGCCCCTCACGCAACAGGTTCACACCGACGACCACGTCGTAGGCCCCCAGCCGCAGATCACGGAGGATCTCCACCCGCTCGATCGTCTGGATCTCGCTGTGAAGGTAGTGCACGCTGATATCCAGCTCACGGAGGTAATCAGACAGATCCTCGGCCATGCGTTTCGTTAGCGTCGTGACCAACACGCGCTCACCCCGCTCCAGACGTTCGTTGATCCGGCCCACGAGATCATCCACCTGACCCTGGGCCGGCCGTACAATCACCTGCGGATCGACGACGCCCGTGGGGCGGATGATCTGCTCGACCACCTGAGCGCTCTCCTCTAACTCATAGGGCCCCGGCGTGGCGGACGTGTAGATCACCTGGTTGACCCGACGCTCGAACTCCTCGAAGTCGAGTGGACGGTTATCCAGGGCTGACGGCAGCCGAAACCCAAAATCGACCAACGTCTGCTTCCGGCTTCGGTCCCCGTGGTACATACCGCGAACCTGTGGAATGGTCATATGCGACTCGTCCACGATCAGCAGGTAGTCCGCGGGGAAGTAGTCCATTAACGTCCAGGGGGGCGACCCCGGCGGCCGCTGTTGCAAGTGGCGTGAGTAGTTCTCGATGCCGGAGCAGTATCCGATCTCGCGGATCATCTCCAGATCATACCGTGTCCGCTGCTCCAGTCGTTGGGCCTCAAGCAGCTTCCCCTCGGCTTTCAGCTTCGCCAGACGCTCCTCCAGCTCACTCTCGATATCCTCCAGAGCCTTCTCACGTTTCTCCTCAGGCGTGATGAAATGCTTCGCGGGGAAGATCTTCAACTCCTGCAGCTCAGCCAGCACCTCCCCGGTGAGCGGATCGACCTCGGTGATACGCTCGATCTCGTCTCCCCAGAATCCGATGCGGTAGGCCGTCTCGCCGTAGGCTGGCATGATCTCGAGCGTATCCCCCCGCACTCGGAAGTTCCCGCGCTCCAACGACACATCGTTGCGCTCATAGTAGATGCCAACCAGATGACGCAGAAGGGTGTCGCGACGATGGCGCCCACCCCGCTCCAACTCGACGACGACACGTCCCCACTCGTTGGGGTCACCGATGGCATAGATACAGGAGACGGAGGCGACGATGATCACGTCACGGCGCGAGAAGAGCGCCGTGGTCGCAGCCAAGCGCAGCCGGTCGATCTCCTCGTTGATGTCAGCGTCCTTCTCGATGTAGAGATCGTGCCGGGGCACGTAGGCCTCCGGCTGATAGTAGTCGTAGTAGGAGACGAAGTACTCAACAGCGTTATGCGGGAAGAAATCGCTCAGCTCCGAGTAGAGCTGTGCGGCCAGGGTCTTATTGTGTGCGATGACCAGGGTCGGCTTCTGCACCTCCTCGATCACCTTGGACACGACGTAGGTCTTGCCCGTGCCCGTCGCCCCCAGCAAGGTCTGATGCTTGTGCCCCGCACGAAGGCCGTCGACTAGCGAGTCGATCGCCTGTGGCTGATCTCCAGTGGGTTGAAACTGCGAAATCAAGTCAAACTTCGGCATATGTCCCTACCTGTTTGTACGACCTCAACACATCCGTGTGACCAACGCTTCCAGTCCGACCAGGGCGCAAAGCTAACCTCTCTCACGCTCCATCTCTGCTCGCGGCGGTTGACCGCGGGGGAAACACCCCCTGCACGACGCCCTTGGCAGCTCGGAGGCACCGTCGAAAACCTCGGCGGTCCGCCGCTGTCGAGAGCGCTGATCCAGTTCTGTGTCCCTGATTAGAACGTCAGTTCGGATAGATTATACTCTGTTTCCCACGCATACGCCAGGTTTGCCCGAGCCGGCAGGGAGGCCCTCAGGCGCTGGTACCTTCTTCTCATTGACGATCAGTCCCGCAAATCTTATAATAGTCGAAAATCTCAAACACCGGCAAGCGTCGTATCGCACCCCTTGCTGCTTTTCAAACTGAGGAGAAGACAGCGCATGTCTAACAACCCGCCGTTCACCACCGGGCAGGTGGCCGAATACTGCCACGTCTCCCAGGCGACCATCGTCAACTGGATCAAGGAGGGGAAGCTCAGCGGCTACACCACCCCGGGGGGACACTATCGAATCCCACGAGCCGATCTGTTGTCCTTCTTGAGGACCCACGGCATGCCTATCGATGCGACGTTAAAAGCATCGAACCGTCCCAAGGTCCTCGTCTTGAGCGCCAATCCAACCATCCAGGACCTCGTGGGGACACTGGGAGAGAAGAACGGCTTCGAGATCTCCCTGGTAGCCAGCGACTATGCGGCGAGTGCGGAGGCCGTACAATCGTCCCCTGATGCAGTGATCGTCGACACGAAAGCGTCCTCGGACCCTCTGGGCCTTTGCCGATGGCTGAGCGAGGCCGCAGCGGACGCCAGCGTGCTGGTAATAGGTCACGACGACGATAACAGGATCGAGCAAGCGGCCGGCGTCGACGCCTATCTTCCCTCTGGTGCTCTCTCCAGTCTGGAATCTGAGCTGGAGGTGCTGTTGCTATGACGAGAGCAAGCTCTGAGCCAGCTGGGGAAGTCATCCTGGTCGTCGAGGACAACGAGGTCAGCCGTCGCTTGGTGGCGACCGTGTTGGAGCCTCACGACTACGATCTCTATTTCGCAAAAAACGGGCGGGAGGCCATTGAGATCGCCACCCAAGAGCACCCCGCCCTCATCCTGATGGACCTCAAGCTGCCCGGCATGAGCGGCCACGAGGTCGTGGAGCTGCTCAAAGCCAAGCCAGAGACAGCGGACATCCCCATCGTGGCTCTCACCGCGCACGCCGTGGGAAGTGAGCGCCAACGCGCAGCAGATGCTGGCTGCGAGGGCTACATCATCAAGCCCATCGACACCCGGGCCTTCGCCGACCAGCTGAAAGAGTACATCCATTAGCGGGCGCAGAATCCCTAGTGGAGCGAGACGAACCGCCAGAGGCGTACCGCTGCGACCAAGATGACAAAGCGAACAGGAGCAGGTAGACCGATCACACGATCAAGGAGCGGAACAGACGTGAGAGGACCTTTCATGGGCAAGAAGCTGCGCACGTCAAACTGGAAATGGATCATCACACTGACCACGTGGAGCGTCTATGCGCTGGCGTTCGTCCCTCTGTACCGCCTGGCCGGCATCATGGTGGTCGCATCCGCGATCGTGCCGACCCTTGTGACGTCCTGGAGTCTGGGCCTGGTCGGCGGGTTGCTGTCCGGCCTGGTAAGCTTCCCCATCAGCCTGGCGCTGCTGCTCCTGGCCGGGGGCTCTGCCGATGAGTTACTGAACCCCGGCGGGATCCTCGGATGGTCCGTCCTGATCCTGATGGGGGGCCTCAGCGGGCGGCTACACGTATTGAGCCGCCAGAACAAGGATAAGCTCGCCGAGCGCAGGGCGATCAAGGAGACGCTCCAGCAGCAGAACCTGCAGCTTCGCACCCTGCTGGAGACGTCCGAGATCTTCAATACGACCTTACGGTTCAAGCCGCTGCTGGAACAAGTCCTCGACCAACTCCAGAAGCTGCTCTCCTACGATACAGCCACGATAAATCTCATCCGCAACGGTCGAGGTCAGGTCGTCAGCTCTCGCGGCTGGGCCATTCCCCTCGATCGGCAGAGGTTTGCGCTGGACGAAAGGCCCCTCATCAGACAGGTGGTCGAGGAGAGACGCCCCCTCCTCCTGTCTGACGTCAGCGAGGACGAGAGGACGCCCGTCGAGAAGAAAGACGGATCCCTGGCGTCCTGGCTTGCGGTGCCGCTCACGGCGCGGGATCGAGTCATCGGCGCCTTGACCATCGGCTCTCAAACTCCTCGCACCTACGATGAGAGCACGCAACAACTGGTCTCCGCCTTCGCCCACCAGACCGCCCTGGCTATGGAGAATTCACGCCTCTTTGAGCAGACGCGATCACAGCTCCGGGAGGTCACGGTGCTGCAGGGGGTGACATCGGCCATATCCTCAACGCTGGACATCGACCAGATCCTGCCTTACGTGGCGCGGAGCCTGTGCGAGATGCTCAATGCCACCAGCGTTGAGATCTACAGCGCGGAACGAGACGGTAGGACAGCCGCACTGGCAGCCAGCTACGCCGCCGATGACGCGACAGAGAAGGAACGACGCAGAATCGCATCCAGACACAAAGAGACCTGGGAGGAGACCTCGGATATCGAGGAGGCCCTGCGTCTCAACAAACCTGTGGAAGCCCAGATTGAGGATTCCGACCTGGCACCGTCCGTACGGGCAAGACTGGAGATGCGCGAAGCGAGAGCTATGCTGCTCCTGCCGATCGTGACCCGGGAGCAAGCCCTGGGCTTCGCCTACGTCTGTGACAGCACGATGGCACGTGAGTTCACCGAAGGCGAGACAGCCACGGGCCAGACGCTGATCCATCAGACCGCTATTGCGATGGAGAATGCCCGGCTCTTCGAGCAGATCCAAGGAGCGCTCACGGAGACCAACGTCCTCTATCGCACCAGCCGCTCGCTGATCGACCAAGAGCGGCTTTCGGACGTGCTACAGACGGTGGTCGACGGCGTGGTCGAGGCCCTGCCCGCCGACCGGGCCACCGTCATCACCTTCGACTTCAAGCGTCGGCAGGTGACAAACTTCGTCAAGGGAGGGCCGGGGGCGGATCACGTGGTGGTGACGTCCTTCGAGGAGCTCTGGAACGGGCTGACCGGCTGGGTCTTGCGCGACCTGGAGCCCGCGCTGTCATCCAAAGGGCAGATAGATCCTCGTGAGAGCCCTCGGGCGCAGCAGCGACGTGAAGCGACGAACTGCGGATCGGTGATCGTGGTGCCTGTGGTCTACAGGGACAAGCCGTTGGGGACGATGACGGCCATCAACCGCCCAGATCAGCGAGATTTCACGAAGCACGACGTGGACTTGATGATGGCTTTCGCCAACCAGGCCGCCGCTGCCCTGGAGAACGCCCGGCTCCTCGAGGAATCTCACCGGCGGGTGAATCAACTGTCGGGAGCCGCGGACATCGCGCGCCACGCGACCGCCATCACAGAGCCGGCCGCCCTGCTGGAGGTCGTGGTGGATCTGATTCAGGAGCGGTTCGGGTTCGAGCTGGCCGGCGTCTTCCTGGTGGACAGCGCAGAGGAAGTTCTCTACACGGCAGCCGCCACCGACGCCTTCTGGCGCCTCATCCCGGAAGGCTACCGCCAGCCTATGGGCAAGGGAGCGATAGGCGAGGCTGCCCAGCGAGGAGAGACGATCCACATCAAGAACGCAGCTCAGAGCACCACCGCGCGCCGTGTCGGGGACTGGCTGTCGCCATCCTCCATCTCGGTGCCAATCGAGGTCGGAGGGCTGGTGATCGGCGTGCTCGAGGTCGAAGCTAAGGCCGTCAGCGCCTTCAATGAGAGCGATCAGATGGCCCTGGAGGTGGTCGCCGACCAGATCGCCATTGCCTACCAGAACGCAGAGCTGCTGACCGAGACACGCTCCCGGATGAAGGATCTCCAACTGCTCCACGACGTAAGCCTGGCTGCCGCGTCGAGCACCCATCTACAGGAGACACTCCAAGCCGCGGCCGAGGCGCTGGCAGCTGAATGGAAAGGCACACAGATAGCCCTCCAACTCGTCGATGAAGAGACCGACATGTTGCACCTCAAGGCGAGCGTCAACTATCCCTTCGACCAGGTCGATACGTTAGACGTAGCGTTGGGAGAGGGCATCACCGGCTGGGTGGCGCAGCAGGGCGAGCCCGTCTTGTTGTCCGACGTCCGCGAGGATCCCAGGTACTATCCCGCCAACGAGGAAACTCGCTCCGAGCTCTGTGTGCCGCTGAGCTCGGGCAGCCGCGTGATAGGCACACTCAACGTCGAGAGCCCTGAGCTGGACACCTTCACGATCGATGACCAACGTATGCTGACTACGCTGGGAAGCAACCTGGCGATGCTCATCGAGCGCGCCCGTCTGTTCGAGGAGATCGAAGGCGCTCGAGAGAAACTGCAGCAACGAGCAGAGGCCCTGGAGCACGCCAATGCGCGTCTCAAGGAGCTTGATCGCCTCAAGAGCCAGTTCCTGGCCAACATGAGCCACGAGCTCCGCACACCACTCAACTCGGTGATCGGCTTCTCGGAGGTCCTGATCGACGGCCTGCTGGGCGAGATGCCGCCGGAGCGTAAGGAGTGTGTGGAGAACATCCACGTCAGCGGCGAGCATCTCATGGCCTTGATCAACGACATTCTCGATCTGTCCAAGATCGAAGCGGGGCGTATGAAGCTCTCACCGGAGCGCTTCAACGTGGCAGATCTGATCAAAAACGTGCGGAAGACCGTCACCCCTATGATCGAGGAGAAATCTCAGGTCCTAACCGTGGACATCGCCGAGGATCTCCCCGCTTTGAACGCAGACCGCATTCGCGTCCGACAGGTGCTGCTGAACCTACTGAGCAACGCCCATAAGTTCACGCCGGAGGGGAACGAGATCACCCTCATCTGCCGCTTGGCCGATCCAGCCACTATGCTATTCGCGGTGCACGATACCGGGATCGGCATCCGACGCGAGGACCAAGAGCTGATCTTCGAGGAATTCCGTCAGGCGGACGGTACAGCGACGCGGGAGGTGGAGGGTACGGGGCTAGGGCTGGCGATCAGCAAACGCCTGGTCGAGATGCACGGCGGCACCATCTGGGTGGAGAGCACCTACAACGAGGGAGCAACCTTCTCTTTCCTGTTGCCCCTCGCCGGACCTACCCCCGAAGCAGAGGATGCGGCAGGGGCTCTGGCAGAAGCGCGCCTCGATCAGAAGGTCCTCATCGTCGAGGACGACCGCCAGTTCAACAACCTCCTCTCCCTCTACCTGCGCAAGGAGGGCTACGATCCCGTCCAGCACTATCAGGGTCCCGGCGCCCTGGAACAGGCCCGCGAGTTGAAGCCCGCACTGATCACGCTGGACGTCATGCTCCCGGGACAGGATGGATGGGAGATCCTGCAACGGCTTAAGTCCGATCCAGAGACCAGGGACATCCCCGTGTTGATCATCTCCGCTCTGCGAAACGGCGAGCTGGCTCTCAGCCTTGGCGCCACCGACTACCTGGTCAAGCCGGTCGACCGCAGCGCCCTGCAATCGGTGCTGGGTCGGCTCCCGACGCTCGAACGGATCTCGGAGAGACCCAAGATCCTGGTCATCGACGACGACCCCCAGCTGGTCCCCCTCTTGGAAGCGATGCTGCGGAACGAAGCGTGCAAGCTGATCCCTGCCTATGATGGAAAGGAGGGCGTCGCCAAGGCCCGCAGTGAGCAACCGGATGGCATCTTGCTCGACCTGATGATGCCCGCCATGAACGGCTTCGAGGCCCTGGAGGAGTTGAAGAGCGATGAGAGCACGGCGGACATACCGGTCATCGTCCTGACGGTGAAGGATGTGACTGGCGAGGAGAGGGAGCAGCTGAATAAGCACATCGAGACGCTGATGTATAAGAGCGCCCTCACACCCCAGGCCCTGGCGGAGGAGATTCAGCAGATAGGAGAACAGCCAGCCAAACAACGTGCCGGCGTCTGAAGTCCGGTGTCCAATCCCACGTCCAAGGGGCCGCCAGGCCCGAGACACCACCCGCCGACGCCCAGCTAAGACCCCGAATGAGCGGGCTCGACGTGTACGAAGGCCAGGTCGACGCTCGACAGACCCTCGACCCTCCTCTCCACCCGCTCCGCGATAGCGTGAGCCTCGCGGAGCGTCAGGTCGCCGTCGACATCAACGTGCATGTCGACGCGCAGCTCAGGGCCTACGTAGTCGGCAATCACCTGATGGACGTTTAGCACGCCGGGCACGGCGGAGGCAGCCGCAGCGATGTCCGCCACCATCTCGGACGGCGCTGCCCGACCGGTGAGATACCCCACGTTCTCGGAGAGGATCTCCCATATACCACGGCCCATCCATAGGGCGACCGTCAGCCCCGCTACGGGATCCAGGAGTGGATGGAGGAGATTGGAGCCCAAAACGCCCAACCAGGCCGCCAGAGAAGCCAGGACGTCTACCAGATTGTCGCGGGCGCTGGCGCGTAAGGCAGGGCTGCTGGCCCGCTCACCTAGATTGCTGACCACCCTGAACATCACCACCTTGACCAAAGCGCCGGACAGGAGCACGACCGTGGGCCACGTGGGGGGCACCGCCGCACCGCCCGTGCGGAAGCGCTGCACCCCCTCCTGCACAGCGGTGAATCCGGCTGCGCCCATAGCGATGGCGATGAGCAAGCTCACCAGAGGCTCGAAGCGGCTATGCCCTTGAGGGTGCGTCTCATCAGCCGGCTGCTGCGCCAGGTAGAGGCCCGCCGCCATCAACAGACTGTAGAGGACGTCAGAGAGGGAGTTCGCCGCGTCAGATAGCACCGCGCTGCTTCCCGTCCGCCATGCGACCAGACTCTTGGCCACCGACAGAAGAACGTTGCCCGCCACAGTGACGAGGGTCGCACGCCGATAGAGCGATCGGCGAGACCGATCGGGCACCTCTTGCCGGACGCGCTTCAGATCATCGGGTTCTCTTTCTGACATGACGAGCCGGTGCTAGCCCTCGCTTCGTTCGCCACCAGGGACATCAGCCCCGCCACGACCGTCCGCGACCTCGCCGGGGGTGATCCATCACGATCATAGCACGCCCCACACATTTTTACAACCGGGTCATATGTGCTACAATACGGGGGCGATGAGTGAGCCACGCTTGGTACTGGCCTCCCAATCTCCTCGCCGCCGTGAGCTGCTCCACCTGTTGGGGTTGCCCTTTGCGGTCACGGTGGCCGATGTGACCGAAGAGCAGAAGACGGGGGAGACACCCGCCGAGCTGGTCACACGTCTCAGCCGCGCCAAGGCCGAGCGCGCGATCATCCGCGCAGAGGCCGCAGACGTCGGCCACGCGGCTCCCCACGAACCTCGTGACACCCTGATCATCGCCTGCGACACGATTGTGGCGCTGGAGGAGGGGTTGGATGGAGCCCCCCGCATCCTGGGTAAGCCCCGAGACCCAAAGGAAGCGACAGCGATGCTCCGTCTTCTGCGCGGACGCTCCCATACGGTCTACAGCGGTATCACCGTCCGGAATGAGATCCATCGAGCAACGACACAGCTGGCCAAGACGCGGTTGACCATGCGAACCTACACCGAACGCGAGCTCTCAACCTACGTCGCCAGCGGAGATCCGCTGGACAAGGCCGGTGCCTACGCTATCCAACACGAAGGCTTCCATCCCGTGGCGACGATCGAGGGCTGCTACGCCAGCGTGATGGGGCTGCCGCTCTGCCATCTCACCCGCTGCCTGCGCCACTGGGGACGACCTCCCGCCGTGGACGTTCCCGCTGCCTGCCAGGCCCACACCGACCGCCGCTGCAACGTTTACCAGGAGATCATCGGCTTTTGAGCCATCTTATGGAGAGATATCGGACGGCGTGGTTGCTCCGGATCGCCGGTGCATTGATGATCCTGCTGGCGGGCTGCCAGGCGCCCCGCCCAGCATCCCGCACGGCGTCCCCCGCTGAGCCATCGCTTACTCAGCCGGCGACCAGGCTGACGGATGAGCCGCCCACGCCCACCCCGAGGCCTCCTTCACCGGAGACGACGGCTGACACG
>Ga0207797_1002908_pt1 | contig 11697 bp, 5 predicted proteins | sample PRCRCaboRojoPR_6_FD_187275 | JGI IMG/M metagenome (GOLD analysis project Ga0207797, IMG submission 187275) | Marine sediment microbial community from Cabo Rojo, Puerto Rico - PR CR 10% Liquid 1 (SPAdes) | ecosystem: Environmental > Aquatic > Marine > Coastal > Sediment | place: Cabo Rojo, Puerto... | reverse complement strand
CGCTCCACGTCGCGCCCGGACTCGCACACGGGCTGGCCAACCTGGACGCGGCCAACTACAGTGGCGTCCCCCTCGTCGTCACGGCGGGTGACCACAGCACGCACTTCCGCCACGAGGAGCCGATCCTCCACGGGGACCTGGTCGCCATGGCCGAACCGTTCATGAAGTGGAGCGCCGAAGTCAGCGACGTCGCCGCACTCCCGTCGATGCTCAGACGGGCGTTCAAGACCGCGTTGACGCCCCCGACGGGCCCGGTCTTCCTCTCCCTGCCGCTCGACGTACTGCTCGCGGAGACGGACGCGGTTCCCGAACGGTTCGGCACGGTCCCGAAGCTCGGGGGCGCTGCGCCGGCCGAGACCGAACGGGCAGTAGACGCACTCACCGCGGCCGACGACGTCGTCCTGATCGTCGGTGACGCCATCGCGCGGTCCGGTCCCGACGCAGTCGATGCAGCCGTCGAGTTCGCCGAAGCGGCCGGGGCCTGCGTGTACGCCGAGATCCTCGCGGGCGAGGTCGACTTCCTGACCGACCACGACCAGTGGGTGTCGTTCCTCCCTCCGGACGAACGGCTCTACCGCCGGTTCGTGGATGCCGATACGGTCGTGTTCGCCGGGTGTTCGACGAACACGACGATCGTCCCGCACGAGAGACCGCTGCTCGCCGACGACGTCACGTGTATCCACGTCAGCGACGACGCCTGGGAGGTCGGAAAGAACCAGCCCGCCGACGTCGCGCTCGTCGGTGACCCGGGGCTCGTCCTCCACGACGTTGCGACGCGTCTCGCCTCGCGACTCCCCGACGGGGTTCGACGCGAGCGAACCGAACGGCTCCAGCCGCTCCGGGAGGAGGCGCGGGCCGTGATGCGGTCCATCGGGGCTCCCGAGCACGCCGACGGAGCCCTGACGACTGCGGCGCTCGTGGACGCGCTCCGGTCGGTCGCTCCCGACGCGTTCGTGGTCGACGAGGGTGTCTCCTCGAAGTACGCGCTGCTCACCCGCTGGCCGTTCGCGCCGGGTCAGTACGTCGGGACGAAGAGCGGGACGCTCGGATACGGGGTCCCGGCGGCGGTGGGCGCCGCGCTGGCACAATCGCTCGACGCGGCGCCCAGACCCGTCGTCGCGTTCGTCGGCGACGGCGCGTTCCAGTTCTACCCGCAGGCGCTCTCCACGGCGGTCCACCACGCTCTCGACCTCACGGTCGTCGTGGTCGACAACGGCGGGTACCGTATCCTCCGGGAGAACACCGTCGCGATGCTCGGCGGCGACCACTCGGACTACACGTTCGCCGGGACGACGCTGGACGCCGCTGTAGACGTCCCCGCAATCGCCAAGGGGTACGGGGCGGGGGGATACGAGGTCGACAGCGCAGCCGACCTCGAGTCCCGGCTCCACGCCGCGCTCGACGAGGGGATACCGACCGTCGTGAACGTTCGCGTTCGAGCGGGGCAACTCGAGATCGGTACGCCGCACTGACGGGGGTTCCGGGACACTTGGACGCTCACGCCGCGGACGGTGGCGCGGCTCCGTGTTCGGTCTCTACCTCGGGGAGTATCTTCCCGGGATTCAGCGTTCCACGTGGGTCGAACGCCTGCTTGATCGTCCGCATCAGCTCGACCGCGGCCGTACCGTGCTCCGCGACGAGGTACTCCCGTTTCCCGAGGCCGATCCCGTGCTCTCCCGTCGCGGTCCCTCCGAGTTCGATGGCACGCTCGACGATCTGCCGGTAGACCCGTTCGCCCCGCTCGACGGCCTCCGGGTCGTCCCTGTCGACCAGTACCGTGTAGTGGAGGTTCCCGTCGCCCGCGTGCCCGAAGCACGGGACGAGCAGTCCCGTCTCGTCCGCCAGCGACCCCGCGTAGTCGATGATGGTGCCGAGCGATCCGATCGGGACGGTGACGTCACCGGGGTGGATCGGCGTGAGCTGCGGGTCGTGCGCCAGGATGGCATAGGTGAGGTCGCGCCGTGCCCGCCAGAGGTCGGCCATCGCGTCCCGGTCACCGATCTCGAACCGTTCGACGCCGTGCGCCTCGAACACCTCTCGGCAGAACGCGACCTCCTCGTCGACGCCGTGATCGGCGTGGAACTCGAGGAACACCGTCGGTCGGTCGGGGAGGTCGGTTCCGGAGTACGCGTTCGCCATCGCCGCGCACCACTCGTCGATCAGTTCGATGGTCGCGACGTCGAGCCCCGACCGCACGGCATCCGCGACCGCGGCTGTCGCGTCCTCGAGTGTCGCGAAGACGGCTCGTCCACCACGAACCTGAGCCGGAAGCCCGGTCAGTCGGAGCGTGGCCCGTGTGACGACCGCGAGGGTCCCCTCACTCCCGACGACGAGGTCCTTGAGGTTGTATCCGCTGGAGGTCTTGACCGCCCGGCTGCCGACGGTCAGCACCGTGCCGTCCGCGAGGACGACCTCCAGTTCGAGTATCCAGTCGGCTACCTCGCCGTACTTCACCGTCTTCATCCCGCTGGCAGCGGTGGCGATCATCCCGCCGATCGTCGAGATCGCTCCGGACGACGGGAGTGGTGGGAAGAACAGCCCGTGCGGAGCGGCCGCTTCGTCGATAGCAGTTCCGACGACACCCGGTTCGACGTCCATCTGGAGGTCGTCGGGTCTGAGCTCGAGGATTGCGTCCATCCGCGTCATGTCGAGACTGATGCCTCCGGACACCGGGACCGCGTGACCTTCGAGACTCGTCCCCGCGGCGAACGGGGTCACGGGAACCCCTCGTCCGTCGGCCGCTCGGAGGACCTTCGAGACGTCTTCGGTCGAGGCGGGCCAGACCACGGCGTCCGGTCGAACCGCCCACCCACGCTGTTGTGCACCGAAGTCACCCGCGTGGAGGTCGCGATCCGAGTCCCCGAACGAGACCGCTCCGTCCAACCCTAACCCTTCGAGAAACGAACAGTCGAATGACACCCCTCGTATTCGCCGGCTCAGGGATTAAGCTACTCGCCGATCGGTGGAGTCGTCGGGACGGTCCCGCTCGGATACCGCAGGGCGTTCCACGACCCACACCCAGCGTCCCCGACCGGATAAGGTTAAACGGACGACGGTGCTACGCTGACACGTGAGCGAGCCTGGGGAGTCGGCCGTCGACTCGTTCGCCGACCGCGTACAGACACTCCCAGCTCCCGACCCGAACGACGCTGCGACATTCATCTCTGCGGCCGTCGAGCGTGGGGATCTCGTGACGATCTTCGGCCGCTGTACGGTCGAGTACGACGGCCGAGCGGCGTCGGACCTGCCACCCGGAGACCGACACTTGATGATCAAGCCCGACGGGACGACGCTCGTCCACTCGACGACGGGCCAACAGCCGGTGAACTGGATGCAACCGCCAGCTGACATCGCTATTAGTACATCCCGACAGCCACCAGTCAACTGGCAGCAGCCGGGTTGTACCCACGAGGCGTCGCTCAACGAGGACCGCCTGCGGGTCCGGTCGGAGCGCTCGAGCCCCAGCGAGGAACTGCTCGTCGCGTTCGAGACGGTCGAGCAGGTCTCGGCGTTCGACGCCCGCGACGAGGGGGCCCTCTCGCTCTCGGGGACGGAGGAGGACCTCCGACAGCGCATCCTCGACGACCCGGACCTCGTGGAGTCTGGGTTCCGGCCGCTGGCGACCGAGCGGGAGACGAGCGCCGGTGCGGTGGACGTCTACGGCGAGGACCGCGAGGGCCGGACGGTGGTGCTGGAGTTGAAGCGAAAGCGGGTGGGGCCGGACGCGGTCGGACAGCTGGTGCGGTACGTCGAAGCGCTCCGGCGGGAGTTGCACACCGACGCGGAGATTCGAGGGGTGCTGGTCGCGCCGAGCGTGACCGACCGGGCGCGGGAACTGCTGGGCGAGGAGGGGCTGGAGTTCGTCTCGTTGACGCCTCGGGCGTCGGACGGGGACTGAGTGCCTACAGCGGGAGCATCCGTCCGCCGTTCGTGTGGGGAGCAGCCACGCGAGTCGCGGTACACCTGGAACCGCCCAGCACAGCCCTCGTACCTCCCCAGCCGACTCCTCCGCTCGGCGTCGCCTCGCTCCGTCGTCCCTCGCACGACGCCGCTCGCTGGCACGGCCTTCGGCCGCGCACCGCTCACGGCGCGCGCCACGTCGAAAATCCAGCCTCCCGGGACGCCACCGTTTCCGGTCGAACGTGCCCGACTACTCCCGCTCTTCGGCCCTGCGTTTCAACGCCGCGAGCGTGTTCAGCGCCTCCACCGGGGTGGTGTTCCCGATGTCCACCTCCCGGAGGCGAGCGAGCAGTTCGTCGTCCACGGTGGCGTGCCCGTTCGTCGCTGGCTCCACGTCTCCCTGCTCGCGTGTCGCTCCCTCCGGTCGCTCCCGCTCGTTCCCGAGGGCCCTCCCTCCGGTCGGCCCCTCGCTGTGCCCGTTGGTCCCCTCGTCCGGCCCCAGCAACGCTCGTGCCCGCTCCACCACCGAGTCGGGCACCCCGGCCATCCGCGCCACGTCCACGCCGTAGGAGGCGGTGGCCGGCCCCTCGCGCACGTCGTGGTCGAAGGTGACCGTCCCGCCCTCGCGGCTCGGGTGTCGCTCCCCGCGGTCGCTCCCGCTCGCTCCATCCGAGGACTCGCTCCGCTCGCCCTCGCGGGTCGCCGAGAAGTGTCGATTCCGGGCGCGCGGCAGGTCGGCGGCCACCGCGGTCAGGTCGTGGTGGTGCGTGGCGAACAGGGTGAACGCCCCCGTCTCGTCGTGGAGGTGTTCGGTCACAGCGCGGGCGATGGCGAACCCGTCGGCGGTGGAGGTGCCACGACCCACCTCGTCCAGCAGGACGAGCGAATCTTCCGTGGCACTCTGCAGGATGCCCGCGAGTTCGTCCATCTCGACCATGAAGGTGGAGCGCCCGCCGGCGATGTCGTCACTGGCGCCGACGCGCGTGAAGATGCGGTCGAGGACGGGTAGACGGGCGCTCTGCGCGGGGACGAAACTCCCCACCTGCGCGAGGACGGCTATCAGGGCGACCTGTCGCATGTAGGTGGACTTCCCGCTCATGTTCGGCCCAGTGAGGACCGTCACCGGGGCCTCGCGCGGGAGGTGCGCGTCGTTCGGGACGAACGACTGCTGGGTCCGCTCGACGACCGGGTGCCGGCCGCGCTCGACGTGGATGCTGTCGACCCCACCGACCTCGGGCCGGCAGTAGTCGTGTTCGGCGGCGACGGTCGCCAGCGAGACCAAGGTGTCCAGTTCCGCGACGGCGTCTGCGACCCGCTGGACGCGTTCGGTCTCGTCGCCCACGCTCGCGCGGACCTCCCGGAACAGTTCGTACTCGAGGTCGTCGGCCCGACCCTCGGCCCGCACGATCTCGTCCTCGCGCTCCTTCAGCTCGGGCGTGTAGTACCGCTCTGCGTTCTTCAGGGTCTGGCGGCGCTGGTAGTCCTCGGGCACGCGGTCGGTGTTGGCCTTCGTCACCTCGATGTAGTAGCCGTGGACCTGGTTGAACCCGACCTTGAGCGAGTCGACGCCGGTGCGCTCGCGCTCTTGTGCTTCGAGCGAGTCGATCCAGCGTTTCCCCTCGCGCTCGGTCTCGCGCAACTCGTCCAGTCGCTCGTCGTACCCCTCCCGGACGACCCCGCCCTCGGTGAGTTCGATGGGTGGATCCTCCGCGACGGCCTCGTCGATGGTCTCCCGCACGTCTTCGAGCGGGTCCAGTCGCTCGTGGAGGCCCCGCAGGCGCGCGCTCTCGGCGTCGGCGAGCGCCTCCCGGAGGGACGGGACGACCGACAGCGTGTCGTGGAGCGAACGCAGGTCGCGCGCGTTCCCCCGACCTCGTGAGATGCGGGCGATGAGCCGTTCGACGTCGTACACGTCGTGGAGTCGCTCGTGGAGGAACTCCCGCGTGGAGAGGTCGCCGACCAGTTCCTCGACGGCACCCTGCCGTGCGGCGATCTCGTCGGTGTCGAGCAGGGGCCGCCGGAGCCAGTCGTGCAGGCGACGGCGACCCAGTGCGCAGGCCGTCTCGTCCAGCACGTCGACGAGCGCGGTGCCGGTCGCGCCGTGGACCGACCGGCGCTCGAACAGTTCGAGCGAGCGCAGGGCGACCGCGTCCAGCAGCATGTACTCGCGCGGGTCGTACCGCGTGAGGTGCGTGAGGTAGTCGAGCCGGTCGCGTTCGCCCTCCTCCGTGGTGCCGCGGGCGTACTCGGCGTACGCGAGCAGGGCGCCACAGGCTCGAATCTCGGCCGGGGCGGCGAGCAGCGTCTCCGGTCGGCCGAAGTACGCCGAGACGCGCTCGTGTGCCCGGTCGAACTCGAACGCGTCCGCGTCGTAGGGCGTGACCATGCAGTCCCCGCCGAAGACCTCGCGCGCTTCGCTCACCGGGACGTCCGGGCCGACGACCGCCTCGGCGGGGTCGAACCGTCCCGCCTCGTCGCGCAAGGTGGCCTCGTCGCCAGTGCCAGTGGCGTAGAAGTCGCCCGTGGAGACGTCAAGCATGGCGAGGCCGTAGCCGCTCTCGTCCCCGACCAGCGCGGCGACGAAGTTGTTCTCGTCCCCGCCGAGCAGTTCCGCCTCGGTGAGCGTGCCGGGCGTGACGACCCGGGTGACCGCCCGCTCGACCGGCCCCGTGGCCTCCTCCGGTTCTTCCACCTGGTCGGCGACGGCGACCCGGAACCCCGCGTCCAGCAGGGTCTCGATGTACCCCTCCGCGTTGTCGACGGGGATGCCGGCCATCGGGTAGCGGCCGGTAGAGTCCTCGCGTTTGGTGAGGGTGATCTCGCAGACGCGGGCGGTGACCTCCGCCGCGTCGCAGAACGTCTCGTAGAAGTCGCCCACCTGGAAGAGGACGAGCGAGTCGTCGTAGCGGGCACAGAGGTCGCGGTACTGGGTGAGCATCGGGGTCAACTCCCCCTGCATCGCCTCGGGCGCGCCCAGTGCCGCCTCCGTGTTCATACTGGGTCCCTGTGTTCTTGGGTCCTAAATCTCGCTCGGTCTCCGGGGGTCCGTTCGTGGCCGGTCGTGTTGGTCGAGTCCCGTGTTCGGTCCGGCGCGCAGACGCGCGAGTCGCGGTCCACCTGACCCGCCACCGCACCGCCCAGCCCTCGTGCCTCCCCAGCCGACTCCTTCGCTTGGCATCGCCTCGCTCAGTCGTCCCTCGCACGAATTCGTTCACGGCCCTCACTCCGTTCGGGACCGCTCACGGCGCGCGCCGACACCTCGGGTCCCCCCAACGGGACACCCCCGTTTCCCGTCGAACGCCCCCGCCCCGAACCTCATTACCCCCGCCCGCATCCACCCACCGTGCACGTCTGTATCGTCGGTGGCGGCATCGTCGGTCTCGCCAGCGCCCACGCGCTCGCCACGCGCGGGGCCGCCGTGACGCTCGTGGAGCAGGGCCACCTCGGGAGCGGGTCGACCGACCGAGCCGTCGGCGGCATCCGCGCGCAGTTCTCCCGTCCCGAGAACGTCCGGCTCTCGCTGGCGAGCATGGACGTCTGGGCGTCCTTCGAGGACCGGTTCGGTGTCGACGTGGGCTACCGGCGCGAGGGCTACCTCTTCCTCGCACGTGCCGAGGCGACGGCGGCCGACCTCCGCGAGTCCGCGGCGACGGCGGCCGACCTCGGGGTGCCCGTGGCGGTGCTGGGTCCCGACGAGGCGGCCGAGTACTGCCCGGCACTCCGGCCCGAGCGCTACACGCTGGCGACCTACTCGCCGACCGACGGGTGGGCCGACCCCCACCTCGCGGTGCAGGGGTACGCCGGCGCCTGCCGGGAGGCAGGGGTCGACCTGCGGACGAAGACGGCCGTGACGGACTTGCTGACCGACGGCGAGCGCGTCGTGGGCGTCGAGACAGACGAGGGTGAGGTCCGGGCCGACTACGTGGTGAACGCGGCGGGCGCGTGGGCCGCTCGCGTCGCGGCGATGGCAGGGCTCGATCTCCCTGTCTCGCCTCGCCGCCGGCAGGTCGCGGTCGTCGACCCCGAGACGCCCGTCCCCGAGTCGGTGCCGCTCGTCATCGACCTCGAATCCGGGTCGTACTTCCGGCCCGAGCGCGAGGGCCGGGCGCTCGTCGGCGGGCACTTCGCAGCCGACGACGATCCCGCGGACCCCGACCGCTTCCGCGAGAAGATGGACACCGACTGGGCGGTCACGGCCGTCGAGCGGGCGGGCGAGACGGCCCGCTACTTCGGACCGGCGACGCGCCTCCGGAACGGGTGGGCGGGTCTCTACGCGGTGACGCCGGACCACAGCCCGATTCTGCAGGAGACGGTACCGGGGTTCGTGCAGGCGGTAGGGTTCTCGGGGCACGGGTTCCAGCACGCCCCCGCCACGGGGCAGGTGGTGGCCGACCTGTGTCTCGACGGAGAGACCGACCTCGTGGACCTCGGGGCGTTCCGGGGCGACCGGTTCGGCGACGGTGCGGGAACGAGCGAGTCACACGTCGCGTGAGCCACCCACACGGCTTCACAACGCTTTTATCCGCGCACGGTAGAGCGTGACACATGCCCACCGACCCACGCGACGGACGTAGCGTTCCCCGACGAGCGACGCGGCCACGGGTCGGGTTCTTCTTCCGCGCCTGACCGCGGCGGACGTGGCGAGCGGCGTAGCCGCCCCTCGCTCCGGAAACCGCGGTCACGGATGCGGAACCGCTAACTGACAGACCGCCACAGACACACCCAGTAGATGCCACGCAGACTCCCGGAGACACAGGTCGCCCTGCTCGAAGCGGCGAGCGCGACCGACGAGAAGACCATCGACCGACTGGCCGAGGAGACCGGCGAGAAGGCGGCGACGCTCACCCGAGCGGCCTTCGAACTCGCCGACGAGGGCCTCCTCGCCGTCACAGAACGCACAGCACAGGACCTCTCGCTAACCGACGAGGCCCGCGAGTACCTCGAGGCGGGTCTCCCCGAGCGCCGCCTCTACGACGCCGCCGTCGAGGCCGGCGCCGACGACTCGCCCGTCCCACTCGGGCAGGTCATCGGCGCCTCCGGCCTCGACGGGCCGGCGGTCGACATCGCGCTCTCGAACTTCGCCCGCAAGGGGTTCGGGTCCATCGACTCGGGCGAGATAACGGTCGCGCCGTCGGGGCCGGAGGTGGACCCGGACAGCGACCCGGAGGCCGAGGCGCTCGCCGTCGTCGCCGACGACGGGGCCGACGCGGGCTACCTCGACGAGAACGTCCTGAACCGCCTCGAGTCACGCGACCTGCTCGTCCGGAGCGAGACCACCGTCCGCTCCGTGACCCTCACGGACGAGGGGGTCAACGCCATGATGGAGGGGCTGGAGACCGCTGAGACGGTCGGACAGGTCACGAGCGACCTCCTGACCTCGGGCGAGTGGCGCGACGTGGAGTTCGCCGAGTACAACGTCGAGGCCGACGCAGAGACCGAGTACGGCGGGCGGAAGCACGTCCTCCGACAGACCGCCGACCGCGTGAAGGACGTCCTCGTCGGCATGGGGTTCGACGAGATGCAGGGCCCGCACGCCGACGCGGAGTTCTGGATCAACGACTGCCTGTTCATGCCGCAGGACCACCCCGCCCGCACCCACTGGGACCAGTTCGCCCTCGATCTGCCGCCCATGAAGGACCTCCCCGCGGACCTCGTCGAGCGCGTCGAGTCGGCCCACCGCGACGGCGTGGGCGAGGACGGCGACGGCTACCACTCCCCGTGGACCGAGGCGGTGGCCCGTGGCGTGGACCTGCGCGGACACACCACCTCGCTGTCGATGCGGTACCTCTCCGGTCACGAGGTCGGGGACCTGGAGCCACCGCAACGGTACTTCTCGGTCGAGAAGGTGTACCGGAACGACACGCTCGACCCCACCCACCTGCTGGAGTTCTTCCAGATAGAGGGCTGGGTGATGGCCGAGGACCTCTCGGTGCGTGACCTGATGGGCACGTTCACCGAGTTCTACGAGCAGTTCGGCATCACGGACATCGAGTTCAAGCCCCACTACAACCCGTACACCGAACCCTCGTTCGAGCTGTTCGGCACGCACCCCGAGACGGGCGAGGTCGTCGAGATCGGCAACTCCGGTATCTTCCGCGAGGAGGTGCTGCGCCCGCTCGGCGTCGAGTGCGACGTGATGGCCTGGGGGCTCGCGCTGGAGCGGCTGCTCATGCTCATGTACGGCTTCGAGGACATCCGCGACGTCCACGGGACGCTGTGTGACCTCGACCTGCTGCGGACCACGGAGGCGGTCTACTGATGCCGGTCGTCGACGTCGACCCCGACGAACTGCGGCAGCTCACGGGGCACCAGGAGAAGGACGACGGGGAACTCAAGTCCGACCTCTTCGCGCTCGGGCTGGAGTACGAGGGCGAGACGGAGGACGGCGAGTTCCAGCTGGAGTTCGCGCCGGACCGCCTCGACCGCCTCTCGGTTGAGGGCGTGGCCCGGTCGCTGCGCTACCAGTACGGCGACGACAGAGGCGTCTACACCCCCAACACGAACAGCGCCGAGTGGGTCATCGAGGTGGACGAGTCGGTGCCCGAGGAGCGCCCGTACGTCACCGGCGCCATCGTCCGTGGCCTCGACATGACCGAGCAGAAACTGGAGTCGCTCATCCAGCTCCAGGAGAAGCTCCACGCGACGATGGGTCGCAAGCGGGCGAAGGGTGCCATCGGCGTGCACGACCTCGCGATGCTCAAAGGTCGCGCGGGCGCCGGCGAGGGCGACAAGCCCAAGTCCATCACATATCGCGGCGTGGACCCGGACGGCGACCGGTTCGTCCCGCTCGACGCGGACACGGACATGACTCCGCGCGAGGTGCTGACCGACCACGACACGGGCGCGAAGTTCGCGGACCTCGTCGAGGGGCTCGAGCGGTACCCGGCCATCTACGACGACGTGGGGCTGTTCTCGTTCCCACCGGTCATCAACGGCAAGCGGACCGAGGTGGACGAGGGGACCCGCGACGTGTTCGTCGAGATGACGGGCACCGACCAGTGGACCATCGACCGGATGCTCAACATCGTCTGCTACGCGCTCGACGCTCGGGCCGGCCGGGTCGAGATGGTGGATGTGGAGTACCCGGACCGCACGCTGGAGCGACCGGACCTCTCGACGGACACGAAGACGGTCTCTCACCAGCGCATCGAGTCCATCATGGGCATCTCGCTGGACTCCGACGAGGTCGTCGACCTGCTGGAGCGCTCCGGACTGGACGCGACCGTCGAGACGGACGAGGAGGCCGGCACCGTCACCTACGAGGCCGGCGTCCCGCCCTACCGGGTGGACGTGCTCCACCCGCTCGACGTCGTGGACGACGTCGGGAGAGCGTACGGCTTCAACGACCTCGAACCGCGCTACCCCGACGTCTCCACGGTCGGCGGGCGCCACGAGCGCTCCCGCGTGGAGGACGCGGCCCGCGACGCGCTGGTCGGGCTGGGGTTCGAGGACCTGCTGAACTTCCACATGATCTCGGAGGAAGAGAACTACGACCGCCTCTCGGTCGCCCCCGGCGACGGCTACGGCGCCGAGGAGCCGGTGACCATCACCGAGCCGTACAGCGAGGACTACACCATGCTCCGGACGTGGGCGCTCCCGTCGCTGCTGATGGTCCTGGAGAACAACACCCACCGGGCGTACCCGCAGGACCTCGCGGAGATCGGCCTCGCGGCACACAGCGACGGGGACGAGAACACGGGTGTCGCCGAACACCGGACCGTCGCGGCCGTCCTCGCCCGGAGCGAGGCGTCCTACGAGGACGCGAAGTCGCGGCTCGTGGCCCTCGCCCGCGCGTTC
>Ga0207797_1002907_pt1 | contig 11702 bp, 12 predicted proteins | sample PRCRCaboRojoPR_6_FD_187275 | JGI IMG/M metagenome (GOLD analysis project Ga0207797, IMG submission 187275) | Marine sediment microbial community from Cabo Rojo, Puerto Rico - PR CR 10% Liquid 1 (SPAdes) | ecosystem: Environmental > Aquatic > Marine > Coastal > Sediment | place: Cabo Rojo, Puerto... | reverse complement strand
TGGCCCGGAGCCCCCGCCCGCGGCCCTCCTCGATGGCCTCGTCCAGGACCTCGAGATACGCCTCTCCCGTGCGGACCAGGTGATCCAGGCATTCGGCGATGGACCAGGCGTCCGGCTCGGGGCGCCACGAGAGCTGCTCCGGCGTCAGGCCGGAGGTGAGCTCCTCGGCCTCGGCACCGGTGGCCCGGAGCTCGCCCAGGCTCTCTCTCAGCTCGCCGTGCCGGAGATCGGGATCGGATGCGTCCATGGGCCGACCTCCCCGACGGGTGGTCCCGTCGTCGGGTGATTCAGTCCGTACTCCTGCGCCGCCCACTGCGGACCGCCACGTACTCGCGCAGCCCGGACTTCAGCGTGTATCCGCGGGAGACGGTGAACGGGGCGAGGAGCTCCTCCACGTCCGCCGGCAGGAGCTCCTCCCGGTAGGGTTCAGTCCGGCCGGAGAGCTCGTACCGAATCCGGTCCACGTCCAGGAGTCCGAAGCGGTAGGGAATCTCGCCGGAGTCGCTGTGGGGCGTGTCGGTGGTGCCGACGATGGTGTGGAGGCGGGCGTCGGGAGCGCTGATCTCGGCGAGCCGCTCCATCAGCAGCTCCCGCTCCCTGGGGCGCAGGCGGTCCAGGGTGTTCCAGGTGAAGATCAGATCGAAGGGGCGCTCGGGATCGGAGGGCAGTGCCTCCAGCGCCGCGGGGAATCCCCGCTCCGCCCGGACGGCCAGCAGGTCGGCGAAGCGGACCCGCCCGGCGAAGCGCTGGAGGATCTTGAGGCCCTCTCCGGCGGCCGATCCGAGGTCCAGCACGGCGCAGCTGTCGTCGTCGCTGAGCCGTTCGAACATCGCACGGATGCCCGGTGCGGACCGCTCGACGGGACCCCGGTCGGGCTCCGGCTCCTCCTCCGGTTCCTCGGCCGGGGAGAAGAGGCCCCGGAGCCTGCGTAGCCAGTCCACCGGCAGGGGGGCTAGGTCTCGTCTTCGTCGGAGTCCTCGTCCCCGCCCTCACCGTCGCCGCCCGATCCGCCGGCGGCCGAGGACGTCGCCCCGAACGAAGAGCCTCCGCCCGTCCGACGTCCGCCGCCCTTCGACTCGTCGCCCATGTCGACGGCTCCGCGGAAGTAGGAGCCGTCCTCCAGCACCACCCTCGGCGCCGAGATGTCGCCCTCCACGCGGGCGGATCCCCGCAGGACGATCTGATCGTCCGCGTCCAGGTCGCCGTCGACGTGTCCCTCCACGGTAATCACGCGCGCGACGATGTCGGCGTCCACTCTCCCGTCCGGGCCCACCGTCAGGGCGTGCTCGTCCAGGGTGACCGAGCCGTCCACGTGCCCCTGGATGGTGAGGTCCTCGTCTCCGGTCACCTCGCCCTGGATGGTGATCGACTTGCCGATGATGGCCCGGGCGTCGCCAGCCGTCGGGCCCTGGCGATCGTCGTTGGCGGACGCGTCCGATCGTGCCTCGGTGGTCTCCATCGGCTCCTCGTCCTTCTCCTTGTCTCGATTCCACATCCGTTTCCTCCGTCCTTCCATGCGTGGACTCGGGCTCCGTCGTGATTCGGGCATGGCCAGGGAGCCCGCCGGCCGTCGGTCCGACGCTGCGGTTCGAACCAAAGGTAGGGAATGTCGGCCGGCTCGCACGCTCCCGCCGCGGATGCACGCCACGGGCGAGACGCCCCCGTCGGAGTGCCGGAGGACAGTTGTGATATTCCCCACGACCGCTGCAGTTGTAGGGGAGGGAACTCTCGCCTGTCGATCGGTCACGGAGCATCGGGACGGGGCTCTGAGCGGCCATGATCCGCAACGCCCTGGTTCGCTGCAGGGTGCATCCCGGTCGTCCCTGGGAAATCCGTCCGGGTGTGCTCGACGACGCGCTGGAGGAGAGCGGGTTCGAGAGACGGTGGGACGAGGAGCGCTTCGAGCCTTCGCAGCGAACCGACGTGGCGGGCGTCTACTGGATCGAGGAGGACCTCTTCGTGTTCACCGTGCGCGGTGACGTGGAACGCCGCGGGGAGCTCGAGGAGCTGCTGGAGCGCTCGGCCGTGATCTCCGACGCCGAGGAAGGCGGGACGCTGGTCCGGGAGGGGTGGACGGAGCCGGACCCCCGCTCGGAGATGGAGGTCCGGTAGCGGAGCACACGGTAGCGCGTCGGGCGACCGTCATCGACGTTTGCGGCGTGCGGTGGAGCTCGGAGCGTGAGCGGAGGGGAGCGATCACATGGAGTCCATCCTGACGTGGCTCGGCACCCTCGCCGTCCTGGCGACGGTGGTTCTCCCCCAGATCTTCAAGATCCTGCGCGAGTACGAGCGAGCGGTCGTCTTCCGGCTGGGGAAGTTCCAGGCGGTGAAGGGGCCGGGCCTCATCGTGCTCATCCCGTTCATCGACCGGATCGAGCGCGTGGACATGCGCGTGTTGACGATCAACGTGACGCCCCAGGAGGTCATCACGAAGGACAACGTCACCGTGCAGGTCGACGCCATCGTCTTCTTCCGGGTGATGGACGCCGAGCAGGCGGTCATCGAGGTGGATGAGTACCGCACCGCCACGAGCCGTATCTCCCAGACCGCGCTCCGGAGCACCGTGGGCGAGGTGGAGCTGGACGAGCTCCTGGCCGAGCGGGAGATGGTGAACAAGAACATTCAGGAGATCATCGACCGGCAGACGGACCCCTGGGGGATCAAGGTGACCTCGGTAGAGGTCCGGGACGTGATCCTGCCCGAGAACATGAAGCGGGCCATGGCCAACCAGGCCGAGACCGAGCGCAACCGGCGGGCGAACGTCATCAACGCCCGTGGCGAGTACGAGGCCGCCGAGCGGCTGGTGCAGGCCGCCGAGATGATGGGCGAGGCGCCGGAGGCGCTCCAGCTTCGCTACCTGCAGACCATGGCCGACGTGAGCGAGGAGCGCACCACCTTCGCGCTGCTCCCCATGCCCATGGACTTCAGTGCGCCGTTCCGGAGGTCGGGCGACCGCGACGGGGAAGGGGACGGCCGGAGCTGAAGCCGGCTCCGGCCGATCCGGGTCCGGAGGCGGCCGGCGTCTACGGGCGCGCGTCCGGTGCCTCCCCCGGGGCTCTTCTACAGTTGCAGCGGCGATCGAGGGATCGGTCGCGAACGGAGAGGGAGAGTGGCCATGCTGGACGAGTTCCGGAAGTTCATCGCCCGGGGGAGCTTCTTCGACCTGGCCGTGGGGATCGCCGTCGGCGCGGCCTTCAGCACGGTGGTCAATTCCCTGGTCAAGGACATCCTGATGCCGCCCATCGGCCTCCTGACCAGCGGCGTCGACTTCTCCGAGCTCTACCTGAACCTCTCGGACGGGGAGTTCGCCTCCCTGGCGGAGGCGACGCAGGCCGGGGCGGCGACGATCAACTACGGGATCTTCATCAACAACGTGATCTCGTTTCTCGTCGTCGCTGTCGTCCTCTTCCTCCTGATTCGGCAGTACAATCGGATCCAGGACCGCTACCGCCGGGAGCCGGCTCCCGGCGCGCCCACCGAGAAGACCTGCCCGCGGTGTCGGATGACGGTGCCGGTGGACGCGACGCGCTGTCCTCACTGCACGTCGGACCTCTCGACGGAGTGAGCCCGACCGCTCCGCGCGAGCCGGTCAGTGCCTGGGGGTCCCGCGTCCCGCCCTGAGGTCCATGCCGATCCACAGCGTGTCGTCCGTGCGGTCCCGGACCTCCAGCTCCTGGATCCGGAGGTCCTCGCCGCCGGGAAGCGACATCCAGGTCAGCTTCTCGACCTGCACGGCACCGCTGATCTTGCCGTTCTCGAGCGGGGCGGCACAGGTGACCCGGAACTGGCCGTCCTGCCGATCGTCCTTCGCCGGCTCCACGGCGATCTCCCTGAAGCCGATACCCGTCAGCACCTCCGAGATTCGCTTCTCGAGGTCCACGATGATCGCCTCCCGCTGAGTGTCGTCGGATGGTCCGGATCGAAGCGCGGTGATTGGGGACGGGCAACCGGCGTGCCGGACAACGTCGGGCGACGTACTCCCGGAGGATCGCCCCGCCGCACCGGGATGAACGTGCACTGTCGGATTCGGGCGCCGGGCTCCCGCCCCCGCCTCCGCGCCGGCGATCGTGGCACGGGCGCAACGAGACTGAAGACGGACGTCCACGCGGGAGGCGGCTGCAGGATCTTCACGCCGCCGGGAAATCTTCCCGGCGATGGGCGACGCCAGGCAGAGGATACATCTGTAAAATGTTGTTTGACAGTATGTTGAATGATCTGTGGGTCCGGCCCGTGGCTTGCAGTCACGTCCGGCCCGGCGGCCGGTGGACGGCTGCCGTCCGCGAGGCGCCGCGGGGCTCCCTCGCGACCGCCTTCCGGAACGAACTCCAGGACGCGAGGCAGGAGATCATGACTGAAACGGCGACCGACGGCGCGCGCATCCTCCGGCGACTCCTCTCCATCGGGACCGCCCTGGCCGCGGCCCTCGCCCTCGTCGGCCTCACGGCCTGCGAGAGCAGCACGGGGCCCGATGGCTCGGCGTCGGTGAGCATCGGCTTCCGCGCGGCGTCGGGTGGCTCGGCCTCCGCCTCCGTCGCGGACGCCGGAGTCGACGGTTCGTCAGGATCGGGTGTGAGCCCGGCGATCGAGTTCTCGGGCTCCAACGGCACCCTGTCCATCGACGAGGCGCACCTGGTCGTGACCGAGTTCGAGGTCAGCCGCGCGGACGTGGACTGCGACGACGAGGGGAGCGCGGAGGAGTGCGAGGAGTTCGAGACCGGGCCGCAGTTCATCGGGCTCCCGCTGGAGGGGGGCACCACCGTCACCGTGAGCCAGCAGGTCCCCGCCGGCACCTACGAGGAAGTCGACTTCGAGATCGACGACCTCGAGGCCGACGACGATGACGACGAGGACGGCGAGGAACAGGCGCAGCAGGAGCTTCTGCAGCAGATCCGATCGCAGTTCTCGGAGTGGCCCGAGAACGCGAGCGTCCGGGTGGCGGGCACGTTCACGCCGGCGTCGGACAACACCGAGCCCCGGGATTTCACGGCGTACTTCGAGGCCGAGATCGAGGTCGAGAAGGAGTTCGCCGATCCTCTCGTGATCGAGGGAGACGGCGACGACAAGTCGGTGACCCTGACGGTGGATCCGGCTGTCTGGTTCGAGCTCCCGGACGGCACGGTGGCCGACCTCTCGCAGCTCGATTACGGGTCCACGGGTCAGGTGGTGGAGATCGAGTTCGAGCTGGAGAACGGCTTCACCGAGGCGGAGGTCGAGGGCTGAGCGCCGGCGGGCGGTCACCGCGCGGGGTTGACGGGTCGGCCGCCGGGGCCCTTCGTAGCGATCCCTCTGCCATAGAGCAGGGCGTGGCGAAACGGCGTTGAATCGGCCGTGTCGCCGGCCTACGTTCGGGTGCTCGCGAGCAGCTACCGCCGGATTCCGGCCGTGACACCGCGGCCCCGCACGGGCCGCCGCCTGGTGTCGCGTGTCTCCACGCCGCCCCCCGGCCATGACCGCACCCGACCCACAGGAGAACGGTGAGGCGTCCGGCCGCGCGACCGCGTCCGGAGGGGGGGCGCAGTGCACCCCCGGCGTCGGCTGTGTCGCCATGCTGCGGCTGGCCGGCGAGGTGACGACCAAGTCCAACCGCACCCGCAGACGCTTCCACCGCCGACTGGTGGAGAACCTCCGCGACGCCCTCTCCGACGTGGAGGGCGAGGTCGAGATCGAGCGCCGCTGGAGCCGGCTCTTCGTGCGTGGGCCCGACCGTTCGATCCTGGAGCCGCTGGGTCGTGTCTTCGGCCTCTCCACCTATTCCGAGATCGAGGGGCTCTGTCCGCCGCAGCTGGACGCCATCGTCGAGTGCGGTGAGCAGCTCTTCGGCGAGCGCGTGAAGGGCAGGCGGTTCGCCGTGAAGGCACGCCGCAGCGGGGAGCACGACTTCGACTCCTACGACGTGCAGCGGGATCTCGGGGCCGCGCTGAATCCCGGCGCCGAGGTCGACCTGGACCACCCGGAGGTCACCGTCCACGTGGAGGTGCGCGAGGACCGGGCCTACCTGTACTCGGAGAAGGTGGAGTCGGGGCGCGGCCTGCCCCTGGGCGTTCAGGGGCGCGCCCTGGCGCTGATCTCCGGCGGCTTCGACTCGGTGGTCGCCGCGTGGATGACGATGCGCCGGGGCGTCGACGTGGACTACCTCTTCTGCAACCTCGGCGGCGGCGCCTATCGGCGGATGGTCCTCGAGGTGGCCAAGGAGCTGGCGGACCGCTGGAGCTACGGGACCCGGCCGGACCTGCACGTGGTGGACTTCGCGGACGTGCAGGACGAGCTCCGCCGTTCCGTGGACGAGTCCTACTGGCAGGTGATCCTGAAGCGGCTCATGTACCGCGCGGGCTCCGCGGTGGCGGACGAGGTGGGCGCCGAGGCGCTGGTCACCGGCGAGTCCATCGGCCAGGTCTCCTCGCAGACCCTCAGGAACCTCCGCGCCATCGACGGCGTTGCCGACCTGCCGGTGCTCCGGCCGCTGGTGGGGTTCGACAAGGAGGAGATCATCGACCGCGCGCGGCGAATCGGCACCTTCGAGCTCTCCGCGCGCGTCCGGGAGTACTGCGCCATGGTGCCGGGACGGCCGGTGACGGCGGCCTCTCCCGAGCGGGCCCTCGAGGCGGAGGCGGACCTGGACCTGGAGGTCCTGAGCGGGGCCGTCGCGGAGCGGGCGACCTTCGACCTCCGGGGCCTCACGGAGTCCGAGATCGCCAGCGGTCACCTCTTCATCGACCGGATCCCGGAGGGGGCCAGCGTGCTGGACACCCGGCCCGAGGGGGAGTACGACGAGTGGCACTGGCCCGGATCGGACCGCCGGGACTTCCGCCGCCTGCGGGAGGAATTCGACGAGCTGGACCCGGAGCGGACGTACGTCCTCGTGTGCGCCGAGGGGCTGAAGACGGCTCACCTGGCAGAGGAGATGCAGGAGGCCGGATACGAGGCGTACAGCCTGCAGGGAGGCGTCCGTGGACTGAAGGAGCTGGAACCGATGATGGACGACGAGGCGGGAGCGGGGCGACCGAGGTCGGCGAACGGGGGCGACGGAGATGACTGAGGGCGGAGCCGAGCAGGAGACAGCGGCCGCGGGGGACGGTGCGAGCGACGAGGTCTCGGAGGAGGCCGCGGAGCTTCGCGAGCGCGTCCTCGACGGGAACGTTCCCCGGCACGTGGCCGTCATCATGGACGGAAACGGGAGGTGGGCCGCCGAACGGGACCTCCCGCGGTGGGAGGGGCACCGGCGCGGCATGGAGACGGTGCGGCAGATGGTGAAGGCCTCCCTGGCCGTGGGCCTCGAACATCTCACCCTGTACGCCTTCTCGGAGGAGAACTGGCAGCGTCCCGAGCCGGAAGTGGCGGCGCTGATGGAGCTGCTCCAGGAGTACGTGGCGAGCGAGAAGGAAGAACTCCGGGACCAGGGCGTCCGCGTCCAGGTCTTCGGCGACCTGGAGCGGCTCTCCGAGTCGGCCACCCGGGCCGTGGAGGAGCTGCAGGGCGCCACCCGGGAGGGGGAGGAGCTGCAGCTGAACCTGGCCATCAGCTACGGGTCGCGCACCGAGATCGTGCAGGCGGCCCAGCGACTGGCGGAGCTCGCCGTGCTCGAGGCCGTCCGGCCCGAGGAGATCACCGAAGAGCGCTTCGAGGAGGAGCTCTACACGGCGGGGTGGCCCGACCCGGACCTGCTCATCCGCACCTCCGGCGAGCGGCGGCTGTCGAACTTCCTCCTGTGGCAGATCGCGTACGCGGAGCTCCACGTCTCCGAGGTGCTGTGGCCCAGCTTCGGCCGGGCCGACTTCTACGAGGCGCTCCTGGACTTCCAGAGTCGGGACCGCCGTTTCGGAAAGGTGCAGGCCTGACCCCGGCCGAAGGACGCCGCGGCATCGGAGGCCGCATCGGAACCGGCGAGGGGCAGCGACGGGGGGGACGCCGTGAGCGATAACCTCCGGACGCGGCTGCTGGTGGCGGCCCTGGGCATCCCGCTCACCGTCGTGGTGGTGTACGCCGGCGGATGGTTCTTCGCCGCCGGCCTCGCCGTGCTCGCGGGAGTGGGCATGGACGAGTTCGTCCGCATCTACCGGGGCGACGGCTCCCATCCCTTCCGGGTCCTGGGCGCGCTGGGCGCGGCGCTCTTCCCGCTGCTGGCCCACGCCGTGAGTCCCGAGGCGGCGTGGCTGGCCGGCGCGCCGCTGCTGATCCTGGCCACCGGGGCGGCCGCGGCCCGGGTGCCCCCGCGGGAGGGGCCCATGACCGCCGCGGCGCTCACCGGGTTCGGAGCGCTCTACATCGGCGGCATGCTGGCCCTGTCCGTGCCGCTGCGGGAGACGCTGGCCTCGGGGCGGCTCGAGGGCACGCTGCTCTTCTTCTTCCCGGTGACGGTCACGTGGCTCTCGGACACGGCGGCCTACCTGGCCGGCAAGCGCTGGGGGCGCCGGCAGCTGGCGCCGCTGGTGAGCCCGAACAAGACGTGGGCCGGCGCGGTGGCCGGCGTGACGGCGGCGGTGGCGGTGGCGGGTCTGTACGGAGAGCTCCTGCTGCCGGTGGCCGGCGGCAGCGCCGCTCCGGGTCTGGGCCCGAGCCTCCTCCTCGGCCTGCTGGTCGGCGGGGCCGGGATCGGCGGCGACCTCTCGGTCTCGATCCTGAAGCGCGAGTGCGGGGTCAAGGACTCCTCGCAGCTCATTCCCGGCCACGGCGGCATGCTCGACCGGCTGGACGCGCTCCTGTGGGTGTTTCCGGTGACCTTCTTCTTCCTGAACCTGCTCTGACCGCTCCCCGGAAGCCGCTGACAGGGGTCGGGGCCAGGGGCCAGCGCGTCGCGGATTCCGCCGCGTGCCCTCTGCCGCCCATTCCGGTGTATGCTGTGAGCGAGCGGCGAGACGAGGACTGCATCCGTGAGGCCCGAGACGATCTGATGATACGACACGCGACGACGGACGAGGACGGGACGGGGGACGCCCGGTGCTGACGACCATTCTGGCCACGATCGTGGTCCTGGGCGTGCTGATCCTGGTCCACGAGCTCGGCCACTTCTGGGCCGCGAAGTCCGTGGACATCGAGGTGCCGCGGTTCTCCATCGGCATCGGCCCGAAGGCCGTCGGGTTCCAGCACGGCGAGACCGAGTACGTGCTCTCCTGGCTGCCCCTGGGCGGCTACGTCCGGATGGCCGGCATGGAGGAGGAAGAGGCCCTGGAGGGCATCGAGGGGGAGTCGGTCGACGAGGAGCGGGAGCCCTCTCCCCGGGACTTCGACGCGAAGCCCCTCTGGGCCCGGACCCTGGTCATCTCGGCCGGGGTGATCATGAACTTCCTGTTCGCCGTCGTGACCTACGCGGCGATCTCCGCCGTGTGGGGCGTGTCCCCGGAGCCGGACGCGGCGATCGGGGACGTGCAGGAGGAGTACGTGCCCGAGGGCGCCTTCGAGCTGTCCGCCGTCGAGCCCGGGACGCCCATCGAGTCGCTGAACGGCGAGCCGATGGGCTCCTGGCGGGACCTCCGCATCGCGCTGCTCACGTCCGAGGACAGCACCGTCACCTTCGGCCTGGCCGGCGGACGAAACCTGGAGATTCCGATGCCGGCCACGGACTCGGCCCGCCAGGTCCTGCTCCAGGCGATGCAGCCGGCCGCCGGCGTGGGCACCACCATCGAACGGGTGATGGAGGGTAGCCCGGCGGACTCGGCGGGGATCCGGTCCGGGGACCGTATCGTCGAGGTGGCCGGCAGCCCGGTGGAGGAGTGGACGGACCTCTCCCAGGGCGTGGAGCGGCGACCGGGCCAGGAAGTGAGCGTCGTCGTGGAGCGCGGCGGAGAGCGGGTGCAGCTCACCGTGGTCCCGCGGGTGAACGTGCGGGCGGCCGGGGGCGACACGCTCCGCTTCGGCCGGATCGGCGTGGCCCCGCGGATCGGCCTCGACCGGCTGGGCCCGGTCCAGGCCGCCGGCTACGGCATGCAGGAGACCTGGCGGTGGACCTCGTTCACGGTGAGCTGGCTGGGAGGGCTGTTCACCGGCGCGGTCTCCACCGAGAGCCTGGGCGGACCGGTGGCCATCGGACAGCTCTCCGGCGAGGCCGCCCGCGCCGGCGTACGCTCCCTCCTGAGCTTCATGGCGCTGCTCTCCATCAACCTGGCGATCCTGAACCTGCTCCCCATCCCGGTGCTCGACGGCGGGCACCTGGTCTTCCTGACCATCGAGGGGATTCGCGGCGAGCCGGTCTCGGCGGAGCAGCGGGTGCGGTGGACCCAGGCCGGCGTGGTCGTCGTGGCGGCGCTGATGATCTTCGTGATCATCAACGACATCCTGCGGATCGTGGGTTGAGATCTGCGCGGACGCCAAGGGTGTCGCTCCGGCGGGCCGAAGGCGGCGACGTACCGCTCCCGAGGTGACCGATCCTACCTGAGGTCGGCTCCGGCCGTGTCGTCGCGCAGCTCCCGGACGTGCTCGGGGCCCACGCCGTAGTCGGCACCGGGCATTCCGATCTGGACCCAGATCCCGTCGTCGGAGCGGCGCATATCCAGACTCGTCGTGCTGGTGAGCGTCACCACTCTCGCTCGCTCCGGGGGCTGGTCCGGATCCGACGCCCCCAGGGTATCTCGGAACGCCGCGACCAGGCTGTCGAAGGACATGTCGTTCGGATAGATCAACCGAACGTCCGCGACCGCTCCCCCCCGGGTCAGCTGGACACGGATCTCGCGGGCTTCCGCGAAGAACCCCGTCGGCGTCCCGGCGATCCGGTAGCTGACGTCACCTGCTTCAGCGATTAGCTCGTTCGGGAGCAGGCGTCCCAGGTGTACGGTGTCCCCGCCCTCGAGGGGTACATACCAGAGGCCGCGCCCGGCGGCCGAGGCGGGAACCGCGGGAGCCGTGGAACAGGAGATCCTCACGAGGGACGCGTCGGTGCGGTAGCGCTGTGCGCCCCCTCTGTCCGTCAGCGTGTGAAGCTCTCCCCGGAGCGTGTCACCACGTCCCGTGAAGTAGCCGAGCGTACCGTGGAGGCCGCCGCTGGACCACTGAATCCAGAGAGAATCCACGGAGACCGGCGTCCAGTCGCTCACCGAGTGTGGCGTCGCCAGCGATCCCGGAGCCGGCTGGGCGTGATACGATCCGGCCACCGGACGGCCCGAGAGATTGTCCGTGAGCTGTACCCGCGGCGGCGGGCGGTAGAGGAGAGTGTCGTCCTGGGGGATCGGCGGCGTCCACTCTCCCCACTCCACGTTCCAGCAGCCTGTCCAGCGGTCCGGACCGATCGTCTCCTGGGCGAGTCCGGGACCTGGGGCGAGCGTGAGAAGCAGAGCGACGGTTCCGCCCCACGCGAGGAGGCTGTTGCGCCTTCTGCTGCACGCTCGATACAGCAGCGCCATCGCGTCTCACTTCGCTTCCGATGCACCGTGATGCGATCACAGCCCAGTGGCTCCGCGGACTTCGAAGGCTGAGCGCGGCGAGGCTCGCGAGCAAGCCCCCCCTCGGTCCCCCCCTCGGACGGAGCGGAGGTTCCCTGTCGTGCCGCTGTCGACGGGTCTGTTCCCCGTCCGGTGCCCGGCTCGTTGATCCGGTGTTGAATCCGCTGTCGATCCGTTGATCCCCGGTTGATCCGGCCCCGTACACTGATGGTGACTCGAGCATCGGAGGTCGCCCTCCGGTGGACGTGCTGACGGTGGGAGTCGTGAACGCGAGGCGGAGGCCGAATCAGGTGCAGGCGCTGGCGGTGATGGAGGCGGCCCGGGAGCCATGGG
>Ga0207797_1002906_pt1 | contig 11702 bp, 9 predicted proteins | sample PRCRCaboRojoPR_6_FD_187275 | JGI IMG/M metagenome (GOLD analysis project Ga0207797, IMG submission 187275) | Marine sediment microbial community from Cabo Rojo, Puerto Rico - PR CR 10% Liquid 1 (SPAdes) | ecosystem: Environmental > Aquatic > Marine > Coastal > Sediment | place: Cabo Rojo, Puerto... | reverse complement strand
CCGAGGGCTGCGAACAGGGTGATTATCACCTTCTTTGCAGCCACGAGTGCATCGGGCCACGCCGAGGGCTGCGAACAGGGTGCTCCTGGCCCTTTTTCTTCGCAGCCCGTGACGCCGGGTGGAACGCTATGGGCTGGAAGCGCGATGGCGGGCAATGTGGATGGCCGAAAGAGGATGGCCGAGGAAGGGGATTTCAGGCAGTGGAGCCAGCCGGGCTCGAACCGGCGACCTCCGGCTTGCAAAGCCGGCGCTCTCCCAACTGAGCTATGGCCCCGTCTCCAGGACGACTTCCAAGATAGTGATCCTGTCCGCCTGTTGGTAGGCGGGGTCTCCCCCACCAGCGGGGTCCCCCCCACCGCACCGCCCCCCCGCCGCACAGGTCTGTCGGAGGCCTTGCAGGGATCACCCGGCCGGATAGCCCACCGACTGAGCCACGACGATCTTCTGATCATCCGCCAGGCCCATGGCTTCATGCAGGGTCGGCCGGTCGACGAGGGCCCTCACTCCGGTGGCCAGCCCCTCCGATGCACAGAACAGGTAGATGTTCTGACTGATGTAGCCGGCATCGATGGCCGAATAGAAGTTCTTCTCCTCCTGTGACGGGCGGTCGATCCTGGACATGTCCGTCACCAGGACCAGGGTCACGGGAGCGTCGGCTACGAACTCCTGGATCCCGGTCAATGCCCGGAGATCTCCGGCCCGGACGGCATCCAGCCGGTGTTCCGTGGCTTCGTAGAGGAAGGTGCCTCGCTCCATGACCACGTAGATGTCCGTCTCCTGCCAGTTCACGGCCGACGGCGCCGTCCGCTTTCCCGATTCCGGCCGATTCACCCCGAAGGCGGCCCAGAGGAGGTCGGCCAGCGTCTGAAGAGGAAGACTATCGGAACGGAAGGCCCGAGAGGTCTGTCTCTCGGAGAGCGCGTCCATGAGGGGCATTCCGCCCGTGGTGACGGGAGGTGGGAGTTGGATTGAGGGCAGGTCTTGAGCCATTGCCGAAGACAAGGGAAGCAGGCTCGACAGGAGAAGCAGAGCGGTCAAGGGGGCGATGGTGCGCATCGGTCCTTCCATTTTCGGGGGTCGATGGTTTTATCTACCTTTCCCGCCAGTGTCTGTCCACAGAACCGTCTTCCCCGGGAGTTCGCCATGAGACCACTCCTTCAAGCTCTGGCCCGCCCCTGCCTCCTGGCCTTCACCTGCATCCTGATGGCCGGCCCCGGCCGGGCCTCCACCCAGGCGCCGGCATCGCCAATCCCACTGACCCCGGATGAACAGTTTCTTCAGGTCTCGGCACCCCCACAGACCCCGGACGACCGGGTCCTCCAGAACGCCCTGGTCCAGGGCATCACCATGGGGATCCCCGGCCTCTCTGCGGCGATTGGCGTTGGAGACAGCGTCGTGTGGGCCGGGGCCGCCGGCTACAACGATCTCCTGCGCCAGACACCCATGACCTCAGGAGATCGCTTCGGGGTGGGGAGCATCACGAAGACCTTCGTGGCCCGGGTCATCCTCCAGCTGGTGGAGGAGGGAACGCTGGACCTGGAGAAGACCCCCGCCGACTACCTGGACCTTCCCATTATCGACAGGATTCCCAACACGGATGAGGCCACCCTCCGGCACCTCCTGAACCATCAGAGCGGCATCCCCACCTGGGAATTCCAGGAGGACTGGATTCCCAGGGGCAGGGGGGCGGAGATGACCCTGGGCAAGATCTGGGGAAAGACGGAGACCCTGGAGTACTGCACGGAGGACCTCCTGTCGGCCACCAACCAGCCCGGGGAGCGCTTCTCCTACTCGAACACGAACTACACCATCCTGGGCCTGGTCATGGAGGCCGTAACGGGCAACGAAGCCGGCGCTGAGATCCGGGCCCGAATCCTGGCGCCCCTGGGTCTGAACGACACCTTCCTGGAGTCCTTCGAGGACGTGCCCGGGGGCTACGTCCACCACTATCACTACGCCACGCCCCGTTTCCGGGAGGTGGCCGGGGTCCACCGGGGCTTCCCCCGCATCCGGCCCTACCTGGTGGAGTCCACCGCCGGGAACCTCTCACCGGAGTGGACGGCCGGGGGAATGGTTTCTTCCGCCACGGACCTGGTCCGATGGGCCCAGGCCCTCCGGGACGGGGAACTCCTGGGGCCGGCCATGCACCAGGAGGTCTACACCTGGTACCCCCCGGAGGAGGATCGCCCGGGGCGACGCTCTCGCTACATGCAGGGAATCTCCAGGGTGGAGGGAATGATCGGCGACCACGCCGCCTACGGCCATTCGGGAGGTACCCTGGGCTTCACCGCCTACATGTACTGGGTGGAGGACACGGACCTGGCGGTGGCCATCCAGGCCAACGTGGGAGGAATGCACAGCGGCTTGTCCCCGAGTCCCGTGAGCCTCTTCTTCCGGGAGGTGTGGCTGCCGGCGGTGATGCGGTTCACGGAGGGGCTGGGGAGCTGACGCCTGCCGGATGGGAGGGCCGCCCCCCCTATCCGGGGTCCTCCGCGCGGCGCGTTCCGGCCCCCTCAGCCCCCCTCCCCCACGATTTCCGCCTCCTGGATCCGGTCCAGGAGGGGGAATTCCTCGTTGAAGTACTCGTCCCCCTTGGCGATGGCCATGGCCTGGTACACGCCGTCCCCCCGGGGCGGGCCCTCCCCGTACCCGGCGTAGAGCTCCTCCACCACGTCCATCCCCTCCACCACCTCGCCGAAGGGGGCGAACCCCTCCTCATCCAGGTTGGGGTTGTCCTTCAGGTTGATGAAGACCTGGACCGTCCGGGAGTGGGCCCGGCTCTTGGAGAAGGTGACCCGGCCCCGGGTGTTGGACTCCAGCACAGGGTCGTCGGTGAGGGTGGCCTGGCGCCACGCCGCGTTCACCCAGGGGTCGGGGTGGATGCCGAACTCCGCCACGAAGCCCTCCACCACCCGGTGGAACGGGACTCCCTTGTAGTAGCCCGCCTTCACCAGATTGTAGAATCGGTCCGCCCCACGGGGCGCCCAGCTCCGGTGCACCTGGATCATCACGTCCCCCTTCGTGGTGCCCAGGCGGACCCGGTACTCCTCCGGCGCCGTCTCGTCGAAGGACCGGGGCTGAAGGAGTGGGTTTGCCGGGGGTTGGGGGTTCTCCTCCTCCCCCTCACCACCGCCGCAACCCATGCCAACGGGAAGGAGAAGGAGGGCAAGGGCCAGGGCACGACGAGGGAACCTGGAGTGATGCAGGCGGGTTAGCGACATGGAATCCGGTCCTCTCCGCATGGCGAAATCGGTCATCGTGGCGACACCGGGTCGCCCTCCTGGACATGCCCGGAAGGGTGCAGACGGATCATGGAGCCGCGCAAGGCGGGAGGGTGCCGGCCAACGGCTGGGGTGTCGCCTTCGGCGTCGCTTGCAAGGCCCGCCGGGCTCTCATCGTATAGACCGGGGTAGGAGGTTCTGGGAGGCTCCCCGCAGGCTGGCGGCCGGAGTCTCGGCATGGGTCTGCGGTCGCGGGTCCTTCCAGGTGCGCCAACAACTGCGATTGAACTCAGAAAGGCGATGGTCCGTCGTGCATCGTTTCGTTCCCCGGAGCCGGGTCTTCCTCCTTCTGGCCCTGTCCGTCCTTCTTCCCGCCGGCCCCGCGGCCCCTCAGCAGGCTTCGGTGGTTCCTCAGGAGGAGGAGCCCGTGGAGGCCGACTCCCTGTCCGTCTTCCGGGGCACCGTGGTGGACCATGCCACCGGGGAGCCCCTGGACGGTGCCGCGGTGGCCCTGGCCTCCGGTCCCGGGGGGACTCCGGGCGTGGGAACCCGGGTGACGAACCGAAACGGCCGCTTTCTCTTCCAGGGGGTTCCCGCGGGAACCTACCGGCTCACGGTAAACCTCCTGGGATATACCACCCTATGGGAAACCATCTCGGTGAGGGGCCAGACGAACCTCCAGGTCATCCTCACTCTCTCGGTGGAGCCCATTGAGTTGGACCCCATCCACGTGTTGGCTCGCCGTGAGCTCCGGGGCCCCATGGCGGAGTTCGAGCGCCGGCGCCGGCGGGGTCTCGGGACCCACTTCACCCGGGAGGAGATCGAGGCCCGAAGTCCCTACGCCATCACGGATCTCCTCCGCACGGTTCCCGGGGTCCGGGTGACCCCTGTGGGGCAATTCGGGGAGCAGATCGTCCGGCTCCGGGGCAACTGCCGTCCCCTGGTCATCGTGGACGGCATACGGACCTCCATCGACCGGGACATCGACCACATCCTCCCCCCCAGCGACGTAGAGGCCGTGGAGGTCTACAAGGGCGCGCAGCTTCCGGCGAGGCTGGGGAACCACCCCTGCGGTGCCATCGTCTTCTGGACCCGGGTCCCGGAGGCCACAGGGGGACACGGGCTCAGCTGGAGACGGGTGGGGATCGCCACGGCCTTCGTCCTCCTGGCCCTCCTGGCCATCCGGTGACCGTCCTGTCCGTCAGCCCAGGGCCGGAGCCTTCCTGCCCCCGGAGATCCCCGCAACGTCAGCATCCGGGGAGGCAGCGGCCACGGAAGGGGTGGGCAGGGCCCGGGCCTCCGTGGGTGTGAAGGGGAGGATCTTGAGCCCCAGCATGAAGGTGAAGCCGATGAACCCGATGACCCCCAGGGTCTGGAGCACTTCCAGGAAGCTGACGGAGTAGGTCACGAACCCCTCCGGGATCACTCCTCCCACCACTTCCCACCCCGGGAACAACTCCGGCGGATGCATCAGGCCGGGCATGACGATGAGGAAACGCTCCAGGAACACCCCCACCACCACCAGCACCGACGCCACCACGATCCACCGCACCGACGTCCCCGTCTTCTTGACGAAGAGCATGACGGCGGGGACCACCGATCCCACGAAGATGAGCCCAAGCCAGAACAGCAGGCTGTGGGTTCCCCCGAACAGGAAGAAGATGCCCGCTTCGTGGGACTCGGCCAGGTAGACCCGGTGGAGGTTCTCGATGAGGAAGAGGTACAGGGTGCTCACCAGGAAGATGGAGAGGAGCCGACGCCCCAGCCAGATGATGATCTCGTCGTCCAGGCGCCTGTCGGTCCAGCGGAACAGGCCCACCTTCACCAGGATCATCAGGGCGGCGCCGGAGGAGAGAGCCGCGGCCACGAAGCTGGGGGGAAGGAGGGAGGAGTTGTAGAGCTCCCGGGGCACGAAGGCAAAGATGGCCCCGGTGCCCGTGTGGGTCCCGATGGCCCAGAGGACCACCACCAGGGAGGAGATCTTGGTGAGGGTCCCCTTCTCCTTGAACAGGGCCCAGAGGTAGATCACGCAGATCATGATGTGCCCGGAGTACAGCCACGGATTGATGGAGAACATGGACGTGGCGTTCAGGTACGTGAAGGGCTGTGTGAAGACCCGGTCCAGCCGGCCCTGGTCCGTGAGAATGGAGAGCAAGCCGGCGATGAGGAAGAGCATGGCCAGGTAGGCGGCGATGCGAGCGAAGGGCTTGTACTCCAGCTTGCCGAAGACGCCGTAGAGCCCCGAGACCACCAGGGATCCGGCGGAGAGACCGATGTAGAAGATGGCCATGGAGATCTGCAGCCCCCACGGGACCCGGTTCGTCATGCCCGACAGGTAGAGCCCGTGCTCGTGCATGATGAGGGTGGCTGCGAAGCCCGCCACGGTGAAGGCGGCCAGGACGGCCAGAGCCACGTAGTAGGAAACCGACGTTCCCTCGATCTTCGTGAAATGCACCTTCATCGGAGTATCCTCCCAGGGGTGCGTGCCGAGTGTGTGCTCCCCGCCGGGATGCCGGAGTCACGGCCCCCGGCGCCCCCAGCTACAGCCCCAGATAGTAGACCTTCGGCTCCGTTCCCAGATCATCCCGGATCCGCTTCACCGAACCCTCCGCCACCAGGCGGGAGACCTCGCTGTCCGGATCCTCCAGATTTCCGAACACCAGGGCCCCGGCCCCTACGGCCTCGCAGGCCTCCACGCAGGCCGGGCGCCCGCCCTGGTCCAGACGGTGGGCGCAGAAGTGGCAGGACTCGGCCACCCCGTGGGACCGCTTGGGGTAGTCCTTGTTCGGCCACTCCTCGGTCTCCTTGTAGTTGAAGAACCGGGCGTTGTAGGGACAGGCGATCATGCAGTACCGGCACCCGATGCACCGGTGGTGGTCCACCAGCACGATCCCGTCCTCCCGCTTGTACGTGGCCTGCACCGGGCAGACCTGGGCGCAGGGCGGCTCGTCGCAGTGGTTGCACATGAGGAGGACCGCCTTCTCCTCTCCGGCCACGGTCTCGTCTTCCGGCCGGATCTGCACCTTCCGGAGCCAGTGGATGTCCCACCGCTGGTCCCCGTGGTAGGCCACGTTGTTCTCTTCCCTGCAGGCGTCCATGCAGGCGGTGCACCCGGGCTTGCACTTCCGGAGGTCGATGACCATGCCCCAGCGCTTCCCGCTGAGAACACTCTCCTCGGCCCGGGCGGGCTCCGAGGTGCAGGAAGAGAGGACCGGAAGACTGGCGGCTCCGGAAGCTCCGGCCAGGACGGCCCCGGTGGTCTTGAAGAAGTTCCGACGATCCATGCTTCACCTCCCGTTCCGGGCCGCGATCCGTTCCGCCGCCGTTTCCGGGTAGTAGTGACATCCCCAGCAGTCCAGGTTCAGGGTCACCGCCGCGTGGCAACGGTCGCAGAAGGCCTCCCGGTTCCGGTGACAGTCCCCGCACCCGGCCAGGGTGATCCCTCCCTTCACCCCTTCCCGGATCACCTGCTCCCGGGTGTCCTTCAGGAGGTCCATGTGCTGGAAGCGCATGTACTCCGCGTCCCGGACGCAGTTCTCGTACTGGGGATCGGGCTGCTCCAGGAACACTCCGGGCATCTCCTCCTCGCCGGTGAAGGGAGCCCCCACGAGGCTGAGGACGAAGGGAAGCAGGATGAGACCTCCCAGGACCGAGGCCACCCTCCCTCGATTCTCACGGGTCAACAGCGTGCTGAGCTTCATGATTCAGCCCCCTTCCGTGCCGGGTCCCCCACGGTCCGGCCGAATCGTTCGGCGATGACCATGGCGGTGGTGCGGTACAGGACATGGGCGAACTTCGAATAGGGCAGGTAGACGAGGAGAGCGAAGACGAAGACCAGGTGGATGTAGTAGGCCACATGACGATGGGGATTCATGCGGAGGTAGTGCAGGAGCTCCGTGGCGAACCCGGTGGCCGTCACCAGCAGCAGGGCCCACACCAGGGCCCAGTCGAAGTAGGAGCTGGTCCCGGCCAGGTGCCCGAAGTACAGGCGGTCCCAGAGCATCATGAGGAGGCCCAGGAGGATGGCCAGCCCACCCAGGTTGGCCAGGATCTTCCAGGGACTCCAGGCGCTGAAGGGATAGACGAAGGCCCCGCGGATCAGGGGGTTGTAGGGCCCGGTGATGACCCAGAGGGTCACCAGCACCAGGGCCAGGAACCCGAACAGGACCATGAAGTGGGAGATGGACCGCCGGTGGTCCGTCTCACAGTAGGTGAAGTTCTCGTGGGTGAGAATCTTCCGGAAGGTGGTCCGGAGGGCCTCTCCCCAGCCCATGACGGGCTCAGGGTTCTCTCCCCAGGCCGATGTGGCCTTCATGGCCCGGACGAACCGGGTCACCCCCACCACGGCGGCCATGAGGGCCAGGAACACGAAGATCCCGAAGAAAGCGTTCAGGAGCCAGTGGGGAAACATGGGCACGAAGGAGAAGACGATGGAATCCCCGGCGGGCACCGAGAACCCCAGGGCCTGGCCCAGGGGATCCCTGACCTCCAGGGCCCCCCACAACAGGAGGGCGGGAATGGCCAGGAGGAGGGGGATGTAGCGGGGATCGTTCACCCACCGGGCCAGGAACCGGGGAAACGCGTACTGGAGGATGCACTGCTGGCGAACGGCCCCCAGCACGTCTCCGGGACGGCTGTCCCGGGGACAGTTCGTGGAGCAGTCGTTGCAGTGATGGCAGAGCCAGACGTCCGGATCCGTGACCAGGGCGTCCTTCATCCCCCACACGGCCCAGGCCATCTCCTTCCGGGGGAAGGGATGATCCGAAGGGGAGAGGGGACAGGCAGCCGAGCAGGTCCCGCACTGCATGCACTTCTTCAGGGACTCTCCACCGCTCTTGCTCAGGGCCCGGATGAAGTCCAGGTCCGGCTCCACTCGCAGAGGTCCCGTCCCCTTCTCTTCCGGGGGAGGAAGATCGGTGAACTCCTCCAGGGGCTCCTTCTCCTGCTCCCGCCCCTGTTCCTGGGACACGGTGATCTCAGCAGCTTCCATGGCGTAGCTCCTCCGGCTACCACCGTGAACGGATCCCGAAACCCCTCACTGCCTCTGTATTGTCTGGGGACCTGAGCCCTACCTTCCCCTCCTCACACCATGCTCACATCCCCTTGAATGGATTCATGCCGATCTCGTCGATGAGGTCCGTGAACTCCTGGAAGATGTCGGGGAGTCTGGCGTACTCGTCGATCTGGATCTGGTGGAGCTCCAGCCGCTCCACGTCCATGGCCATCTGCTCCAGCTTCTCCCGGACGTTCTTCTCCCTCACCGATGCCAGCTCGCTGCCCTTGATGAAGTGACACTGGTAGTCATCGCCGTACTTGCACCCCAGGAGGAGGATGCCGTCGAACCCCTCGGACATGGCCTGGGTGACCCACACGGTGTTCACCGACCCAAGACAGCGGACGGGGATCACCCGGACCCAGGGATTGCCCTCCAGCCGGTTCTGGCCCAGGAGGTCCAGGGCCGGAAAGGCGTCGTTCTCGCAGGCCAGGACCAGGATCCGGGGCTTCTCGTCCCACTCCTCCGGGACGTTCACCGCCTTGATCATGGCTCCCACCGTCGTCACCGAGTAGTCCTTGAAGGAGATGATCCGCTCCGGACAGGCCCCCATGCACACGCCGCACCGGCGGCACCGGGTGGCCTGGAGCAGGGGCGTACCCTTGTCATCCTCGTTCAGCACGCCGAAGGGGCACTCCTCGGTGCAGCGCTTGCACTGGGTGCATCGCTGCATGAAGAAGTGGGGGTAGGAGCGGTCCCCTGCCCGGGGGTGGACCGCCTCTCCCCGGGAGGTCATCTCCACGCACTGGATGGCCTTCAGGGCCGCTCCGGTGGCGTCGATTCGGCTGCCCAGCCCGTCGGTGGGCTCCCGGGCCGCCCCTGTGGGATAGATGCCCGTCCGACGGCTCTCGTAGGGGAAGCAGATGAAGTGGGAGTCGGGGAAGCCGTACTCCAAGACCGGCAGGTCCGGTCCCTGGCGGTAGCCCAGGTTCAAGATCTCCGTGCCTTCGTGGTGCCTCAGCGCCTCCACCTTCTCCGCCGCTTCCTTCCGCTTCGCCTCCGACTCCTCCTTTTCCATGGCCCTCTTGGCGTCCTCCAGGGCCCGGATGGCCTCCCCGTCGGCGGTGTTGGGGTTCATCCCGGCCCCCAGAACCACCAGGTCCGCCTCCACCTGGATCTCCTCCCCCAGCATGGTGTCCCGGGCCGTGAGGGTGAGCCCCCCGTTGCCGTTCCGGACCACCTCTGCCACCTGGCCCCGGGTGAGGAAGACACCCTCGTCGTCCTGGGCCCTGCGGAGGAAGTCCTCGTACTTCCCCGGGGTCTTCATGAACTCGTAGAAGAGGAAGGCCTTGTTGTCCGGACCGGCTTCCCGGACGTAGAGGGCCTGCTTCAGCGCCGTCATGTCGCAGATGGACGAGCAGTAGGAGTGGTGCTCCTCGTCGGTGCTCCCCGTCATCTGGATGAAGGCTACGCTCCGGGCTTCCTTGCCGTCGGAGGGACGGACGATGGTGCCCTTGTCCCGGACCATCCCCTCCAGGTCCACGTTCAGGATCACGTCGTCCAGATCGCCGTAGGGCAGGGAAGGTCTGGGATCGTTGGGGCTCCAGCCCGTGGCCTGGATGATGGCCCCCACCCGGAACTCGTCCACCACCTCGCCGGACCGCTTGCCGTTCCCCGAGGACTCCAGAATGACGTCGAAGAGCCCCGGTGCCCCGGTGGTCTTCGCCGTGAACGCGGAGGTGTAGACATCGATCTTCGGGTGGTCCGTGACCCGGGCGATGAGCTCCTGGATGCCCGTGTCCTCCAGGTCCCGGTAGGGCGGCTTGGTGGGAATGGAACGGTGCTGCTTGCCCAGCCAGCCTCCGAGCTTCTTGTCCTTCTCCACGAGCCGGACCCGGTAGCCGGTCTCGGCGGCCTCCAGGGCGGCGGTGAGGCCGGCGATGCCCCCGCCCACCACCATGAGGTCCTTGTTGATCTCCTCCTCGGGCTGGAAGGGCTCCAGGGGGGCCACTTCCTTGATCCGGGCCAGGTACATGCGGAGGTAGTCCTCCGCCGCCATCTGGGTGTCCTCGTCTCCGGGAGGCAGACTCCACACCACCTGCTCCCGAATGGGGATCTTCTCCACGATGACGTCCGGGGGAAACGCCGTGTCCGAATAGCGCCGGGGGCTGATGCCGGCGATGACCACCTTGTTCAGCCCTTCCTCCCGGATGTCCCGGTTGATGGCCTCCAGGCCGGGTCCCTCGCAACTCTCCACCGTGGTGCAGAACGGGACCTGGTACTCGTCGGTGGCCACGTCCCGGAGGGCTTCGATGTCCAGGGCATCCGCGATTCCGTAACCGGTACAGATGAAGACGCCGATCTTGTCGTCCATGTGACTCACCCCTTCCTCAGGCACTGGATCGCTTTCAACGCGGCCGCCGTGGCGTCCTTCGTGGTCCGGGAGACGTCGCAGGGATGCTTGGCGCACCCGGCGGCGAAGACCCCCTCCACGTCCGTCCCGCCGTCCAGGAAGCCGTACTCGTCGGCCTCCACCTGGAAGGGCAGGGGCACGTCGGCGTTGTTGGGAACGATTCCCGTGGCCAGGACCACCATGTCGAACACCTCTTCGGGCCGTTCCCCGGCCACCGTGTCCTCCACCTCCAGCCTCAGGTTCCCGGTCCCGTTCTCCTCGGCGACCTGAGCCACCTTCCCCTTCACGAAGGTCACGTCATCGTCGTCCACCAGGTCGTAGTAGAAGTCCTCCAGACGACCCAGGGTGCGGATATCGATGTAGAAGATCGTGGAATGGGCTCCCTCGTTGGCCTCCCTCAGGTAGCGGACCTGTTTCATGGAGGCCATGCAGCAGATGGCCGAACAGTAGGGGAGGTGGTTCTCGTCCCGGGATCCGGCGCACTGCACGAAAGCCACGTTCTTGGCCGGCTCCCCGTCCGAGGGCCGGAGGATCTTGCCTCCCGTGGGCCCGGTGGGGGCCGCAAGGCGCTCGAACATGACGTTCGTCACCACGTTCTCGCAGCTTCCCACGCCCAGGTTGTCCAGCTTCGTGGCGTCGTAGGGCTTCCAGCCCGTGGCCACGATGATGGCCCCGGCGTCCACCTCCAGGGTCTCCTCCTCCATGTCCAGGTCGATGGAGCCGGGAGGGGCCGCCTCGGTGAGGATGGCGGCGTCGGAGTCGGACAGGGCCTCCCGATCCAGGACGTGAAGGGCCGGGAAGGCGGCGTCATGGGGGTAGTAGAGGGCTTTCGTGGTCCCCACCCCCATGTTGAAGTCGTCGGGACGCTCCGAGGTGATGGCCTCTTCCACCGTCTCGTCCAGGGACACCTCCCCGGTGACGTAGCGGGGTTTCTTCCGGATGGTGGCCCGGAAACGCCCCACGGAACCGGTGATCTCCTCCACGGTGGAGAGGGTGTGGACGGTGATCTTCTCGTTGTCCCGGATCCGGCGGGCGTTGATCTCGAAGCCGCAGGCGGGAGGGCACATTTTGGGGA
>Ga0207797_1002905_pt1 | contig 11706 bp, 10 predicted proteins | sample PRCRCaboRojoPR_6_FD_187275 | JGI IMG/M metagenome (GOLD analysis project Ga0207797, IMG submission 187275) | Marine sediment microbial community from Cabo Rojo, Puerto Rico - PR CR 10% Liquid 1 (SPAdes) | ecosystem: Environmental > Aquatic > Marine > Coastal > Sediment | place: Cabo Rojo, Puerto... | reverse complement strand
ATGACCGTGGCACCGGCGTAGGTGGCCTTGAATGTCTCCATGCCCGGTTGGCTGTCCAGCCGAGACACGGCGAAATGCCTGGGGAACTCCGGGTACGGCGTGTCGATGCGCTCGCTCTGCCATTCGCCGTCGGTGCGGACGTCGACGGGTATCTCCGTGGTGGCAGGGTCGGTTAGCATGTCGTAGGCCTCGCCCGGGGTGATGTTCTCGTAGCCCGGCTGGCCGGCCCTCCCAGGACGTGTGTCCATATAAGATGACGCCATCGTTCCGGACAGGATACAGGTGGCTGCCAGGAGTATGGCGATGATGTGTACTCGCATGTGCATGGTGCTGCCTCCACAGGATAACGGGCTGTGGCTTAAAAGCGTTGGTTTTCCGGCTAGAGCATCCGCCGTTTTTTCAGCGCGATGTAGAGGCACCAGGCGAGGCCGCCGTAGAAGATCAGGCAGCCGATGACGAACATGGCGACGGCGCTGACCGGCATGCTAGCTCCCCCGTATCCGGGCGAACGTTCGGGCTCCGATGACGGTTGCGGCGACGAGGAGGATGCCGGCGAGGAGCGCCGCCGCCGGCAGGTCGGCATATCCTTCGGCCATGAGCTCGATGAAAGAGGCCAGGGCGATGAAGACCAGGATGACGGGGGCGACGATGCGTACCAGGTGCTCCCACCATCGCCCGACGGGAAAATCGGATACCTCGTTGACGGCCCGCCGGATGTGCCCGGCGCCCATGATGTAGCCGAACACGATGCACTCTGTGAGGCCGATGAGCACCAGGCCGAAGTTGGAGATGAAATGGTCGGCGACGTCCACCCAGTAGCTGCCGGCCCCCGTGGCCAGCGGCACGCTGAGCGCAAATCCGAGAATGCAGATGGCGAGGGTCGCCCTGTGCTTGGAGAAGCCTTTTTCGGTCACGGCGGCTCTGACCGATTCAATCATGCTGAAGGCGGAGTTGATACCGAAGGTCAGCAAGACCAGGAAAAAGATGGCGCCGAACAGCGCCGCCGCTACCGGGAGCTCGGATATCGCCGTGGGGTAGGTGATGAACGCCAGGCCCAGGCCGCTGCCCGCCGCCTCGCTGACGGCCACGCCGGTGGAATGGGACAGGTAGCCCAGGACGGAGAACACGGCGAAGCCTGCCAGGAAGGCGATGCCCCCGTCGGCCAGCGCGGCGATGCAGGCGTTGTTGGTGACGTCGCTGTCCTTCCGGAGGTAGCTGGCGTAGGCGATCATGATGCCCTGGGCCAGGGACAGCGAGAAAAAAATCTGGGCGTAGGCGGCCAGCCATACAGACGGCGAGGCCAGCTCGGCGAAATGCGGGGTGAGATAGAAGCTCAGGCCCTCCATGGCACCGGGCAGCGTGACGCCCCGCACCGCCAGGATGACGAGCAGCAGGGTGGGCACCGGCACCGTGAAGGCGATGGCCCATTCGATGGAGCGCACTCCCTTGTACAGGATGAGGTAGATGGCCGTCCAGATGAACAGCAGGGCGAACACGATTTGCATGTTGAGGCTGCCGGCGATGAACGGCGAGGTGGTCTTGCCCAGGAACTGGTCGAAAAACGCGGCGGCGTTGCTGCCCCATACCAGGCCGGAGGAATGCGCGATGTAGGAGAGACACCAGGCCATGATGACCGAGTAGTAGACGGCGATGACGAAGGCAGCGAGAACGGCCCACCAGCCGGCCCACTCCCATTTTTTGCTTATACGGGCGAAGGAACGGGGCGCCGCTGAGCCAAACCATTTGCCGACCGCAAATTCCACCATGAGCAGCGGGATGCCCACGGTGAACAGGGCCACAAAGTAGGGTATCAGGAAGGCGCCGCCCCCGTTCTGGTAGCAGACATACGGGAAGCGCCAGATGTTGCCGAGGCCGACGGCTGAGCCGATGGCTGCCATGACGAAGGCCATGCGGGAACGCCACTGTTCTCTCGCTATACAACCACCACAGGGATAATGATAAAAGCGTACATAAACACTTCGTTATCGGTCACTGCCGGGCGCTGTCCCGGTAGCGCTCCCAGCGGGTCCGCCAGTCAGGGGTGCGTGCCCGTCGGAGCTTGCTGAGGGCGACCTGTCGGGCTTCCTCCTGCATTTCTTCGACGCGGAGGCGGATGGCTTCCTTGGCGAACTCGGCTACGCTGCCGTATCCCAGCTCCGGGTGGCCTTCCAGGAAGCTGGTGAGATGCCCGTGCAGTCCTTTCGGGAGAGAAATGGTCGTGTAGGCTGCCATACCCTGTATTACAATCGTTAATCGCTATTTATATCTATGCCCCGGCTAGAAGAGGGTGTCCTGCTGGAGCTCGCCCTTGAGCTTCTGCACCGTTTTCCATGACCGGCGGGTGTACGGCGGGACGTCCCCGTATTCCTGCATCCATGTCTTGAGAAACTGCCGCGTCCGGCTGTCGGAGGGATACCCGCTACCCAGCGGCAGGTCGAGGCGGGGCTCGAGCTCCCCGGCGATCATGTCCACCTGACGGTCGCGCTCCACCTTGGCCATGATGGAGGCGGCGGAGACCACGGGGTAGGTGTCATCTGCCTCATGCCGCGATACAACGACGGCGTCATACGGCAGGCCGGCCTGGAAGCGCTCTCCGAACCATGCCTCGCTGGTGCTGGCCGAGTCGAGATAGTATGTGCCGGCGCGTTTTTCGCTGCCAATCCTGGCGAAGACGTGGGCCTCCAGCTCGTTGAGGGTCATCGCCCCGCGCAGGGAGTCGATGTCCTCGGCCGCTACGACCTGCAGGCGGTAGTAAAACTGCTCGGCGATGGCGGCTGACAGCTCCTCGCGTCGTTTCGGGCTGTGTTTTTTCGAGTCCTTTACGTTGAGCGCGAGCAGCTCTTCCTCCGCCGCCCCGGGTATCCAGACGCCGGCGACCACCATGGGGCCGATAACCGGGCCGCGTCCCGCTTCGTCGATGCCGCATATCAGTTCCATTCCATCAGCCTCCGCTGCTGTTCCCGGTCATCACCGCTGGCGGGCAGCTCCAGCTCGCCGTATCTGCCGCCGCCGCCGGGATGGATGGTGATGGCGCCGCTGCGGAACGCCTGTATGGCGTCGGTCACCGCGGGGGAGGCAACCTGTCCTATGTCGTCGATGTCGGCGTCGATGAGCACCATGATTTCGCTGCCGAAATGTTCCATGAGATATCGCCAGCGTCGCTGCACCGTCTGGGAGCGCGGCGAAAAACGGAGCGCGGCGCCGATGATTTCGGCCAGAGGGAGGAGATGCAGGTACGGCGGCCTGTGCTCCGGGTGCGCTGGCGTGTCCTGTGTTGCCAGCTCCGCTATCCTGTCCCGCACGCCTTTTTTGATGCGGCCGCCGCAGGCGCACCGCCAGCTGTGCCGCCGTGCCGCGTCGACGTCGTACTGGCGGTAGCACGAGGTGCAGGCCGTCCGGTTGTATTTGCCCTCGCTGGGCGGAAACCCGACGTTGAGAACGATGCGACGGCCGCCCCGCCGCTCCAGGGCGCTGCGTATCTCGTCCCACGTGAGCGCTTCGACCTGAAGGCGGTTGAACTCCCGGGCCAGGCGGATGGGGTATGGTGAATGGCTGTCGGAGTTGGAGAGAAAGGTCAGCTCGTGTAGCTCGCTGATGGTGTCCGCGTAGCCGCTGTCGGCGCTCAGCCCGAGTTCCAGGAAGTCAACCCGGGCGTCGTCGTAGCAGTCGCGGAGGCTGTCATGGTATGCGTACATGGCCGTCCAGGGGGTAAAGGCGTGCGCCGGGCCGATGAGCGCGCCTGCATCGTGCGCCATATCGGCGATGGCTGCGCCGTTGATGGCGAGGTGGGGTCGGCCGGCCGTGTCGAGGGTGTCCGCCGCGGGGGCTACCTGCTCCGTGAAGCTGTCGACGGCCTGCCATGCGGGGAACAGCAGGAGATGGTGCACGCGGGTGGTGTCTTCGACCTCGGTGGTTAACACGAAGCTGGTTTCGTCGACGGTGATGACGCCGTCCTCCATGTCGCCTTCCCGGCTGAGCTCCTGCCGCCAGACCGGGTGCAGGCAGTCGCCGGTGCCGAGGAGCTGTATGCCCTTGCGCCTGGCTTCGGTGGCGAGCCGCTGCACCGTCATTTTTGGCGAGGTGCCGCCGGAGAAGCGGGAGTGGATGTGCAGGTCGGCGTCGATGTGCATACATATCAATGGCTGCGGCGTTTAAATTATTTGCAGGTATGCTAAAAATAGATGAAAAGGGAGAGAGGGTGGCTAGTCCAGGTGTATCGTGGTGCCCGTCTTTTTCTGTTCGGCCTTGTGCAGCTCGATGTCCAGGATGCCGTTCTGGTAGGTTGCTGTGGCGCTGTCGGTGTCGACCTCCGCGGGCAGCTCGACTTCCTTGTAGTATTCCCGCTGGTCGTCGTCGACGTTGATGGTCAGCGTGTCCTCTGTTGTCTCGAGCTCGATGTCCTCTTTGGCCACGCCCGGCAGTTCTGCGGTGATGGTGATGGTTTCTTCGTTTTCTACGACGTCGACGAGCGGCTCGCGTTTGCTGGAGAGCTGCTCGGGGCGCATGTTTTCGCTGGGTGAGACGTTGCCGAATTCGCGGAACTGCGGTTTGCCGTCGGGGCCGACGCGGAGTGACCAGCCGTATACGTAGGGGCCGCCTTCTTCGGGTGGCCTGGTTTCGCCGCTCATCGCATTTCGCATGATGCGGTTCATGTACTGCCAGTCGCGCTTGAACTGTTTTTCCAGATCGTCGAAGATGTCCGATGCGAAGATGCCTCGGCGTCTGCGCGGCCAGCTGCCGAACCAGTCGTCGAGCGGGCTCCAGTTCTTGTTTTCGTCTTCATTTCTTTCTTTTCGTGGCATGCGGTATATCACCTCCGTTCAGCACAATATATATGCGGTTCTATAAAAATTTTACGCTCACGTCTGGCCCTGGCGCTCCCGCACCACCTCCACCAGCAGCCGATGAACCAGAGAACCATCCGCCCTGCCGCGCAGCTCACCCATCGCAATACCCATCAGCGCCGGCACGGCGTGCTCACCCTTATCCTCAACAAGAGCCATGTTGTCATCAACAACGTGCTCAACGACGTCTCGCACCGCCGCCGCATCAATCGCCTCCAGGCCGCAGGCAGCCATCGCCTCCTCCAGCGAGGCATCAGGATGACCCGCCAGATAGGCGAGCAGTTGCGGGACACCCTCCTTGGAAAAATACCCCTCACGCAGACCCGACAGCACCAGGTCCACCATCTCCCGTTCCACGTCCATACCGGTTTCACGTTCCACCTCCGGCAGCGTGTGCAGCAAAACCCGGGCCAGCGTCTTCGCCTCACCGGGATAGCGCTCCACCAGCCCGTCAAACCACGCGTCACAGTCGCCGGACACCAGCTGCCCGGCCTCTTCCTCGCTCAGGCCGTACGAGACATAGCGCTCCACCTTGTCCTCCGGCAGCTCGGGCAGCGAATCCGCCACCCTGTCCAGACGCTCCGCCGATACGGTCACCGGTGGCACATCCGTCTCCGGGTACATCCGCTCTGCCCCCGGCATCGGCCGCATGTACCGTGTTGTCTCATCCGGCAGCGCCCGACGTACCTCCCCCAGCACGCCGTCAAACGCCCGGGTGGCACGCTGCAGCGCCGCCTCCAGCGAACGTCGGGCACGGTCAGCCGGGCCCACGGACAGCACAAACGCATCGTCATCCCCGCAGCCCAGCACAGCGCAGATGCCGGCAACCTCATCCCGGGATATGCCATAGGCAGGCAGCTCGTCGGAATGCATGATCCCCCCGCCCGCCAGCTCCGCATGCGACGCCAGCTCGTTCCCCAGACGGCCCTCCTCGTAGGACACGCCGCCCAGCAGCCCTGCAAAGCCGGGCAGCCGGGCCGCCATCACCACGCCATCCTCAAGGGCACGGGCAACCATCTTCGAGGCAGTGTCGGCAAACACCGCGCTCACGTCCTCGACAGACACCTCCTCGAGCAGCATGTCACGCGACATCCGGTCATGCAGGCGCTCCGCCACCACGATGAGCTCCCGCTGCCGGGCCACCTCGTTGCGCACAATGGCCGCGATGCTCCGCAGCTCCTGCACCCCCTTAATCTCCACCCGGCTGCCCCCCGCGATGGAAACGTTGACATCCTGCCGGATGGTGCCAATGCCCCGCCGCACCTGCCCCGTCGCCCTGAACAGCCGGCCGATGCGCTCCGCCACCCGCTCAGCCTGCTCCGGCGTCGTGATGTCGGGCGCCGTCGCTACCTCGACCAGGGGAATGCCCAGCCGGTCGAGGCCGTACACCGCCACGTCATCCCGGTCCTCCAGCCGCCGGGCGGCATCCTCCTCCAGACAGATGGTCTCAATGCCCACGTCGTCCACCATGCCGTCCACGGCGACAAGCCCGGTCCGCTGAAAACCGGCGGTGTTCGAGCCGTCAACCACCACCTTTCGCATAAACGGTATCTCGTCGACAACCCGGGCGTCACACAATATCGCCATGGTCAGACAGACATCGACGGCAGCCTCGTTGACGGGGTGCGGCGGCTCCTCGTCGGCGTCAACAAGACACGTCGAAACATCGGAGGCATGGTACACAAACCGGCGCTGCCGCCTGGCCTCAGCCAGGGCCGCCCGGTCGACGTCACCCAGCTCCGACCTCGTCGGCGTCAACTCCCGGCGGAACGTGTAATCCACGGCGTCGCTGACCGCGGACGGGCAGCCGCAAAACAGCTTGCCCACGTCAAGCTGCTGATGTATCTCCAGGCCGGCCCGCAATCCAAGCTGCTCGTAGTCCATTACCACGCCAAATCCTTGTTCACCATAAAAAGCGTGCGGCCGACGAACAGGTGCGTATCGGGCATCGCAGGCCTGACAATGCTCACGTGCAATCCCAGAAAGCCCACCATGACGCCCTGCTGCCGGCCCCACATGTCCCACCAGTCGATACGCGGCGGCAAAAGGTTGCCCTTCCGCACCACCGTCATGCTCAGGCTGTTGTACCGCCACCACACCGGGCGGAGCATCAACCCCAGAAACGTCTCCCGGGTGACGCCGAACGGCCGCTCGCGGTGCAGCGGCACATGCGCCGTGCCGTGTCCATAGCTCACCACATGGGCAAGACAGGATGCCTTCGTCCACGGCGTGATGTACGCATCAACCATGTCCTCAAACCTGTCCAGCAGATAGGCGAACACCTTCAGCCAGTCCAGCGTGGCCACGTCGGCGTACAATGCCTGCTCCGCTGCCTCCCGCTCCTCCGTCGTGTCAGCCGCCCGCAGCACATGGAAATCCTGCCGTATCCGTTCAATGGTGCGCAGCAGCAGGTCAGCCCGCTCGGCGGCCACACGCTGCGTCATCATCCTGACACCCGTGGACGTGGCAACCGCACACCGGAGCTCCACCTCCCCGGACGGCTCCGCCGCGGTCACCGGCGCCAGCAGAGACGGCACGGTTAGCAGCGCGATAGCACACACAATAAGCACGGTTCCTCCTCGCCTCATGGTTATCATGTCATTAATGCCCGCGGCGTATTTATTGGTTGTTATCGCGCCATATCAGCGGCGTCAGCCAGCCGCCGGAGGGCATCCAAAACATTAAAATAAGTTGCCACGCTATATTGCTTCGCCACGCCATAGCGGGGTGGGGTAGTCAGGAAAACCCGTCGGGCTCATATGAACCCCTTTGGAAAAGGTGTTTCATCCCCAAAGGGTCTGAGATACCCGGAAATCAGTGGTTCAAATCCACTCCCCGCTACTTCTTTTAACGAGAGAGCAGATCTCTTCAGCGGGAGGAAACGGAAACATTTATATCTCCGTGCCAGATAGTACCATGAGGTTGGATACCAATGCAGGGAGGGAGATTATTGTGGACTTTAATCCTGGCAGCCATAGTAGTGGTGCCGCTGGCCCCGGCCGGCATCGAACGCGCTGAGATAAGCCAAAAATGGGGTGACGACGACCCGCTGCCGCTGCACAATGACACCGGCAGACGATGGGACATCGACGGGCTGACCATCCTCTACCTCAACGGCACCTTCTACGAGATGGGCTACCAGCAGGGGACCCTGCTCAAAGCAGAGATAACACGGAACCTGCGGGCGTTCCACGCGTTCTACGAGGACGAGCAAGACATTCACCACGGTGACCTCGTCGACACATGGGAAAAACAGGAGCCATACGTCTGCCAGGAAGTCATCGACTACATACAGGGAACAGCCGACGCGCTGGGCGTTCCCTTCACGGATATCGCCTGCATATGGGTCGCCGAGGGAACCGCATACAGCATTCACTGCTGCAGCATGGCCGCCTGGGGCTCGGCCACCGCCACGGGAGACCTCCTCCAGCTGCGGAGCATGGAATTTCCCCTGGACATCATCGACCCGCAAACCGGGGCGTACATACAGGATACCCCCGTCCTCGTCGTCGGCGACCCGGTCGACGGCTGCGGCTTCATCTATCCCACGTTCGCCGGCTACGTGGTCGAAGACGGCATGAATGAAAACGGGGTCGTCGTGGCCAACATGTGGTCCCCCAACCATGACCACCGCAGCCAGGGAGCCCCGATGGGCACCCGGCTGTTCGAAACGCTGTTCACCGCACACACCGCCCAGGATGCCATCGACATCATCACCAGCGACCGCACGTTTGGCTACAATTTCGTGGTATCCGACGGAAAAACACCGCCGGCGGGATACGCCGTGGAGACAACCGCAAACCACACCTACGTGGGCAGCTGGGACGGGCCAGCGGAGGCACTGCCGCCGTTCTGGAGCATCAAAGACGTCGTCCGGCGGAGCAACATGTTCCTCGACCCGGCCACGGCAGCGCTGCAGCGAGATCCCTACAATCCCCGGCATCCCCGGCACATCCTGGGCATGCTGCAGGGGGAGCCCTGGTACTACGTCTGGCATCACTACAAGGCGTTGAGTAACGGCGTTGATCGGCTCCGGGGAACCCTGACCCTGAACACCACGTTCGACATGCTCCGCGACGTATACACCGGCCGCTACGACCCGGTCTGGCGTCTCCTGGTATCCGGGTACCCGAAGGAGACCTGGTGGCAGTGGGTGGTCCGCCCGGCAACCGGGGAAATACGCATTTCGTTTGCGGAGCGGGAGCGAAGCGCCTACCATAACGACATACATGGCCTCAATCTGCTGGAGACGCTGGAGAACAAGTATCCCTCCTGAAAATGGCCGGACCGTGGCTCAGGGGGAACACGACGTGGCTGTATGGTGTTCTGACACGGGCATCCACAGGTATTTGTGGACGTCGACGACGGTGAAATAGATGTAGTTTTTGACCGCGTTGGGAAAGCTGGCGCTGATGTCCTCGATGATATCGTACAGCTGGCTGATGTGCTCCAGGTGGAATTCCAGTTCGAGGTGGGATTCGAATGCGGTGTCGTCGATGCAGACGAGGGCGGGGTTACGGGCGACGTGGTCGATGATGTCTTTTCTGACCTTGTATGACCGGAGGTAGATGTCGAGCTTGAAGATGTTGTACCCGAGTTTGGCGATGTCGAAGGTGATGCCGTATCCTGTTATGATGCCCTGTTTTTCGAGCTTTTTGATGCGGTATCTGATAACCTTGCACGTGGTGTCGAGCTCGTCCGCCATGTCGGTGATCGGCATGCGGGCGTCGGTGGCCAGGCAGCTGAGTATGCCGTGTTCGACGATGTCGATGTCGACTTTTTCTGCCCCGGCGATGTTCCTGAACTTTATTTCGGTGGGCGGCCGGGGTTCCTGTGAGAGGAGGTAGGTGTGCCGGTACTGGGTTTCCCCCAGCCAGATGGAAAACGACTGCTGCTGGAAGTAGGTGCCGTATCGCTGCTGGATGTCCCGCCAGATGGCGTACATTTCAGGGATGTTTCTGACGCAGAACATGACCGTCAGGTCGTATGTCCCGCGGAGCGATGCGACGATGTTCGCGTTTTTGTGGCCGACGAAATATGAGATGATGTCGTCGCGGATGCCGGGTGTCGTATACTGGTATACGTAGTGGAACCGGGGATAGATGTAGCGGAGGCGGTGGGCATTGATGACGGTAAAAAAGTTCTGTATGACGCCGGCGTCCTCCAGCTTGTTGATGCGGTAGGCGATGCTGTTCTTGCTCAACCCGACCTTTTTTCCGAGCTGGGTGTAGGACTGCCGCGCGTCTCGGTCGAGATGATATAATATTTTCCGGTCACGGAGGTCAACCGCAGCCATAGTCACGGTATATATCGACGTTGCTTTTTATATAGATTGTTACTTCGTCCCAACTCCGGGAAACAGGTTTTATGTACGGCCCCGGGAGTTGTATACCTGTGACAGGACCGCGGGAGCGCAGCAGCGGCATACCAGGATAGCCGACGGCACTCCCGTTAGGCCAGACCACGTCCATTCTCTTCCCTCGCCGCACTGCCGCCCGTGGCCCACCACACATAAGGTGAAAAACATGAAAAAAATAACAGCAATGGTGGCATGCGGCATCATGGCCGTGCTCATCCTCGGGACCCTTTCAGGCCATATCGGCAACGGCCTCTCCGCCGTAGAGGATGCACCAGCGGAAGCAGACATCCGGCCCACCGGAAGCGAAGACACGCCGCCTCCGGACGGCGCGGCGGGCCGCGAACTCGACAGATACATCAGGCAGAACCCGGACGGCACAACCGCCATGCTCACCGAAAACGAGAACGATATGAATTCGCATACCGATGCGGGTAACAACATCTACGGTGCGTTCCCCGTCTACCCGGGTGAGCCCGAGGACAGGGCGCCCGGCAGGGGCACCGAGGGGCAGCTGGACCCCAGCGGTGACAGCGCCGACTGGTACTATTTCTCCGTGCAGGCGGGTATGACCATCGATGCGTCCATCTCGGCGTTTGAGATGGAGCTCATCGATTCCACCGGTGAAACCACGCTGGCATCGGGCACGTCGTTCAGCTCCACCGCGGAAACCACGGGCAACTACTTCATCCGGGCGTACACGCCGGATGGCGCCAGCGCCGGCAGCTACGACCTCGAGATAACGGTCAGCGGGCAGAACGATGCCGGCACCGGCAGCGACGCCGGCAACAGCATGAGCAATGCGGCGTCCATCTCGCCCGGCAGCTACGAGGGCTACCTGGACAGCAGCGACTGGGCGGACTGGTACAGCTTCGACGCATCCAGCGGCCAGGGCATCAAGGTTGACCTGACGGTCAACGCGCTGAAATCCGACTTCGACGTCCACCTGTACAATCCCGACGGCGAGCTCGCTCATGAGGCGGTCTATTACGGTGACGACACCCTGGAATACCCGGCTGACATGACCGGCACCTGGACCATGGAAATCGATATCTGGCCCGGCTACGACACGTCGAAATGGCCGGATGACTACTTCCTGTACGGCTCCGGCCCCTACGCCTTCGAGCTCCAGGTCGGCGGCTCAGTGGAAGATCCACCGGCGCCCATACCCCAGCCCGATATCAACCCGATAGCGCAGACCTTCATCATCAACAACGACCCCGGCAGCAACAAAGACGAATTCAGCTACGCGGCAGCCGTTCCCGCCGCCAACTATCTGGACGGCGGCGACCGCTACGTGTCACCCATCGTTTACCAGGGCGATAGCAGCAAGACCTGGTGGTTTGGCACCGTGGATGATACCACGCAGTATCTGCTCGACGACTGGAACACCTATCTGGGCAGGCATGGCATGACCGCGGAGGAGTACGTCGTTCCCGGCGAGCCCGTTCAGGCGGCGGCGCAGATCGCCACCGACAAATGGGATTCCGCTGACACCGCAGTCGT
>Ga0207797_1002904_pt1 | contig 11709 bp, 12 predicted proteins | sample PRCRCaboRojoPR_6_FD_187275 | JGI IMG/M metagenome (GOLD analysis project Ga0207797, IMG submission 187275) | Marine sediment microbial community from Cabo Rojo, Puerto Rico - PR CR 10% Liquid 1 (SPAdes) | ecosystem: Environmental > Aquatic > Marine > Coastal > Sediment | place: Cabo Rojo, Puerto... | reverse complement strand
CTAACCCCGGATCCGGGCATTTATTCCCGTCGCGGTCGGCAGGATTCCCATGACTGAGAGCGACGGACAGAGCGTGGTGTTCGTCGTGATGGACACGGTCCGCAAGGACCGCCTGTCCGTGTACGGATACGATCGGCCCACCACCCCGGTGCTGGAGGGCTTCGCCGATGAGGCCCTGCGGTTCGACGGAGCGATCGCGCCGGCGCCCTGGACGCTCCCCGTCCACGCCTCCCTCTTCACGGGGCTGTATCCCGGCCAGCACCGGGCCAACCAGGAGAACCCCTACCTCGAAGGGGCGACAACGCTGGCGGAAACACTCTCGGCGGCCGGCTATGAGACCGCCTGTTACTCCTCGAACGCCTGGATCACGCCCTATACCGGGCTGACCAGGGGATTCACCGACCAGGACAACTTCTTCGAGATCATGCCCGGCGACCTCTTCTCGGGGCCACTCGCCCGGGCGTGGAAGACGCTCAACGACAACGACACCCTCCGCTCGATCGCCAACCGGCTGGTGGCCCTCGGTAACGTCGCCCACGAGTACCTCGCCGGGAGCGACCGGGCCGACTCGAAGACGCCGCAGGTCATCGACCGGACGATCGACTTCATCGACGACGCCGAGGGTCCGTATTTCGCGTTCATCAACCTGATGGATGCCCACCTCCCGTATCACCCGCCCGAAGAATACAAGGAGGAGTTCGCCCCGGGCGTGGACTCGGCCGAAGTCTGCCAGAACTCGAAGGAGTACAACGCCGGCGCCCGAACGATCGATAGCGAGGAGTGGACCGCCATCAACGGGCTCTACGATGCGGAGATCCGGCACATCGATGCGGAACTCGGCCGGCTGTTCGATTGGCTCAGGGCGAACGACGAGTGGGACGACACGATGGTCGTGGTCTGTGCCGATCACGGCGAACTCCACGGCGAACACGGCCTCTACGGCCACGAGTTCTGCATCTACGACCAGCTCGTGAATGTGCCCCTCCTGATCAAGCATCCCTCGCTCGAATCGGGGACGACCACCGATCAGCTCGAGCTCATCGACCTCTATCACACGATTCTAGACCAGGCCGGCGTCGACGCCCAGGGAGCCGACGTCCCCATCGATCCCACCCGGTCGATCATCGCCGACGGGTATGACCCCGGTGAGCACGCCTTCATCGAGTACTTCCGGCCGGTCGTGGAGCTCCAGCAGCTTGAGACGAAGGCCAAAAAGGCCGGGATCACCCTCGATCCTGACTCCCGGTTCTACTCGCGCATGCGGGCGGCCCGTCGGGCCGACGCGAAGTACATCCGGAACGAACGGATCCCTGACGAGTTCTACCGCCTCGACGAGGACCCGGGTGAAACCGACGATCGGGCCGGCGACGGCGACCCCGCCGAGGACGAGTTGGCCTCCGCCCTCGCGGAGTTCGAGGGCGCCGTCGGCGGGCCGTGGGGCGAGACCGCCGAGGCCGACGACGTCCTCGAAGACATGAGCGACCAGGCCCAGGATCGCCTCCGCGATCTGGGATATCTCGAGTAACCGTGACGCGAGAGAACGGCGCTGCCGCGCTCTACGACCAGTTCGCCGAACGTCAAACGCTCGCCAAGATCGCCATCGGGTTCGTCGTCGCCGGCGTCCTGGTCTACCTGCTCGGCTACGTCGTCGGGTGGCGCTCGGTGGGGCAGGCCCTCGCGGGGGCCAACGGCCGATGGCTCGTCATCGCTTGTGCGTCCACGCTGGTCGGGCTCGTCGCCTGGAGCAAGGCCTGGCAGGTCGTCCTCGGCGTGGTCGGCATCCACGTCACGTTCCGGCGGCTGATCGTGACCTACTTCGCCGCCACCTTCGCCAATTACGTCACGCCGTTCGGCCAGGCCGGAGGCGAACCGTTCATCGCCTACGTCCTCTCTCAGGACACGGACGCCAGCTTCGAGGACAGCCTCGCGAGCGTCGTCACCGCCGACCTGCTCAACCTCCTCCCCTTCTTCAACTTCGCCGCCATCGGGCTGGCAGTCCTGCTGCTGCGGGCGCGGCTGCCCGACGTGATCCGGCCGCTAGCGTTCGGGCTGACGGCCATCGCGGTCGCCGTTCCCGCCATCGCCTACGTCGGGTGGAACCACCGGCAGGGTGTCGAGAACGCCGTCCTTCGACTGCTCGCCCCCATCGTCGGCCGGACGAAGCGCTTCAGCGTCGACGGGATCCGACACCGGATCGACCGCTTTTACGAATCCCTCGAGCTGATCGCCGCCGATCCGCGCAACTTGCTCTACGCGCTCGTGTTCTCGTACACCGGCTGGGTGTTCTTCGCGCTCCCGCTCTATCTGGCCTCGCTCACGCTCAACCTGCCGATCGACCCGCTGCTCATCCTCTTCATCGTCCCGGCCAGCACCATCGCCGGGCTCGTACCCACGCCCGGCGGTCTGGCCGGCGTCGAAGCGACACTCGTCGCCCTGCTGCTGGCGCTCGTCCCGCCGCTGACCGGCGGGGAGGCCTTCGCCATCGCCACCGTCTATCGCATCGCCAGCTACTGGTTCGCCCTCGGCGTCGGCGGGCTCGCCTCCTTCTACGTCATCGCGCGGGCCTAGTCCTCGATCCAGTAATAGAGGTGCTCGCGGGGCGCGTCACAGTCCGGGCAGGCGTCGGGGAACACACCCAGGTCGCCCATGGCGCCGCAGTCCGAACATCGCCACATCAGCTCGGCCTGGCCGAACTCGTGACCCGCGCGCTCGTGTTCGATCGAAAGCGCCTCGATCCCCTCCCGGGTCGTGACGAACAACCCGTCCTCGTTGAAGCCCCTGACGGTCCCGAGCCGGTTGCCCGCCCGGTCGAACACCGGCTCGCCGATATCCACCACCGTCGGGTCGGGATCCGGACTCATGGGTCTGCCTACGGGCCTCGACGGCTTAACGGTGGCAGTGGGGCTGCAGTTCCCGGTGATGCGACTCACATGAAGTCCGCGATGCCGCTCTGTTTGTTCTTGTCGTTGACGAAGATGCTCTCGAGCGCCCGGTCGATCACCTCGAGCCGCTGTTTGGTGTATTCCCGAGCGCCGTACTCGTCGGCGATGGTGATGGCCGTCTCGAGGTATTTCGAGACCGACCCCTCGTGGACGGTGAGGTTGACGTTGCCGCCGCACTCCCGGCAAGACCCAGTGAGGGGCGGTCGCCGGTACTTCGTGCCGCAGTCGAGGCACCGTGTTTCCTGCCGTGAAAACGCCCGGAGGTTCCCGAGCAGGTCGGGCAGGAAATGGTACTCGATGATCCGCTCGGCGACGTCCGACTCGTCGACGGCGCGAAGCTTCCGTGCGAGATCGAGCTGGGCCTGGAGCTTCTCCTCCATGGAGCCGAGGGTCTTGTACGCCGACAGCGAGGGCCCGAGGGCGATGTCGGACGTGTCGTGGGTGTGGTCGAACCCGGCGTATTCCCGGTCGGTTCCGACCGTTGCCTCGGCGAGCTCGATGTCGACGTCCGAGGGCTCCGCCATTCGTTGGGTGGCCTCGTAGAACTCGAGCGGATAACGATCGGCGATGTCCATGTTGTGGGCCTCGTCGTCGATCTCTGAGGGGTCGATTCGCGACGACATCACCAAGGGGGCGTCCATCCTGCCGCCTCGATTCTGTGGCAAGAAGCCTTTAGAGAAGTTGAGAAGGCCGTCCATGAGGAGCATGACGCTATCTTCATCGCCGTCGCAGTTCCGGCGCTTTGCCGCGTGGAAGTACGGATGGGCGTACCCGACCGAGGCCCCCGTGAACCCTGCGATCCGGCCGATCACGGCCGCGCTGGTATGCGGTGCGAGGCCGAAGACGAGCTCGCCCACGAGGTCCGTTCGGTCGTCCACCTCGTAGAACGGCTCGATCCCGTAGAACTCCTCGAGGAGGTCGTCGACGAAGTCCGCGACCTGAACCAGGTGCTCGCCCGCCCGGTCGGACAGGAGGACGTCCTGGACGCGGAGCGGGACGAGCTGGTCGTCGTACTCGAGCGGGTCGCCATCGAGATCGGTTTCGTAGCCGAGGTCGCGAAGCTGCTCGACCGAGACGCCGATCTCCGACGGGCGGACCGCCGTCACGGGGAGGTCGGTCATGTCGTAGCGGACCGTGCCGTCCTTGAAGGTGGAGACGTCGTGTTTGGCCCGGAGGACGCCCTTTTCGATGGGTTCCGGCGTCTTCGCGGCCGACGTGAGCCCCTTGACACCCTTGAGGATCTCGTAAGCCGTGTCGCGTTCGCCCACGGCGTCGAGCGCCTCCTGCAGGGCGCCCTTGAGATCGACCGGCCGGCGATGGGCACTGGTCGCCTCGCCCCCACACCGGGGACAGGTCAGCCGCCCGGATTCGTCGGCCGCCACCTGGATGTCGCAGTCGGGACAGCGGGCGTCCGCCTCGGTGTGCTCGCCACAGTCCGGACACGCCGAGCGGTAGGTCTCGGTCCCACAGGACGGGCAAGTCCGCCGGCCGATCTCCACCTCGACCGTTCCGTCCCCGGCGGCCGCCGTGATGTCGCGCTGGTCGCCGCCGGCCTCGCCGATCGGGAACAGCGTGTGGACCGCCGGGTTCATCTCCCGTTTCTCGGACTTCTCCGGGCGGCCCATCCGCGAGCCGATCCGGGTCGGCGCCCGCTCGCGGACCGTGAAGGGGGCCACCGCGTTGACCGCGTCCATGGCGCTGTCGCCATCGGCCCAGTCCCGGGCGTCAGCAGAGCGGTCCGCCCACTCCCGATCGAGCGAGTTGGAAAAGCCGAGTGACCGGATCAGGGGGAGGGCGTCCGGGACGGTGATGGTCTCGTCGCCCTGCGTGTGCTCGACGAGGAGCGTCTCGAGCGCGTCCCGGACCGGTTCTTCGTTCGGCAGGACGAGCGTCTGCTCGTCGGTTTCCGCGACGGTGGCCGCCCCGTCGGTCTCGGCGAGGTGGCCGGCCTCGACCGCGTCGGCGAGGGCGGTGAACCCCTCGATTGCGAGGTCGTGCCAGCAGTACGTGTAGGACGGGTGGAGCGGCGCGTCCTGGCTGCTGGCCCAATCGATGGCCTGCTCGGCCGTCGGATGGTCGAGGTCGACGTGCGGAGAATCGTCGAGGGCCTGCACGTCGGCCCCGGTCTCGGCGAGCTCCTGGACCCACCACTCGACCGTGTACGAGGCGGGGGCCAGCGCGTGGTTGTTCTCGACGAACTCGCCAACGTTGACCAGATACTCGCCAAGGTCGAGGATCTCGACTACGCCGTTTCGGAGTTCCTTCGCCTCGTCGGGGTCGTCGATTCGGCGGACCTCCCCGGTGGCGAGCTTGACCGTTGGACCCTCGATCGAGTCGACCGGGACGACGCCCGCGGCCTTCCCCGGCCGCTCGGTCTTCAGCTGCGTGCCGGTCGCGAGGAAGTCATCGACCAGCCGCATCGTCGCGGGGTGGACGCCGGCCGTGGCGAACCCGTGGTTCCGGGCACGGCCGTACCGGAGGCGGAATCCGCCCGGTTCGCTCGGGTGGCCGAAGACCGGCCGGCCGGCGATCAAGTCGCGGAGGTATTTCGAGGACGGTTCCGGACGGAGCGGTTCGTCGTCTGGCTGGGCACCCGGTGATTCGTCGGTGGTGCCCTCGTCCCCCTCGTCCGTATCGGCGAAGGTCCCCTCGATGAGGTCATCGACCCATGGCCAGTCGACCTCGTCCAATTGCCCGGTATACCGCTCGATCTTCGGTGCCTTGAGCGCGATGCCCTCGGCGAGGACCAGACACATCCCGCCCCGGGCACGGTTGGTATCGACCCGTTCCAGGTTGCGATAGCCGGAGACTTCGCCGTCGCTCGTCGCCTCCCCGTCGAGCATGATGGGGCAGTTCCGGGCGATGTATTTCGTCTCGTCTTCCTTCGGGGAGTACTGCAGGCCGACCTCGCTGTCATAAAGGGAGACCTCGGCGGCGTAGCGTTCGATTTCGTCCTCGCGGGGCTTGTAGTGGTCGAGGCCCAGGAGCGTCCGGGTGTAGTCGGCGACGAGCACCGAGAGCGCCTGGGCGGTCCCGCCGGCGGAGCGGATCGGGCCGGCATAGAAGAGCCGGACGAACTCCGTGCCGTCGTCGTTCGGCCGGATCTCCACACGGTCGATCCCCTCGATGGGGGCCGCGACGACCCCCTCGGTCAAGAGGGCGACGGCGGTCCGGACGGCGCCCTCGATCTTCCCCTCTCGGGTGTCGTAATCGCCGACTCGACCCTCGGCGAAGTCCCGGGCGAGCTCGAGCGCGGCGGCCTCCCGACCCATCTCCGCCTCGAGTTGGCGGACGCGTTCGGCCACGCCGGTGATGCCGAGGATGTTCTCGACCCGGTCGGCCATGTCCTTCGCGACGGGGATCTCCACCTCGGGCTCGGGGTCGTTACCCTGGCGACGCGCCTGCGTGGCCACGTCGAAGGCCGCCTCGAGGCGGGCATCGAGCCGGTCGAAATACCGCTGGTCTGTCTCTCGCATTGGCTCACCGGAATCCCGGCTCGGCTCGCGATCGACAGGTCCTACAGCCCCCCTCCCGGTGCATATCCGGGGAATGAGTCCAACCGGCAAAAAGCTGCTCCCGTGCCACAATGTTGATACTGTCAGGCTCAGTGACTTCGACCATATATGTCAACCGAGGATTTCGTTGAGTTCGTGCTCGATCGCGCCGGCGGCCACGGCAGAAGCGTCCTCACCTACGACGACACGTCATCCGAGGTCCAATTCATCCGTGACGACGTCGCCGATACCTATTCCGCCAGGGAGATCGAAACCGTCGCCGAGGCACTTCGTCGAGAGGGACAGACCGCCGGCCGGCAGGAACACCTCTACGCCCACGGCCAGCTCAACTGCATCGTCCGCTGCTTCGACGGCGGGCTCGAGATGCACTTCCCCCACGGCGGCGAGGGCGGCATCGCGGTGGCGTTGGAGCCCGATGCGGCACCCAACCTCTACGGGTTCGTCGACGACTGCCTCGATCACGTCGAATCCATCGGACCCGAATAGTCGTCGGTCAACAGACCGGCTTGACCTTGATCCCGAGGCTCTCGAGCGCGTCGGCGTAGTGGCCGTACGCGGCCTCGACGGCCTCCCCAGCGACCGTCTCGACCGATTCGGTATCGACATCCGGGAGGTCGATTTCGTCGAGGAAGGTATCGACCTCGTCGGCGAGTGTCGATCTGATCTCCCGGAACAGGTTGGCGGCCTGGGTGTCCGCGTTCCCGACGAAGAACCCGACGGCCTGTGAGAGGGTGCGGTCGGTCACCTCGGCCCACGCTACGAATCCGGCCAGCCGGTCGGCCGCGTCCTCCAGCGACCGGAGCTGTTCCTCGAGCGCAGTCGGGGTATCCGAGGGCTCGAACGCGCCCGCGTGTGCCGCCATCGAATCGGCGTGCTCCCGGAGGGCATCCGCCACTCGCTCGAACCCGTCGGCGAGCGACCCGTCCATGTCCGCGGTCCATCCTTCGAACGTGACCGCTCCAGCGACGGCCCGATCGGCCATTGTCCGCAAAACCGCCTCGGTCTCCATCGCCCCGTCCGTGACGGCATACATCGCCTTCGACGACCCGAGCCGCGCCAGTTCTGTCTCGTAGACGGTTTCGAGGTGATCGATGATGGCCTCGATGTTCATGGGTAGTCGATTGTGCGTAATTCCCCTTAACCGCGTTGTCAGTTCCCGGCCCCGGTTTCGATCGGTGCATCGACCAGGTTCCCCCACTCGGTCCACGACCCATCGTAGTTGGTGACGTCCGCGTAACCGAGGAGCTCGTGGAGGACGAACCAGGCAATAGAGGATCGCTCCCCGATCCGGCAGTAGGCGATGACCTCCTGGTCGTCAGTGACGCTCTGGGATTCGTAAAGTTCGCGCAGTTCGTCGGCCGATTTAAACGTCCCGTTGGGGTTGACGGTATCCGCCCACGAGATATTTCGGGCACCCGGGATGTGGCCGCCGCGCTGGGCGGTTTCCTGGAGACCAGGTGGAGCGAGGACCTCCCCGGAAAACTCCTCCGGTGAGCGCACGTCTACGAGCGGGATGCCGCGTTGTATTGCCTTCTTGACGTCGTTACGGTACGCGCGAATGCCCTCGAACGGTCCCCGGGCGACGTAGTCGACGGCGGGAAAGTCGGGGACGTCCGTCGTGGTCGGGTAGTCGTTCTCGATCCAGTAGTCGCGGCCGCCGTTGAGGAGTTTGACGTCCGCGTGCCCCCAGTACTTGAACTGCCAGTAGGTGTAGGCCGCAAACCAGTTGGAGTTGTCACCGTAGATGACGACCGTCGACTCCGCCGAAATGCCGTGCCTCCCGAGGAGACCCTCGAAATCGCCCTTCTCCAGGATATCGCGCTGTGTCTGGTCCTGGAGCTGTGTCTCCCAATTAAATCCGATCGCGCCGGGAGCATGAGCCTCGGCATAGGCCTCCGTATCGACGTCGACCTCGACCAGCCGATAGTCAGGCGAGTCGGCTTGGAACTCGTCGAGGTGGTTTTGGACCCAGTCGGCCGAGACGAGTGCGTCTTTCTCATAGCTGCTCATGGCAACCGATCGTTGCGCCCAGCCTGCTATAGGGGCTCTTGCAGCGGCAGAAGCCGCGGGACAATCGAACTTTCGGCAATATCAACCGGTAGCCGGTAGCAATGGGAGCGACGAACGGCCCGAGGAGGAGCCCTAGGGACCGACGTGGCAACCGTTCGAATTTGACTACCGGAACGTCCCGGCGGGTTTTACAGGTACCTATGACGTGCCATGATCCGGTCATTCAAGCGGGTTGCCGCCCAATACCTGGGCAGCCGATGAACGACGACCCGCCGTTGATCGTCAGCATCGACTGGCTCGCCGAGCACCACGAGTCGGTCGGCGTCGTCGATGTCCGGGACGACTGGGAATACGAGGGGATCGGACACGTCCCCGGCGCGGTGTCGATGCCGTTTGATCGATTTCGGTCGGCGGCGGATGACGAGCCTGGGATGCTCCCCGGGGTCGAACGGTTCGAGGAGCTCATGGCCGAGATCGGTATCGAGCCCGGCCAGCCAATCGTGGCGTACGACGACGAACATGGGGTCTTTGCGGCCCGATTGCTGGTCACGGCGATGCTGTACGGGCACGATGAGGCACACCTCCTCGACGGTGATTTCACCGCGTGGAGCCGGTCGTACGAAACCTCGACGGAGGCCCCGTCGGTGGTCCCAACCGACTATCGGGTGACGGTCCCTGACGACCGCCCGCTCATCGATGCCGAGGGCGTCCGGGCGGCGGTGGGAGCTCAGAATACCGTCCTGCTCGACACACGGACGCCCGAGGAGTTCGCCGAAGGCCATATCGAAGGAGCGATCAACATCGACTGGCGAACCTTCGTCGATCCCGAGACCCGCGGAATCAAATCCGAGGCCGACATCCGGGCCATTCTCGCGTCGATGGGGATTGGAGAGGCGACCCGGATCGTTCTCTATTGCAATACGGCCCGTCGGATCAGCCATACCTATCTCGTCCTTCGACATTTGGGCTACCCATTGGTCGATTTTTACGAGGGAAGCCTGACGGAATGGCGGGACCGTGAGTTACCCCTCGTTCAGGGCTAACTCGAGTTCATCTCGTCGGCGAGCAGGACCAACACCTCGCTCAAAAGGGCAACGGCCAACGGTCCGGCGATCACGCCGACGGGCCCGAGACTAAGCAGGCCTCCAGTAAACCCGACGAAATACAGGCTCGCCGGGAGTCGGGCGGTCTCACGCGCCAGCCGGGGTCGGATCACGGCATCGGGGAGGGCCGCGACCAAAAGGAGACCGAAGATGAGGACGATCGCGGCCTGGCCGATTGCCCCGGCACTAACCTCGAGGGCAGCCACGCCCAACACGAGTAGGCTCGGCCCGACGACAGGAAGGAATTGGAGGATGCCAGCCGCCACGCCGAGGGTGACAGGGTACTGATACCCGAGGACGGCGAAGAACGTGACGGCGATCAGAAATGTGCCGGCGGCCGTGGCCGCTTGGATAATGTACAGCGCGAAGAGCGTCTCGCGAAATCGGTCGTACAACCGCAAGATGATATCGTGATAGTCGGGAGGGACCGGGGCCATGAGTGCCCTCGCGATCGATTCACGTCGCAGGAAGAGCGCGAAGACGACAAACGCGAAGACGAACGCCTGTGCGACGAGGAGCGGTGTCCCCCGGGCGATCGCGAGGGCGACCTCCCGGAGGTACCCGACGGCGATCCGCGTGAGATCGGCCGTTTCGATCGTGTAGACGAGGTCGAACGCTTCGATCGTGAACTGGTCCGGAATCGAATTTAGGAGGGCGACCGCTTGCTGGCGGCGGATATACAGGACGACGATGATCGGGATCACCACCGCCACGCCCCCGCCAAAGGCGACGATCGTCGCGATCACGCTGGCCCACCATCGGGGAAGCCCGCGATCCTGGATCCACCTCGCGATCGGGATCAACACGGTCGCGACCGTCAGCCCGAAAAAGATGGTTGCCAACAAATCAACGACGATGACTGCCGTCAGGCCCAGGAGGATCGCGAATAATCCGGTCAAAACGAGCTGTTTCCGTGGGGCCACGCGGACCGGTTCGTCGGGGACCGTCTAAAGCCTTGACTCGGGGACATTTGGACTGGTGTTCAAGGCTTAAGGTGGCCGGGAGCACCTGATAGGATAGCATGGAATACGCGCTCGGAATCGAAAACGGGCCGGACTCCGTATCGGGCGGGACGGGTATCCTTCTCCTGCACCCGAGCACCGGAGAAACCGACCGGATCGATACCGGATTTCTCTCAGAGGACACCGATGCCTTCCTCGTGATTTCGACCAGAACGACCGCGCGAGAGGTCCAACAGAAGCTCGACCACTTCGAGGTCGACCAGTCGAAGGCGACGATCCTCGATACGCTCTCGGTCGAACGTGGCTACTCGCGGCGAGGTGCAGACAACATCCACTACGTCTCGGCCCCTGACGATCTCGAGGGGATCGTTACGCAGGTTGAGCGGTTTTTTGAGAAGACTGACGGCAAACGCCGACTCACGCTCGATTCGGTAACTGAACTGGCCTATTACGCCGACGAGGCCGGGGCCAAGCTCGCCGTCGAGCGGATCCTCGACATGCTGGATACGTACGACGGGATCGGGTTGTTTCACCTCTCCCCCGAGGTTCACGATGCCCCGTACGTCGAGAAGATGGAGTCGATGTTCGACGGTGTCGTCGAGTTGACCCCGGACGGGATGATCACTGCCCGGTTTTGAAGACCGGGCTCAGACCAGCGCCTGGTTGACGATAATCGCCAAAACGAGGAGGGCGGACACCGCGATGGTTCCAATGACCACTTTCGTCGCGTCGCTCATACCTACGGCTCCGGCGGGCTGACCCATAAATCGCCCCGTTTGCCAAAGATTGACCATCGGTCGAACCCTCCATCGGATCGTATGGCGGATGAGGTTCGACTGTGGTTGGTCGAGCGGACCTTTTCGGATGACGAGCAAAACCTGATCATCCTCATTTACGCGACGACCGATGGCCGATTCTATCACCGGAAAGAGCGGGCACTGCCCAGTTTCAGCGGCCCTGATCGGGACACAACCGCCTCGATCACGGCCACCAAGAAGCAGCTCGGCGTCGTGTCCGATCCGGACCGCCGTGATCGGTACGCAAAGGAGGCAACTCGGATGGCATCCGAACACGAACCGGACGACCCGATGTGAGTCGCTTACCGGACGCTCGCCGGGCCTCCGACATCGGCCTGCACGGCGATATCCTTCCACGCATCACTCCAGTACCGGATCCC
>Ga0207797_1002903_pt1 | contig 11710 bp, 10 predicted proteins | sample PRCRCaboRojoPR_6_FD_187275 | JGI IMG/M metagenome (GOLD analysis project Ga0207797, IMG submission 187275) | Marine sediment microbial community from Cabo Rojo, Puerto Rico - PR CR 10% Liquid 1 (SPAdes) | ecosystem: Environmental > Aquatic > Marine > Coastal > Sediment | place: Cabo Rojo, Puerto... | reverse complement strand
GTTATCGTAGTTACTCGTACGTTCTCGTCCGAGGACCACGCCGCCCGACCCGTGTCCGTGGGTCGAATCCTCCGGCCGGCTACGATAACCCCTATGAGAGTACGAGTGGTCGATCAGCACCACAGCAGAGTCGGATACTGTAGCGGTCGGCTCCTGATGGAATGAACGGGCGAGGGGGGACGCGACCCCCGAGCCCGCAAGCACCCACGGGCGCGCAGCGCGCCTCGGGGTCGCGCTCCGTCCGAGGGCATTCCAGTTTCTACGGACAGCGAGGGTTCACTCGGTCTCGAACTGCGTTCAAACTGGCAACGGGACGGTGGACACGAGCTGCGTGTGTCAGTACAACGTCCACGGGATCCCCGTCTGGTCCTGATCTCGACGGCCTCCCGGTCGGCGATCGGAGCAACCGGAGCCAGGGTTCGCCGAGGCAGCTTTTTGCGCCTCCGAACAGCACCTCGTCTGTATGGAGTTCGAATCGTACACCCAGCCATCGACGTTCCACAGTCCACTGGAGGACTTCGAACAGGTGACCAAAGAGGTGGAGGTCCGTGCGGATCCGCTGACGGGACGTACCGCGCGGGTGACCGATGGGGCGTTCGTCATGCCGGACGAGTACGACATCGACCCGGTCGTGACCGACAACGAGGGCTGCTTCTTCTGTCCGGATATGGTTCGGGACGCGACGCCGACGTATCCCGACTGGTTCGACGTCGACCGCGGTTCCTACGGCGAGGCGACCTCGTTCCCGAATCTCAACCCGTACGGGAGCTACTCGAACGTGGTCGCCCTCACGGAGACGCACTTCCAGCCGATGGAGGAGTTCACGGTCCGGCAGTTCGCCGACGGGTTCCGCGCCGCACTGGCGTACGTCCATGCTGTCCGCGAGCACGACCCAGATGCGGAACGCGCGTCGGTGAACATGAACTTCCTGCGGTCGGCGGGTGCGAGTCTCGTCCACCCCCACATGCAGACGCTTGTTGACGAGCACGGCACCAACGAACAGCGGGCGCTCCTCGATGCCAGCCGCGAGTACCACGACGAGCACGGCTCGATATACTGGCACGACCTCGTCGCCGAGGAGCGCGGGGGTGAGCGATGGCTCGGTGAGACCGACGGCGTCGCGTGGCTCGTGCCGTTCGCGCCGAAACACCACTGGCACGTCGTTGGTGTCCCCGACGTCGACGCCGCACCGGAGCCCGACGACGACGCGGTCGAGGGGCTCGCCGACGGGCTGACGAACGTGCTCGCGGCGTACGCGGACATGGGATTGAACGCGTTCAACCTCGCACTCCACCTGCCGGACGCCGAGACGATGCCGCCCGTCATCAGTGTCGTCGGCCGCTCGGTGTTCGACGAGTACTACTGGTCCGACTCGCCGTTCTTCACCGTCCTCCACGACGAAGGGGTGATCGACGAGAAACCCGAGGAGTACGCTGCCGTCGTGCGCTCGCAGTTCTGAGCACCCGTGGTTGGACTCCGATCGGGTATCACAGAGAACACGATCCACAACGCCGACTCGACTGGAGTCGTGGTCGACCCGGTCCGTGTGCCGTCCTCGAATGGATCCAAGGACGGCTTCGAGAGCGTTACGACGAGTAACACAGCGACACCTGTGACCGGCTGACGACCCATCCCACAGCCTACGCTCCTCGAGCTGTCTCTGGGTCGAGGTGGCTCGCTATCGCCTCCAGGTCACCTTTGGTGAAGGGCCCGTCACTCGCCGCTGCCTCCGTCTCGCTCAGCTCCACGCGCCATCGGATGCCCGCGCGCATCTGTGACTTCGACGGTGAGGGACCACCATCGACGTCGTACCCGACCTCGTTCGCGATGGCCGCGAGTTCCTCCTTGGTGAACTGGGCATCCACCTCACGCTCGAAACGTCCAACCTCCGCACGGATCCCGTTTCGCAGCTCGTGAACGGTCGGACTCATACCGGACAGGACGGCGACCGTACCCCTATACGTTGGGATGTGCGCTCAGTCTCGTCTCGGATCTCTCGTTCGGATTCCTCTCGTCCAACTCACCGACAGAGGATCCGATTGTATCGACGACTTCGGCGCGTTCGGTAAAGCCGTGGGCTCTCGCTCTCGAGAACAGTGTGAGCCAGCTCACCTGGCCGCTATCACGCGTACGCCGTGGGCCAGGGCCGACTCAGATCGGCTGGTTCTCGCCCTCGTGATGCTCGGCAACGAGGTACTCCTCGAGATCGCGCGTCCAGTACGTGGCCGGTCCATCGGGACTACACCGCACTCACAACTGGAGGGGATCCTCGAGATGGCCGTGTTCGACCCGGAACCGTGTGAGCCGGGCGGGACCGTCGGTCCCGCTGGAAGCCGGCGTACAACGCCGACGACGCTGCGAGCGTGTCCACGATCAGCCCACACCCATCGCAGACATACCGACCTGGTTCGTCGGGATCCGGTCGGGTCCGGATCGCACAGCCGACACAGATCGGGTGTGTTACTCGCTCGTCTGTTCCCCGGGCATCGGCGTCACCGATCCCGGAACCGAGTTGAGCGTCACAGAAGGTACATCCAGCGAGGGTCCGTTGTACTACTCGCCCTCCTCGGCAGTGCGACGACCGACCGTCCAGGGCGTTCGAGGCGCCCATGTCGTTTCTAGTTCCCCATCAAACGTCCGGCTCACGCCCCGACCACATCCCCCACACGGTCAGCCATGGGAAGCCGGCCGGTCCGATAGAGCCCCACCGACAGTGCGAGGACGAGAACGAGCCCGACGGCAAAGCCGCGGAACACCGTGGTGAACGGGTAGCCGGCCTCGACGAGCACCCCCACGGCGCCGCTCCCGGTCGCCTCGATGGCGATGGAGAGCCCGCTGAACGCCGCGAACGTCCCGGCGCGGGTGTCGGCCGGGAGCGCCGAGAGGATGTACGTGTCGAGCGCGGGGAACAGTCCGTGGATGGCGTAGCCGAGGACGACCGAGACCACACCCAGCGCGAGGGCTCCGCTGAAAACGGTCACCCCGAAGACGCCGACGGTGAACGCCCCGACCAGCCCCAGAATATAGGGGATCGTCGGCAGGCGGTCGACCAGGGTTCCGCTGATCCAGAACGCCGGTACCCCGGCCGCGAACGTGACGGTCAGCAGTAGATTTGCGGTCCCCGCGTCGAGCCCTCGTGCGAGCATGACGGAGACGTAGAAGTTGAACAGTCCCTGCCAGACGAAGCCAGCAGCACTGATGAACAGTATCCCCGCGAGGATCACCCGCCAGTTGCCGAGCACGCCGCGGAAGTTCCGTGCCGGTGGGGCCTCCCGGACCTGGTCGGTTCGTCGCAGGCCGAGCGCGAAACCCAGGGTGGTGACGAGGGCTGTGGCCGCGAGGAGCCAGAAGACCGCCCGCCAGGTGGCGACCGCGACGACCGCCACGACGACTGTCGGGGCGGCCACCGCTGCGAGTTGCGCGGCGGTCCCGTGGACGCCGATGCGCTTGCCGACCCGGTCGGGGTAGAGTTCACCGATGAGCGGTACCGCGGAGACGAAGTAGGCCCCGGAGGCCACGCCGATGGCCAGCACCCCGGCCCGGAGCGTCCAGACGTCCTTCGACGCGGCCGTGAACGCCGCCGCCGCGGTGAGGGCGACACCGGAGAGGACGACGACCCGTCGCCGGGAGACTCGCGTGAGCACGTAGCTCAGCGGGAGTCGGGGGAGCGCCGAGCCGAGCCAGACCAGCGACACGACCGCGCCGACGGTTGCCGGCCCGGCGTCGAACGCCGCTTGGAGCGGCTCGACGAGCGGGGCGAAGGCGACGCGCCCGAAGTTGACGACGAAGACCATTCCGAGGAGACTCCGATACAGGTGGCGCGTCACTGTCCGCTGTTTGCTCGAGATCCGTATCATCGGTTTCGCTTCGCTCTCGAACCCACCCCTCCGGGTGAACCGTCGCGTTTGTGTGGTCACGTAGTGCCCGCGGGACCGTTCGTCGAGGTATCCCCATCCGCCAGGGCGCTCGAGTGTGGTGTGGAAACGGGCACTATCCGGTGCAAGCGGAAGGCGTCGAAAAGCCGATTCGACCGGCGACCCCCGCGATCAGCGCGTTTGAAACCCCTACCGGTTGACACAGGCGGTCTGCTGAATCGAGAGGATCGATCCGGCGGGGGCAACTCACGACCCCGTTCGACGGGAGCGATCACGCTTTCGGACGCGACCATGGCACTCGGGAGGTGAAGACGATATCGCCACCCCTACGATCCCATCACTCACCGATCCCGATACGTTCACCAAACCGTGATAGAAGGAACAACCGTCAGAGCATGGTCGGATCCATCTCTCCCTCGATAAGGGACTCCCACTGGATATCGTGTCCGACCGCCGTTTTCCCGCCGTCGATGCGGACGTTCGCACCGGTGACGAACGAGGCTTCGTCGGAGGCGAGGAAGAGGATCGCGTTTGCGAGTTCCCGTGGTGCACCAGCTCGCTTGAGGATCCCGGGACCGTCGGCGTGAGGCGAGGTTTTCTCCTCGAAGAAGCCGTCCGGGTCCTCCTCGGGGAGATGGAAGTCGGTGATCACCCAGCCGGGAGATACCACATTGACCCGGATGTCGTCTTCGGCGTGATCGCAGGCCATGTCCTGTGTCATAGAGACGATCGCACCCTTGGTAGAATCGTAGAGCGACCAGTTCCGGCGAGCGACCTCGGCTCCCTCGGACGACACGTTAATGATCGAACCGCCATCGGACATGAGCGGAATGAGGTGCTTCGCACAGAAGGCGTAGCCCTTGAGGTTGACTCCGAGGATGCGGTCCCACATCTCTTCGGTGGCCTCGGTGACGGGCGTAGGGTCGACTCGGATGCCAGCATTGTTGACGAGAACGTCGACCCGATCGAAGCGATCATCGACGATATCAGCCATGGCTTCGACCTGGGCTTCGTCGCTGACGTCGGTTTCGACGCCGATAGCCGTTCGTCCGGTTTCGGTCTCGATCCGCTCGGCCGTGCTCCGAGCAGTATCACCGTCTACATCGACGGCGATGACGTCCGCTCCGGCCTCGGCGAAGCGGTGACAAACTGCTTCACCGATACCGCCGCCACCGCCGGTCACTACTGCGACCTCGTCCTGGAGTCTATTTGACATAGGGTCCTCATCCGAGAGAGAGCCTTTAAGCTTTGCTTCCGTCGTTCCCATCGTGCTAAGCTAGGAGTGAACGACGACTCACACTATTCCCCTCGAGATGGTCGACCGACAACGACCAAATAACAGGAGTCGGAACGTAGCGGTCAGAGGCTGGTGATATGGATACGAATGCCCAGAGAGGCACCCGATTCGATCCGATAGAGACCACCGTATCGGAGGTTCATGACGCGATGCGGTCAGGTGATCTGACGGCCGAGGAGCTGGTCGAGCACTACTGCGACCGGATCGAGGCGTACGACCGTGCGAACGCGGAGATCAACTCGATCGTGACGGTCAACCCCGACGCGACGGCACGGGCTAAGGAACTGGACGCCCGGTTCGAAGCCGACGGGTTCTGCGGCCCGCTCCACGGGATCCCGGTCCTCGTCAAGGACCAGGCCATGACGGCCGGTCTCAGGACGACGTTCGGCTCCGAGGCGTTCGACGCCTACGTGCCCGACACCGACGCGACGATCGTCAGTAACCTCGAGCAGGCTGGGGCCATCGTCCTGGCGAAGACCGCGATGAACGACTGGGCGGCGGGGAGTTCGGGGATCTCGTCGGTCCTGGGGCAGACGAAAAACCCCTACGCGCTCGACCGTGACCCCGGCGGTTCGAGCTCCGGCACCGGGGCTGCCGTGGCCGCGAACCTCGGTACCGTCGGGGTCGGCGAGGACACCGGTGGATCGATCCGTGCTCCCTCGTCGGCGTGCAACCTGTTCGGTATCAGAGTCACGACCGGCCTCGTAAGCCGGACGGGGCTCTCACCGCTCGTCTCGCGACAAGACACGCCCGGCCCGATGGCACGCACGGTCGAGGACGTGGTCCGACTGCTGGACGTGCTCGTCGGCTTCGACCCTACCGATCCGTACACGAGTCGCAACGCGATCACCGGCACGCCCACCTATCTGGACTCGCTCCAGGAGAACGCGCTCGATGGGGCCCGTATCGGCGTGTTGCGAGGGGCCTTCGGGGACGATGACGACGAGGCGTCCGCTCCCGTGAACCGCGTTATCGAGACCGCGCTCGGGCGTCTGGACGAGGCCGGTGCCGAGCTCGTCGACCCCGTTTCGATCCCCGATCTGGCGAGGAGACTCGAGGAGACGTCGCTGTACGAGTTCCAGTCCAGACACGATATCACGGCCTTTCTCCGTGGTCTCGACGACGCACCGGCCGACTCGTTCGACGACTTCTACGAACAGGGCGCCTACCACGAGAAGCTGACCGCTCTCGACAGGATGGGCGAAGGACCCGACAATCCTTTCGAACTGGTCGAATACTGGGAGGCGGTCGACGCACAGCAGGCGTTCCGGCACGCGATACTGGCCGTCTTCGCCGAGCACGACCTCGATGCGATGGCCTTCCCCGACACGAAGGTCGTCCCGCGTTACTGTACTGATCTCCCGCAGGACGAGAGCGATGAGAGCTACCTGATCAACACGCTCATCGCGTCGCAGTCGTCGTGTCCAGCCGTCTCGATGCCGGCGGGGTTCACCGAGACGGGGCTTCCGGTCGGTATCGAACTCGTGGGTGTACCCTACAGCGAACAGCGACTCCTGTCACTGGCAGCCGACTACGAGTCACGCACCGATACGCGCGAGCCACCCGCGACGGCGCCCCCACTGGACTGACACCGCGACGGCGCCCCCATCGGGCCGACACCCGCGAAGGTACTCGGAGGTACCGAGGCGTCCGACCGGGTCAGTCCCCCGATCTCGTGGCCCTCGCGCGGCTACGACCACACCGCCGACGGGGTACTTTCGGGTCCCCGAACGGCCGACCGTGCTGCCGGTACTCGCAGGCTCGCCCCGGGCGATAGCGATGCCACTAAGCGGGTCGCTCTGAATCGGGGCGTGTGGACGGGTGTGTCGCCGACCGGAGCGAGTCCCTCTACAGTGGCTACTCCGGTCGCATCCTCCTCGCGGTCACCGGCAGCGAACTGCTCATCTCGCTCGGTGCGCTGATCCTCCCGCCACTGCTGCCGACCATCAGCGGTGACCTCGGTCTCTCCCCGGCGCAGGCCGGCGCGGTGATGACCGTCTGGTGGCTCGCCGTGGCGTTCAACAACTACCCGGGGGGTCGTCTCGCGGACCGGCTCTCCCAGAAGACGGTCCTCGTCGCCGGGGCTCTCGTCACTATCGTGGGTCTCGTCGTGCTCTCGACGGCGTTCACGTACGCCGTCCTCCTGGTCGGCGTGACGGTCATCGGCGTCGGCCGGGGGCTGTTCCAGCCGGCCGCGATCACGCAGCTCTCGAACCTCTTCGTGGAGCGACGCGGCCAGGCGCTCGGCATCCGCAACGCCGCGTTCACTGCCGGCGGGACGTTCGCCGGCGGGGCCGCCGCCGTGATCCTCGCGCTCGCCGACTGGCGGGCCGCGTTCGTCCCCATCGCGGTCGGACTCCTCGCCGTCACTGCGCTCGTGCACGTCTGGAACCGCCAACCGTACGAACTCCACCGGGTCCCGCTCGAGATCCGCGACACCGGCCGCCGGCTGGTCTCGATCGGCGAGATCCGATGGCTCGTCGTCGTCCTCTCGGTCTACGGGTTCGCGTGGAACGGCGCGACAACGTTCCTCCCGACGTATCTCCAGGTCAGCAAGGGGTTCACCGGGTCGACGGCGAGTATCGCCTTCTCGGGCGTCTTCCTCGTCGGTGCGGCGACACAGCCCGTCGCCGGGCTGGTGGGCGACCGGCTCGGCCACCTCCGGTCGGCCGCGGTCGCGACCGTCGCCTGCTCCGCCGGCATCGGCGTCCTCCTCCTCGCCTCGAACGCCGTGGTCGTCGGTGCCGGACTCGTCGTGTTCGGCGCCGGACTGGCCGCGTTCTGGCCGGTCGTGACCGCCCACGGGATGGGGACCCTCTCGGACGGTAACCGGGCCGGCGACTGGGGGGCGATCACCACCGTCTTCCTCGTGGCCGAGAGCCTCGGCTCGGCGGTCGCCGGACTCGTCGCCGAAGCCGCGTCCTACGATACCGCGTACGCATTGCTGTTCGTCTGCTTCCTCTCGACCGCCGGCATCACCGGCTGGCTCATCTCGCGGGAGTGAACGGCCCGCCGTAGGTGATCGACCCGCTGCTCGCGTCGGACGATGCCGTCGGTCGATAGTGCACGAAAACGGAGCGCATCGTCGGACCCGCGGGACGCCCGACTGCCCCCTTACGCGAGGTAGTCGAGGTCCCCGTACCGTTCACGGTTCATGACCGTGACGACGAACCGTCGCACCACCTGAACTAGCTCGGTCTCGGTTTCGTACGTCTCGACCCGCAGGTCCCACCGCGTCCTGGCGGACCGAATCATCTCGCTGGTGACGCTCGTCTCGTGGACGAAGACGATCCGCTCACCGTGGCTCCCGGCGAGGTTTTCGAGTACACTTCCCGCCTCTTCGCCGACACCGAAGTTGTGCCCGAGGTACGGGACGACGAAGACGGTCGTATTGCTACAACGGGAGTACTCGATGCTCTGTGTGACGGCATCGACGTCGCCCGTGTCGATGCCGATATCGACGGCGAGGAACGCGTTCACTCCCGGGTCGGTTCTGAGACGGCCCTGGACGCGCCGAAGCAGTGCCTGTGCCTCGTCGATCCGGTCCCGGTTCCGGAACAGCCGCCGAAGTGGCCCCGGGAGGTCCTCGATGTCGATCCGTTCGCGTTCCTCGTCGTTTAGGACGTAATTCAGGTTGAACGACTTGTACGGTCCCATCAGGTAGAGGAGGAACCGATCGTAGGGTACGTGGCCGAGTCGGGGGACGAGTTCGTCCCGCGTGATCCCCGCCATCGCCTCGACTCACGCGGACAAAGTATTTAAAAGCCGGCGCTTTTGGCGGATCCTGGCTCGACAATAGCTAAGTCGATGGGGGCCTATCGGGGATACACGATGGCGACGAAGGACCAGCGACTCGGCGAAGACACCCCCGAGAACCCGGAGGACCTCCTTCCGGAGGGGAGTGTCCTCTCGCTCGACGAGTACCTCGCCATGCAGCAGTCGATCGGGAACCGCACCCGCTTCGAGATCGTCTACCGGCTGGTTCACGGGGGGAGCATGAGTCCGTCCGAGCTCAACGAGGCCATACCGATCGACGACAGCACCCTCCACTACCACCTGAAGGAGCTGGTCGACGTCGGACTGATCGAGCGACGCAAGCGAACCGAACGCACCAGCGAGGGGCTGTACACGTACTACCGGGCGACGATCCTCGCCGAGACGATCCTCGAACACGGCGTCGAAGAACTGCTCAGACGGGAACGGGACTTCAAAGGGGCCTACAGCGGCGACGCGGCCGAGCGTTCGGAGTAGCCTGTTCGTGTTAGAGTAGCTAGGTCGTACGTGAGGAGGAGCTCCTGAACGAGCAACGAGATGCACTCGTGCACCTCTCCCCGCTGAACCGGAGAGGCGGAGGTATTAACCTCCAGTCAGGTAAGCCTCGAAGGATGACCTCGATCGTCGTCGTCGGTGGTGGCGTGATCGGCACGAGCGTCGCGTACCACCTTCGGGCCCACGACGGGTCGGTCACGCTCCTCGAGAAGAACGCCCTGGGCTCGGGGACGACCGCCGCCTCGATGGGCCGATTCAACTGGGACGTGGCCGACCCGCTCGGGATCTCCCTCCAGCGAGAGGCGTGGCGGACCTACGAACCGCTGGTCCAGGACGGGACGATCGGTTTCGAGCGATGTGGGTATCTCCGGGTCGCGGACACGCCGGCCGAGCTGGAGGGGATCCGCGAGACCGCGGCCGTCCTCGGGGCCTACGGGCTCGATTTCGAGGTGCTCGACGCCGAGGAGACGGCCGTACACGGTCTCGACCCCGACGCGGTCGTCGGGGGTCTGTACCGGGCGGCCAGTGGGTATCTGAACCAGCAGGACGTCGTGGAGCACTTCGCCGACGGGGCCGAACGCGGCGGCGTCTCGATCGAAACGGGTGTCGAGGTCACGGGGATACGGACCGAGGGGGGATCGGCCACCGGGGTCGAGACGACCGACGGGACCTGCGACGCCGACGTCGTCGTGAACGCCGCCGGACCGTGGGCGCCGGAGCTGAACGGGATGGTCGGCGTCGCCCTCCCGCTCCGTCACACGACGGGACCGATCCTCGTTCTCGACGCGAACGAACCGCTCTCGCTCCCGTTCCTGAAGAACGTCGTGGGACCGTACTACTTCCGGCCGGAGGGCGAGTCGAAAGCGCTCGCCGGACGGCGGTGGGGACGGTACGACGAGGCGTCGCGTCTCGACCCGGACAGCGCGCACGCGGTCGGCGACGAGATCAGACGCGACGTGGCGGCGCTCGCACGGAGTCACGTCCCGAGCCTCGCCGACGCAGCGGTGATCAACGAGTGGGTCGGCCTCCGGACCGTGACACCCGATTTCGGGCCGGTCGTCGGTCCGACCTGCGTCGACGGGTTTCTCGTCGCGTGTGGGATGAGCGGCGCCGGCGTCGCCCTCGCGCCCGTGGTCGGACGAGCGATCGCGGACTACGTGAGAACGGGCGCGACGACCGACGGTCCCCGTCTCCTCTCGGCCGACCGGTTCGGACGAGGTACGGCGTCGACGTAGCACGAGGGGACCAGGGCTCGCTGGAACCGAAACCGGGGTCGAAGACCGAGAGGTGGCCGGCCCGATCCGGATGGGGATCGATCACGCCGGACCCGGCTCCGGGCTCCCGTCCGTACGAGAACGGGTTTCACCGTTCGGGAGGGGGATCCGCCCGGCTCGCGACCCGTCCCCGGAGATCACTTATGCCGACCACCTCCGAAGCGGGGGCCACCATGCCATCCGGAGATTACGAGACCGTCTACGAGTCGTTCGACTGGGACTCGGTGCTCGACACCTACGACTGGGACGCCCCCGAAGAGTTGAACATGGCTCACGAGGCCTGCGACCGACACGCCGGGTCCGGCGACGTCGGGTTCGCGTGGGTGTCCGAGGACGACGAGCTCGTCGAGTACACGTTCGCCGAACTCCGCGACCGGTCCAATCGGGTAGCCAACATGCTGCAGGACCTCGGCGTCGAGCGCGACGACCGGGTGAGCACTCTCCTGCCGAAGGTCCCGGAGACGATCGTCACCGTCCTCGGCATCTGGAAAGTGGGTGCAGTCCACGTCCCGCTGTTCACCGCGTTCGAGAAGGCGGCCCTGGAGTACCGCATCGACGACTGCGACCCGGAACTGCTGGTGTACGGGGCGGCGTACGGCGACACCGTCGACTCGCTTGACGTCGCCGACGACATAGAGCGGGTCGCCGTCGGAGGGGACGAGTCCGGGAACGACGAGGGTGACGCCCACTCCTTCGAGGCCCTCCTCGCCGACCGGTCGACCGAGTTCGACGTCGTCCGGACGAGCATGGACGACCCGTCGACGATGCAGTACACCTCGGGGACGACCGGGAACCCGAAGGGTGTCGTCATGTCCCACCGGGTGCTGGCCGTGCTGTACCCGCACACGAAATACGCGCTCGACGTCGGCCCGGACGACGTCGTGTGGGGGGCCGCGGACCCGGCCTGGTCCTACGGCCTCTTTACCACGGGGTTCGGGCCGATGGCGCTCGGGGCCACCCGGCTGCTCCACGCCGGGGAGTTCGACGCCGAGCGG
>Ga0207797_1002902_pt1 | contig 11712 bp, 7 predicted proteins | sample PRCRCaboRojoPR_6_FD_187275 | JGI IMG/M metagenome (GOLD analysis project Ga0207797, IMG submission 187275) | Marine sediment microbial community from Cabo Rojo, Puerto Rico - PR CR 10% Liquid 1 (SPAdes) | ecosystem: Environmental > Aquatic > Marine > Coastal > Sediment | place: Cabo Rojo, Puerto... | reverse complement strand
AAGGACGCCGATCACGGCGTGATTCGGGCCAGCCAGGCCTACGCCGATGCCGTCGGCGTGCCCGCGTCCCAGTTAATGGGGAAGACGGCCGCGGAGCTCTGGCCCAGCGAGGCCGAGGAGATCATGGCGGATGAGCGGGCCGTGCTCGCCGGGAACCCGATGATCAAGAAGGAGCGCGCCGCGACCAATGCCGCCGGAGAGCGCCGCTGGTATCTCCTCACGAAGGTACCGATCTACCAGGACGGCCAGGTGATCGGCTTCTTCGCCATCGACAAGGACATCACGGAGCGCAAGGAGGTGGAGGAACGGCTCGCGTTCCAGTCGATGCTCCTTGATCAGATCCAGGACATGGTCGTTGCGACGGACCTGGAGGGGACAATCACGTACGTCAACCAGGCCGAATGCCGGGCGTTTGAGCGGACTGCCGACGAGTTCATAGGACAGTCGATTGAGACGCTGGGGGAGGACCCCGCACGTGGTGGCACGCAGCGGGAGATCCTGGCGACCACCCTGGCCGAAGGAAGCTGGCGGGGCGAGGTCATCAATTTCGCGCCGGACGGGCGCGAGATCATCCTGGACGCCCGCGTCCAGCTGGTTCACGATGAAGAGGGCCAGCCTGTCGGCATCGTCGGCGTCAGCACGGACGTAACGGACCAGAAAGCCCTCCAGCTCCAGCTCCGGCGCCACGAACGCTTGGCGGCGGTTGGGCAGCTCGCCGCGGGCATCGCCCACGACTTCCGCAATCTTCTCACCACCATCATCCTTTACGCCGGTCTCCCCCTCCGCAGGAGCGATCTTCCAAGTGGCCTGGAGCAGAGCCTGCACACCATCGTCACTGAGGCGGAGAAGGCCACGGACCTGGTGCAGCAAATCCTGGATTTCAGCAGCAGCTCGATGATCGAGCGCCGCCCCCTCGATCTGGAGACCTTGGCCTCCGACGTCCTCGATGTCCTCCGGCGCACCATCCCGGAGACCGTCCGCATCACCCTTAAGGCCGGCCCCGGGCCCTACATCGTCGAGGCCGATCCCGGTCGGCTCCAGCAGGCCCTCACCAACCTGGCCCTCAACGCCAGGGACGCCATGCCGGGTGGCGGTGAGCTGCGCATCTCCCTGGCCCGAATGGAGCTGGGCCCATCCGATCAGCCCCCGGTGGCCGACATGAACCCCGGCGCCTGGGTCTGTATGACTGTATCGGACACGGGGACGGGGATGACGCCCGAGGTCCAACAGCACCTCTTTGAGCCCTTCTTCACCACTAAGGAGGTCGGGGAGGGCACGGGCCTGGGGCTGGCCCAGGTCTACGGCATTATCCGCCAGCATCGGGGCGCCATCGACGTTCAGACGGAACCAGGAGACGGGACCGCGTTCCACATTTACCTCCCGGCCTCTTCTCGGGGCTCCGGTGCATCTGAGGGGACGCCGCCGCCCTCCAGGGCTGAGCCGCCCCACGGCCGCGGCGAGACGATTCTCCTGGTGGAGGACGAGGAAAAGGTCCGCGCCGCCACCGAGCGGATGCTGACGAACCTGGGCTACACGGTTCTGACGGCAAAGAACGGGCGCGAAGCGCTGGCCCTCTGCCAGGCCCCGCGCTGGACACAGGACGAGAACCCCATCGACCTGGTCATCGCCGACGTGATAATGCCCGAGATGGGAGGCCGAGAGCTGCTCAATGCCCTGCGCCGGGGAAGTCGCAGCGTCCGGGCCATCGCGATCACCGGGTATGCGCTGCAGGAGGGCGAAGTGGAGGATCTCAAGTCCCTTGGATTCGCCCGGGTCGTCCGCAAGCCCTTCGAGGTCGACGACCTAGCCTCGACGGTCCGAGAGGTGCTCGACCCGTGACGTCACGCGTCCCAGACGGAGAATGACCCTTGAACGATTCGTGTGAGACGACCCGCATCCTCTGCATCGAGGACAATCCAGGCGTCGCCCGGCTCTTCCAGAGGCATCTGGAGCGCGCCGGGTACAGCGTGGAACTGGCGCACGATGGCGGCGACGGCTTGGCCAAGCTGGAGGCCTCTCCTTATGACGTGGTCGTCGTGGATCACGTGATGCCGGGCATGACAGGCTTGGACGTCCTTCGCACCCTCGTCGATACCGACGCGCTGCCGCCCACGGTCATGGTGACGGGAGCTGGAGATGAGGCGACGGCGGTGGCGGCCATGAAGCTCGGAGCCGACGACTACTTGGTGAAAGACGTCGATGGCGGCTACCTCCGGCTCCTGCCCTCAATCATCGACCGCGTCCTCGAGAAGCGCCGGCTCGTGGAAGAGCGGCGGAAGGCCGTGGACGCCCTCCGCCGGAGCGAGCGGCTCTATCGGACGGTGGTGGAGAACACGAGCGACATCATTCTGCTGCAGGATGAGGCGTGGCGCATCGCCTTCATCAATGAGGCCGGCCTCGCCTTCACTGGTTTCGAAGCAGCGGATCTGCTCGGCAGGCCGGTCGCGGAGTTCCTGCCGCCCGACATTCGAGCCGCGCACCTGGAGCGGAGGCAGAGGCGGTTGGCCGGCGACCGCGGGAGCTTCGCATACGACTCGGCCTTCATCAACGGGGCCGGGCGCCGCGTCGAGGTCACCGTGCGGGCGACCCCCGTCATCGTGGATGGCGGGTACCAGGGCGAGCTGCTGGTGGCGCGCAACACGACCGAGATCCAGGCGATGCGGGAGCGCCTGGAGAAGCAGGATCGGCTGGCGGCCCTCGGCCAGCTCACGTCGGGCGTGGCGCACAGTTTCCGCAATCTTCTCAACACCATCATCCTCCACGCCGAGATGGACCTAAGGAAACCCGGCCTGCCGTCGGACGTGGCCTGCAATCTGCGCACCATTCTAAAGGAGTCCCAACGGGCGTCGGACCTGGTCCAGCAGATGCTTGATTTCAGCAGCCGTGCGATGATCACCAGGGAACCGGTCGAACTGGGCCCCTTCGTCGCTGCATTCGTCGAAGACCTCGGCGGACGAGTCCCGAATGACGTCCGGGTCTCCCTCGTCCAGGAGCTCTCTTCCGGCGACGAGCCTCTGGTCGCCTCGGTGGATCGTTCACGCCTCCGCCAGGCCCTGACGAACCTGGCCGACAATGCCCTGGACGCTATGCCCCACGGCGGAGAGCTCTACTTCGAGCTCTCGCGAGTCGAGCTTGGCCCGGACGAGGCGCCGCCAGAGGAGGAGATGCCGCCCCTCTTCGGAGGGCCGGGAGCGTCCGCGCCGGCGGGCGGCGCGTGGATTCGCATCGCCGTCTCTGACACCGGCACGGGAATGACCGAGGACGTCCGCTCCCAGGTCTTCTCCCCCTTCTTCACCACCAAGGACGTCGATCAGGGCATTGGCCTCGGGTTGTCCCAGGTCTACGGGATCGTCCGCCAGCACGGTGGGACGATTCACGTCCAGACCGCGCCCGGGGAGGGCAGCACGTTCACCATCCACCTGCCGGCTCATCTCACGGCCCCGAGCGCCGATGGGGCCGCGCGCCGCTCCGATGCACGACGGCGCCGGCAGTTGCAGACGGTCCTCCTGGCGGCCGAGGATGCGGAGGCGCGGGACGCCGGAGAACGGGCCTTGACAGCGCTCGGTTACCCGGTTCTGACGGCTCACAGCGCGCGGGAAGCCCTCGCCATGTGCCAGAAGCCTCGCTGGGCCGGTGCGGGCCCGCACCGCATCGGGATGGTCCTTCTCGATCTCGGACTCCTGTCCATCTCACCCCAGAGCGCCGTGAGGGCGTTCAAGAGGGACAGCCCGACTGTCCGGATCGTGGGGCTGACGGAGGCTGATCTGTCTGACGGGGACCGAGAGACCCTGCTCGATGCCGGTTTCGTCGAGATTGTCGATCCGTCTTTCCAGGAGGCCAAGCTCGCCGAGGCGCTGGCGAGAGCCGTGGATGAAGCGTGAGCCGCCGCGGCTGCCCCGCGCCCTATGGCCCGGTGCGCCCATCCCCCAGCGGGCCCCGTCGGTGTCGGGGCCGCGGCAGCGACGGCAGCGTTCGAGAAAAGACATCAGAAACAGCGGACTTCCGCAGCGGAGGGCCGCCGCTCCATAATTACACCCACGCATCGAAGAAGTAGAAAGGCCTCATATGACGATCCAGTCAGCAACCACGCCGTCCCTGGCTCTCACCGCCCTAATGCTGGTGGGGCTTCTGACCGTGTCCTGTGGGCCGGCGCCCACCGAACCACCCACCGCGACAGCGACCGTAGAACCCACCACAGAGGTCTCGCAGGTCGTACTGGTCATGGGCTCCTGGAGGCCGGGCGACGTGGAGGGGATGAACCGCATCTTGGACCGTTTCCACGATGACCACCCCTCTATCACCATCCGCTTCGAGCCTACCACCCCCCCGGAGTACAATGCAGTCCTCAAAGCCCAGCTTGAGTCCGGCTCCGCGCCCGATCTATTCTACGCCCGCTCCTACGCTACGTCGCGGATGCTCTTCGAGCAGGGCTACATCGCCCCGCTTGACGATCTGCCCGGTCTCGCCCAGTCCTTCCCCTCCGACATGCTGAGCCCGTGGGCCACCATCGACGGCGTCCCTTATGCCGTGCCCTTTATCGCCACATCCCACGGTGTTTACTATAACGAGGAGATCTTCCAGACCCTGGGCCTGGAGACGCCCACGACATGGGAGGAGCTCCTCACGACAGCCCATGCCATCGAGGACGAGGGTATCACGCCGTTTGCCAACACCTCCGGCGATCCCTGGACCGTCGCCGAACTGGTCTTCATGAACCTGGCCCCCAGCTTCATCGGGGGGCGAGAGGGACGGATGGCCTACTTGAACGGGGAACGATGTTTCGACGATGCGGCCATGACCGACGCCTTTGAGGCCGTGGGCGAGCTGGCGCCCTTCCTCCCGGATAACCATGAGCTGCTGACCTACGCGGACAGCCGTGAGCTCTTCGCCCAGGGGCAAGCCGCCATGTTCCTCAGCAGCTCCTTGGACATCGCCTTCTTCGAGGCCTCGGAGGTTGGCTTCCCGTGGAGCGTCTTCGCCATCCCAGCGCCGGAGGGTCGGGAGGCCCACGTCACGTTCCACCCGGACGCCGGCCTGGCCCTCAACGCGGCCTCGTCTCACCCGGAGGAAGCACGGACCTTCTTGTCTTGGATGACCACCCAGGCATGCGCCGCAGCCCTGGCCAACGAGCTGCCGGGCTTCTTCCCCATGCAGCGCGAAACACCGCCCATTGAGAATGAGCACGCCCGCGCCTTCCTCTCCCTCAACCAGGGGCGTGGCACCGATGCCCGTCTCGCCTGGGAGAAGCTGCGTGAGGGCACCCCCGACGGCTACGTGCTCATGCAGGAGGGTGCTGTCGACGTCATCCAAGGTCAGGCCACCGCGGTGGAGGCAGCTCAGGCGCTGCAGGAAGGCCTCTCCGAGTGGTACGGCCCAGCCCAGACGTGTGGAGAGTAGCATGGAGCGCGCCGTAGCTCGGCCCACCCCGGTCTCTTTGTCCCAGTTCTCTCGCTTCTCGTAGGAGTAGCCTATGTTCAAGACCGCCGAAAGAAGAGCGCCCCTAACCTTCGTCTACGTCGTCGCTGTGATCCTCGTCGCAGGCGTCGGTATCCTGGCGGCCTTCCGCCTCAACCTGATCAACGAGGCGACCGACCGCCTCGCCAACGACCTGGGCTCCGACGTGATCCTCTCCAAGGACATCGTCAACCAGGTCCTGCTCACTCGCTATTACGCGAATCGTTACGTCAACAGTCAGAATCAGACCGATCTCGATCGGTTCCACGCGGCTTTCTCGGGACTGGAGATTCTGCTCCAACAGGCCAGAGGACAGATCACCCATCCGGAGCGGGTAGCGATACTCGATCGCATCGATCCGATTGTGACAGCCTACGGCGACGCCTTCGGCGAGGTAGCCGACCTGATTCGCCGCCGGCAGCGCACGCAGTCCGAGGTTCTCGACGTCCAAGGAGTCCAGGCGGACGATGAGATCACCGCGCTCCGAATGCACGTCGTGACTCTGGACGACCCCAAGGCATTCCTGGCCGTCAGCAACGCCCGGAACGCCTTCCAGTCGATGCGGTTGAACAACGCCCGCTATCTCGATACGGGCAACGAGCGCTACACCGTCCTCTTCGGGGCGGCGGAGCAGCAGGCTCGCGGCGCCCTCACCACCCTCCACGAGATCCTCGCCTCCCCCTCCCAGCGGGTGAACGCCGCCCAAGCACGATTCGCGGTGCAAGGGTATTGGAAGGGCTTCCAGACCATCCACCGGGACTACGTGGAGATCCAGAGGATCCTCAACACGGAGCTCGATACGCTCGAGCCCGAGATCGCCAACGCCGCCTCAGAGATCGTGAGCAGCGTCGAGCAGTCCTTCGCCCAGGAGAACGCGCTTACGGAACGTCTCATCGTCCAGACGCGCTGGGTCTTGATGCTCACCACGGGGATCGCCGCCCTCGCCGCCGTGGGGTTGGGCGTCGTCTTCTCGCGGCGCATGGCCGAGAGGGAGCGCTCTGAGCGCGCCCTGATGGAAGCCCGGGACCAGCTCGAGGTCCGCGTGCAGGAACGCACAGCGGACCTGGAGCAGGCCAACGAGGAGATCAAGCACTTCGCCTACATCGTCTCCCACGATTTGCGCGCCCCACTGGTCAACCTGAAGGGTTTCTCCGCCGAGCTTCGCTTCGCCCTGGACGAGGTCCAGTCCGTGATGGACGACGTCAGACCCCACTTGAGCGAGGAGCAGCAGCAGCAACTCGAGTACGCGCTAGACGAGGACGTACCGGAGGCCCTGTCGTTCATCGAGTCCTCGGTCACCCGTATGGACGCTTTCATCAAAGCCGTGCTCCGCCTCTCCCGCCTCGGACGCCGTGAGCTCGATCCCGAGCCTCTGGATATGGAGGCGCTGGTGGAGAGCGCCCTGGAGAGCCTGGCCCATCAGATCGAGGAGAAGGAGGTCGAGGTCACCGTGGGCGCCCTGCCCACCGTCGTCGCCGACCGGACCTCGATGGAGCAGATTGTGGGGAACCTCCTCGACAACGCCCTCAAGTACCTCCGGCCCGACGTCCCGGGGGAGCTAGAGATCACGGCCGAGGAGGATGAGGAGAGGGTCACCTTCCGCGTGCGGGACAACGGGCGCGGCATTTCGGAGGAGGATCTATCGAAGGTCTTCGCTCCCTTCCGGCGGGCGGGACGTCAGGATGCCCCCGGCGAGGGCATGGGCCTTCCCTACGTTCAGACGCTGGTGCGGCGCCACGGCGGCCGCATCTGGTGCGAGTCAGAGCTGGGAGAAGGCACCACGTTCACGCTCACCCTATCGAAACACCTTAACGACGAGGTCGAAGAAGAGAAAGAAGGAGGCACCCTTGGCTGAACCACGCGAAGTGTCGATACTCTTGGTAGAGGACGATCCCGGGCACGCCCGGCTAATCGAGAAGAACCTGCGCCGCTCCGGCATTACCAATAGGCTGGTTACCGCCGGCGATGGTCAGCGGGCACTCGACTATCTGCACGGCGAGGGCGAATTTGCCGGAAACGAGGCCGCATCGCCGCTCCTCGTGCTGCTCGACCTCAATCTGCCCGTCCTCAACGGCTATCAGGTCCTCAAGCGCATGAAGGCCGATGAGCGCCTTAAGCGCATCCCGGTGATCATCCTGACCACCACCGACGATACCCGCGAGGTAGAGCGGTGCTACGACCTCGGCTGCAACGTCTACATCACGAAGCCCGTGGACTACCAGGATTTCTCCGATGCCATCCGCAAGATCGGCCTCTTTCTATCGGTCGTGACCATCCCAAACGGAGAATGAACGAGACTGGCGGGCGCACAGCCACACGCATCCTCTGCATGGAGGACGACCCCGGCATCGGCCGACTGCTCGAGAAGAAGCTCGAGCGCGCCGGGTATGCCGTCGATCTCGCCGCCGACGGCGGCGAGGGCCTCGACCGCTATGACGAGGATCGCCACGATGTGGTGATCCTCGATCAGCAGATGCCGGTCCACACCGGCCTGGACGTGATCCGGCACCTGGCCCGACGCGGATCCCTCCCGCCCATCATCATGATCACGGGCGCAGGCAGCGAGCGCATCGCGGTCGAGGCGATGAAGCTCGGCGCCGGCGACTACGTGATCAAGGACGTCGACGGGCGGTTCCTGAGCCTCCTACCGACGATCATCGAGCGGCTGCTCCGGCAGCGGCGCCTCGAGGAGGAGAAGGAGCAGGCCGAACGGGCCATCCGCCGATATGCGGCGGAGCTCGAGGTCCGAAACCGCGAGATCGACGCCTTCGCCCACACGGTGGCGCACGACCTGAAGAACCCACTCCACTTGATCAGCGGCTATGCCTATCTCCTGGAGGACGACTGCGCATCGGAGCTCGACGAGGTAGGCCGGGAGTGCCTCCAGGCCATCACGGAGTCCGTCGAGAAGATGGCGGGCATCATCGATGCCCTCCTCCTGCTGTCCAGCGTGCGTCGACAGGAGGTCCAGGTCCGGTCCGTCGATATGCCCCCCCTGATCGACTCGGCCCTGAATCGGCTCCGCCGGCCCATTACAACCGCAGACGCGGAGATCACGGTCCCCGAGGGCTGGCCCGCCTGTCGGGGCTACAGCCCCTGGATCGAGGAGGTATGGGTCAACTACATCAGCAACGCCCTGAAGTACGGTGGGCGTCCCGACGACGGTGTGCCGCCCCGCATCGAACTCGGCTATGAGGAGGACGACGGTTGTGTCCGCTTCTGGGTGCGTGACAACGGCCGCGGCTTGACGGAGGAGGAGCAGGGCAAGCTCTTCCGGGAGTTCACGCGGTTGGAGGGGGCCAGGGCCGAGGGGCACGGGCTGGGATTAAGCATCGTGCGCCGCATCGTGAACAAGCTGGGCGGCGAGGTGGGCGTCGATAGCGAAAGGGGCCGGGGAAGCACGTTCAGTTTCACGCTGCCGACGGGGTCTGAACCCTAGCGGGCGGGGCAGTGCCGCCGTGAAGTCGCCTGTCGCGCCGCACCAGGAGCTGCACCACTAACTCACTGACAAGGGCTGATTTCACTGAGGGTAGCTCGCGCAAAGGAACGTCTTGGTGGAGCAAGTGTGCACTCAGTGCAGTCAGTTCTCTCAGTGAATCAGTGGTTCAGGGACCCCAGGCGCTATCCTATCTGGAGGCGTTACGTTTCCGAGTCGTACTACCGCTGACCATTGGCAGCAAGAGCCTCCAGATCAAACGCCTCGCCAACTGAGCTATTCGGTCTCCAGCTCTGCCTCCGCGTTGTAGACGACCTCCTCCGCGCGGAAGACGGCCCACGGCGTCCCCTCGTCGAACCAGGTCACCTCGGCCTGGGTAACGCCTAGCCGACCGCCAAGGTCGCCCCACGCTGCCACCTCGTTGATCCACAGCGTCTTCTCCGTGCTATCCTCACCCTTGTAGCGCATCGACTCGAAGAACCGCAGCAGCCCCGTTTCAGGGTCGAAGCGCGCCACCAGGGTCTGCTCGTTATCGCCCCAGGGCACCGTCAGCAGGGCAGTCTCCTCGTCGACGGTCGTCCACTCCGTCCGCGGGTCCGTGACCCAGACTGACGGATACCAGATCGCCTCGGCCCACAGCGCCAGGTTCGCGCCCTGATCCACCTTCGGCCCCTCGCTCACGCCGACCGGCAGCTCGAGGCGGCCGTGACCGTCGGCGTAGACCTCCTTGACCCGCATCAAGGGCAGGCCGAAGATCGTCGTGACGATGTCGTGGCGGTATCCTTGGCCAGCCTGGTGCGTGAACCGCCAGCGGGCCGGGAACGTGATCCCCATGATCCGCAGCCGTCCCCGCCCGCTGACCACGACCGTCTCGACCAGGGGTACCCGGTCGCCGTAGAGCTCCAAGTAGAAACGCTCGACGGGCGCCGGGAGCCCCTCCGGAATCAGGATCGTCTCGGGCGCCTCCCCAGCGACCTCGAGACTCGCGAAGGGCTGCGGCGTGACCTGCAGCCCGATCCAGACTAGACCAACGATGCCAACAACGACAGCAATGCCGATCAATGCAATGCTCATCCCTCTCCTCACAATCACTTAACTCCCTTCCCGCTCTCACTCCCCTGCTTGGCGTCCTTTGTGTCCTTCGTGCCCTTGGTGCCATTTGTGGTCTGACCGATTTCCGGGCTCACCGCCACCACGGCGACGACCATCAGCCAGAGGAGCCCCACGCCCAGCCATAGTGGCCGCGTCGTAGGGTACGCCGCCGTCGGCAGGATGGGCAGGACGCCCAGCGTCGTATTGCTCGCCGCGTGGAAGAGGTGCGGCATCAAGAGACTCCCCCGCGTCTTATTCCAGATCCAGGTATACAGCACCGAGAAGCCGGTGGTCTGAAGCAAGAAAGCCGACACCGGGATGTACTGATGGAAGTTACCCGCCATCAAGAACAGGGGCAGGTGCCAGATCCCCCAGACGAGTCCCAGAATCAGGCTGGCCCCCAGGGCACCGAACCGGGCTTGCAGCCGCGGCAGGGCATACCCCCGCCAGCCGATCTCCTCGCCCAGGACGCTGGTGAAGAGCACGTAGAGGAAGACCGGGATCACCAGGTAGAGCTGCGCCGGGTCGTTGAACACGCCGGCCTCTCCCCCCAGCAGCACGTGAAGCCCAATCGCGGTCAGCGCCACCACGGCCGTGCTGAGGAAGCTGAAGAGGTACCAGAAGACGCCCACCCGCCAGATGAGCAGCCGCTCCCACAGAGCGCGCAGTGCCGGCCTACCCTCCCGCGCAGCCGTGAGTGCCAGCGCGATGATCGCCGGCCCGAACGTCCCCAACTTGTATAGCGGATGATCGATCTGCAGCAGCGCCATCGGCACCCAGACCACCCACGAGAACACAAACGTCAGCCCGAAGAAGACTGCCATGTCTCAGATCACCTCTGGTCTACGATAACGGATTCATCACGAGTCAGACGAATACACGAATACCACGAATCTTACGTGTGGCTCGAACTAGTTGCACAGCAGTCTTCAGACGTAGCGGACTGCCTGCAAGCGCAAGGCAGGTCGAGCTTCCATGCCCGACACACTACGGCATCACCAAACCTCAGACATTCGTGACAAACCGTTCTTTGACCTGCTAGCCCACCGGGTCGGGCTCCTCCAGCCCGGTGACGAGGACCACCCCCACCGCAGCGACGGTCAGCAACAGCGCGGTCAACCCGAAGACCCGCGTCGACATGGGGAAGATCAGCGATATCGTGAAGTTGTAGGTGAAGTGGAGCAGGATCGCGGCCAGGATACTCCGGCGATTCTTGACGGCCGACCAGGTCTCGAGCACAGAGAGCGGCACGACCGAGGCCACGTAGAACCAGAAGTCCACCGTCCCGAGGCCCCAGGAATACTGGCTCGTCCCCTCCATGAAGAAGAGCGGCGCGTGCCACACGAACCAGAACGGTGCCGTGATCAAGCTCGCCGCCAGGGGCGACCACCGCGCCAGCATCCGATCCAGCCCCACACCCCGCCAACCGAGCTCCTCGGAGATGGGCCCGCCAACCAGGTTGAAGAGCAGCAAGCCCACAAGCAGGCCTGGGTTCGCTGAGATCTCCGACAGCGTGCCTAGCTCCGGCAGAGAACCGCCCATCGCCCCACTGAGCAGCAGGGCCCCGGCCACGATCGCCGGGAAGATCAGGAGGATGAAGAGGTACCAGCCGCCCGAGATTCGCTTGGGGTCCACAACCCTCCGCCAGAACGCCCGCCGCCCCGCCGTATCTCGGTTCCGATAGACGAGAATGATGCCCGCAACCGAGGGTCCGAAGCCGCCCAACAGGT
>Ga0207797_1002901_pt1 | contig 11719 bp, 10 predicted proteins | sample PRCRCaboRojoPR_6_FD_187275 | JGI IMG/M metagenome (GOLD analysis project Ga0207797, IMG submission 187275) | Marine sediment microbial community from Cabo Rojo, Puerto Rico - PR CR 10% Liquid 1 (SPAdes) | ecosystem: Environmental > Aquatic > Marine > Coastal > Sediment | place: Cabo Rojo, Puerto... | reverse complement strand
GGTGGCGGCGACGGCGGCGACGGCGGCGACGGCGGCGACGGTGGCGGTGGTGGCGGTGGTGGCGGTGGCGGCGGCGGCACGACGGTGAACCTGCTCACCACCTACACGTCACCGGCGTCGAAGCGCTCGTACAACACGGCGACCGAGCGGTTCAAACAGGACAACCCGAACGTCAACATCTCGATGGGCTACACCAACTGGGAGAACATCTACTCCCGGCTGGTGCAGGCGGCCAACACCGGAAGCTGGCCGGAGATGGCCTTCTTCATCGACAACGAACTCTCGCTGATCCTGAACGACCAGGGCTTCACCGACGACCCGCAGAAGGTGATGGACCCGGTCACCGAAGTCGCCGGCGACGTCGCCGACGACGTGCCCGAGACCCACTATCAGGCCCAAGACGGCTCGTTCTACTGCGTCCAGACGAACAACCAGACGCCGGTGTCGTGGTACCGGACGGACGTGATGGACGATATCGGGATGGACTCCAAGCCGGCCAACTGGAACGAGGAACTGCAGTACGTCAAGCAGGCCCACGAAGCCGACAACGGCCTCTACGGCACGTCGCTCTCCACGGCGCGTAACACCTACATGTCCGACATGTTCCTGGTGCGCCTGCGCAACGCCGGCGGGAACGCCCTCGACCCCGAGAAGAACGTCGCGTTCGACTCGCAGGTCACGCGGGACGTCCTCGAACATTACAACGAACTCGTCCAGTACGCGGCCCCGGGCGTCGAGTCCTTCAGCTACGGCGAGGCGTACACCAACTACGCCACCGACAACGTCGCGCACTGTCTGTACTGGGGTCGGACGACCATCAACGTCGTCGAGCAGACGCCGGACATCGTCGAGTACGTCGTGAACGGCCACCCGGCGAAACCGAACAACGATCAGGCCGACCCCGACATGAACACGAGCGTCATGTCCGGGGACGGCGGCCAGTTGATTCAGGACGCGACGAACAAGGAGGCCGCCATCGACTGGTTCCAGACGTACCTCGAACCGGACATCTTCGTCGACGAGTACATGACGGGGACGCCCGGCAACACGACGCCCATCTACACGGAACACGAGGAACCGTGGAACAACATGGACTTCTGGACCGAAGTCGAACACGGCGAGAGCATCCGCGACCTGATGGTCGAATCCGCGCGGACCTCACACCCCAAGTGCCGTGCCGGCCCCGAGTTCCCCGCGTTCCCGGAGATGGCCGAAATCGTCCGCACGCCCGTCATGAGCGGTCCCGCCTCCCAGTACTACGCCGGCGACATCTCCGTCGACGAAGCCGCGACGCAGATGACCGAGCGCGCCGAACAGGCCGTCGCCAACTACGGCGGCGGGAGCTAACGCCGGTCGCCACCGCCGCCGACGCTACCCATCTCGGTTTCTTTTTCGTAGGGATCATCGGACGCCGTCATAGATTCGCGCCGGATCGGTCCGACGAGAGTATATGGACAGGTACGATACTCCCTATCAGTCGCCGAACGCGTCCGTGGTGAACCCGTCGTCGACCGTGAGCACGCTCCCGTTCGTGTAGCTGGCGGCGTCGCTGGCGAGATAGATGGCCGCACCGACCATCTCGTCCGGATCGGCCAGCCGACCGTTCGTCGTCCGGCGGGCGATCTCCGCGTGCCGCTCCGTCCCCTCGTCGTAGGTGCCGCCGGTCTGGTCGGTGCGGACGAACCCGGGGCGGATCGCGTTCACCCGAATCTCCGGGCCGAGTTCCTTCGCGGCGACCCGCGTGAACGCGTCGATGCCGCCTTTCGCCGTCGTGTACGGCACGAGGTTCGGGATCGAGAGACCGTTCGAGATGGAGGAGATGGGGATGATCGCCCCCTCGTCCATGCGCTCCGCGAAGATCTGGACGGCGCGATAGGTGCCGTCCAGTTGCACGTCGAACACCGCCTGCCACTCCTCCTCGGTACCCTCGGCCAAGTTCGACCGGGCGATGTAGCTCTGTGAGGTGACCAGCACGTCGATGCCGCCGAGAGCGTCGATGGTCGCGTCGCGCAGGTCGACGAGCGACTCGCGGTCCGTCACGTCGCAGGTCTGCTCGACCGTCTCGGCGCCGAGGTCACGGAGGTCGGCCGCCGTCTCGGCCACGTCGTCTTCGCTCCGACTCGACGCGACCACGTCCGCGCCGTCGGCCGCGAACCCCCGAGCGAGCGCGCGTCCGATACCGCTCGTCCCCCCGATGACCACCGCTCGTTTCCCCGCGACCGTTACCGGCGTGTGTTCGTAGTCCATGACGCAGGCGTCACGAGTGGTCGACTTATACTCTTGGCTGTGTCCGTGAGTAGCGACGCCCGACACCGCGACGGAATCGCCGTCGTCGTCCGGGTTCGATCCTCCATTAATTATAATAGGTGGTGCGATAGTCGTTAGCCGCATGAGCACCATTCGCAGACAACGGAAGCGACTGGTACGGGGGGTGACGGACCGGCTATTGAACTGGCGTATGGAGGAGAGTCGGCTGGGGTGGCTGTTGATCCTGCCGACGCTCGTCGTGTTCGCCGCCGTCGTCTTCTTCCCCCTCCTGTACTCGATCTATCTGAGTTTCCACTCGACCAGTGGATTCAGCATGACTCTCACGTGGGTGGGGGTCGAGAACTACGTCACGCTCCTCGGTCAGGACGTGTTCTGGCAGTCACTGACGAACAACGTCCTCTGGACTATCGGCACCGTCTCGATCCAACTGGTGCTCGGCGTCGGCGTGGCACTCCTGTTGCACAAGACGTTCACGGGGCGAAACACCGTCCGCGGTGCGGCGCTGTTCCCGTACATGGTGCCGACCATCGTCGCCGTGTTCAACTTCCGCTGGATCTTCAACGCCACCTACGGCGTGTTCAACTCCATCCTCCTCATGGCCGGCCTCGTGCAGGAGCCCATCTCGTTTTTCGGCTACGATCTGGCGATGGCCTCCGCGGTCATGCTCGGTGTCTGGCGATTCACCCCCTTCGTCGTCATCACCGTGCTCGCCCGCCTGCAGACGATTCCCCCGAGTCTCTACGAGGCGGCCCAACTCGACGGCGCCTACAAGATCGCGCAGTTCCGCTACGTGACGCTCCCGCAACTGTACAACATCCTCGTGATCGTCATCCTGTTGCGGGCGGTCTGGATGTTCCGAAAGTTCGCCCCCATCTACCTGCTGACGGGTGGGGGCCCCGGCACCGCGACGCAGACGCTTCCGATCTACGCGTACATCGAAGCCTACACCGGCCTTCGGTTCGGCTTCGCCGCGACCATCGCGAACGTCATGTTCGTGATCCTGATGACCGTCGGACTGCTGTACCTCCGACGGTACTACAACGCAGGAGGGACCGACGTTGAAGCCTAGCCTCACCAACCTCAGCAACGACCTGGAGCAACGCCTTCGAGACACCGTTCCGAAACGCCTGTACACTCTCACCGGCAGGGGCGTCATGTGGGGACTGATCGCGGCCGTCCTCGTCTACTCCCTGTTCCCCCTGATCTGGATGGCCATCACCTCGCTCCAACCCGAGGTGCACCTGTTCACCCGACCGCCTGAGATCGTCCCCGGCGAGTGGTCGTTCCAGCACTACTTCGCCCTCTGGGACAGCAACCGCGAGTTCTTCTTCTACTACCGCAACAGCATCATCGTCTCCGTGCTGGCGACGGTGACGACCATCGTCCTCGGGACGCTCGCGGCCTACAGCATCTCCCGGTTCGAGTACCGCGGTAAGGAGTTCCTCGACAACTCCATCCTGCTCGTGTACATGTTCCCGGCCATCGTCCTCGTGGTGCCCCTCGGCATCCTGATGAACGACTACGGCCTCACGAACACGTGGTACGGCCTCGCGCTGGTGTATCTCACCTTCGCGCTCCCGTTCAGCATCTGGGTGCTCCGTGAGTTCTTCAACGGCATCCCCTACTCGCTGGAGGAGGCGGCGATGATCGACGGCGCCAGCCGGATGCAGGCGTTCGTCTACGTCGTCCTCCCCAACGCGCTCCCGGGGATCATCGCGACTGCCATCTTCACGTGGTCGCTGGCGTGGAACGACTTCCTCTACGCCTCCGTCATCATGTCCGAGAACAACATGCAGACCCTCCCGGTTGGCCTCAACCAGATGCTCAACTCGGCGAACCCGCCGTGGGGGCAGTTCATGGCCGCCAACACGCTCGTGACGATTCCGGTGCTCGTCCTCTACATCCTCGTGCAGGACTACCTGGTCGAAGGGTTCGGCGCGGGCGGCGTCAAGGGCTGACGCTCCTTCTCCGCCACCCCCAATAATTTAATAGTCGCCGTCGTGGGCACGGTCGTATGCGCGATTTCGACAAGACCATCATCTCGTGTGCCGTGACCGGTGCGATTCACACCCCGACCATGTCGCCGCATCTCCCCATTACCGCGGAGGAGATCGCTCAGGAGGCGATAGACGCCGCCGAGGCGGGGGCCAGCATCGTCCACATCCACGTCCGCGACGAGGAGACCGGCGAACCGATCACCGACCTCGACCTGTTCCGGCAGGTCGCGGAGACCATTCAGGCCAACTGCGACGCCATCATCCAGCCGACGACCGGCGGCGGGCACGGCATGTCCGTCGAGGAACGCATCTCGGTCGTCCCCGAACTCGAACCCGAGATGGCCTCCTGTAACATGGGCTCGATCAACTTCGGGCTCTACCAGTTGCTCCCCAAGTTCGACGAGTTCGAGCACGAGTGGGAGGAGGAGTACCTCGCCAACTCCCGCGACTACGTCTTCCAGAACACCTTCGAGGATCTGGAGACCATCCTGCCGACCTTCGAAGAGCACGGCACGATGCCGGAACTCGAAGTGTACGACGTGGGCCACCTCTACAACGCGAAACACATGGTCGACCGCGGCATCCTCCCGACGCCGCTTCACATCCAGTTCGTGATGGGCATCCACGGCGGCATCGCTGCGACGGCGAAGAACCTGAACCACCTCGTCGACGTCGCGGACGACCTGTTCGGCGACGACTTCTCCTTCTCCGTGATCGGCGCCGGCCGCAACGAGTTCCCACTCGGCACGCAGGCCGTCTCGATGGGCGGGAACGCCCGCGTGGGGCTCGAAGACAACCTCTTCCTCGAACGCGGCCAGCTCGCCGAGAGCAACGCCGAACTCGTCGAGAAGATGGTCCGACTCACGCGTGAGGTCGCGGGCCGCGAAATCGCCACGCCGGCGGAGACCCGGGAGTTCCTCGGGACGAAGGGGCAGGCGGAGACCGACATATGAGCGCGCCGCCCGAGCGCATCGACGACGCCGCCGTCCTCGGGTCGGGCGTCATGGGCCACGGCATCGCACTCGCGTTCGCGCTCGACGGCCACGCCGTCTCCCTGTACGACGTGAACGAGGACCTCCTCGACGAGAGCGAGGATCGAGTCCGGTCGGTCCTCGATACGCTCGTCTCGGCGGGCGAGGTGGACCCCGACGAGGCCGACGCCGCCGCCGACCGCATCACCCGAACCACGTCGCTCCCCGACGCCGTCGCCGGCGCGGACTTCGTGACCGAGGCCGTCGTCGAGGACCTCGACATCAAGCGGGAGGTGTTCGCGGACCTGTCGGATCACGCCGAAGCCGACGCGATTCTGGCGACGAACACGTCCGGCCTGTCGATCACGGCAATCGCCGACGCGACCGACGACCCCGAACGCGTCGTCGGCACGCACTGGTTCAATCCGCCGTACGTCGTCCCCCTCGTGGAGGTCATCCGTGGCGAGGAGACGGCGGACGACGTGATCGACACGACCTACGAGTTCTTCGACGCGATGGGCAAGACGCCCGTGCACGTCGAGAAGGACATCCCCGGCTTCATCGGCAACCGCATCCAGATGGCGATGATCTACGAGGCCTTCTCCCTCCTCGACCGCGGCGTCGCCAGCGCCGAGGCCATCGACCGCGCCGTCAAGGCCGGCTTCGGCTTCCGCCTTCCCCTGTTGGGCATCTTCGAGAAGGTCGATCACTCCGGCCTCGACGTGGAACACGAGGTGGAGCAGTACCTCCTCCCCGAACTCGACCGCGGTACGGAGTCGAAAGACGTGCTCACCGAGGCCGTCGAGAACGGCGACTACGGCCTGAAGACCGGCAAGGGCGTCTACGACTGGGAGGGGCTCGACCCCGGCGAAATATACGACCAGCGCGACGAGGCGCTACTCGCCATCCTCGACCTCTACGACTCGCTCGACATGGAGCGGACGCCGCGGCAGTAAGGCCGTTCCTACCAGTTTTCAGTGTATTCTTTTTCGATTAGTATCCGAGTCGGCGACTGGAGAGCAGAACAGCCGTCTCGACGCCTGTAAAATGGTTTCGTGCGGAACGTCGGAACCAAAAACCTATCGACTGCCGTAAAATCGAACAGCGCGGGTAGAACGGATCTGAACGCGGATACCGAACGCTAGGTCTTATCCGCGCTAAATGATAGTAATACGTACATTGGATCTTTTGATAGTATTTCGTACATATCTATCGACCACCCGCCTGTCAGCTGTCGCTTCGCCCCGTGCCGGTAGGAAAGTCTTTAGTACAGTCTCGGGGTACGCGAGTGCATGCTGTGGGAGAATACCGAGCATTCGGCGAGCGAGGCGACGCTCCAGTACACGATGGAGCCGAAGGAGTTCGAGAACCGGTTTCTCCCGTACGACGTGTTGACGAACCTCGCGCACGTGACGATGCTGAACCGACAGGGGTTCCTCACGGACGCGGAACTCGCGGAACTCCGCGAGGCACTCACCGACCTCTACCGCGACGCCGACGAGGTGGAGGGCGAAGACGTCCACACGTTCGTCGAGGAACGGGTCACCCGGCGGACGGAGGCGGGCAAGAAGATGCATCTCGCCCGTTCCCGTAACGACCAGATTTTCGTCGACACGCGCCTGTTCATGAAGGACGCGACCATCGATCTGGCCCACCGCATCCTCGACTTTATCGACGCCCTCCGGACGTTCGCCGAGGAGAAGAACGTCCTGATCCCGGGCTACACCCACCAGCAACAGGCGATGCCGTCCTCGACTGGGCTGTGGGCGTCGAGCTACGTCGACGCGCTGATCGACGACCTGAAGTCCCTCCGAGCGACCTACCGGATCGTCGACTCGAACCCCCTCGGCGCCGCGGCGTCGTACGGCACCAGCCTCGACATCGACCGCGATCTGACGACCGAACTGCTCGGCTTCTCCCAGAAACAACACAATCCCATCTACTGTTCGAACCGGGGCAAGCAGGAACTCCAGTTGCTCCAGACGCTGGATCTGGTCATGCTCGACGTCCAGAAACTGGCCGAGGACGTGATCAACTTCTCCGAGGACCAGCAGTTCTTCGAACTCGCCGACGACTACACCACGGGGAGTTCGATCATGCCCCAGAAGCGCAACCCCGATATCCTCGAACTCGCGCGCGCGAAGGCGGAGGAGGTGTCGGCGGGCAAGGAGGCGATCCGACGCATCATCGGCAAACTCCCGAGCGGCTACAACCGCGACAGTCAGCAGACGAAAGGGCACCTGATCGAGGGCATCGACACGGTGCGGGCGACGGTCGACATCCTCACGCCCCTGATCGAGAGCATGGAACTCTCGGACGACTTCGAAATCGACGAGGGCATCTTCGCCGCCTACACGGCGAACCAACTGGTGAGGGAGGGGATGCCCTTCCGCGACGCGTACCACGAGGTAAAATCGGGCCAGGAGTACGAGGTCCACGCCGAGGTGGCCGAACCGGTTCACCAGCCCGTCGGCGACCTGCGGGAGTTCTGGGCCGAGGAACGCGAGCACTTCGACGACATGTCGGAGCGCCTGCTGACCGCGGCGGACTAGTCGAGCGGTCGTACGACCGGCGCCGGTAGGATCGCTCTCGGTCCGCCGTCTGACCAAAACCTGCGTTCTGCGAGGCGACTTACGCGACGAATCGCCTAGAACAAAGCGTGTCGGGACCGACGCGCCGTGATCGGTTCCAGCCGGGCCGTGGAAACTGCGGTTCGAGACGGACTACAGCGTGTGTTCGTCGTCGGACTCGTTCCGAATCGCGGGGTCCTGCTGATCGTCGACCACCTGCGTGAACAGATCCTCCTCAGCCGTCTGCGTCGGCGACTCGTCCGTGTTGTACGCCGACACGCCGAGCGAGAGTAGCTCCTCGACCGCCTGATCGCGGTTGATGAACTCCCCTTCGTCGACGAGCTGTCGAATCTCGATATCCACGTCGTCCGGCAACGAAACTTCCGCTGTAGGCATGGTCGCCACTCAGACGCTCCGCTGTATTAAAAACCCGGTTCGGGCCGGAGCCATCGGGAACCGAACACGTTCGCCACGACGTCGAGGAGGGTGGGCACCCTATCGTTCGGCCATGACCGTCGTCCCCGGTGACGTGGACGTGGACGTGGACCGTGGGCCGCCGCTCTCGGTTCCGCTCCGTCATTTCGTCGCCGCGCTGGGTTTCCTGCTCGCCGGAGCCGCCCTCGGCGTCGCCGACGCGTTCGGCGTCGTTCCCGGCCTCGCCCGACTCGCCCACGTCCACCTCCTGCTGGTCGGCTTCGTCTGTCTCACTATCGCCGGCGCCATGACGCAGTTCGTTCCCGTGTGGTCGGGCACGTCGCTCCACTCCCGTCGGCTCGCCCGCGCGCAACTGTGGCTCGTCGGCGTCGGCCTCGTCGGCTTCGTCGCCGGCCTCCTGACCGGCCGACCGATCCTGCTTCCCTTCTTCGGCGGCCTCGTCCTCCTCGGCTTCTGGACGCTCGCGTACAACGTGGGCCGAACGCTCGCGACGGCTCGACCACTCGACGTGACCGAGCGCCACTTCGCCGCCGCACTCGCTTTCTTCGTCGCGCTCACGACGCTCGGCCTCGCGCTCGCCGTCGGCTTCACGCGCCCCGTCTTCGGCGACGCGCTGGCCCGACCGGCCGTCGTCGCCGCCCACGCCACGCTGGCCGTCTTCGGTGCCGTCCTCACCACCGTCTTCGGCGCCCTCTACCAGCTAGTCCCGATGTTCGGACAGGCCGCCCTCGACGACGTCGATCATCGACTCCAGCGGGTCGAGTCGGTCTGCTATCCCGTCGGCGTCGTCGTCCTCGCGGCCGGCCGCCTCGTGGGGTCCGCGCCGCTGGCCCGCGTCGGCGCCGTCGGCCTCCTCGTCGGCGTCCTCGCCGTCCTCGTCGTCCTCACCCGCCGTCTCCGCGACGCCCGCGCCGAACGGACGCCGATGCTGGTTCGGTACGCGCTCCTCATCCCCATCACGCTCGGCTGGGCGCTCCCGACGCTCCCCGCGTGGCTCCGCGACCCGCTCGCCCCCGGCGCGCTGTTCGGCGCCCCCGGCACCGCGCACCTCCTCGCACTCGTCGTCCTCCTCGTCCTCGTCGGGACGCTCTATCACGTCGTGCCCTTCCTCGTCTGGCTCCACCGGTACAGCGACCTACTCGGCCTCGAGGACGTGCCCATGATCGACGACCTCTACGAGGCTCGCCTCGCGACGGTCGACCTCGTCCTCGTCGTCGCCGGCGGTGGCCTCCTCGCCGCCGGCGAGTGGGCGGGTCGCGGGATGGTCGTCCTCGTCGGCGGCGGCGCCCTCGCGGCCGGCCTCGCCGTCTTCGCGACGAACCTGTCGCTCGTCGTGTGGCGACACGCACCCGACGCTCTCCGGCGCGACCCGAGACCCGTCACGGACGGCGAGTGACCGTGTTCAGAAGGGCATCGCCCGGTCGTCGGCCGCAGTCGTCGACGGCGCGTCGGTGGTCCCACCGGTCACGTCGTCGCCCTCGCAGTGCGCCGTCTCCAGTTCGGCGAGCCGTCCGTTGATCCGCTCGCTGGCCTCGTGCGTCGGCGCGACCCGGACGCGAACGAAGTCGAACTCGTGGGGCGAGCCCACGTCGTCGGCGTTCCACGCCCGGAACGACGCCGTCGCCAGCGTGTCGCTCTGCGGGCAGAACTCGGTCGTCGGCGTGAACTCCGCGCGGAGGACCCCCGGGTCGTCGGCGTCCACCGCGTAGCGGTAGCCGGCGTCGGGATGTCGAGCGTCGAGGCTCAGCCGCGCGAGGTTGTAACCGAAGGTGGCGTCGTAGACGGTGCGCGCCTCGAAGCGGTCCCGCGTCAGGCGATGGAACGCCGCGTGGTCGCCCCCCGTCAACACCGCGTGGCCGTCGAGAAACGGTCCGGGGTCGGGGAGATGTTCGGGGACGAACGCGTCGTAGTCGTCGAAGTCCTCCTCGTCGCTCGACCAGGGGCGGGGAACGATGGGCATGGGCGACGCTACGGCGTCCCGGCCCCTACTCCTGATCCCGAATCGGTTCGGGGTCGAACAGGCGGACGACCGCCCGCCTCTCGGCGTCGCCGGCCTCGACCCCCGCTCGCGCCGGCGCGAGGACGCCCGCGGCGATGCGGTCGGCCATGCGCGCGACGGTTCGCCGTTGCGCCGGCGTCAACCCGTCGAGTCGGTTCAGGGCGGTCCGCAGTTCCCGCCCCGCGACCGTCCGGCCGCAGTCGCGAAGACGGCCGTCGAGGTGATCGGTCGCCACGCGCCGGTCGGTGGGGCCGGTTCCCGCGCCCGCACCCGCGCCCGCGCCGGCCCCCGGCGTCCGTCCCCCCCGCCGCGAGGCCGACCGCGGCGGCGAACGCGGCGAGGAACCCCGCGAGGCCGAGGAGGTAGAGCGGGACGCTCGCGACGGCGCCGACGCCGAGCGCCTCGCGCGTCCCGAAGTAGACCGCGCGGTACGCCGGGGATTCGACGAAGCCGTCGAAGGAGACGGTGGAGACGGCGGCGACGACGAACGCCGCGCTCGCGCGGTCCGGGACGGGGTCGGCGAGCCCCCGCCACGGGACCCGGGCGGAGACGACGAGGGCGCCGTCCGTGCGCCGGGAGACGGGGAACGGCGCGACGCGCCCGAGCAGGTCGTACAGCACGCACAGCGGGTCGGCGCGGTCGAGGAACCGCGGGCCGAGCGCGACCCCGCCCGCGAGCATCGCCAGCGCGTAGACGGCGACGACGCCCGCCGTCGCCGCCGGGAGTCGCGGGACGAGCGTCAGGTTCTCGACGACGCCGAGGAGGACGAGGAAGCCGAGGAGCGCGGGCCACCGCCCGAGGCGCTCGGGGTACGGGCGAAGCCCGAGCGGTTCCCCCTCCAGCCGGGAGAGGGCGTCGTGGACGAGGCGCCACGGGGCGAGCACGCGCCAGGGGTTCCCGAGGAGGACGGCCGCGAGCGCGAGGCCGTTGAACCAGAGCGGCCAGACGAACAGCGTCGCCGGGTTGCGAACGAAGTTCCGCGGGCCGAGGACGCCCGCGACGAGCGCCCCGACGAGCGCGAGCGCGAAGCCGGCGCGCGCGGCGGCCACGACCGGTCGGGCGACGCTCGCGGGCACGACGAGCAGTCGACGCTCGGCGGCCGGCACGTCGCGGAGTCGGGCGAGCAGGACCGCCGTCGCGGCGACGGCGGCCGCGCCGCCCGCGTAGACCAGCGGGAGGGGGACGGGGGCGTCGTACTCGCCGGCGAGGCCGCCGTGGGCGGCCGCGGGCCCGGCGAGCGCGGCGAGGGCCCCGAGCGTGACGACGAGGCGGGCCGCGCCGGCGGGACGCCTGCGCATGGGGACGCGTTCGGCGCCGTCGCACAAAACGCGGTCGGTCCGGGGCGTGGTCGTCGGCGTGCCCGGGTTCGACCGGCACGGTGACGCGTCAGAGGTAGCCGAGGAAGGCGAGCGAGCGCCACACCTGCCACACCCCGGCGAGGACCATCACGACCCCGGCGACCCGCTGGACGTCGCCGAG
>Ga0207797_1002900_pt1 | contig 11724 bp, 11 predicted proteins | sample PRCRCaboRojoPR_6_FD_187275 | JGI IMG/M metagenome (GOLD analysis project Ga0207797, IMG submission 187275) | Marine sediment microbial community from Cabo Rojo, Puerto Rico - PR CR 10% Liquid 1 (SPAdes) | ecosystem: Environmental > Aquatic > Marine > Coastal > Sediment | place: Cabo Rojo, Puerto... | reverse complement strand
AACCCATGACCTACTGATTACAAGTCAGTTGCTCTACCGACTGAGCTACACCGGCAGCGAACCGGATTATACCATAACCGGTACGAGCGTCAAGTGTGAGAGATGGGCTCTGACCGTCTCATCGACCTCCTGGTGCGTCCTCCGAAGCTCGGAGGTCGCTTCTCCACGAGCTTGATTCCCTTGTCTAGTAGATGTCAACGGGTGTCCTGACGGAGCCTTCGCGAGTCTCATCAGCCGAGCCGGCCCGCTCACCCGGAAGGCGCAAGGTCGATGGGCTCCGGATCACCGAGGACGGGAACCGGGCGCCGGATGTTTAGATCCCACCAGGCGAGGAGGAGGGCCAGGTATTCCCGTGTCCTCCAGATCACCTGCTCCGACGAGTAGACTCGCCTATTCGCCGTCATGGCGACGGCGTCGATCCCCAGGGCGTCGCACGTGTAGACAGAGCGCGCCGTATGGAACCGCTGCGTGACGGCCACAAGGCTGTCGACGCCAAAGATCGCCCTCGCCCGGTAGCAGCTGTCGTACGTGCGTCTGCCCGCGTAGTCGAGGACGATATCCTCGTGGGGGACACCGAGCCGCATAGCGTAATCCTTCATTGCCTGCGGTTCGTTGTAGTCGACGCGGCGGTTGTCCCCGCTGCAAAGGAGCACCTGCACCTTGCCGGCGTGGTAGAGATCGGCGGCAGTCGCCACGCGGTCGGCCAGGATGGGCGTCAGGGAGCCGTCGGGCCAAAGGCCAGCGCCCAACACGAGCGCGACTGGGCGTGAGGGGATATCCGTCACAGATTCGTAGATGCGGTCCTGATATCGACGTTCGACCCAGATGCGGAGGCCGACGACGAGCGCGAAGGCCGCGAACCCCGTGGCAACAACGAGCAGGAAGAGACGCTTGAGAATCCTCACGAGAGCCCGAGCTCCTCCCAGAGGTCATCGATACGGGCCTTCACCGCCGGGTCCATACGGGCCACCTCTGGCCAGTCACGCGTGTACCCCTCCTCGGGAAGCTTGGCGGTGGCGTCGATCCCGATCTTGCCCCCGAAGGAATGGTGGTAGGAGGCGTGGTCCAGGTGGTCGACAGGTCCGTCGCTGATCATCACGTCGCGCGACCAATCAACATTACCCAGAGCCTGCCAGGCCGCGTCCGTGGGATTCTGCACGTTTACCCACTCGTCGAACACCACGATCCCCTTGGCCAGGCTGAGAAGGGCCAGTCCCCAGAGCCCGTGGATCACTTTCCGAGCGTGGCCGGGGAACTGCTTGTCGATGCTCACGAGGACGAGGTTGTGGAAGACGCCGGGGGCGGGCATGGCAAAGTCGGCAACCTCCGGCAGGAAGAGCTGCACCAGGGGCAGGAAGAGCCGCTCGGTGGCTTTCCCCATCCAGTAGTCTTCCATAGGCGGGATGCCCACCACGGTGGCTGGGTAGATGGGTTCCTCTCGGCGAGTGACGGCGGTGACGTGGAAGGCCGGGAAGCGCTCGACCGGTGTGTAGTATCCGGTGTGGTCGCCGAAGGGACCCTCAAGGCGCTGGTCGCTCGGGTCGACGAATCCCTCGACGACGACCTCTGCGTTGGCGGGTACCTCGAGGGGTTGACTGACGCACTCGACCATAGGCACGGGCTCGCCGCGCAGCCATCCGGCCAGTAAATACTCGTCGATGTCCGACGGAAGGGGGGCGGAGGCGCTCCAGATGGTGGCCGGATCGCCGCCCAGAACCACGGCGGCGGGGATGGTCTGCTCGCCCGGAGCCGCCGGAGCCGACGGAGTGGACGGGCCAGACGCCGGCTGACCAGTCCGGGCCGTCTCAATCTCCTTCGCCAACGCGGCTCGTTCGTGCTCCGCCCCGCCCTTGTGCCGCTGCCAGTGCACGATGAGCGTGCGGTCGTCGACTTTCTGGAGTCTGTACATGCCGACGTTCCGTACACCGGTCCCGGGGTGGCGGGTCACGACTTGCGGCAACGTGATGAAAGGCCCGCCGTCGTTAGGCCAGCAGGTGAGGATGGGGAGAGAATCGAGGGAGGGTGTGTTCGTCTCGACCATCTCCTGGACCGGAGCTCGCCGGACCCGCCTCGGCCTCAAGCCCGCCGAACGGAGGGCGTCGAGAAGGGCTTTGCCCCGTTGCAGCGCTCTGAGCGGGCCCTGGGGGAGGCGCATATCGAGGAGGGCGGCCAGGTTGTGTCTCAAGTCGTCGAGCTGATCCACGTGGAGCGCCCAGGCAGCCCGTTCGGCGCTGCCGTATATGTTCATCAGCACGGGCACGTCGTATCCGCGCGGGTTCTCAAAGAGGAGGGCCTTGTTCTGCTCCGCAGGCCCCTTGGACAAGCGGTCGACGATCTCCGTCATCTCGAGAGCCGGCGAGACGGGGTGCGTGATACGTATCAACTGCTCCCGGTCCTCGAGGAGCTCGATGAACCCTCTTAGGTCGTCAGCCATGGTATCCTCCTGTGCTACAGCGCCGAGGCGCTGACTGACTACTACAACTCAACCCGCGGAGGCTCTGATTGGGGCTGGTCAGAGCCAGTGGTGAAACGTTGTCTCTCAATGACTGGGGCGCGGCAGAGTGCTTCCGACCGGATGTTTCTCCCAGTACGGTCTCAAACCGATCGTACCTCTACGCGTTCACCCAACGGCAGGCACGCCGCTCCACAGCGTCGACGATGAAGTAGAGTCCGAGGCCTAAGATGCTCATAGCGACGACGCCTGCATACATCTTTGGGTAGTTGAAGAGGGTGCTGCCTTGGAGGTAGATGTAGTAGCCCAAGCCGTACTGGGTGGCGAAGAGCTCGGCGATGTAGAGCACGGCGACGGCCGTCCCGATGGATTGGCGGACTGCGGTAAGCACCGCCGGAAGGCTGGCGGGCAGATAGACGAAGCGGAAGAGAGCCCGGCGCCCGGCCCCCAGGCTGCGCACGCTGGTCAGAATCTCAGGGCGGATGGAAGCGGCTTTGTCTCGGACCAGGACCAGGACCTGGAAGAACAGAATCATCGTCACGATGACGATCTTAGGGGCATTGCCTACACCGAGGAAGAGAAGGACGATGGGAACCAAGACCACCTTGGGGATGGGATAAAGGAGGTAGACGAAGGGTGAAAAGAGTCGGTCGAGCCGTTCGCTCTGGCCGAGCATCAATCCGGCCGGCGTCGCCAGCAGGACGGCTAGTGTGATGCTCGCGATCACGCGGAGAAGACTGGCGAGGAAGTGCCGTCCCAGCTCCCGCGTCAGCTCCCGCGCGAGGGTGCTGAGAGCGGCCAGGGGTGAGGGAAGGATGGGGATGCGCAAGACCAGGGCCAGGGCCTCCCACACCAGCAGGATGACGAGCGCGGCTCCGAGGACCGACAACCCGCGCAAGGGGGCCCTCCCATCGCTCCGGCGATGGCTGAGATCCGCCGACGGCTGGACGATCTCGCTCATTCTTCCTCTGGCCCTCCCGAAGGGCGCTGACTACTCCCGGTGCCCGCTTCGTCGATTCGCTGGCGGAGTGAGGCGCAGGCTCGCTGGTAGGCTCCGGCGCAGCGGTAGGCCTCGTCGGCGGTATGGGGATTCTCGATGACGCGGGCCTCCCGGTTGGGTGGCTCGCGGAGCATCAAGATCCGCTGGCCCATAAAGGCGGCTTCCTCGATGTTGTGGGTGACGAGAACGACGGTCAGGCCGGCTTCCTCACACAATTCAAGGGTCAGAACCTGGAGCGATTCCCTGGTGGGGGCGTCCAGAGAGGAGAACGGCTCATCCATCAGAAGGAGGTCGGGCTGCATAGCGAGGGTGCGGGCGATGGCAGCCCGCTGGCGCTGCCCGCCGGATACCTGGCCCGGGTACTTGTCCCTCAGCTCCCCAATGTCCAGGCGAGCCAGCCAGTGATCGACCCGTTTCTGGACCTCAAGGCCACTGACCTCCTCGTCCCGCGGGACGTGCCGCCCGTCGGGGCCGTAGAAACGCCGGATGCGCAGCCCGAGGGCCACGTTGTTCTGGACGGTAGCCCACGGGAGCAGCCCGTATTCCTGGAGGATCAGCCCGGTGCGCGGTCGCGGTCGCTCGATCTCGGTCCCGGCAATCTGGACGGAGCCCGCCTGGGGGCGGACCAAACCGGCAAGGAGGAGGAGCAAGGTGCTTTTTCCGCAGCCGGAGGGTCCGAGCACGGACCAGATTCCGCCGCCTACACGCCAGGAGAAATCCCTGAAGACGGGCGGGCGGCCCTCGTAGGCGAAGGTCACGCCGTGAAGGGCGATCATACGCGCTCCCCCTTCACCCGGCGGGCGAGACAGTCCGGCAGACAGGGGTGAGTGGACCGACCGAACCGGATTCGGCATGGCTCGCGCGGATCGCGGTGGCGTGGCGTTCCGCGGCTAGGGAAGGAAGGAGGCATCGACGGCATCCGTATAGGAGGGGTCCCGGGACATGCGTCCGTTCGCCTGGAGCCAGGCGACGGCGTCGGTGAACTGGGCTTTGGTGGGAGCTTCGTCGGCCGGGTAGTCCGGGAGCCGGTAGGAGCCCATGAGGGGCTCGGGGACCAGGTTCTCCTCGGCGAGCAGGTCGCTCCAGCGGCCCTTGTCCTCATTGATGGCGCGGCTGGCCGCCGACACTGCTTTCAGGAACCCGCGGACTGCGTCGGGCTGGTCCTCCAAGGTCGCCTTGCGGAAGGCGTAGAGGCTGCAGCTCGTCTCGGGGTGCTCAGCGTCGTCGACGACCACCACGGCACCGCCTTCGAGTGCCAGGGAGGCCAGAGGTTCGGGTAGGGTTGCGGCGGCCAGCTCGCCGGACCGGAGGAGGGCCATGCGCTCTGGAATGCGCGGTACGCCGAGGGTCTCGACCTCGGACAGGGCGAGGCCCTCCGCCTCGAGGAGGCGGTCCGTAACGTACTCAATGACCGTGCCCTCCGAGACGCCGATCTGGATACCTGCCAACTCCTGCGGCTGGGTGATGCCTGCGTCCTGGGATGCCATCACGCGGAACTGAGGGAAGCCGGGGCTCGGCGTCATCGCGTACCTGACGCCCACGACATTGGGCGAGTCGCGGTTGTACAGGGCCAATGCCACGAGATCGGTAATGATGGCGTCGACCTTGCCGGTCTGAACGAGTTGGTCGCGTTCCGCGGCCGAGGCTGCGGGGATGAACTCCACGTCGACCCCTTGCTCCTCGAAGAGGCCCTGGTCCCGAGCGACGACCATCGGAAGCGTGTCCAGGATGGGCAGGACGCCGATACGGAGCGGCTGAGGTTTAGGGCTCCCGCCACAGCCCCCTGCCCCGAGCAGGAGGCAGCTGAGGGCCGCGAGGATCAAGGCTTTGCGAACCATTCGTGGTCCTTCTCGATTGTCCCTAGGGCAGAAGCATCGCCGCCAACACACTCACAAAGAGCGTCACGCTGATGTATCCGTTGATATTGAAAAAAGCGACGTCTATGCGCGAAAGATCGTCAGGCTTGACCAGGACGTGCTCGTAGACGAGCAGCACCGCGACGATTGTCATCCCCACCCAGTAGGGCCCGCCCAGCGGGATCGAAACGCCGAGCCAGACCAGGAGCACCAAAGTGATCACGTGGGAGAGGGCCGAGATCCAGAGGGCTGTGCGCACCCCAAAACGCGCGGGAACTGAGTGGAGGCCGTGCTCACGGTCGAAATCGACATCCTGGCAGGCGTAGATCAAGTCGAATCCGCCGATCCAGGTGGTGACGACTCCGAGGAGCATCCAGGCGGGCCCATCGCCGGGCGCGAGAAGGGACCCGCGGACAGCGGCCCAGGCGCCCATGGGGGCGAGTCCGTCCGTGAAGCCCAGCACCAGGTGCGAGAGCGAGGTAATTCGCTTAGTATAGGAGTAGCCGATCAAGAAAAGCACGGCGCCCGGCAACAGGATCAGGGGAAGCGGCCCGAGGCGCCAGGCCGCCAGGCTCAAGACGAGGGCCGCGACGGCGGTACCGACACGCGCAGTGGTGGGTTTCACCCGTCCGGACGCCAGCGGGCGCCCCGCGGTGCGCGGATTCTTGGCATCGACGGCCCGGTCGATCACGCGGTTGGCGCCCATCGCCACTGTGCGCGCTGCGGCCATGGCTACTGTAATCCAGAAGACCTGCTGCCAGGTCGGCCACCCTTGGCGGGGAGCGAGGAGCATGCCAAGATAGGCGAAGGGGAGCGCGAAGACAGTATGCTCGGCCTTGATCAGCGCCAGGAAGACACCGACCCTGTCGAGGCCGACCGCGATTACGTGGTTCAGACTGTCGCGGATCCTATTCTGCTGTCCCGTCTCGGCGCTGGTCATCGGTTCATCTCTTCCTTCGCTGAACCATCGTCGGCTCATGAGAAGTCAAGCTCAGGGTAGGACCTCGAGAGCATTTAGCAGGCTGTTCGTGTCCGGGGCGCATATCTGCGTGACGTACCGCCCATCGCGGCGGAGGAGGATGGTGCCGTGCTCCGACTGCCACCAGCGCCCAGGCAGCCCGCGAGGCGCAGACATGGGTCGGACGGGAAGGTGGCGCTGGGGAATCACCAGGCGCAGGCTTCTCTCGAAGCTGCGCGCTTCCTCGGTGGTGCTCCAGAGGGTGCGCCAGACCTGGAAGCGGGCGCCGTCCTCCCGATGCCAGATGACCAAAGTGTCTCCACTCCATCCATCAGCGGCGTCTCTGGCGCGTTCTTCCGTCAGAGCCTGGTTGAGATAGAGTGTAGATACGAACTCACCGACGGTGTCCTCAACGGACAGCTCCCAATCCTCCCCCAGCGTGTCGCCCAGGTCAGCGACGATCACCGGGCTGGGCGCGCCCGGCTCCCCCGAGGGCGTGGCCCCACCAACGTAGCGGGAGGGATGCAGGATCTGCGCGGTCGATCTAGGAGGATCGGTGTAGGCGGCGTTGACGGCCTCCCATCCCGCGTTCCGAAACAGGGTTTCGACGAATGCTCGACCTTCGGCATTCGCGAAGCCTTGCAGCCCCGACCACGCGCCGTCGTTGTCCAAGGCATCGCCGTAGCTGGGATGCTCAGCCGCCACGATTAGCTCCGTCCAGCGATCCCAGTCCGCCAAGGCGAGGTCACCGTCGCCGTAGAGCGCCGTCGCCAGGGTAGCATCCCCCTCAACGAGGGCCTGCAGGGCCAGCCATTCATCCGTCGTCTGTGCTCGCTCGGCCATGCCCTGGAGGTCGAAGTGCTGATCCTGCAGGGCGTGCACGTAGGCGTGTGCCAGGAGCGCCTGCGTAGCTGGGTCGCTCTCCGGCTGGCCGATGGTGACGTAAAGCTGCTCGTGCTCGATTACGTAGATCCCGGCCGGCGCGTCGACCTGCAGGCCGGGGAGCTCGTCGGATATGAGGCCGAGACCGCGGTAGGTCTGGGCTGAGCCGCTCCGCTGGCCTTGGCTGAAGAGATCGAGGAGGGTTTCCTCCATCTCCCGCTCCTGAAGGAAGCTCAACGGCACCTCGGCACGGGGGGAGAGCCCTCGTTCGACTTCAACCTGATGAGCAATCTGGTCGAAGAGGCGGGCCGATCGGATCTGAGCCCAGAAGCCAGCCCTGGGCATGGGCGTGGAGGTGGCCGGAGGAGGTGGGGTCGGCGATGAGGCGGCGCCTACGGACCCACCGACAATGGCCGTCGGCACAGCGGCCTGCTCCAGAGTCTCCAGGGATGTGATGATGAAGCCTGCGAAGAGGGCGAAAATGAGGACGACGACCAGCACCAGCAGGAGGACGACGCGCCGTTGGCCTGGGCTGAATCCGGAACCACTCACATCAGCAACTTTCTGCGGCTCTACCCTGTACGTGCGCGCTACCCAGCCGCGCGATGGCGGGCCAGCGCCTCTTCCTGTTGGCGGACCAGCCTACGGATGCTGCGCTGTCCAAGGTCGACCAGGGCATCGAGCGTATCACGTGAGAAGGGAGCACCCTCTGCCGTCCCCTGGATCTCGATCAGTCGGCCGTCGGCCGTTCCGGCCAGGTTAAGGTCCACGTCGGCGTGGCGGTCCTCTTCATAGCAGAGATCCAGCCGCACATCGCCGTCGACGACGCCGACGCTGACGGCGGCCACTGGATCCATCAGGACCTCGGGTGATAGAATCCCCTTGGCGGCCATACGCCGGACGGCTAGCGCTACAGCCACGTATCCACCGTTCACGGAGGCGGTTCGGGTGCCGCCGTCGGCCTGGAGGACATCGCAGTCGACGATGATCATCCGCTCACCCAGCAGGTCGAGATCGAGGACCGCGCGTAGGGACCGGCCGATGAGGCGCCGGATCTCTTGCGTGCGGCCTCCCAAGCCGTCGGTCTCGCGGTCGGAGCGCGTGTGGGTGGACCGGGGTAGCATAGCGTAGGTAGCGGTCAACCATCCACTGCCGCGGCCCTCCATCCAATCAGGTACCTCCTGCTGGACGGTGGCGTTGCAGAGGACGCGCGTATCCCCCATTCTCACTAACACCGACCCCTCGGGATAAGCAACGTAGTCGAGGGTGAAGGTGACCGAGCGGAGCTGGTCGTTGTGGCGGCCGTCGGGCCGACGACTCGTCGGCCCGGCTTGCTGGCTCATCATGGTGAGCCAAATTATACCACGTGGGTTTGGCGCGACAAGGAATTGGTCCCCGGAGAGGGACTGGCCAGGGAGTCCTCCCGAGAAGGGTGGTGTGGAGAGAGTGTCGAGGTCCGAGCGCCCGCCAACTCCCACCAGCTAGCCCTGTGACGTCCGTTGACGGTGGATGCCAAGAGGGAGAGGGATTGAGGAAGACGAGATGGGCTTGCCTCGTCTGCAAGCGGTCAGTGGAGGGGCGCATTCGGCGCAGGGCCGGAAGTGGACAAACGCCAGTCCCCGGCTATAATCCGCCCGCGCTGGGCAGCCCGAGCCGCAGCGGGCCCAGCTTGTCGACCTGAGAGGGTTGGGCAAGGCCAACCTCTGCGCGATGCTTACGCCTGCAGACCGGCTCACCAACTTCGGGCGGATGCGACCGGTCGACGGGCGGCGCCATTGGAATCCTTGCTGGAACGCCCCGCCTGAAGGCCGACGCGGTCGCCTAGAGAGCGCCCAGGGGAGACTCCGAGTCGGGGCCGGCGCTGCCAGTCCCTCGAGGCTGTCTGGGCGCTGCTGCTCCAACTCTATGGAGGTTCAGATGAAGGACGTGGAACTAACACGCCGTCCGTTTTCGTGGGACGATCTGCCGACCGTCGTCGAACTGATCAACCGGAGCGATGCCGAAGACGGTCTGGAAAGGGGAACGAGCGAGCAGCTGCTGCGCTCGCAGTGGGCGGCGCCCGGGGCCGAGCCAACCGAGCACGCGTTCCTGGTCGACGTGGAATCGACCCCTGTCGGTTTCGGCCGGGTGGATCTTCATCCGGGAGACGAGGCAACGGGATTCAGCAAGGTTCAGTGCTTCGGCCGCGTGCTCCCGGCGTGGCGGAAGCGGGGCATCGGCACGCGAATCATGGCCGAATGCGAACGGCGGGCGTGGGAGCGGCTTGAGGAAGCGACCACGGAGGTCGTCTATCTCGAAGCCTACGCGGATCGGCGCCAAAAGGATGTGGCTGGGCTCTTTGCTGCCTTTGGCCTCCAGCCGGCTCGATACTTCTTTGATATGACGTACGACGGAGACGTAATACCGGCCGGTCCGGGCCTGCCAGTGGGATACAGCGCACGTACGTTCTCCTGGGGTGAGGATGAGGAAGTGGCGTGGCGCGTCTTAGATACGGCCTTCCGGGACCATTGGGGACACACCCCGCTCTCCTACGAGCACTGGCTCCACTGGATTCGGACCGGGCCGTTCGAGGACAACCTGGCTGTTCTCGTGGAGGCTCCTGACGGTCAGACGGTGGGCCTATGCCTCTGCTTCATCGACCGGGAGGCGAATGCGCGCCGGGGCCGAGAAGAGGGCTGGATCGATGTGCTCGGGGTGCTGAAGGAGCACCGCCGGAGGGGTATTGGGCGCGCGCTCCTCGTCGAGGGGATGCAGCGCCTGCGACACCGCGGCTGCACCCATCTGCTGCTGGGCGTGGACACGGAGAACCCGACGGGGGCGCTGGGCCTCTACGAGTCGGTTGGGTTTGAAGAGTGGAAAGTCGGCGTCACCTACCAGAAGCGCCTGCGGGGTGGAGCCAGCGGAGGTGCTAAGGGCGTCTCTGGCTGCCCCACGGAGTCATTCTGACGGCCAGGAGGATCGCGCTGGCGGCGGCGAGAGCTCCATCGGCGAGCTGATCGACGCGCCAACCAGCGACCATCGGGACAGGATCGCCTCGGAGGAATCCGAGCACCAGGGTTCCGAGGCCGTGCAAGAGGAGCCAGATGCAAAAAAGGACGCCGTGTTTCCGAACACGACCGTGGACGAGTAGCAGGAGACCGAGCACCGACGCGCTCCATGCGGTCCCCAGGAGCTGCACAGCCACCCGAGGCTGGCGGATTCCATAGAGGTCCGGCAGGTCCATACTCAAGGACCACAGGAGGCCCTGCCCCGGGGACGTCTCGATGCCCCAAGCGCAGCCGACAGCCAGACACGCTAGCCAGGCGGAGACGGCCAACAGGGCTCCTGCCGGGGCGAGCAAGTCGAGCACGCGGAGCAGCCCGACGTCGCGGAAGGCGCAGACCAGGGCGCTCCCAGCGACGGCGCCCACCAGCGCAGTGTCCCAAAGCAGTCCCCCGCGCCAGACACGGAGGGCCTCGACCGCGTGCTGATGCTCGATGTAGTAGTCGTGCTGAATCCCCACGTACCCAGCCCGGCCCAGGAGTAGGGCACCCACACCTGCGACCAGCAGGATGTCGAGGCCGGTGCGGGTCTCAAGCCCTCGGCGCTGTCCGCGCATGATGAAGAAGGAGCTCCCTAGAATCGATCCGAGGGTGATCAGGGTGGCATACGCATGGAGCGTCAGAGGCCCGAGACGAAACAGTATGGGGAACAGCGTCAGCCTCCCAGTGGCTGAGGTTCTGAAAAAGGGCGGGGCGTTGGCACGGGCCGGACAACGGGCGGGTAGCGAATCCGAAAAGAAGAGACGCAGAAAGCCGCCCCTTGGATGAGGCGGCTCTGCAATCTCAGTGGTACGTCCAGGTCTGATAAGGGGACGCGCCGCGGACTCCGAGGGTGGACCGCCATCCTCGTGGGATGGCCGTCGGTACGCGGCAATCCGGCGACGCGAGTCCCTTTTGTAATCAGGTCGTGGGCTACTCGAGCTCGACGACGGCGCCAGCTTCCTCGAGCTGGGCCTTGGCGTCCTCGGCTGCTTCCTTGGCGACCGCCTCCAGGACGGGGCTCGGGGCTGCGTCCACGACTTCCTTGGCCTCTCGGAGGCCCAGGGACGTGAGCTGGCGCACGGCCTTGATGACCTGGATCTTCTTGGGGCCGATCTCCTTGATCACGACGTCGAACTCGGTCTGCTCCTCCGCTTCCTCTTCCTCTGCGGCGGCGGCGCCGGGCATGGGGCCCATAGCAACCGGGGCGGCGGCGCTGACGCCGAGCTTCTCCTCGAGCATCTCGACCAACTGAGATGCCTCGAGCAGGGTTAGCTCGCTGATCTGGTCCACAATCTGTTCTAGCTCTGCCATCTGTCTACCTTCCTCCTTGCTCGTCGAGCAATGATGAGTGATTGTTCGCTCTAAGAACCTTCACTGGATATTAGCACCTAGCATATCCTCGAGATCTACGGTCGCCGCGCCTGCTCTCGCGGGCGAGGCGTGCCGTCTCAAGGCTGCCGGCGGCGATGTTCACGAAAGATCAGGCGGGTTCAGCGGCTGCCTCCAGCTCGCCGGCGCCCCCTTCTTCCTCCAACTTATCTACGTAGGCTTGA
>Ga0207797_1002899_pt1 | contig 11724 bp, 11 predicted proteins | sample PRCRCaboRojoPR_6_FD_187275 | JGI IMG/M metagenome (GOLD analysis project Ga0207797, IMG submission 187275) | Marine sediment microbial community from Cabo Rojo, Puerto Rico - PR CR 10% Liquid 1 (SPAdes) | ecosystem: Environmental > Aquatic > Marine > Coastal > Sediment | place: Cabo Rojo, Puerto... | reverse complement strand
GTCAAGAATCCGGCGCTCATCGGCGAGACGATCGGGGACGTACTGTAAACGACGACGGACCGCGGACGGCCGGCGGCCGCTTTTCCTGCCTCCCTTCAGTGCACATTTTGCTCGCGCGGAGCCGTCGTGCCATCCGGCGCGGCGGTTTTTTCTTTGGGCAGGAGTCCGATGATCAATTATTCGGAAGCCCTTTCAGCACCGCTCACGGAGGAAACTTGGCCCGTTTTTTACGGACGGATCCTGACAATTGAGGCGTCTGCGCGTCTAATTGGTCGATCCTGACAGTCTTCCAATTTCTTCGTCAGCCCCCACCGACGCGTCATGGCGCATCCGCACACCCGGTTTTTGAACGAGCACTTCGAGAAGGCGCTGATTCTGGAGGAGCCCGACCCGAGCCTCGACGACTACCTGCGCGAGCAGGACATCGAGCCCGATCGGGTGCCCAAGCCCGAGTGTTACGATCAGGAGGCAATGGTGGAGCGGCTGCGCGAGGGGCAGCACGACTTGATCTACAAGCGGAGCAAGTTCGTCGTCGACGAGGACGTGGTGCAGGCATCCGAGAATTTGGCCGCCGTCATGCTTTGCTGCATCGGCGACGACACGGTGGACAAGCCCGCCTGCGCCGAAGAGGGGGTGCTGGTGCTCAACGATCCGGTGAGCAACGGCCGCTCGGTGGTGGAGATGGTGATGGGCGAGATGATTCTACTGTCGCGACGGCTCTACACGGCAAACCGGTCGGGCCGCCAGCACCGGTGGACGAAAGAGAGCACGCGCCGGTACGAGCTAATGGACAAGACGCTCTCGATCATCGGCCTCGGCAACATCGGCAAGCAACTCGCCCGCCTGGCCGATTCGTTCGGCATGGACATTTGCTTCTACGACCAGTCGGACGTCGCCCAGGAGGTGGGCACCACGCTGGGCTGGACCTCCTGTGGAAGCATTTCGGAGGCGTTCCGGAAGGGCGATTTCGTGACGGTCCACGTCTCGGCGGAGGACCCACAGGGGCAGTCCAACGAGGGGCTGCTGGGCTACGACCACTTCCGTCAGCTCGGCGCGGATCGGCCCGACAACAGTCCGCGCGCCTTCATCAACGCCGCCCGCGGCTTCCTCTACAACCCAGACGACCTGAAGCGGGCCGTGGAGAAGGGACACGTCCGCGCCGCGGCGGTCGACGTCTTCCCCGAGGAGCCGGGCAGCGAGGACGAGGACTGGACCAACCCGTACGCTGACCTCGACAACGTCTTTACTACCCCCCACATCGGCGCCGCCACGCAGGAGGCCCAGCCGCGCATTGCGTCCCGCATGGCCACCTCCACGCGCCTCCTCAACGAGCAGGGCACTGTGCGCGACACCGTTTTCGGGCAGGGACAGACGATCGGCGTCAATGCCGAGCCGCCCCACTGGATTCTGGCCGTGGTCCACAGCGACGTGCGCGGGACGAAGAAGGCGATCGACGACACGATCTACGAGGCCGGTGCCAGCAACCTGCAGTCCAACCACCGCGACTTCCCCGACCTCGGCATCGCCTACGACGTGAACGCGATCGACCAGCCGCTAAGCAACCAGCAGCTTCACAACCTCGTCGACGAAGCGGTGTCCCTCTCCGACGATCCGCGTGCTATTCGGACGCTTCGCCAGTTCAAGGTGAATGACGCGTAAGCGGGAGAGTGATGCGTGATGAGTGATACGTGAGGACGGCTTCGACAGTCAGACTGCGATCCTGATCACGCATCACGCCTCACGTTTCACGCCTCAGGCCACAGCCGGCTCCGCGTCGATCGTCGCGGCGATGTGGTCCATGATCTTCTCGGCGTGGAAGCGGCCGTTTTCGATGAACCAGCGGCTCGTGTCACACCCGCCGCAGATGGTCCCGGCAAGGTACAGGCCGTCGCGGTTCGTCTCGAAGGTTTCGCCCTCCTCGTCGTGCACCGGCGTGCGGGCCGCGTCGTTGCGGATGGCAATGCCGAGCTGCTCTAGGAAGTCGTAGTTCGGCTTGTAGCCCGTCATGGCGAGCACGAAGTCGTTGTCGAGGGACGCCGGGCCGTCGGGTGTGTCCAGGTGGAGGGTGTCCGGCTCGATGGCCGAGACGGTGGTGTTGAAGTAGGCGTCGATGGAGCCCTCCGCGATCCGGTTCTCCACGTCGGGCCGGAGCCAGTATTTCACGCCGTCGTCGAGCTCGGGCTCGCGCACCACCATCGTCACGTTTGCCTCATGGCGGTAGCAGTTGAGGGCCGCCTTCACCGCCGAGTTGGCCCCACCCACTACGGCCACGTCCGTCAGCGCGTAGGGGTACGGTTCCTTAAAGTAGTGCCGCACCTTGTCGAGGTCCTCGCCCGGCACGTCCATGCGGTTGGGCACGTCGTAGAAGCCGGTGGCGACCACCACCTTGCGGGTCTCGTAGGTGGCCTTCTCCGTCACGACCGTGAAGTGGCCGTCCTGGCCCCGGAGGTCCGTCACCGGTTCGTAGAGGCGCAGGTTGAGGTCCTCCGCCGTGGCCACGCCGCGGTAGTAATCGAGCGCCTCTTCGCGGCGCGGCTTGTAGTCGCGCGTGGGGAACGGGTGGCCGCCAATCTCCAGCAACTCCGGCGTGGAGAAGAACTCCATCTGCGTCGGGTACCCGATAAAAGAGTTGCAGAGGGCGCCCTTCTCGATAATGAGCGAATCAAGCCCGCGGCGCTTGGCCTCAATGCCGCTGGCGAGGCCCACAGGCCCGGCGCCGATGACAATGACGTCGTGCATGAGCGGTGAAGACTGGGTTCAGGAAAACCACGACGTGTCTGAACCCGCAGCCGCGGCCCGCAGTTTCGGCGTCTGGCCTGGAAAAATGGAAGAACGTGTCCCGAATGCCATCGGGATGGGGGGAACGCAAGGGTGCGGAAGGGCGAGAGGGCGAAGGGTGAGAGGCGACGGGGAAAGCAGCCAGGATTTCGTGATATTTCCCTTGCCTCAACGTTCCAACCGCTCCACTCCAAACTCCGAACTCCTCAGTCCACACTCGCTACTCTCCGGTGGGCGAGTTGTGACGGGCGATGGGGAGCGTCATGCAGCGCGGCCCGCCCCGGCCCCGCGACAGCTCCGTGCCGCCCAGTTGAATTGCGACCTTCTCTTTCCCCGCGTGGAACTGGCCGGACTCGAAGTACGAGAGGAAGCTCTCGGCGGAGACAATTCGGTAGCCGTGGTCGCGCAGGAGCTCGAAGGTGCGACTGTTGCGCTCATATCCGAGAATGGCTCCAGGCGCGGCCGCAAACACGTTGGCCCCATCGGTCCACTGTTCGCGTTCCTGGTGGATGCGTTCTTTGCCGCCGCAGGGGATGAATGTGAGATCCCGATCGAGTAGCTCCCCGAGTACGTCGCGCAAGTTGCGACGCATGTCGGTCATAAACCGGCCCGAGTCCGCGGCGGTGAAGTGCACGGCGTATCCGAAACCATGGGTTTCGAGCAGGGGCGGAAAGACGATGATCTCTTCCGGCGAGGCGAAGGTGAACACCGTGTCGAGGTGCATGGTGGCCCGCCGCTTCGGCAGGTCGACGGCGAGGACGTGCTCGACCGGCGTGTGCTCGAACAGCTCGTGGGCAATCGCCATGATGGCCCCGAGCGAGGTGCGCTCCGAGTGGCCAATCAGGACCGTGTCGGGGCTCGCCACGAGCAGGTCGCCGCCCTCGAACGTAACACCGGGCGGCAGTTCGATAATCTTGTCGCTGTCCTGAGCAAACCGGGGATGATGGTTGAGGATCACGTTGATGATGATGCTCTCCCGGGTGCGCGCCACCGTGGCGGCGTGGCTCAGGATGATGTGATCGTGCACCACGGCGGCCAAGTCCCGCGTGAACATGAGGTTGGGCACCGGCTGGGCCCGGATGGGGAGCTCCGACTGGCCGGTAAGGGCAAACTCTTTCAGGTCCGTCGGCGAGAACCGCTTCAGCTCGTCTTCCACCGTTCCCAGGTTCTGCTCGGGCAGGCTCCGACACAGCTTTTCGACGAACGAGTGCCGCGCCTCCTCCTTCGCCTCGAACGTTTCGAGGAGCAGATCCTCGATCTGGAGCACCGTATCGGGCTGGCCCACGATTTTCTCGAACACCGAGCACATGAGCAGGTGCTCCCGGCGGGCGTGGCCCACGAAGAGGATGTCGTCGAAGAGAAGGGCTTCCCGATTCTCGGGGGACACGAGCTCCATTTCCGGCCCCGGGGTGTGCACGATCACCTGTTCGAGCAAGTGCGCCTCGGCGGGAATGCTGTATACGGCCGAAGAGCGTTCAACGGTTGGCGAAGGAGGGGCTTCCACTGTGTCCACAGAGCGGGAGGGGTTGACTGTACAAAACGGGCGAACAGGGGCCTTTCAAGGTCGAAAACGGCCCGGAGAAAAACCACCCGTCGCGCCCGTCACGATCGCACGTCCTCCAGCACGCGAATGATGAGGAGCACCACCAGTACGATGGCCCCGGCCTTCAGGACGAGCCGGAGCAGGGGCCGAATCACCTCGATCAGCAGGCCGAGGAGGCTGAGGCCGAGGAGGGCAATCACACCGATGATGAGCCAGCGTAGAACCGTGCGGATGTCGAGGTCCATGGGGGAAGCGGGACGAACAGTGTGGAAAGAGAGAATGCGGATTGCACCAGAACAGACATCCCGGACACGCATGATCGGCCCCGAATGTTACAGGCGACGAAGGCGCCCGGTCCCCCAGAGAAGAACACGCCTCGTTCTGAAACGACCGCCTCAACGGTCGGGTGATCGGACCGACCGAGCGGCCGGCTGGCCGAGCACCACCTGCTCGTACCGCACCCGCTCCAACACCAGCCCCTCCGGCGGTAGCGACGGCCCGGCGGCGCGTCGATCCTGCGCGGCAAGGACCTCGGGGAGGCTGTCCGCCGCTCGCTTCTCGTGCCCGATCTCCACGAGGGTGCCCACGATCGCCCGCACCATACCGTGCAGGAACCGCGTGCCGGCAATCTCGAACCGCCAGAACCCCCGTCGCTCTTCTTCAACCCACCGCGCATGATCGAGGGTGCAGACACGGTTTTCGGTGTCGGACTGGGCGATGCAGAATGAGCTAAAGTTGTGCCGCCCGAGCAGGTCGGGCGTGGCGGCCCGGATGCGGTCGAAATCCGGCGCGGGCCGGATCCGAGTGCGCGTGCGTCGGTCCAGTGCGCAGGGCTGGGTGTGGAGGTGATAGTGGTAGCGGCGCCGTCGCGCGTCGTAGCGGGCGTGGAAGTCGTCCGGCGCCCGCTCCACGCGGCGCACCGCCACGGCGCCAGGCGTGAGGCCATTCAACGAGCCCCGCAGTCGGTACGGATCGCGGGCCTCCGGCAGATCGACGTGCGCGACCTGTCGACGGGCGTGCACCCCGGCGTCCGTACGCCCCGAGCCGGTGACCCGGCAGGCCGTGCCGACCACTGTCTCTATCGCCTCCTCCAGCGCCCCCTGCACCGTCGGGACATCCGGTTGGATCTGCCACCCGTGGAAGTCGGTTCCGTCGTATTCGATGAGCAGTCGGTAGCGCGGCATTTTTTGGAGGGGCGAGAGGCGATGGGAGAGAGGCGAAAGGTAACGATCACCGGAAGAGCAGTACGGCTGCAGGAGCAGTGTGGTCGTGGCCTCAGGAACGCGCCCCTTGCCCTTCGCCCCTCGCCGTTCAGGTCCTGCCCCCATGTACGAGATTTCAAATTCCTTCCCCCGAATCCTGAACTCGACCCCATGCACATTTACCTCACCGGCTTCATGGCAAGCGGCAAGTCGACTGTCGGGCCTAAGTTCGCGGCGCGGCTCGGCCGGCCCTTCCTCGACCTCGACCGCCTGATTACGGCCCACGACGGGCGCTCCATCCCCACCATCTTTGCCGAGGACGGAGAAGAGTACTTCCGCGAGATCGAAACGCAGATGCTCCACCGGACGACCGAGACGGCAGACCTCGTTGTGGCCCTGGGCGGCGGCGCCCTCGTGGACGACGAGAACCGCGCGTTTGCCAAGGAGCATGGGCGCGTGGTCTATCTGGAGGTACCGGTCGACACCATCCTGGAACGCGTGGCCAACGACGACACCCGCCGCCCACTGCTAGAGGATGACACCGGCACCCGGTTGCCCCGCGAGCAGCAGCGGAATCGCATCGAGGAGATGCTGGACGGGCGACGCGCTTCCTACGAGGCGGCCCACCACACCCTCAACGCCGACCGACCGATCGAGGCCGTGGTAACGGACCTCGTCCAGCTCACCGCGGATCCCTCTTCCTCCTAACGCACGCCCCTCACGCCCCCTCACACCCGTTCCCCCATTCTCCCACTCTCCACCCCGAGTCTCCGGAAACCTCGCCCGGCGCCTTCGTTTCAATGGGACCGCCAATTGATCGCCCCCTGAAGTACCCATGGATGCCGCTGCCTCCGACGCCGAGTTTGCAGACGTGGCGGCCGGAGAGCCCATTCGATCGCTCGACCCGTCGATCCGGACCATCTGGTTGATCAAGATGGCCGGGATGTCGGTGCTCCTCTTTCTTCCGGTGCTGTTCTACGACCTCACCCACCTGTTCTCGCCCGATTCCTGGCTCCCGTTCGGTGTTCTCTCGGGGACGGTGCTCGTGCTTGCCACGCTGTACTGCCTCGCGTGGCCCCGCCTCCGGTACCGATCCTGGGGCTTTGCGCTGCGGCCCGAAGAGATTTACATGGAGCACGGCGTGCTGCAGCACGTCCGCACCGTGGTGCCCCTGCGACGCATCCAGCACGTCGACGTGTCCCAGGACCTGATCGAGCGCGAGTTTGCGCTCGGGCGCCTCGTGGTGCACACGGCCGGGTCGCGCAGTAGCGACGTTGTGATTCCGGGCCTGCCCCTCCCCGAGGCCGAGAAGATTCGGGACAAGATCAAGCGCTTCATCCTGGAAGACCCGCTCATCGAAGAGCCGGTGTGATGCCGTCCTCGTCGTCCTCCCCCACGGAGCCCGACCCGTCCGTACACGATGCCCCGTCCGCGGACGACAACACAAATGGGGCCTCGTCGACGGAAGGAGCCGCAACTCCTTCTGCGACCACGCTCGGGGCCATCCACGAGCCCCAGCGCCTGCACCCACTCACGCTCCTCCTGCGGGTGGGGGCGAGCCTGCCGGCTCTGCTGGTGATTATGTTTCCGCTGCTCCGCAATCCCGGCTCCACGGAGAACGTCACCTCCCTCGTGCTGGGCGTGATGTACGGCGTGTTCGCGCTGCCGGCCATCCTGCTTCAGTACTGGCGGTTCAGCTACCGCATTACGCCGAAGCAAATCGTCATTCAGAGCGGCGTGCTGAACCGCAAGAACCGGAGCATCCCCATCGAGCGCGTCCAGAACATACAGATCGAGCGCAATCTCGTGGCCCGGATGCTCGGGCTGGCGAAGGTCAAGATCGAGACGGCGGGGAGCTCCAGCACCGAGGGGAGCCTGGAGTACGTGCATCAGGACGAGGCCCGCAAGATCCGGCAGGTGGTGCGGTCGTTCCAGCGCGGCTCCACGGATGCGGAGACCGCTGCGGAGGCGACCGAGGAAGAGGAGGCGGCCGAAGTCGAGACGCTGCTCGACATGCCGCTGCGGCGCGTGTTGCTGTCGGGCGCCTTTCGGTTCTCGCTGCTCTACCTCGCGGTTATCTTTTCGGTGCTCGAGCTCTTCAACCCGGAGACGCTCATGCAGCGCTTCAGCCGGGCGGGGCGGCTGGAGTGGCTCGCGACGCTGGTGCTGAGTCACCCGGCGATCGCGATCCTCGCGACGGTCCTCGTGGCCGTCTTCTTCGGGTGGATCAGCGGCATCGCGGTGCACGTGGCGCGGTATTACAACTTTCAGCTGTGGCTGGATGGCGACAAGCTGCGCAAGCGCCACGGCCTCTTTACAGTGACGGAGGGGACCATCCCGCTTGGCAAGGTGCAGACGCTCATCCTCCGCACCAATCCGTTCATGCGAGCCTTCGGGTGGTACGAGTTGAAGGTGCAGACCGTGGGCATCAACGTGGAGGAGCAGGGCCACCGCGTGATCGCGCCCTTTGCGGGGGCCGAGCGCATTCTCGAACTCGCGCGCCGCGTGCGCCCCTTCGACTTGCCTGAATCGTTCGCGAACGTCTCGCGGCTCACCATCCGCCGCCGGTTCGTCCGCTACACGGCGGTGCTCACCGCCGCGCTTGCACCCGCAATTTACTTCTGGCCGCCGGATTGGGTGCAGCTCGGCGGCACAGCGCTGCCCTGGTGGGGCTTCGGCCTCGTCCCGTTTATCCTGGGATGGGCCCTGCTCCAGTACCTCAACCACAAGTACGCCGCGGGCGAGGACGGCTTCTACATCCGGCGCGGTGTGCTGTCACACCACCTGTGGATCGTTCCGACCGAGAAATTCCACGTCTTCCACACCACCGCGTCGATCTTCCAGCGCCGCCTCGGCCTCAAGACGCTCTTCGTGGACACGGCCGGAGCCGCCACGTTCGCGTACCCCGAGGTGATCGACGTGCCCGCCGACGAGGCCGACGCCCAGTTCAGCGCACTCTACCGGCGCTTTCAAACGTTGTACCGCAATCGCGTGGAAGCGGCCACCGGCGCCCCCGACACGCGCCTCGACCCCGACGAACGCCCTCGTCTCCCCACCGACGACGCCTCCGGTTGACGACGACGGGCACGGGTCGTATCTACGGGACCCCGGGATTCGCAGAGAGACCAGTCCCAGACCCGGAGGGATCCTCCTCTACGCGCCCATGCCCTTTCCCTCTCACCGACCTCCCACCAACCGCCAATTTACGTGGATTCTCGACGCACCAGCGGCGTTCTCCTTCACATCAGTTCCCTCCCCAGCGCCTACGGCATTGGGGACCTCGGGGCGTCGGCCTTCCGGTTTGCCGACTTCCTGACCCGCACCAACCAGCGGCTCTGGCAGGTGCTGCCGCTCGGCCCTGTGGGTCCCGGCGCCTCCCCCTACTCCAGCCCCTCTACCTTTGCGGGCAACCCGCTCCTGATCGGCCCGGAACCCCTCGTGGAGAGCGGACTGCTCACGGAGGCCGAGCTAGAGCCGCTCGAAGAGCTTCCGGACGACCACGTCGACTACGAACGTCTCGTCCCCCGCAAGCGCGAGGTGCTACGGGCAGCCTTCCGCCGATTTCAGGCCGACGCCTCGACCATCGACGCCTCGCGGCTCAAGAAATTTCGGGACAACCAGGACGCATGGCTCGACGAGTATGCGCTCTACGCGTCGCTCAAAGAAGCCCACGACGGGGCGCCGTGGACGGAGTGGGACCCGCCCCTCGCACAGGCCGAGCCGGAGGCCCTGAAGCGCGCCCGTGACGAGCACGCCGACACGATCAAGAAGCACATCTTCTGGCAGTACCTCTTCCACCGCCAGTGGTCGGCCCTGCAGGCCTACTGCCGCACCCGCGACATTCACCTCTTCGGGGACCTGCCGATCTACGTGGCCCACGACAGCGCGGACGTGTGGGGCAATCAGGACCTCTTCCACCTCGACGACGACGGCGAGGCCAGTGTGGTGGCCGGCGTGCCGCCCGACTACTTCAGTCCGGAGGGCCAACGCTGGGGCAATCCGATCTACCGCTGGGACCGGATGGAAGACTGCGGATATGAGTGGTGGACGGAGCGGCTGCGCCGATCGTTCGAGCTTTTCGATCTCGTTCGGCTCGACCACTTTCGGGGCTTCGACGAGTACTGGCAGATTCCAGCCGGGCAGAAAACCGCGATCAAGGGCGAGTGGAAAGACGGGCCGGGCGCCTCCTTCCTCAATGCGATGGAGGACGAGTTTGGGGAATTGCCAGTCGTGGCGGAAGACCTCGGCATCATCACCGACTCGGTGAAGGCCCTGCGCGACACGTTTGAGTTTCCGGGAATGGCAGTCCTTCAGTTTGCCTTCGGGGGAAGTCCCGACAACAACTTCCTCCCGCACAACTACCGCCGCGACCTCGTCGCCTACACGGGCACCCACGACAATAATACCACCGTGGGCTGGTGGGAGGACGGGCTCTCCGAAGAGGGAAAGGAGTTCGCCCGCTCGTACCTCAACCTCCCGGAGAACGGGGAGGACGAGGCGATTCACCGACACGCCATTCGGGCGGTGATGGCGTCGGTGGCCGATCGGGTCGTGATTCCCATGCAGGACGTGATCGGGTTGGGGAGCGAGGGCCGCATGAATACCCCTGGGACCATGGGCGGAAACTGGACATGGCGCCTCCGTCCCGGGCAGATCGCCGAGGAGGACGAGGAGTTCCTGAAGGATCTTACCCACCTGTACGGCCGGGCGTCGGGCTACGACTGAAGCCCCGTCCCCACTGGCGCCAAACAAAGCACGCCAGATCCGTTCGAGCCCTGTTCTCGATGAAGAAATGGGCTCGGCCGCTATTGTCCCCGCTCACGAAATTTCTGTTCAAGATCCCGGCGACTGTGTAGCACCGTCACAATCTCAATCCGCTCTTCCCGAAGCTGGTATACCACCCGGTACTCTTCGACGATGAGCTCCCGAAGGGATTCATGCTCGACTTCCGGGACGGTCCGCCCAAGTTTCGGATACTCAGCAAGCTTCTCGACGGAGCTGTAAAGCCTGCTCACAATCGCCGAGGCATACTGCGGCGACGTTCGCTCGAAATACTCGCCAATGGCTTCCAGATCGGAAAGCGCCTCCTCACTCCAGACTATTTCAGCCATTCGCCCAGTCGATCCTTCGCGTCCTCGTGCGGGGTCACGCGATCGTGGTCGACATCTTCGAGTCCACGCTCAATTTTCTGGAGGACGTGTAGCTCGTACATAATGTCCTCAAACGTCACGTCATCGTCGAGCCGCTCCAGGAGCTCGAGCGTGGCCTTTTTGGCAGAGGGTGCGTCTGGCATAGATACGAGATGAAAGCTCTCAGATAACGGAGGTTCTGTTACGTATCAGCGGACGCGGTGATGCATCCTCGGAGAACCGGGTCTTCCAAACGCGTCTCCTCACACGAAACGATCAGTCCCGATGCCGTCGTCTTTTCCCCTCCACGGCGCCTTCCCCCACGACGACGCCGTCACGTTCCGGGTCTGGGCTCCAGCGGCAGAGACCGTCACCCTGGAGCTCAACAGCGGGGAGTCTCTCTCCCTCTCGCAAACCGAGAACGGCCTGTTTGAGCGCACCACCGACGCGGCGGAGCCCGGCACGCGCTATCAATTCCGGCTCGGCGACGAGGGTCCCTTTCCCGACCCCGCTTCGCGCTTCCAACCCGAGGGCGTGCACGGGCCCTCCGAGGTGATCGACCCGACCGCCTACGCGTGGGAAGACGATGACTGGGGCGGCGTGGCCCGCGAGGACCTCGTGATCTATGAGTTGCACGTCGGCGCCTTCACCGACGCGGGGAGCTACGAGGCGGTGCGGGAGCAGCTTGCGTACCTGAAGGACCTCGGCGTGACGGCGATCGAGTTGATGCCGGTGCACGACTTTCCGGGCGAACGGAACTGGGGCTACGACCCGGCGGCCTGGTTCGCCCCGTCTCGGTCCTACGGGCAGCCCGCGGATCTGCGCCGCCTCGTGGACGCGGCGCACCAGACGGGCCTGGCCGTGATTCTCGACGTCATCTACAACCACCTGGGGCCCGACGGCGCCTACGCCAATGCCTTCGGCCCGTCTCTCACCGAGAAGTACGAGACGCCCTGGGGCCCGGCCATCAACCTCGACGACGAGGGCTCCGAGGGCGTGCGGCGCTTCTTTCTCGATAACGCGCTGCACTGGCTGCGCGAGTACCACATCGACGGGCTCCGCCTCGATGCCA
>Ga0207797_1002898_pt1 | contig 11725 bp, 12 predicted proteins | sample PRCRCaboRojoPR_6_FD_187275 | JGI IMG/M metagenome (GOLD analysis project Ga0207797, IMG submission 187275) | Marine sediment microbial community from Cabo Rojo, Puerto Rico - PR CR 10% Liquid 1 (SPAdes) | ecosystem: Environmental > Aquatic > Marine > Coastal > Sediment | place: Cabo Rojo, Puerto... | reverse complement strand
AGCGGGGCGCGCACGCGACCTACGTCGTCGGGCAGGTCGCCGATCCGCTCGCGGATGGCGTAGTAGCCGACCGCGCCGGCGACGCCGAGGGCGAGGGTGCCGGTGGCGAGGGCCAACGGCCGATGGTGGCCCCGAAGCGACGCGTCCTGGTGGACGAGCGTCGCGAGTACCAGCCCGCCGAGCAGGTGGAGCATCGCCGCCGCGGCGAGTTCGTTGACCATAGTGGAGGGAGTCGCCCCGGAAGTAAGAATCAGTCGGATCGGTGACCGGCTACTCCACGACCAGCCGCCGTTTCTCGCCCACCGCCGCGGCCTCCTCGAAGTCGCCGCCGCCGAGGAGGCCACGGGCGGCGCGTTTCCCCCACTCCACGGCGGGCTGGGTGAACGTCTCGACGCCGGCGAGTTCGCCGTAGCAGACACAGGCCGCCTCCATGCCGTAGAGCAGTTCGCCGACGCCGTGGGCGTCGAGGCGGTCCACCTCGACCCGGACGTTCGGGCAGTTCGCGGCCGCGAGACTCGCCTCCGTCGCCTCGAACTCCGCGTCGAGCAGGTCGCCGAGGCTCCCCCCGCCGAGGTAGGCGAGGCCGTCGAGGTCCGTCTCGGGGATGGGCACGTCGGGGCCGTCGCGCGGGCGGACGAGCGTCACGAGTTTGTCGCGGGGGCCGGCGCGATAGAGCTGGAGTTGTGAGTGCTGGTCCGTCGCCCCGAGCGCGCGGGCCGGCGTCTGGCCGACGGCGTCCTTCCCCAAACTTTCGGCCCAGAGCTGGGCGAACCACTCCGCGAAATATTCGAGCGATTCGGCGTAGGGCATGATGGCGTTGACGCCGGCGCCGCGGCGTTCGAGCGCGTAGCAGGCGGCGCCGTAGGCGTAGGCGGGCGACTCGAACAGGGAGCCGGCGAGCGCGTCGGCCTCGGCGCGGGCGCCGGCGAGGAGGGCGTCGAGGTCGGCGCCCGCGAGCGCGGCGACCGGCAACGCGACGGTCGAGAGCGCGGAGAACCGGCCGGGGACGCCGGCGGGCACGTCGAGGGCGGGCAGGTCGTGCCGGTCGGCGAGGTTCCGGAGGTTGCCCGCCTCGCCCGTCGTGACGAGGGTTCGCTCGGTCCAGTCGACGCCCGCGTCCGCCATCGCCTCGCGGACGACGAGGAAGTTCGCCAGCGTCTCCGCCGTGGTGCCGGATCGAGAGACGACGTGGATCACGGTGTCGGCGAGCGGGAGGGAGTCGAGCAACGACTCGACGTGCGCGGGGTCGACGTTGTCGAGGACGTAGTGATCGAGGTCCGCCCCTACGGCTTCGGCGAGCATCGCGGCGCCGAGGGCGCTCCCGCCGATGCCGACGGTGAGGACCGCCCGGGGGTCGTCGAAGTCGGCGACGGCGGCGCGGACGGCGTCGGGGTCGGCGGTGTCGGGGAGGTTCAGGGCCGCGTAGCCGTGGTCGGCGTTCTCGCGGCCGCGGGCGATGCGCTCGTGGGCGTCGGCGACGCGCTCGTCCAGTCGAGACAGCGCCTCGCGGGTCAGGCGCGGTTCGGCGTCGAGCGCGTTGCCGAGGTCGACGTACATGGGCGTAGGCGCGATGCGGGCGGACTAAACGGTTGTTATGCCACGGGCCACCGCAGATACACCATCACGACGATGATCGCCAACTGAAAGAGTCCCTGCAGGCCGCTCAGCCGTGCGTTGCGCATGCCGATCCGGCTGATCACGTTCGGATCGGGGTCGCCCGACGCCAGCTGGCGGTAGATGCGCACCTCGCCGGGGAGCAAGACGCCGAATCCGAGGACGGAGAGGACCGTCACGATGGCGAGTGCGAGGAGGATGGTTGGGGAGGTCATGCCGAAGGCGGAGGCGGCGACGGCGAGGTAGGCGCCGCCGCCGAGGAGCGCGACGGCGAAGGCGGCGAGCCACCGCGGATCGTCGAAGGCGTCGAACTGCCAGCCGACGAGGAGAAGGGCGGGGACGGTCGTCGCGAGCGTCAGAAGTGCGATCCACGGCTGGGCGTGGGGAAAGACGCCGATGCGTTCGGCGAGGGTGACGCCGCCGACGATGGTGACGAGGGCGAGCGACGGCATCAGGAACGTCATCTTGGGCGTGAACCGCCGAAAGACGCTGGCGCGTTCCTCGACGGCCAGACTGCCGAGGACGGGACCGAGGACCATCGCCATGAACAGGTCGATGCCCGTCCACAGCACCCCGGCCATCACGTGGACGTAGATGTGGTGGACAATCGGTCCGACGGTGAGTGCGTAGATGAGCGCGGCGACGGGGACGGCGACGGCCCCGACGGCGAAGGCCGGATTGGCCCGGTGACCCATCCCTCTGATCGACCCACGAATGCTAGCAGTCGACATGGTCGAGACGACCGGGCGAACGAGCAAAAACGTTCAGGGGGTTAGAACACGGCGCCGCTCTGCAACAGCGCGATCAGGACGGTCAGGACGGGGACGCTCGCGACGGTCGTCACGAGGATGGACATGGTGAGATACGACGACGCGGAGAGGCCCTCGCGTTCTTCGACGTCGCTGTAGGTGAGGGTGAGTGCGAGCGGGACCACCGCGACGGGCGTCGCACAGAGCAGGACGAACACGCGGGCGACGGCGGGGTCACCGAACGCACCGAGTGCGACGGCGACGGCGAGGGCGACGAGCGGCGCGAGAAACAGTTTGATCGCGGACGGGCGGATCACGCGACGGACGTTGCCGTAGGCCTGGCCGTGGAGTTGGAGCCCGACGATGACCAGCATCAGGGGCACGGCGGCGTCGCCGACGAGACGAGTGGTGGTCATGAACGTGCCGTCGACGGGCGGCGTGAGGTCGAGGGCGCGGAGGCCGGCGGCGGCGAAGACGGCGTAGACGAGCGGGAGGCGGAACACCTCCTCGACGGCGCCGATGCCCGCCTCGCCGCCGCCGCGGGAGGCGACGTAGACGCCGACTGTGTACATCAGGAACGCTTGGGTCGTCATGTGGACGACGGCCGTCGTTCGACCGATAGACCCGAAGGCGAACGTGGCGAGCGGGATGCCGTAGAAGCCGGCGTTGGGGAGCGATCCGGCGAGGACGTCGGCGCTCCGGAAGGGTTCGGGGACGCCGAGCAGGCGGTCGAGGAGTTCGGTGACGGCCATCGTGGCGACGATGAAGAGCGTGACGCCGGCGACGAGGCTGGCGACGGTCCGGCCGGAGAGCGTCGTCGTGCTGACGCTGTGGAAGACGAGGGCGGGCAAGAAGAGGTAGAGCGCCACGTCGTTCAGCGGTTGGACCTCGACGTCGAGGACGGCCGCGAGGAGGTAGCCGAGTCCCATCACCGCCACGATGGGGAGGACGGCGGAGGTGAACGCGGAGACGAGGGACATGCTCGGCCGGTCGACGGCGGGGCGTCTCAACCTCCGTATGGAAGCAAGGGCTTCCGCTTCCAAAAGGACAGGTTTCAAGCGCGGTGGGCGCCGACGACGCGACATGTACGACCGACTCAAGGGGTTCCGCGATTTCTACCCCGAGGAGATGGCGGCCCGGCGGGCCGTGGCCGACGTGCTAGAGGAGACGGCCCGGAGCTACGGATTCCGTGAGATCGGCACCCCGGCGCTGGAGGCCGTCGACCTCTACACGGACAAGAGCGGCGACGAAATCGTCGAGGAACTGTACGCCTTCGAGGACAAGGGCGGCCGCCACGTCGCCATGACGCCCGAACTGACGCCGACGGTGGCGCGGATGGTCGTCGCGAAGGGCCAGGAGCTCCAGAAGCCGATCAAGTGGATGTCCACCCGGCCGTTCTGGCGGTACGAACAGGTCCAGCAGGGGCGGTTCCGCGAGTTCTACCAGACCAACGTCGACGTGTTCGGCTCCGCGGAACCCGAGGCGGACGCCGAGATTCTGGCCTACGCCGCGGACGCGCTGACGACGCTGGGTCTCGACGCGGCGGACTTCGAGTTCCGCGTCTCCCACCGCGACATCCTCGGCGGCCTCCTGCGGGCGTTCGAGGCGGACGTGGACGTCCGAGAAGCGATCCGCGCCGTCGATAAGTCCGCGAAGATCGAACCCGCGGAGTACTACGACCTGCTCCACGAGGCCGGGCTCTCCTACGACGAGGCTCAGCAGTTCGACGACCTGCTGGCGACGGACGATCTGAGCGACCTGACGGACTTCGCGGGCACCGACGAGGTGGCCGACGCGGTCGGCAACCTCCGGAACGTCCTCGACGCCGCCGACGACTTCGGCGTCCGCGACTACTGCACCGTCTCGCTGGAGACGGCCCGCGGCCTCGACTACTACACCGGCACCGTCTTCGAGTGCTTCGACACGCAGGGCGAGGTGTCCCGCGCCGTCTTCGGCGGCGGCCGCTACGACGACCTGATCGAGAGCTACGGCGGCCAGCCGACCCCCGCCGTCGGCGTCGCGCCCGGTCACGCCACGCTCTCCCTCCTCCTCCAGCGGGCGGACGTCTGGCCCGAGGAGGCGCTCTCGACCGACTACTACGTCCTCTCGGTGGGCGACACGCGGGGGACGGCGGCGCGGGTGGCGCGTGACCTGCGCGACCGGGGCCACGTCGTCGAGACGGACCTCGCGGGGCGGAGCTTCGGCGCCCAGATGTCCTACGCCGACGGCGTCAACGCCGAGACGGTGGTCATCGTCGGCGAGCGCGACCTGGAGAACGGCGAGGTGACGATCAAGGAGATGGCGAGCGGCGACCAGACCACGGCGCCCGTCGACGACTTCCCGGGCGAGCGCGACCGGCCGACGTACGGCGACTTCGCCTAGGGCCCATGCGCGCCTTCCGCGTCGCCTACGACGGTCGTCCCTACTTCGGGTTCCAGCGCCAACCCGACGTGCCGACCGTCGAGGACACCCTCCTCGACGCGCTGGACGACCTCGGGACACTCGACGACGACGCCGACATCCCACCGGGCTACGCCGCCGCCGGCCGCACCGACGCGGGCGTCTCCGCCCTCGCCCAGACCGTCGCCTTCGAGGCCCCCGACTGGCTCACGCCCGCCGCCGTCAACGCGGAACTCCCCGCGTCGATTCGGGCGTGGGCGAGCGCCGACGCGCCCGCCGACTTCCACGCCACCCACGACGCGACCCGGCGGACCTACCGCTACCATCTCTACGCTCCCGAGGTGGACGACGGACGCGTCCGCGCGGCGCTCGACGCACTGGCGGGCGACCACGACTTCCACAACCTCACGACCGACGACGAGGGGACGGTCCGCCGTCTCGACGCCGACTGCGCCCGCGACGGCGACTTCCTCGTCCTGACGCTCGCGGCGGACGGCTTCGCTCGACACATGGTCCGCCGGATCGTCGCGCTGGTTCGGGCCGTGGGAAGCGGCGCGAGCGACCCCGACCGGGTGGAGCGCGTCCTCGGACCCGAACCGCTCGACGGCCCGGCGGGCGTGCCGACCGCGCCGGCGACGCCGCTCGTCCTCGCGGACGTGACGTATCCGGGGCTCTCGTTCGATCCCGACCCGCAGGCGGTCGAGAGCGCCCGCGAGGCGTTCGGGGAACGCCGGGTCGAAGGGCAGGTGGCCGCACGCGTCGCGGGTGACCTGGAAGTCGGCGTCGGCGCCCGGTCCTGACCGCGGGGTACTTCCCGGGGGACGGCGTAGCGGCCCGTATGTCCGAGCGCACTGCCGTCGTCCTCGCCGGGGGGCGGTCGACGCGGTTCGGCGACGACGACAAGGCGGTCGCCGACCTCGCGGGAACGCCGATGATCCGGCGAGTGGTCGACCGTGTGGCATCGGTCGTCGACGCCGTCGTCGTCAACTGTCGCGCCGCCCAGCGCGAGGCCATCGCGGACGCCCTCGACGGCGCCCCCGTCCCCGTCACCTTCGCGGAGGACGACTATCCGGACGAGGGGCCGATGGCGGGGATGGCGACGGGACTCCGGGCCGTCGAGAGCGAGTACGCGTTCGTCGTCGCCTGCGACATGCCCTTCGTCGACGCCGAGTTCGTGGACTATCTGTTCGAACGAGCCGCGGGCCACGACGCCGCCGTCCCGCGTCCGGACCAGTGGTTCGAGACGACCCACGCGGTCTACCGGGCGGCCGCGATGGCCGACGCCTGCGAGGCGGCGCTGGAAGCGGGCGAAGACCGCATCGTCGCGCCGCTGTTCGACCTCGACTTCGTCGTCGTCGACGCCGACGACGTGCGCGACCACGGCCACTCCCGCACCTTCGAGAACTGCAACACGCGAGCGGATTTCGAGGACGCGGCGCGGCGTCTGTCGGAGCGTTCGCACCCCGCCGAAGGCGACGGGTAGCGCCGCTACTCGATCACGTCCACCACGTCGGCGTCCAGCATCCGCGCGAGCACGACCCGGGACACGTCGGCGCGGTCGTGGATCGCCTCGGCGATAGCCCGGCCCGTCGCCGCCAACTCGTCGTCGTCGACCATGTTGATCAGAGGCACGACCGTCGCGTCCGGCGGCACGCGCTTGCGACCGCCCTGCCGGCTGGCGAGGACGGCGCCCACGTCCTCGGGGCCGATGGGGTCGCCGAGGCCGAGACCAGTGAGTTCGGCGACGCGCTCCGGACGGTGGACGTGGTCGTCGGAGAGCGGTTTTCCGACGACGCGAGCGCTGGCGACGGGGATCACGGTGTCCGCGGTGGCGGGGATCTGCGGTTCGCGCTCGTCGGGGGCCTTCAGCAGGCGAGTCCGGGCGCCGTCGGCTTTCACCAGTACCGGCCCGTGGCCGAGCGTGGCGCGGATGGCGGTCACCGTCTCGCGGTCGTAGCCGAGATAGCGGTCGTCGCGCTCCCGTTCGGGGACGAGGCCGAGGGGCCAGTCGCCGTTGTCTCGGAGCGCACTCACGGGGTCGCGGGTGACCTGCACGTCGGCGACGTGGTCGTCGAAGATGGGGATGCGAACGGTCGCGGTGACGACGGCGCGATCCAGATGGTTCGCGAGGGTGTACAGCGTCGTCTTCTTCCCGCCGGCGCCGACGACGCAGACGAGGGGCGCGTCGGCCGACAACGCGTCGATGAGATCCATGGAGGGCGTTTTACGGCCAGTCACTTCGGCGTATCGGGCGTCGTCGGACGGGAGAACACGTCGGCTACGGCGACGGATCGACGCCCCGGACGTGCGTCTGATCGTGTGCGGGGAACACGTCGGCGACGGCGCCCGCCTCGCGTTCGGCGAGCATCGCCCGGAGTTCGGCCTCGTAGTCGCCCCGCGGAATCGACTCGCTCGGCCCGGTCTCCACGTCGAGGGTGGCGTCGACGAGGCGGTCGACGGCGCGGCGGCCGAAGCCCGCGAGGGGGGCGAGGTAGTCGACGCCGCGTCGGTCTTCGAGGCTCTGTGCGGTCGCACGGTCGACGGTGGGCGCCCGGTCGTCGCGGCGGGTGCCGTCGGCGACGGCCGTCACGTCGAGATCGGCGGCGCGTTCGAGGGCGTGTTCGTGGACGCGCTGGATGCCGTTTCGAGGGTAGCCGTCGTCGAGCATGCGGTCGACGGCGTCGCTGGCGACGGCGGGGTCCAGATCCAGCGTCCGAAAGGGGTAGCCGAGACGCTCGGCCGCCCGTTCGGCGTGGCGCCAGTCGTCGGTGACGCCGACGGTACCGGTGACGAGTCGAACGTCGTAGAAGGAATCGAGCAGGAGCGCCGCGAGCGTCGAATCCTTGCCGCCGCTGTAGAGGACGGCGACGTCCATCTACCGGCGACGGATGTCGAAGCTCTTGTCCGGGGTGAGTTCCTTCAGGAGCGTTCGCATCTGGTCCTCGTCGATGCGGTCCTGGATGCGACCGCTCCGGGCGAGCGCGACGACCTGCTGTTCGACCTGTTCGGCCACCTCCGGTTTCGACATCTGGACCGCGTTGAGTCGCTGGCGGGCGCCGTCGGTGAGGTGCTGTTTCAGGAGCGCCTGCTTCTGGGCCTCGGCCTGTTCGCGGGCGGCCTGCTGGGCCTCACGGTCGGCGGCACCGCCGGCGCCGCCCTCCTGAGCCTGCTCTTTCAGTTCCTGCATCTTCTGCTGTCGAAGCTCCTCGAGTCGTTCGTCGTCGGGGTTCCCACTCATGCGTATGAATTCCGTCGAAACGGTAAAAACGATTTCGGAGGCCGAAGCGGTCGGGGGTGACCGCCTCGGAGCGGTTCGTGTCTACGCGTACTTCTCGAGTTCGGGGCGGTCGAGGTCCGCGAGGACGTCGGCGGCCACCTCGTCGAGGAGGCTCCGGCCGGCGGGCGTGGCGACGCGGCCCTCGCCCTGTGCGGTGGAGACGAGGTCCTCGTCCTCGAGTTGCTGGAGCGCCGTGCGGATGATCTTCTTGCTCCCGGCGTCGGCGTGGGCGGCGGCGACGCGGTAGCGCGTCGAGCCCTGGTTGCGGTCGCCGTAGGCCGTCGAGAGGCGGTCGACGCCGACGGGGCCGTCGACGGCGACTTTCCGCAGGAGGCTGGCCGCGCGGACGTACCAGAAGTCGTCCTGTTCCGGCGGGAGTTCCTTGCTGACGCCGGTCTTGGTGTAGTCGACCCAGTCGGGGGCGTCGATGCGGTCCTCGAGTCGTTCGGCGAGCGCCTCGATGAGCGCGTCCGCCGGTACGTCGTAGAGGGTTACCATTGGCGCAGGATTCCCGCGGACGGCGTTTAAACCCATCGTATTGGAGTAGCGGTCGAGCGTCGTCACACGCCCCAGCGCGCGGACGTTGCCACGCGTGCAAGCGGTTCGACCGCGACAATCGGTGCCCGACAGCGACGGGCCGTCTCACGACCGGAGGGCGACGGCGCCCGTGACGAGGCCGCCGAGCACCGTCGGCGTCCAGTAGACCGCCCCCCGGAAGACGACGACGGCGGCGAGCGCGATGGGTTCGGTGACGCCCGGGAGCGGCGCGGCGACGAGCAGGACGACGAGGACGCTCTCGATGCCCCCGGCACCGCCGGGGAGGGGCGTCACGCCCGCGATTGCGCCGATGGGGACGACGAAGAGCGCGACGGAGAGGGGGATGGGATGGCCGATGGCCTGAAACGCGAGCCAGAGGCCGAGCATCTGGAAGAGCCACCCGATTGCGGAGAGTCCGAGCGCGAGCGCGAGGCCGCGAGGGTTGGTCGCGACGCGCTCGATGGCGCGAAAGAAGCCGTTGATGCGGCGCTCGATGCCGCCGACGGTCGGGACGGGCACGCGAGGGAGCCGTTTCGCGAGTCGACGGATGATGGGTGTGAGCAGTCCCACGACCCGCTTTTCCAGCTGGTAGCGGCGTTGCCAGCCGAGGTAGACGAGCGCCGGGACGCCGACGGCGAGAATCGCCACCGCGGCGAGCGCGAGTTCGAGCCGTCGGTTCGTGCCGAGTGCGACTTCGGTGACGAAGTAGCCGACGCCGATGAGCGCGATGGTGATGGAGGGGACGAAGTTGAGCGTGTCGACGCTGGCGATGGCGGCGAGACCCTTCTCGTACTCCGTCTCGGCCACGCGCGAGATGAGCAGGGCGGTGATGGGTTCGCCGCCCGCCTGGCCGAACGGCGTGACGTTGTTGGCGAACATCGCGCCGGTGAAGACGAAGAAGGCCTGTGGCACCGACAGCGAGACGCCGAGGACGTCGAGGACGGTCCGGAGGGAGAAGCCCCAGGCCGCCAGCCAGCCGAGCGTGACGAGCAAGACCAGCGCCACCCCCCGGAGGTCGGCGCCCGCGAGTTGGGCGAGCAAGTCGTCGACGCCGGCGACCGAAAACAGGACGGCGAAGACCACGAGTGCGGCGGCGAACCCGAGTACCGTCGCTCGAATTCGTCCGCCGGCCATGCCTCCGAGGAGGGGGAGGCGACGCATTAACCCACCGGATCGTCGTGTCTTTTTATAGGGTTTGTCGTGACCGTCCAGAGATTCTCGTCGGACCGCTCCGGTGAAAATCTCCGATGACTTCCGACAATCCCTATTACCTCGGCTGTGAACCCCGACTATGGACGAACGGAGCGCGTTGGGGATGCTCGCCGGCTGGGTCGGCGGTGCGGGCGACGATGCGGCGGTCATCGACGGGTTGGTCCTGACGACCGACATGCTCCACGAACGGACGGACTTCCCGACGGGGACGACCCGCTATACGGCGGGCTGGCGAGCCATCGGCGCGTCGCTGTCGGACGTGGCGGCGATGGGGGCGAGCGCGACGGCGGCCGTCGCCGCCTACGGCGCGCCGACGTTCGATCCTGCGGAGATAGAAGCGTTCGTCGACGGCGCGAGCGACGTGTGCGAGGCGACCGGCGCCGCGTACGTCGGCGGTGACCTCGACAACCACGACGAGTTCACCGTCGCGGGGACCGTCGTGGGGCGGACCGACGATCCGGTCTTCCGGCACGGCGCGTCACCCGGCGACGCCGTCTACGTGACGGGCACGCTCGGGCGGACCGGCGCCGCCATCCGCGAGTTCGAGCGTGGGAACGCCGACCGGGGGAACGACCTCTTCCAGTTCGAGCCACGGATCGCCGCGGGACGGCGACTCGCCGGCGTCGCCAGCGCGATGATGGACTCCTCGGACGGTCTGGCGCGCTCGCTCCACCAACTCGCGGAAGCGAGCGACTGCGGGTTCGACGTGTCGTGGGACCGGCTCCCAGTCGATCCGAGCGTCGACGCCGTCGCGGCCGACGAGGCCGAGCGCCGCGAACTTTCGACGTTCTTCGGCGAGGACTTCGAACTCGTCTTCACGGGGCCGCGGGCAGTGGTCGAGGCGAACCGCGAGGCCATCGACACCCCGATCACCAGAATCGGAACGGTGACCGACGGCGGCGTCCTCGCCGACGGTGACCCACTGCCGGACCGGGGGTACACCCACTAGCCCAGCAGTTGGATCGGGACGAGCAGGAAACAGAGCGCGCCGAGAGCGAAGGTGAGGAGACCGACGAGTTGGCGCTTCCAGCCGAGCGGCGTCTCGTCCGCGGGGTTCGCGGGGCCGTTGTACGCGATGACGGTGGCGAACAGCCCCCAGAACGCCCACAGGCCGACGGACTCGTTGAACGAGAGGTCGCGGACGAAGTAGAGGTAGGCCGCGAGGCCGAACAGGGTCATGGGCACGAGCGACGCGACCGTCTCCTGGCGCTGGCCGAGCATCGCCCGGACCATGTGGCCGCCGTCGAGTTGGCCGACGGGAAGCAGGTTGAGGACGGTGAAGAACATCCCCACCCAGCCGCCGATGATGACGGGGTGGACGGTCTTCGTGGGATCGGCGTAGCTGGTGGGCTGACCCAGCGCCGTCGCGATCAGGTCGAGGAGCGGCGGGTTGTTGAAGACGATGACCTGTGCCGAGGAGTCGACGACGCTCGCCGGAATCGTCATCGGATCGAGCGAGAGGCCGATGGCGGTCACGACGACGGTGGCGACGAGGCCGGTCAGCGGCCCGGCGACGCCGATGTCGAACAGCGTCTTGCGGTCGGGCATCTGCCCGCGCATGCGGATGATCGCCCCGAGCGTTCCGAAGGGGACGACGAAGGGGATGAGGTAGGGGAGGGAGACGTCGACCCGGTGGTATCGCCCGGCGAGGTAGTGGCCGAGTTCGTGGGCGGTGAGGACGCCGAGCACGGCGGCGGTGAAGGGCCACGCCCGGAGGGCGAGCAGGGGGTTCGCCGTGAGGTCGGCCGGCGGGATGTAGTACCACGCGACGGCGCCGACGAGGAGCGTCGAGACGACCGTCGCGACGAAGAGGGCGAGGTTGGTCCACGGAATCCCGTCGATTCGACCGTCCGCGGGCGTGGCGACGACGGCCGTCTCGTACGGTTCGCGGCCGGCTTGGAGGTCGACGCGGTAGCCGGCGCGGCGAAACGGCTCG
>Ga0207797_1002897_pt1 | contig 11737 bp, 10 predicted proteins | sample PRCRCaboRojoPR_6_FD_187275 | JGI IMG/M metagenome (GOLD analysis project Ga0207797, IMG submission 187275) | Marine sediment microbial community from Cabo Rojo, Puerto Rico - PR CR 10% Liquid 1 (SPAdes) | ecosystem: Environmental > Aquatic > Marine > Coastal > Sediment | place: Cabo Rojo, Puerto... | reverse complement strand
CCCGCCTCTGCCGACCGCGATGAAGCAGTCGTCAACGTCGAGATGTGCATGCACCAGGTCCACCGCCCGGGCATAGAGCGTCTCAGGGGACATCATGTCCTCCAGGCCGGTCATCGCAGTGGCCGCATCGAAAAATGCGTCCATTCCATCCATCCCCCGCGGAGGTGCACTGGCAGGTGCATGCCGTATGTCCTCCAGGGTGGCCATATGGACGAGTATCCTGTCGCTGTCCGCCACGGGTGCCATGTCCAATACCACGGGTACCTCATGCTCGTCGATGTGCATGCGCGCCGCAACATGGTATCCCTCGCTGTCAATAGCGCCTTTTATGCAGGCACGGACCGCTTCCTCGTCGTCGGAAACGACGTAGTCAAGCAGGTTTGTGCCGGCCGCCGTCTCGATACCATGGGAAAAAAATGCTGCGCAGGGTTCGTTGACAGCCAGGATGTTGCCCAGGAGGTCGGTGACGGCCAGTGGCAGGGCGACCCGATGGATGACGTCGCTCACGGTGTCGGGCTGTCGCTCTTTTTCGAGGGCGATACCGTGGACCGCGCCGTCGCCTGTCGGGCCAGCTATCACGATAACCTGGGCGCCGGGCGGATCTGCAAGCCTGAACGTCGCCTGGACCCGTTTTCCCTCCATGCATTCCATGAAGAGATGGGCGGCCTTTTTTTTGTCCTCGGATGCGATAACATATAAAAAGGAGCTACCCTCACTGGAGAGCGTGGTGTCGGCGCGGCGGAGCATGGTGAACGTGCCCGTCCGGCTGATGGTAAACTGGATGCCGCTGTCAAGCAGGGTTTCCCGGGCGGCGACCGCGGTGTCGAGCCTGTCAAAGGTGTCTCTAAGCTCTTCAAGTACCTCCCGGATACTGGGGGTGCCACCACTCACAGCCACCAATCAAGAGAATATATATAAAAGTTTGTTTTTTGCAAGCAATTTTGTGCTCGTACAACAATTTTTGTGTTTTCCTCCTGTCCATGGAGACAAAGAGCGCTGAGGGCAGGATTTGAACCTGCGAGGGCCAATGGCCCAGTAGCTCTCGAGGCTACCGCCTTGGTCCGGACTCGGCCACCTCAGCGTGCGAAACGTATATAGGAGGGGTGTTTTTAGGTGTATCGATGTATGTCACGGTGACGATGCAGCGCGAGCGACATGACATGTGTCTCGACGATGGTGCCACGGGCGCCGACCTCCTCGCACGGCTTGATTTGACCCCGGAGCAGGCCATCTTGGTCGTCGATGGCGGCCCGGTGCCGCACACGGAGCGGCTGCCCGACGGCGCGATGGTGAAGGTCGTCCGGGTGGCCTCGGGCGGCTAGTGCAAAAATGATAAAAAGTATAACGTATTACGGGGGTGGACTGCTCCCGTAGTGTAGTCCGGTTAATCATCTCGGCCTCTCGAGAACCCTTTTCCCGTCCGGGAAAAGTGTTTCAGCCCAAAAACGGGACGCCATCGCGAAATCTCGTTTGGGGATGAAATCCCTTTTTTAAAGGGGTTCGGAGTTAGCCGAGGACTCGGGTTCGAATCCCGACGGGAGCACTATTTTATTTAGTCTGTTGGCTGCAGTGTTTCTTGTTCTACGTCATCTAGTATTTCGCCAAAAATTTCGGGCAGTTGAGTGCTCGGGTCTTTCATATGCTGCTCAAAGATTTCTATAAGGGATAGCCCTCTTTTTTTGTAAAATTTTCTTTTTTCTATCATCCGTTTCCGGTATTTCTTTTGCTCGGGCATTCCCCAGTATTCTACGTATATACCGCCTTTGTATGGAATGTAGAAATCGCAGTAGATGTTGACACCGCGTAGCTTTTTTTCGTAACAATGAACTATTCCCTTTTCGTAGAGCCAGTTATCGATAGAACGCTCTGCTTTTGAACGAACAATATGTCCGTCTTTTGTCCGGTATTCTGGGGGAAATTTTTTCCGGAAATCATTTTCAAGTGCATTGTTGGTTTCTTCGATTTTTTTCATCGTCCTGATAGCACTTTGCACTTCTCGCTTAATCGGTATTTCCAGACGTTGGTGCTCTTCTTCGGATATATCAAGGTTGGCTCGCAGGGAATTGAGAAGTTCCGCCTCGTCGTTTGATATGATTCCGTCTTCCCATGCTTTCTTCAGCACCTCGCGATATATTGTGGTAAGACGATTTCGATCCTTACGATATGATTTTTTATCCTTTGCTTTATCTGTTTTGCTCTTTTGGAGATAAGACCAACATTGGTAACATAAAGGCTTGTCACGTCGTCGTAATTCCTTTTCACATCGGAGACATTGTTCAAATGATTGTTCTCCTTCATTCAGCTTTCTATGTTTTCCCTTGAAAAAAGCTCTGCCGTTACTGAAAAAACTATCCTTGATCCATATTTTTAAAACGTCACCTTTTTGGAGGCCCTTGGGAGAAGTAAGGAAGTATGATATTTTCTCTGATTTGACGTTTTTTACCACCACGCTTTTCTTTTTTGTGCCGAGGACCATCGCATACATCTACGTTGCCTCTGATAACCTAAAAAAGGGCCATTATTATAATTTTCGTAATTATGACATGCGCAGTGATGTTGTTTCATGGCTTGCTTGTAACAAATTATCCTATGTTTGTGCATCACGTTGACGGTGGCCGGGCGTAGATTGAGGAGCTGACGATGTCCCGGAGCGCTTTGAACCCATGGGTGCGGGGGATGACTTTTTGGGCGCCCGCCTGCCGGAGTTCTTTGCCTTTGACGGAGGCAAAGGCGGTGAACCCGTAGATGACGGCGGTGTCGTCTATTTCTTTTATTTTTTTGGTTGCCTCGATGCCGTTTATGGCCGGCAGTTTTATGTCCATGATGACCAGGTCGGGTCGTTTGCCAGCGGCGTGTAGCTCCCGGTAGCGCTGTACTCCTTCGAGGCCGCCCTGTGCCCGGTATAGTTTGACGTTGAGCGACGTGAAGTACATGTCGAGGAGCTCCTGGATGGCCGGGTCATCCTCGATGAGGAGGATGATGTGCTGCGTGCCCTTACTCATTTAATAAACAATTGTTAATTTAATATATAAATATTCCGGTCATCCCAAAAAAGCGCATACAGCAACTACACGACCTCCATCATCTGGCATGCGCCGCCATACAATGAATCATCAGCACATCCCGAAAGCAGGGCGCTACGGCCCACCGGCGCTTTCATCCCATGACTCTTCGCCACATGTCTTTCCCCGTGGCAATGGCGTCCCGCATTCCATGCAGAACTTCGCCCCGGCGGGATTGTCCGTGTTGCAGCCTGGACAGGTTGTCATACCTGCCTATAACACCGGGTGGTTTATAAAAATACGCGCTCATCGCAACATTTTTTTAACATCCAGACATGGTATTGCTGCTGGAGCGGGCAGCAATAACCCGTCGTCTGCCCGATGGCACAGGTGGGTTCGATCCCCACCTCCAGCATCATGAACGGAGGGGTTTCCCGCCCCAGGTTTTTAAAAGATAATGACCAGCGGGCCTATGACCCATCCCTGGAGGCTCTGCGATGTCTCCGCTGCATTCGATGCCGATGCGGACACAGATATTGCTACACCGCCGAGCCCAAGTATGAGCTGCTCCTCCAGCGTGCTCTCAGTTTTTGTTGCCCCGGGCTCGAGCTCCGTACCGCAGGCGCTACAGCCACTGCATATCTTCTGGACGTCGATATTCCCTCCTATTCCTCCCTCCACAGAAATCGTGACGACGACGTCTTCAGCGGTTACCTCGCCAGCATTTTTTATTTCCATGGTTACACCACCCAGCCCACCTGTAACGCTGGTTATTTCAATCTCTGTCTCCGACATGTTCTGAGCGGTACCCGGGCCCATCGAAAAAAGCATGAACATCACGACGACGGCGAACCCCAGCACGCTTGATTTCATCTCTGCTTTCATAGTATTTTCTCCTGCGCAGCTAACCATGCTGGCCACCACTGTAATTGAAACGGGATACATATTTGTTTTGTATGCCAGTGCTGGCCTCATGGAGACGGCGCAATATTAAAGAATGCCCGCCGCATATACACCCGGGGGCAGGGACATTATGCCACAGCGCATACTGGGATACCTCTTCTTGTCCACCCGCCCTGCCCTTCCCTTTCGCCGCGCATCGCTGGATATTAGCGTTTCCGGCATACGGCTATAGAGGCTATAGCATCTATGGAGCAAACGTTTACATGGCGCCGCCGGCATCGGCATTGTCCCCACAGCACACCCGGGAAAGCCGTCCGGTTTTTTTGCCCTCCCATCCCCTGACAGGGCGGCAAAGATTTAAGTAGCTCGGCTTCATACCCTACCAATGAAACCCCTCGAGATGGTCCACGGCAGCATCGGCAAACGGGTCATCGTGGAGCTCCGCGGCGGCCGTGAATACCGCGGCGTGCTCGACGGCTACGACCATCCACATCTCAACCTCGTCCTCACCAGCGCCGAGGAGCTGGAATACGGCGAAAAACAGCGCGACCTGGACAGGGTCATCGTGCGAGGGGACAACATCGTGTACATCTCACCGTGATACCATGAGCAAGGGAACACCATCAAAGTCCGGCGGCGGCACAACCCACATCGTCTGCAGGCGCTGCGGCAAGCATGCCTACCACGTCCGCAAGAAGATCTGCGCCGCCTGCGGTTTTGGCAAATCCAGCAAGAGACGTGACTACAACTGGAAAAAATGAGGGAGCGATGCGGCGTTGCAGCAGCCGCGGCGGACCATGATGTAGCGTCCGACCTGTATTTTATGCTCAACGCGCTGCAGCACCGCGGGCAGGAGGCAGCCGGCATCGCATCATATCAGCCAGATGAGCAGCGCATTCGATGCCATCGCGGCCTCGGATTGGTGAACGAGGCGTTCAAGGACATCGACGTCGGCTCCATCCATGGCCAGCGGGGTATCGCCCACGTGTATTATTCAATCGAGCTGTCAACGCCGGAAAACGCGCAGCCCACGCTGGTGCACACATCAAGCGGCGACATCGCGCTCGCCCACAACGGTATCATCACCAACGCCGATGCGCTCCGCCGTGAACTCATGGACCAGGGCCACACCTTTTCCATGGGGAGCGAGGAGGAATCCATCGCCTTCATGCTCTCCGACCAGTTGAAGGATACCGGCTTCGAAAAGGCTGTCAAGTATGTGATGAAACGGCTGGAGGGGTCCTATTCGCTGGCCATCATGTACAACGACCGGGTGTTCGGGCTGCGTGACCCGCTCGGCGTCCGGCCGCTCTGCATCGGCGAGCTCAATGACGGCTACATCATCGCGTCGGAAAGCGTGGCGCTGGACGCGCTCGGCGCCCGGTTCATCCGCGACGTCCGGCCCGGGGAACTCGTCGAGATAACACCCGAAACATATGCGGGTCATCGGCTCATCGGCGCACGTCACACGGGTCATTGTTTCTTCGAATACGTCTATTTTTCCCGTGCCGATTCTGTCATCGACGGCAAGGATGTCTACCAGGTCCGGAAACGGATTGGGGAACAGCTCGCCGCTGAGCATCCCGTCGAGGCTGACATCGTCGTCCCCGTGCCCGATTCGGGGCGTGCCCATGCATATGGCTATGCGCATGCCGCCGACATACAGCTCGCCGAGGGATTGATGAAAAACCGGTACATCGGCCGGACGTTCATCATGCCGTCGCAGCGTCTCAGGGAACACTACGTGCTCCTGAAGATGAACCCGGTCCGGAGCATCGTGTCCGGCCGTCGTGTCGTGCTCGTCGATGACTCCATCGTCCGCGGGACGACGATGCGGCAGATGGTGGACATCCTCCGGCAGCGCGGCGCAGCCGAGGTGCACGTCCGCATCGGCTCACCGCCCATCATCGCGCCCTGCTATTTCGGCATCGACATGACCGACCGGGCGCAGCTTATCGCCGCCGATAAAACCGTGCCCACGATCAGGGAGATCATCGGCGCTGACAGCCTCGGATATCTGTCCATAGAGGGGCTGCTCAGGGCGACCGGCTTCGCCAGGCATGACCTCTGCCTGGGATGCGTCACCGGGGAATACCCTGTTGACATCGAAGGGGAAACCTATCGCTTCCAGAAAAAGCTCGAGAGCTACGGCTAGGGCCAGCGCTCCAGCCATGCTCCGTTTTTGTATGCATAGATGGCCGCCAGGCCGAGCAACGCGGCGACGCAGGCGAATACCAGCATCAGCAGCACGAGCACGATGAACTGGGTCACCAGTTCGTATTCCATCAGCGCGACGGGGATGCCGCCGGCGATGAGCGCCAGCGTGGTTTCGAGCAACGGCGGGCTTTTCCGTGCAATAGCGACCTTGACGGCCTCCAGAGGCGACCGTTGCTTGAGCTCGTCGCGCAGCCGCTCCGTGATGTGTACCGAGAAATCGATGCCGGCGCCGATGGCGACCGATGACACCATGATGGTCGCCACGTTGAGCGGCGTCCCGGTGAGCACGAGCGCCCCGGGCTGCCAGACCAGGATGATGAGGATGGGCACGAAGGTAACCGTCGCATATTTGAACGACCGGAAGACGAGCAGCAGACAGGTGAACACCAGCAGCAGCGACAGGAACATGAACCGGAACTGCTGCTCCATCAGCATGCCGTTTATCTCCACGGTCACGGAGCTGAGGCCGGCGAGCGAGGTCACGCTGCCGTCTATCTTGGCGTCGTACTGCCCGAGGATCTGGTTGACGCCGTCGACCGCCCTCCGTGTTTCGTCCACCGGGATGACGGGCATGTTGACATAGACGAGGGTCTTGTTGTAGCCATCGCTGAGCATCATCGTCCGGTATTTCGGCCCGAGCTTGTTTTCGATGAGGTTTTTGACCTCCTCCTTGGTGGCGGGGATGGTGCCCAGGTTGAGCCGTTTGACGACGTCCACGATGGAATACGCCGAAGCATTTTTTATCCCCACGTTTATCGCCTTCTCCATCGACTCGAGCTCCCGGAGAAACGACGGCTCAAGGACGCCCTCGGGCCCCGTCTCTATCTCGACGACGCCCATCTGTCCACTGTCGAAATCCTCCGAATAGTCATGCATCGCCTTGCTGCTCGGCATCTCGCCTGGCATCATCTCATAGATAGACGTCTTCGGGGACACGCTGGGAAGCGCCGCGACGGAGAGCGCGGTCAGCACGACGAACAGCAGCAAAATGTGTTTCCGGTATCTGACCAGCTGCGAGAACGAATCCCAGCCCCGGATGCCCTTCTGCCGGTAGTTGGAAATGACCAGCAGTGCCGGCACCATCACCATGGTGGCGATGAAACAGTAGAGCACGCCGATGAGAAACGCGAGGCCCATGTTCTCGATGGGGGGCATCGTCGACGACAGCAGCGACGCGAAGCCCACGATGGTGGTCACCGCCGACAGCAATACCGCCTTGCCGGTAGTCCCGATGATGTGACGGAGGGCCTCCTCCGGCGATGTCTCCTCCACCTTTTCGGCATAATGGTTGACCATGTGGAGCGCGTAGGCGATGCCCAGGGCCGCCAGCAGCGGGATAACCGCGATGACCGTTGGCGCAAACTGGACGGGCATCATCCCGATGGTGCCGAAGGTCAGGCCGATGGCGTAGGCGATCGGCGCGAGCGATATGAGCACGGCCTTCATGCTCCGATGGAAGGCGAGAATGGTGAGCACCAGCAGCAGACCGGAAACCAGGACGACGGGATAGATGCGGTTCATCACCCAGTCCACGGTTTCCTTGTACATGGTGATGGTGCCCGTCGCGGTCATCTCCGTCTCGGACGTCGTCCCCAGGATGGGGTACACGTTTTCTTCGAGCAACTGGTCCGCGTCGACACCTTTTTCGGTGGCGACGATGATAACCGCGTGCTTGTTGTCCGGCGTCACGAAGTTGTCCTTCATTTCCTCCGGGATAAACCTGAGGAGGAGGTCGACCTGCGCCTGCCGGTTGGGGATCATATTGCCGCCGACAACGGGAAAAATGGCGTTGGTGTCACGTAAAAAAGATGCGATGCTCGCCGTGTACTCGATGGACTCGCTGTCGGCGGGGTCCAGCGCCCGTTCAACGGCATCGATCTCCTTGAGCGTCGACACGTCGGTGATGTTATCGGCGCTGACATAGATGACCACGTTGTCCACGGGCCATTCCTTCCGTATCTGGTTGAGCGTCTCGACCGTCGGCTGGTCGGAGGGCATATATAGCTCGATGTCAGATGAGATGACGACGTCGAGCGCCTGGGTGGAGATAACCAGAGTTATAAGCGTAAAAATTATGATGGTCAGCTTCGGTCGTTTCAACAATAAATCGTACTGCATGGATACCTCTACGCCCGGGCAATCGATTTCATTAATGCCGGAATCTATTTAAAATTACCTAAAATCCCGCTTTCGTTTCCAGAGCAGCAGCATCGCGCCGACGAGCCCGACGACGAGCGAGATGCCGCCGAAGCCCGGTGACGAGCCGCTGGACGAGCCCGTGACCGTTATCTGCCGCGTGGCGGTCGCCGTGTTCCCGTAGTTGTCGACGACGGTCAGGGTGACCGTGTAGGTATCCTTTTCGCCGAAGGCATGCTGGACGCTGTCCCCGGTTGCGTTGACGCCGTCGCCGAAGTTCCACTGGTAGAGCTCGATCGTGCCGTCTGGGTCGCTCGAGCCGGCCCCGTCAAAGCTGATGATGTCGCCGGTGGACGGCTGCTGCGCGTCGGTGGAGATAGCGGCGGTCGGCGGCTGGTTTTCCTGCCCCGTATAGGAGTACTCGACGAGTCCTAAGTTGAAGTTCTGCTCCTGGGACTGGCCGCGTATCTCCTCTATCATCCCCTTGCTGTCGGACCATCTGATGTTGGTGTTGTTGATGGGGATGATGTCGCCGATGAACGGCACGTAATCGGTCTCGATGACGTAGAGGTCGCCGAGCGTCCGCACGCAGCGGAACGTGAACTCAACGGGCTGCGTGGTCGGCATACCGCCCATCGATGACTCCGTGGTAACGGTGGTCTGCGCCGTCCATGTCTCCCCTGCGCTCACGGGAAACTCCATGAAATCGAGCGCTGGGTCATAGGTGGTGAGGCTGTTGAGCTGGGAGGGAAGCGTGCCGGGCGGCAGCCCCGAGATGCTGATGTTGACGTTGACGTCCGACTCCATGATGGAGAGATCGGTGGTCGAAAACAGGTTCGTGCCGTCCAGGTCGAATGTTAGCTCGCCGCTGAACTCCTCCCCGCCGAACCTGTAGCTAAAGGTGCCGGAGAGAGTGCCGCTCATGTCGGTTGCGTAGACCCCGACGTAGTCGCCGTCGACCTGCCGCACCTGGACGTCGTTCACGGACACGCGGAGCGTGATGTCGATGTCGATGCTGGACTCCATGGTCTGGTTTTCGAATCCCATCGAGGCGCTGCCGTCATACTGTCCCTCGAACTCCCAGTAGTCGCCGGTGCTCCAGTTCGGCTTGGTCAGCTCGGCACTGGCGAGCGGCAGCACCATAATGACTGCTATAACGATGAGGACTTTTGATTTCATGGTCTCTGACCGTTAATGTCGTCTTCAATATATGTTTTTTGCTGGGGGAACATATCATACAGCGTCCGCTCTGACAGCTCGCCGGCATGGTTCCGCTGCATCGCTGCCGCGACATCATCATGGGATACGTTGGCGAGCAGCCACATCAGCTTGACCAGCGCCACCTCGGGCAGCATGTCGCCGCCGGGGATGACACCGGCCTGGAGCAGCCGCCGCCCAGCCGAGTACACGTTGAGGTTCACCCGCCCCCAGATGCACTGCGTCGTCATCACAACGGGCACGTCATCGGCGGCGAGCTCCCCGATAGCCGGCATCAGCGCCTCGTTTAGATGCCCGAGCCCCGTTCCGGCGACGACGACGCCGTCCCGACCAGCGGTCATCGCCATAAAGCTCTCCCCGTCGAGCGCAGGATGCGCATAGACCAGGGCGACGTTGTCGTTGAGCTCGGCTGCAACCCCGGTTTCCCCGGACGTTTTCGCTCGATATTCCCCTATGAAGCGGACATCGTCGTCGACGAAGGCGAGCGGCCGGGCGTCGATGCTGCGGAACGCGTCGCGGCGGGAGGCATGCATCTTCCTGGCCCTGGTGCCCCGGTGTACCGCGCACAGCCCGGACGACGGCTTGGCGTGCATGACCACCGCCACCTCCCCCAGATCTGATATGGCAACGCGTGCCGCCGCCACCAGGTTCTGGAACGCATCGCTGCTCGGCCGGTCAGACGAGCGCTGCGAGCCGACCAGGACCACCGGCCCCGACAGGTCATGGAGCATGAATGACAGCGCTGCGGCCGTGTAGCTCATCGTGTCGGTGCCGTGGGCGATGATGACGCCGCTGGCTCCATTGTTGAGCTTGCTGGCCGTGGCCGTCGCGATGTCAGTCCAGTCGGCAGGGGTCATGTTTTCGCTGAGCTTGTGCATCACCACGTCCGCGTCAACATTGCAGATATCGAAAATGTCGGGGGCTGAAAACGCGAGTTCCTCCGACGTGCCGGCGGGATGGACTGCCCCTGTCTCGTAGTCGACGTAGCTGGCGATGGTCCCGCCGGTGCCGAGCAACGCCACCGATGGCTTCTCCGGGCTCCCTGGTGCCTCCTCTGTCTCCATCTCCCGGGGCTGGCATTTGCCGACCAGGGAGAGCTCCGCATCCTCTATGGACACGCCGACGTTGTAGCCGCTGTCGAGCTTGACGGTCACCACGTCATCCTGGCTGAACGCATGATGGGGCATCAGGATGCCCTCATAGGTTTTCTCCCCTGTCACAATGCGGATGCGGTCGCCCGGCTCGGCGTTGATATCGCGAAGGACCCGCTCCCGTTCGCTCATACCAGCAGCAAACACCCGTCGCTATATAGTTTTTGTTTCACTGGTTCCGGCGCCAGTAGAGGTAGCCGGCGGCGCCGATGAGCGCAACGACGGCGAGGCCGAGCAGGATGGGCATCCAGTTGAACTCCTCAACCCGGTGGGGATGTTCCGTGGCACCGTAGAGCGCATGGCCGCCGACCGCTGCCTGCTGCCGGTATTCGAGCGGCTCGACGTCGCTCTGCTCCCAGTAGTTGTTGCTGCTGTACTGCTGGCCGGGCACCCAGACGCGGAGGTCAGGGTCGCCATACAACACCACGTTTTCCATGATGTCCCACCACCACTGCGGGGGATCCGTGATGTACAGGATGCCGACATGGCTCATGCCCTTGACATATGCCTCACCGATGGTGTCACCGAGCACCAGGTCGCGGGGGATGCTCTGCCGCCAGATAGTGCCATACCAGGAGGTCGGCCAGGGGTCCTGCACCTGGAACACGCTGCCATGCCGGACGAGCGACAGATGGAAATAGGTGTTGGCGGTCTGGCAGATGCTCGTGATAAAGCCCATGGAATGCAGGTTGTCGAGCACCGCCTCGATCTGGGTGGCGTTTTTCTCCGCGTAGGGATACCGGGAAAACTGGATGGTGCCGATGACGCCGTCATAGCTGTCATCGACGTTGAAGGGAGCAAAGAATGGGATAATCTTGTTGAGCGTTTCCCGTACCGGCTCCCGGGCCAGGGCCCAGTCCATGCCCGTGGCGATGGGAAACGGGATGTTGGTGAACGGAATGGTACCCTGCACGTCCATGGTCATCGTGTCGGGCTGCGCCGTCGAGCCCAGATACCATTCATAGCCGCGCCAGGGGTTTTCCTCCCGCGTCGCGCCGGCAAAGGGTTTCACCAGCTTGGCGATGGCGTCGTGGCTGCTGAACCCCTCGTCCGGGTCCCAGAACAGGGTTGAGCCGCACTCCGTCTCCAGCCCATGAGAGCCATGGATCC
>Ga0207797_1002896_pt1 | contig 11739 bp, 10 predicted proteins | sample PRCRCaboRojoPR_6_FD_187275 | JGI IMG/M metagenome (GOLD analysis project Ga0207797, IMG submission 187275) | Marine sediment microbial community from Cabo Rojo, Puerto Rico - PR CR 10% Liquid 1 (SPAdes) | ecosystem: Environmental > Aquatic > Marine > Coastal > Sediment | place: Cabo Rojo, Puerto... | reverse complement strand
CGGCACGGGACTGGTCTACGAGCCCGTGTCCGCGGTCACCCTGGGGTTCGGGGCCGTGCTCCTGGGCATCTCCATCGATTTCGGGATCCACGTCTACTTCGCCCTTCGACGCGCCGTCCCGGGGAGGGCCGCAGAGGCGGCGGGCCGGGTGGCCGTGCCCGTCCTGTTCGGCGGAATCACCAGCATGTCGGCCTTCGGCGTGCTCCTCCTGAGCCGCATTCCCGGGCAGCGGCAGCTGGGCGTGTTCGCCCTCATCGGCCTGGCCTGCGCCCTGGTCCTCTCCCTGGTCGCCCTGCCGCACGGGGTTCGCCCGGGCCGCGGGGGGGCGGGGCCGGGCGCTCGGCCCGAGGCTCCCCGGCCCCGCCGCCCCCGGTGGATCGTCTGGGCCTGGATCGCCTTTCTCCTGCTGGCGGGATGGCAGGCCGCCCGCCTCGGGTTCGAGGGGGACCTGCGCGAGCTGAACCGGGCCCCGGCCGGGGTCCTGGAGCGGGAGGCCCGGCTGAACCGCGCCTGGGGAGGGCTCCTGGGAAGGGCCCTGGTGACGGCCGGGGGGCCCGACCTCGCCTCCGCGCTCCAGGTGAACGACCGGGTGTTCGACCGGCTCGTGACGGCGATGCCGGCCTCCGACGTCATGAGCCTCGCCCCGGTGCTGCCCTCCCCGGCCGTGCAGAGCGAAAACCGGGACCGGTGGCGCGCCTTCTGGACCGGTCCGCGGGTCCGGGAGACCCGAAGGGCGCTCCTGGCGGCGGGGCGGGACCTGGGCTTCTCCCCGGGCGCCTTCGACCCGTTCTTCGAGTGGGTCGAGGCGGACCCGCCCGTGGTGGGACCGGACGACCTGGCCCGGGCCGGCCTGGGCCGGGTCCTGGACGGCTTCGCGATCCGCTCGGGGCCGGGGGTCCGGCTCCTCAGCACGGTGCCCGACGCCCCGGGGCTGAAAGCGCGCCTCCAGGACCTGCTGGAAGGGGCGGGCGAGGTCGCGTTGATCTCCCCGGCCGGGTTCGGGGACGCCCTCGGCCGCGCCCTGGCGCGGGACTTCCTCGTCTTCGTCCTGGGGGCCGTGGGGGCGGTCCTGCTGCTCCTGGGGCTGCTGCACCGGAGCGCGGTCCGCCTGGGCCTCTCCCTGGTTCCCGTGGTGACGGGGCTCCTCGCCGCGTTCGGCGGCATGGCCCTGCTGGGCCTCTCCCTGAACGTGTTCAACATGGTGGCCGTTGTCTTGATTATCGGGCTGGGTGTGGACTATGGTGTGTTCATGGTGATGCGCGGCACCGGCAAGGAGGGCCCGGGCACGCGCAAGGCGGTGCTCGTCTCCGGACTCACCACCCTGGCGGGGTTCGGCGCGCTGGCCCTGGCCTCGCACCCGGCCCTCCACGCCATGGGGGTGACCGTGCTGCTGGGCATCGGCGCGGCCGTGCCCGCGGCCCTCTGGGTGATCCCGGCGCTCAGGGGACGGCAAGGGGACGTTCTTGCATAATTCGATAATGCTGGAGACGGAGGGGTCCGGGAGCTGGATGCCGCACCAAAAGTTATCGAATTATGCAAGAACGTCCCCTGAATGACTGAATGAGGGGTTCATGGAAGGGTTGAAGGAGGCGATTCGGGGGGCGTCCCTGGGGCGGCCCCACGTGAACGAGGCGGGGTCCGCGGTGGGGCGCTTTCGCTTCGAGGAGGGGTTCGCCGGGTTTCGGGGCCACTTTCCCGGGCGGCCCCTGCTGCCCGCCGTGGTGCAGGTCATGGCGGCGCTCCTGGTGGCCGGGGAGGTCTGGGGCGAGGCCGCCGGGGAGGCCGTGTCCGTGGACCGGGCCAAGTTCCTGCTTCCCATCGGCCCCGGCGCGGAGATCCAGGTCCAGTGCACGAGGCGGGACCTGGAAGGCGGATCGGAGCTGTCGGTGCGGGTGCACGGCGAGGAAGGCCTGGCCGGCTCCTTCACCCTGACCCTGGGGGAGGCCGCGCCGTGATGAAGCCCTACTTTCCCGCCCGCGACGGCGACCCCCCGCCGCTCCGCGCCGAGATCCGCCGCAGGGTCCGCTTCGAGGAGGTGGACGCCATGGGCATCGTGTGGCACGGCCGGTACGCCGGCTACTTCGAGGAGGCCCGGGACGCCCTGGGCGAGCGGTACGGCATCGGGTACACGGACTTCTACGAGAACGGCATCCTCGTGCCCATCAAGCAGCTGCACGCGGACTTTCACCGGCCCCTCCAGCTGAAGGAGGAGGTGGCCGTGGAGGCGACCCTGCACTACTCGGAGGCGGCCCGCATCAACCACGCCTTCGTGATCCGCGACCGGCAGGGCGCCGTGACCACCACCGGGTTCACCGTCCAGATGATGCTGGACCGGGACCGCAACCTCTGCATGATCCCCCCGCCGTTCTACGAGGCGTTCCTGGAGCGGTGGCGGGAGGGAAGAATCCACCCATGAAGATGCACCTGATCTACCCCCGATGGCCCAAGCTGGAGCGGCAGCGCGAGTTCCACCTGCCCCCGCACGGGCCCGTGGTGTTCGCCGCCGAGGTCCCCGACGAGGTGGAGATCGTCTTCACCGACGAGAACCTCGAGGAGGTGGCCTTCGACCCGGGCGCGGACCTGGCCGCCTTCTCCGTGATGCTGACCTGCCAGCTGCCCAGGGCCTTCGAGCTGGCCGACACCTACCGCTCCATGGGCGTGCCGGTGATCTTCGGCGGGATCGCGGCCATGCTCCACGCCGGGGAGGCGACCGCCCACGCGGACTCGGTCTTCCTGGGCGAGGTGGAGGGCCGGTTCGGGCGGGTGCTGGACGACCTGCGGGCCGGGCGCCTCCAGCCGGTCTACGACCACCTGGGGGACCCGCCCGACATCCGCCGGGTGGGGACGGCCCGGCGGGGGATCCTGGACCGGGACCTCTACAACTACCGGGGGGTCCAGATGCTCGACCTGGTCCACGCGTCCCGCGGGTGCCGGTTCAACTGCGACCCCTGCTGCGTGGCGTACCTCGGGGGACGCACGTTCCGGCCGCGCCCCATCGACAAGGTCATCGAGGAGATGGCGTCCATCCCCAACAACCGGCTCTTCATCGTGGACAACTCCCTGGCCAACAACAAGCAGTGGCTCGAGGAGCTGTTCCGGGCCATGATCCCGCTCAAGAAGAAGTGGGTGTCCCACCCGATCCTCTCGAACGACAAGACCCTCCGGCTGGCCGCGGACGCGGGCTGCTGGTACGTCTACCAGGCCGTCTTCGAGATGACCGACGCCATGCGCCGCCGAATCCGGCGGTACAAGGAGCACGGGATCTCCGTGGAGGGCACCATCCTGATGGGGCTGGACCACCACGACGAGGACTACCTCAAGCGGCTCGTCGACTTCCTCTTCGAGATCGACCTGGACATCGCCGAGTTCACCGTGCTGACGCCCTTTCCCCACTCTCCCATCCGGGAGCAGCTGGAGCGGGAGGGTCGCATCTTCAGCAACAACTGGCTGGACTACACCGCGGACAAGGTGGTGTTCCAGCCCCGCCACATGAGCCCGGAGAAGCTGGAGGAGCTCTTCCACTACGCCTGGGACACCTTCTACGCGGACCGCCCCTACGAGGCCCGCATGGGCGACCTCTTCATGAAGGTGATCGAGCGGGAGATGCTGGACGGGACCTACCGCCGGCACGACACGAGGGCCAGGCGGGTCTTCCGCAAGAAAAAGGCGGCTCAGGCCGACCCGAGCGCCTCCCGGTAGCGCTGCTCGAGGCGGCGGGCGAAGGCCCGCTCCTCTCCGCGTTCCGGGGGAGGGAGAGGCTCCCAGAAGGCGATCTCCAGCTCGGAGGTCCGCCGGGGCGGGAGGTACCAGGGGTCCTCCTTGGGCAGGAAGGGCGGGACGTTCCGGATCAGCACCGGCTGGACGGGCACCCCGGTCATGCGGGCGATCTTGAAGGCCCCCGCCCGGAAAGGCCGGAGCGAGCCCTTGGGGGACCGGGTGCCCTCGGGAAAGAGCAGCACCTTGCGCCCCCGTTGAATCTTCTCGAGGGTCTCCTCGGCGGTGTCCAGCGGGCTGACCCGGTCGTGGTCCGGGACCAGCACGTACTCCAGATCCCGAAGCACGGGCCCCAGCGGGAGCTTCCGGGCCAGCGACGTCTTGACCAGGACGGTGAGGGCGGGGATGTCCCGGATCAGGAACAGGACGTCGAAGAGACCCGGGTGGTTGGCCACCACCACGCAGGGACCGGGGTGCACCGTGCCCCGGGCCGGCCGGCTCCGCACCAGCCCCAGCACCCCCATGAACCCCAGCCACCAGCCGAACCCCTTCCGGGCCGCCCGCTCCACCCGGGGCCTCTCCCCGGCCAGCTTGTTCCGGAGGCGGGACAGGGGGATGACCCCGAGGAGGAAGACCAGGATGCCCAGGCCGAAGGTCCCGAACATGAAGGCCATGCCCAGGCCCTTGGCCGCCCTGACGATCGCGTCGATCACGGGAAGAACGGCTCCATCCGGTCCAGCTCCTCCAGCTGGAGAAAGGCGTACCCCCAGGAGCCCGGCCCCATGTGGGCGGCCGAGGTGAGGGAGACCTGCTGGACGAAGACGAGGGCCCGGGGGAAGCGGGCCCGCACGCGGGGGGCGAGGTCGGACTCCACCCAGTCCCGGTTGTCCGTGTGCTGGAGCATGATCACGGACGGTCGACCGGGACGGATCTCCTCGGCCATGTGATCCAGGGCGAACCCCGCCTGGTCCTTGCGGTCCCGGAAGACGCCCACCTTTCGGGCCCCCCCGGGGGTGGGGCGTACGGCGGGCTTGAGGCGGAGCAGGTCCCCGAAGAAGGCCCCGGTCCTGGACATCCTCCCGCCGGCCGCCAGGAACTGGAGCCGGTCCAGGAACAGGGTCTCCCGGGAGGCCTCCACGGCCCGGCGGGCGAAGGCCTCCACCTCGCCGGGCTCCTCGGCCACCATGGAGAACCGCGCCGCGGCCATGGCCGCCAGGCCCAGGTGGCCCGACGCCACGCCCGTGTCCATCAGGACGAGGCGGTCCTCCGGGTCGTGGGCCGCCTTCCAGGCGGCCGCGGCCCCGTGGTTCCCGGTGTAGAAGGAGCCCACGGTCATGTAGAGGGCCCGGGGGTGGAGGTCCAGGATCTTGCCGTAGGCGCGGGCCCGCTCCCAGTCCGAGGCCTGGGCGGTGGAGACCCGGCCTCCGTCGGCCATGGAGCGGAGAAGGGCTTCCGGGTCCACGCAGGTCTCGGGCAGGCTCTCCCCGTCGATCTGGAGGTAGCTGTCCAGGAGGGTGATCCCCAGGCGCGCGGCCTGGTGCCGCCGAATGGACCCGGCGGCGTCCGTGACCACGTGAAGGGCCTGGCGGAAGGCGGGCCGGTCGAACGCCCGGGTCTGAAGGGCGAGGTCGTCCGAGGCCCAGGTCACGATCTCCCCGATCCGTCCGAGCGCCTCCCGGGCGCGCTCCCGGTCGGTCGTGTGGAGGTGGACCTTGACGACGTCCCCCCGGGTGGTGGCGATGGCGTCGTCCCCGAGGGCCTGCAGGGCGTCGGCGGTGGGCCGGCGGTCGGCCGTCCGCACCACCGCGTCCAGGCAGTACCCCTGGACCGGTCTCGCGCGCCAGCCACCGGCCGGCGACAGGAAGGGCTTGAGGGACGGGGGGAGCCGCTCCGGTTCCCCGGCGCCGCCGGTCGCGACCCGGAAGCAGGTCCGGAGAAAGAGGAACAGGCCCAGGGCGCCGGCGTCCACCACCCCGGCCTCCTCCAGCTCGGGGAGCTGTCGCCGGGTGGCCAGAAGCGCGGCCTCCAGGTCCCGGACGACCCCCCCTGCCCAGTCGACGCCCCGGCCGGGAGGGCACCGGTCCAGGCCATCCACCAGCGCGTCCAGCAGGCTCAGCATGGTGCCCGGTCTCGGGTTCCTCACCGCCCCGTAAGCCAGATTGCGCCCTTCCCGGCAGGACTCGGGGAGGTCCCCGGGACGCTCCGCCCCCAGGAACCCGCAGAAGAACCGGGCGGCGATGTTGCCGGAGTTCCCGCGGGCCGACGCCAGGATGCGGGTCTTCAGCGCCTCCCGGTCGGCGGGCTCCCGCTGGAGGGGGGAGAGGGTGAGGACCAGGTTCCGGCCGGTGTCCCCGTCGGCCACCGGAAACACGTTGATCCGGTCCAGGACGTCGGCCCAGATCACCAGGCTCCGGGCGCCCTCGGACCGGCCTTCCCGGAGCCGGAGGGCCGGGTCGGGTCGCCTGCTCTCGATTTGCACGGTTGTCGCCAAGGGCTCCTCCCTTTCCGCGCCATCCGGCGAAGCGCCGCGCATTTTCTCACGCGGCGGCACGAAAGGCGCCGCCCGAGGATCCGGGTCGAGCGGTTTTCGCAGGGCGGGGTTCTGCGCCCCGCCGAAGGGGTCTCGCCCGCACGGCCGTCACGCCAGCAGGGGCTCGAACACGTGCCACTGCCAGGGGTGGCGTTTCAGGGCCGTCTCCAGCTCCCGGGCGTAGAGGCGCACCGACTCCCGAATCGCCTGCTCCCGGTCCTCCCGGGACGGGGCCTCGACATGGCGCGGCTCCGAGACCGCCATGTGGTAGGCGGCCCTCCCGGTCCGGAAGATCCAGACCGTGAAGAGCGGGGCGCCCGTCAGCAGGGCGAAGGCGTGGGGCGCCGCGGGGAGGCGGATGGTCCTTCCCAGAAAGGGCGCCTGCACGAGCCTGGGGGTTTCCCCCCAGGCCAGGTCCCCGGCCATGCCCACGAACCCCCCTCGTCTCAGGATCTGGAGCGCCTCGAGGCCGTCGAACAGGGAGCCCTCGCCCGGGGAGGAGACCTGCACGTCCAGGCCGTCCCGCTCCATGGCCTCCCGCTGCTGGCGCGCCACCTGGCGGGGGTCCCGCTCCCCCATGAGCAGGAGCATGGGAAGCCCCCGTTTCCGGAAGAGCCTGGCCGCGATCTCCGGGTTCCCGAAGTGGGAGACCAGGAGGATGCCTCCCCGACCCGAGCGGGCCGCCTCCTCGAGAAGGGGCCAGCCCTCGTCGGTCCTCCGGATCTCACCGCCCCGGTCCAGCTCCAGCCGGTCGCAGTACCCGGCGGTGAAGTCGGCGAACTGGCGCCATGCCGCGTACCGGTGGAAGAGCCGGCCCCGCCCGGGGAAGAGCGCCCGGTAGAGCGCCATGCTCGCCCGGACCCGCCCGGGCCGGAACAGGAAGTACCCGGCGGTCACCCCGTAGGCCACGGTCCGGAGAAACCAGCCCCCCAGGATGCGGCTGGATCGAAGCAGGAGTTTCACGAGGAAGGCCTTCATATCGGACCCTGTTTGTAGCGCAAAGCGCCGCCGTTGTCCACAGGCGGAGGAAGGCCCGCGTCCTCCGGCTCGAACCTCGGGGCCCGGCCGGAGGTCCGGCCGCGGGGACGCCGGGAGAGGCGTTGTGTTTTTCCCGGGCCTCCCCTACACTCTCCCCCATGGTCGAGGTGTGGATCGTCATTCCGGTGTACAACCACTCCGCCACCCTGCGGGACGTGGTGGAGCGGACGCTCGCGGTCCACGAGCGGGTCCTGGTGGTGGACGACGGGAGCACGGACGGCGGGGCGGACGTGCTCCGGGGGCTGCCGGTCCGCGTGATCCGCCACGGCGAAAACCGGGGAAAGGGGGCGGCCCTCCTCACGGCCGCACGGGCGGCCCGGGACCTGGGGGCGACCCACGTGGTCACCCTGGACGCCGACGGCCAGCACGACCCGGCGGAGATCCCCCGGTTCCTGCGCCTCATTCCGGACCGCCCCGGGGCGGTCCTGGTGGGGAAGCGGGACTTCTCCGGCTCCGGCGCGCCCGCGGCGAGACGGTTCGGACGGGCCTTCTCCAACTTCTGGTTCCGGGTCCAGACCGGCCGTTCGGTGGGGGACAGCCAGAGCGGGTTCCGGGCCTACCCGGTGGACCTCCTGCTCCACCTGCCGCTCCGCGAGCGGGGCTACGCGTTCGAGGTCGAGGTCCTGGTCCGCGCCGCCTGGGCCGGCGCGGGGGTCCGGGACGTGGACGTCACCGTGCGCTATGCCTCGGGCGGGGCGTACGTCTCCCACTTCCGCGTCCTGCGGGACAACGCGCGGTTGAGCCTGCTCAACGCCCGGCTCACCATGCGCTCCATGCTGCCCTGGCCCCACGTCAAGCGGCCGGATGCGCCCGAGCGGGAGGAGGAGCGCGTCACGCCCCTCCATCCGCTGCGCTCCCTCCGGCTCCTCCTGAAGGGCGACGCCTCCCCGGTCCGGATCTCGGCGGCCGCGGCCCTGGGCGTGTTCCTGGGCGCGCTCCCGCTCATCGGCTTTCACACCGTGACCATCCTCTTCGCCGCGGGCTACCTGCGGCTGAACCGGATCGGGGCGGTGGCCGCCAGCCAGCTCTGCATGCCGCCCCTGGTCCCGGCCCTCTGCATCGAGGCGGGCTTCTTCATGCGCCAGGGGCGGTTCCTGACGGAGGTCTCCCTCGAGACCCTCGGCTACCAGGCCGTGGAGCGGCTCTACGAGTGGCTGATCGGGGCCCTGGTGGTGGGGCCGGTCCTGGGGCTCCTGGTGGCCGGCATCGTCTACCTCCTTGCCCTGGGGGTCCGGGGGAAAGGGGACGTAGTTGCATAATTGACGCATTCGCAAAAACCCGCTCACGCGCCGCTGGGTATGATATAACCTGTTGACATCTCACGGGCAGATCTCGAGGATCCGGGCTTTTTGCGGCTCCATCATCATTCGATAACTACCCTGGGTAAGCCCCCACCCGGCTTTGCCGGGGGGCTCCTGAAGTTTGACAGTTCCTGGAACAAGAGAGAGCCTCCAGACGTGAACCGCTCAAAGCTCACAGAAAGGAGGCCCTCTTTGACCAACGTCCGACGGTTAGCGCACAGCGTTTGGGTCTGCAAGCACCACATCGTATGGATACCCAAGTGGCGAAGAAAAGTGCTGTATGGGCGGATCCGGAAATACCTGGGCGATGTGTTCCGAGAATTGGCCCGGCAAAGGGAATCGGGGGTTCTCGAAGGCCACCTATGCTCGACCACGTCCACATCTACATCTCCATCCCGCTGAAGTACGCGGTGGCGCAAGTGGTTGGATTCATCAAGGGAAAGCGTGCTATCCACATCGCAAGAACCTTTGGCGGTCGCGCCAAGAATTTTGTTGGGGAGCACTTCTGGGCCCGAGGCTGCTACGTCACGACCGTAGGTCGGGGCGAGGAAGTGATTCGAGAGTACATCAGAAAGCAGGAAGTAGAAGACCGACGGCTTGAGCAATTGAACCTGTTGTCGTAGCCGCCTTCAGGCGGCTCCAGGTTTTAAGACCGCTTTGAGCGGTTCACAGTTCAAGCCCCCGGCTCGGCCGGGGGGTATGACTCGTGCAGCGGGCCAGGCGCATGCGCCGGAGGCGGCATCTCTGCCGCGTTGCAGACGGCCCCTTCGTTGGAATGAGTTATCGAATGATGCAAGAACGTCCCCTGTTGAAAATCGCTCACCCTCCAATGTCGAGAGAGGCGTCCTGTGGCGGTGCGCATGCGCCCTCAGCGCGGCGGTGCGAGAGTTGTTGAGTTACTTAGGGACGTCCCCTATGATGCGCGGTGGAGAGCTATCGAATGATGCAAGAACGTCCCCTGTCTGAAGAGATCAAGCGGATCATCGCGGAGGAGATGAACATCGAGGGGCTCACGCCCGAGGAGATCGAGGACGACGCCCCCCTGTTCGGCGAGGGCCTGGGCCTGGACTCCCTGGACGCCATCGAGCTGGTGCTCCTGGTCAAGATGCACTTCGGCGTGGAGATCCGGAACGCCGACGAGGGCCGCCTCGCGTTCCGGTCCGTATCGGTCCTGGCCGACTACGTCCGGAAGCGGCAGGGCTGAGAGAGGCCCCGGCCGCGCCGGGCGCCATCACGCCTCCCGCAGGGCCCTCCTCAGGGGCTTGCCGGTGGGCGACTGGGGGATCTCCTCCGTGAGGACCAGGACCCTGGGCACCTTGTGGTCGGGGAGCCGGGTCCGGCAGAGGTCGAGCAGCTCCTCCCGCGTCGGCGTCTCCCCGGCCTCCGGCACCACGAAGGCCTTGACCACCTGCCCCCGGAGCCGGTCCTCCGCCCCCACCACGGCCGCCGCCTTGACGGCCGGATGGCCGGTCAGCAAATCCTCGACCTCGCTCGGGTAGACGTTGAACCCGCTCGAGATGATGAGGTCGTCCTTGCGGTCCACGACGTAGAAGGTCCCGTTCTCGTCCCTCGTGGCCAAATCCCCGGTGTAGAGCCAGCCGTTCCGGAGGGCACGATCCGTCAGCTCCGGGTCCCGCCAGTACCCCTTCATGACCTGCGGTCCCCGCACGATCAGCTCGCCGACCCGGCCCGCCTCGCAGGGGGTCTCCCCGTCCTCCAGGTCCACGATGCGGGCCTCGGTGCCCGGAACGGGCAGGCCGATGCTGCCGGGCACCACCCGGTCCAGCGGGTTCATGTGGGTGGTGGAGGAGGCCTCGGACAGGCCGAAGGCCTCCATGATGTTCCGTCCGGTGAGGGCCTTGAACCGGTCCTGCACCCACGCGGGGACCGGGGATCCGCCCCCGCTGGGGACCAGGACGGCGTCGAGCGGGTAGTCGGCCGCCTCCGGGTGGGCGACCAGCGCCGCCCAGAGGGAGGAGACCGCGGGGAAGGAGACGGGGCGGTAGGTCCCGACGATCTCCAGGATGGAGAGGACCGAGGACCAGTCGAACCGGGGCACCAGGATCATGCGGTAGCCGTTCAAGACGCTCAGCAGGAGGCAGACGGTCATGCCGAAGACGTGGAAGAAGGGGATCACGCAGACGGTCGCCCCGTTCTCGGGCACGGGGACGTCCACGGCCCGGTCGATCTGGTGGACGTTGGCCACCAGGTTGCGGTGGGTCAGCACGACCCCCTTGGGCCGGCCGGTGGTGCCGCTCGTGTACTGGATCACGGCCGGGTCGTCCCCTTCCGCGTCGGGGGCCGCCGGCGAGGGGTCGCGGAGGACGGCGTCGAAGGGAAGGCAGTCCGGCGCCCCGGGCCCGCCCCGGGGAAGGTCCTTTCCGGAGAGCGGGACGAGGACGAGCCTCTGCAGCCCGCCTTCCCCGCCCGGCTCGAGCAGGGGGCGGGCGAACACGTCCGCCGTGATCGCCGTGCGGGCCCCGGCGTGCCGGAGGAGGCCGAGCAGGCCTTCTCCGGGGGTCATGACGCTCAGGTTGACCACCACGCCGCCGGCCTGGAGGATGCCGAAAAAGGCGATGGCGTACTGGGGCACGTTGGGGAGGGCGAGCCCCACCCGGTCGCCCTTCTTCACGCCCAGCTCCCGGAGCCCCTGGGCAAAGGCGCGGCTCGCGCCCAGGAGCTCGGCGTAGGTCACGTTCCGGCCCTCGATGGTGAGGGCGACGTAGCCCGGGTGGCAGGAGGCGGTCTCCTCGAGAAGGTGGAAGAGCGGGACCTCGGGGACGGAGAACGGGGTGTTGGGATCATGCATGATGGGTGCGCTCCTTGAAAAGACGGTTGCGGGATGACCGGCACGAGGCCGGAGGGTCTGTTTATACCCCATGGCCGGGGCGTTGCGCAACGGGTACGGGGGCCGGGGGCGCGTACGTCGCCGTGGGCTTCCGCGGAGGCCGGCGGTTGGCGGTTCGGGCTGCGGAGGGCGGGACCTCCCTCCGCTCCCTCAGCTCCCGGCCTGGTCATTGCCGGGCGGTTACGGCCGGGGGCATTCCTGCCCCCTCCGCGTTCCACGGCCGCCTCCGGCGCCCTCTCCGCCCGGCACGCCTCTCCTGTTCGAACGGTCCGTTCCTCACCAGGCTCTGTCCGGCGGCCGGTGGCCGC
>Ga0207797_1002895_pt1 | contig 11739 bp, 11 predicted proteins | sample PRCRCaboRojoPR_6_FD_187275 | JGI IMG/M metagenome (GOLD analysis project Ga0207797, IMG submission 187275) | Marine sediment microbial community from Cabo Rojo, Puerto Rico - PR CR 10% Liquid 1 (SPAdes) | ecosystem: Environmental > Aquatic > Marine > Coastal > Sediment | place: Cabo Rojo, Puerto... | reverse complement strand
CCCGCCAGTCTCTCGCCGTCTTTGAACTCCACCAGGAGCTTCTTGCCGATGTAGCTGCGGTCCGGATCGAACTCGTTTCTCACGGTGTGAGTGGGGTCACCCCGGAAGTCCCTTACGAAGAAGACGGCCTTCAGGTCGGCCATGTCTATCTCCGCAGTGATGTCGGGGTTCTTCTCCGCGGCAAGGTGGAAGCTGGACCTGTTGGGGTTGAAATCCATGGAATGGCCCTTGAGTACATGACCGTCGGCAAAGTGAACCACCAGCTTGTTCTTGGGCATGGCGCTCCTTCCCGGATATGGCGAAAGCCTATGCTCTGCTAGAGAATATCCGCAAGGGACCCGGGAAGGCAATAGCATCGCCCGAAGCGGTCAGATCTCCTCGACGGACTCCAACGCCGCCTTCACGATGAAGGCGCGCTCTGCGTTGCTGCCGGGATCCACCGGAACCAGGAAGAACCCGGGCCTGTCCTCTCTGTACCCCTGGCGGACCCCCGCCATCACCTCTCCATCGAGGAATGTGACCTTCATCTTCTTGCCTATGTAGCTGCCGTCCGGATCGAACTCGTTGCAGGGAACGTAGTTCGGATCGCCCTTGAAGTTCTTCACGAAGAAGACGGCCTTCAGCTTGGCCAACTCCACGGTGGTCCGCACCTGGGGATAGCCCTCGGTGACCAGATGGAAGACCTCCTTCTTTGGGCTGAAGTCCATGGAGTGGCCCTTCAGGACTCTGCCGTCCTGAAAGCGCACCACCAGCTTGTTCGCGGGCATTGTCTCCCCCTTTCGGGCGGCCGGGGGGACGTGATGGTGCCGCCTGGGAGAATATTCCTCCGCGGAAGACGGCCGGCAAGCTGGCGCGCGGTCAGATCTTTCCCTGGCTGACCAGTCGCGCGAAGTTCTCGAAGGACCTGTCCCAGGTCCTCTCCTCCTCGTCGGAGAAGACGCAGCCCGGCAGCTGCCGGCTTCGCAGGTGGTAGGCTATGCAGTCGCAGCATACGCCCTTGCGGGAGCAGGGCTCGTAGGTGCAGTTGCATCTGTCCAGGTTCTTCTCCTTCTTGCATTCCATGTCAGGCATGCCTCCTTCTGAAGCTGTTCCCGTTTCGAGGCTCGTCGTCGGAGATGCTCAACAGGTCGGGGTCTGATCCCGTTCCGGAAAAATAGTTAACTAGTTAACGTCAGGCACTGGTCGGCCAGGAGGGCGTACTCGTCGGGGCCGTTGTAGAGCTGGGCGCTTATGCGAAGCAGGCGCCGCTTCGGAGCCCTCGACCAGGTCACCGGGACCTCGATGCCCCGCCGGCGCAGCCCCGCCTGCAGCGGGTCCACCCAGTCCGGCCGCCTGGGGTGGGGGGGGTCCGACCAGGGAAGGGGGACCGCGGCCATGGAGCCCACCAGCCCCTCCGGGCAGGGGGGCTCGATGCCCAGTCTGCTGCAGAGGGTCTCGCGACCCTGCAGAACCTTGCGGCGGTTGGATGACATGATCCCGGGCCATCCGGCCTTCACCATGGCCGCCATGCAGTCGATGGCATCGGGCACGGTGAGCCGGGGAGTGGGGTCGTAGGTGCCGTTCCAGAAGTGCTCCAGCTGGTAGCGGGAGAGGTCCGCCTCCATGTCGTCGGGGGTGTAGCTCTGGGCCAGGGGACGCACCCTCTCCTGCCGGTCGGGCCGGGTGTAGAGGACGGCGCAGCTCTTGGGCGAGCAGAGCCACTTGTGGCAGTTGCCGGTGTAGAAGTCGGCCCCCAGGCCGGCCAGCTTCAGCTCCACCTGACCCGGTCCGTGGGCGCCGTCTACGATCACCACCGGCCGGTCCGGCCCCATCTCCGACAGCAGCCGCTGCAGTGGAAGGACCACTCCCGAGGGGCTGAATATGTGGTCAAGGACCACCAGCGCCGTCCTCCGGCCCACCGCTTCCAGAATGGGGGCCATGAGCTCCTCCTCGCTGCCCACGGGGAAGGGAGCAGCCACCTCCACCACCTCCGCCCCGCTCTCCGCCGCCTTCCTGCAGACGGCGTTGCGGGTGGCGAAGTACTCCTGGCCGGTGGTGAGTATGGACTCCCCGGGTCGCACGTCCACCGCCGCCAGGGCGGTGGCCACTCCGCTGGTGGCGTTGGGAAGCAGGACGATGCTGCCCCTCTCGGCGCCCAGGAAGTCCTCCAGCCGCCGTACGACACCGAAGTACATGGTGGGCAGCCGGCGGATCATGAAGTCCACCGGCTGGGCCTCCAGCTGGTCCAGGAGCTCCCTGCGCCTGTGCCTCACTGCGGTGGGGCAGGCGCCGAAGGAGCCGTGGTTCAGAAAGGTGACCTCCGGGTCCAGCTCCCAGTGGGATGCCAGGGGGTCTCGAAGCTCCGCAGGGCCGCTCATTGCCTGGAGTAGCGCCCCATCAGCTCCGTCTCGGCCAGTACATGACCCTCCATCGCCTCCCGCAGACTCTCCGCGTCGGCTCCTGTACCCAGATCCAGGAAGGTGTCCAGGGCGTACAGCCGGAAGAAGTACCTGTGGGTGCCCGAGGGCGGGCAGGGGCCGCCGTAGCCCGTTCTCCCCCAGCTATTTGTGCCCCCGGTCATTCCGTACCGGACCGGCTCGGCGTTCCCGGCCCCCTCCGGAAGGGAGGTGGTCCCGGCGGGTATGTCGTAGGCCACCCAGTGGACCCAGTTGCCCGCCGGCGCATCGGGGTCCTCGCAGACCAGGGCGTAGGAGGCGGTGCCCTCCGGCGCGCCCCCCCATTCCAGGGGTGGCGAGAGGTCCTCTCCGTCACAGGTGTAGACGACGGGTATGTCTCCGCCGCCGGCAAAGGCCGCGCTGACCAGAAAGAAGATCTCCGCCATCATCATTCCTCTCCCCGAGCGCCGCCTTCGCCGCGGCGCGGGTCCATCTGCTCTCCCCCCTACCCCACGTATCCTGCCAGAGTAGCCTCTGCCAGCAGATGGCCGTCCATGGAGCGGACACATCTGGCCGGGTCACCACATCCATTCTCATCGAGTACCTTGTCCAGGGCGAAGATACGGAAGCGAAGGGTTCTCCTGCGGCGGGTATCGGGTCCCTGCCACCCCCAGCCCCCATCACTGTTGCGGCTCTGGCGTATGCCCTTGTGAAGGGCGGGCTCTTTGGGCTGCTTGCCGTCCAGGCCACGGACGTCCGGCGGTATGTTGTACACCACCCAGTGGTAGAACACGTCGCCCTTTCCCTCGCGTGAGGTGCAGACCACTGCCAGACTCTCGGCGGAGTCGGGTATGCCGGCCCAGCCAAGTGGTGGCGAGCAGTCGGTTTCCTGGCGGGTGTACCAGACCGGTACGGGGTCACCGTTCTCGAAAGCGCTGCTGGTAAGCAGTAGGCTCATCTTCTCCTCCCCCTTATCTATACACTGGGAGAATAAGAAAGGTCAGAGCGGGGTGCAATGGTCAGCCGCAGATCCGCCGCACCAGGGCCCGGTAAAAGCCCACCGCCGCCAGGTAGTCGTCAACGGACACCGACTCGTCCACCGAGTGAAGAACGCCCATGCCCCGTTCGCCCAGCCGGGCGGGCACGAACCTGTATACGGAGTCGCAGATGCGTGAGTACCTGCGGGAGTCGGTGGCCGCCGGGAAGATCCCCGGATATACCTCAAGGCCCGCGAAGCTGTGGCGTATGGATTCCTTCATCGCATCCCACAGGAAGCCGGAAGCCGGGGACAGGTCGGAGGGCTCACTGAGGGAGGCATCCCGCACCAGCTCCGCCCGCACCGGCAGTCCCTCCAGACGTTTCCTGACGTGCTCCATCACATCGTGCGATGTCTGACCCGGCACGGTCCGGAAGTTGATCCTGGCCGTAGCCGTCGCCGGAAGGACGTTCTCCGCCTCCCCGCCGCCGATCATGGTGGGCGCAGCCGTGGTCCGCAGAAGGGCGTTGGCTGCGGGATGTTGCGTGAGCGCCTCCAGGGAACCCGGCTCCAGGGCTGCGGGATCTCCCACCGTACCCTCCACCAGAGCCGCCGCGGGGGGGCAGAGCCTTACGGGCATCGGGTGGTCGGCCAGACGGCAAACCGCGCGGGAGAGGGCCTCTATGGCCAGCTCCGCCGGCGGCACCGAGGCGTGGCCCTGCACTCCCGGGGCGGATAGGACCACGGTGGCGTATCCCTTCTCGGCCACCGCCACCACCGCCGCGGGGCGGCGGGCCCAGGGGTAGCTGTAGATGTAGCCCCCCTCGTCCAGGGCCATGCAGCATCTTATACCCTCCCGCTCCAGCAGGGCGGTGATCCGCTCCGCTCCCCCGGCCCCACCGATCTCCTCGTCGTGGCCGAAGGCCAGAAGCAGCCCCCGGCGGAGGACAGCCCCCTCCAGCAGCAGCTGCTCCACCGCTTCCAGCATTCCGCAGAGGCCGATCTTGTAGTCCACCGCGCCCCTGCCCCAGACCCGGCCCCGGACCACCTCGCCGGCGAAGGGCGGACTGGTCCAGTCCCCCGGGTCGCCGGCGGGTACCACGTCCTGGTGAGCCGTGAGGAGCAGGGGGCGCAGCGAGCGATCCTCCCCGGGAAGACGGAAGAGGAGGCTGAGGTCCCCGGGCTTCCGCGGGGGATGGCTGCGGTGAACCGTTGGAAAGGACCGCTCCAGGTGCCGGTGGAGGGCCAGGAACTCCCGGCTGCCCTCATCGGTCCCGTCCTCAATGGAGACGGTCCGGAATCGCAGCGAACGGGCAAACCTCTCTACGGCTGCCTCTGACACTCCAGCTCCTTTCTGCCGCATGCGGCTGCCGGCGGGGTTGCCCCGGCGGCTATCTCTTTCCATTGTGCCCATGAAGATAAACCCCAGGGAGGTGTCCATGTCATGCCCCACCGCCCTTCTGGCCTCTCTTCTGATGGGACCGGGCCCCGGACTAGAGCCCGTAGACCCGCCTTTCCCTCCGCCATCGGCCCATCTGCAGCAGATGGAGGAGTTCGGGGCAACAGGCCCCGACGTCCGGGCCACGGGGCCTCGGCTGCAGCGCAGTCTCAACAGGACCGTGTTCGGCTTCCTTCCCTACTGGGCAGGCTCGGCCTACCTGGAGTACGACCTGATCAGCGTCCTGGGGCTGTTCTCGCTGGAGATGGACGCCTACGGCCAGATCTGGTCCTGGCACGGCTTTCCCGACGTCTTCGCCGATGAGATGGACCAGGCCCACGCCGCCGGCGCCCAGGTGGTGGTCACCGTCACCAACTTCGACCCCGACGACATCCACCTCATACTCACCGCCTACTCCGACCAGGCGATGGAGACCATGTGCGGCCTGGTAACGGACTACGACGTGGACGGGGTCTGCATAGACTTCGAGCAGGTGGACGGCGACGACCGCGACCACCTGACCGGCTTTGTGGAGGAGCTCCGGACCGAGCTGGACGCCCAGGCCCCCGGAAGCCACCTGTCGGTCTGCACTCCCGCCGTGGACTGGTCGGGGGCCTTCGACTACTCCGCGCTGGCGGAGTCCGCCGACGCGCTGTTCATCATGTGCTACCCCTTCCACGGCACCTGGTCGGCGGAGGCCGGGCCCTGCTGTCCCCTGGTGGGCTGGGGCGGGGCGGAGTCCGCCACCAACATGACGTGGTGCCTGGGCGACTACGTGATCTGGGCACCGGAGGCCCACGACCGCATCGTGGTGGGCCTGCCCTACTACGGCCACCAGTGGGAGACCATGGACCAGTACCCCCACTCACAGGTCACCGGCGGCTGCTCCACCCTCTACTACTCCACCCTGGCGGAGAGGGCCGATGCCTACGGAGAGCTGTGGGACGGGGAGTCGCTGACGCCCTACTACGCCTTCTACGGCGGGGGATGGAACCAGGGCTGGTTCGACGGGCCGGAGTCACTGGGGCTGAAGTACGACATGGTGCGGGCGGCGGACCTACAGGGGGTGGGAATATGGGCCCTGGGCTACGACGAGGACCGTCCCGAGCTCTGGGACCGGCTGGAGGACTCCTTCGCCGGACCCGTCTGGCAGGACTCCATCACCGACAACCTGGAGAGCCGCTTCTGCCTGCACGGCCCGTCACAGTACTGGCACCAGGCCACCGTCTCCGGCCAGATGCACGGTCTGTTCTACACCTACTCCATCTCCTCGGGGCCCGACATCAACTGGGCCGAATGGAACTTCGACCTCCCCGACAGCTCCGCCGGGTACTCCCTCAGCGCCTACGTCCCCGACTACGGCGGCGAGGCGCTGGCCAGATACAGGATCTGCCGGGGTCCCGAGATGGACACTGTGGTGGTTGACCAGGCCGCGGCCGCCGGCCAGTGGGTGAGCCTGGGTGGTCCCTACGACGCCTCGGAGGGCCTCAGCGTCGTGCTCGGCGACTGCACGGGCTCCGGAGGCGAGAGGATCCTCTTCGACGCCGTGAGGTTCTGCCAGACCACCGGAGTGGCCGATGACGCCGGAACAGCGGCTCCGGCCGGTATGTGGGTACAGGCGCCGTGCAGGGAAGGAGCCTTGACGGTAAGGGTCCCTCCGTCAACGGAACCCAGGAGGCTTCTGCTTCTGGATGCCGCCGGCAGGAGGGTGCTGGAGAGGTGGTGGCCTGCAGGGCCGGAGACTTGGCGGAGGCTGTCCGTGGAGGATGCTCCGGCGGGCGCATACCTGGTTCGGGTAAGCTCCGGTTCGCGGCTGTGGCAGGCCAGAACGGTGCTTCTGCGCTGAGAGACTCTACTCCTGCAGCTGGAACCACTTGATGTCGAAGGCCCTATAGCCCAGGGTATCCACTTTGGGATAAACGGTCTGCAACCGGTCCATTGCGGTGCCCAGCGTGGTGGTATCGGGAAACAGGGCCGCCACCTGCACCTCGCGGTCACCGATGTCGTCTGCATTCCTGTCGATCCTCCGCCTCACCTGATACAGAACGCTGTCCAGCTTGGCCTCGGTGAAGCCATCGGGGAGCGGCGCGGGTACGTCTATCTCCAGCTCCTCGCAGCGACCCACCAGCCACTCCTCCAGGAACAGGAGCTTCAGGACCACGGGGCCCAGGCTGTCCTCTCCCATCTCCGGCTGCACCCAGAGTGGGACCTCCCGGAAGTCGGTATGCGTAGTGTCCTCCCAGCAGGCCAGCTTCTCCAGTGTCAGCGTTCCCCTGACCTCGGCCTTCTTGGTGGCGATGTAGTTGACTACGGGGCGTATGGATATCTGGGGCGGCCCGGCTATGCAGATTGTAGCACCCTCGGGCATCATGTTCAGGTTGAGGTTGGTGTGCGGGATGGCAGCGGTGCCCTCGGGGTTGAGGACGTAGACCAGGTCGACCCCCATGCGTATTGGCAGGGAGTCTACCTCCTCCTCCATCTGGGCCTCAATGGCGGCCAGGTCCCCTCCGTTTCCTCCGATCACCCTGGTGGCCCGCTGGTTGGAGTTGACTATGAGGAGGGTTCCCAGAAGTCCCACGAAGAAGACCACGAAACCCAGAAGGCCCGCCGTGCTGCGGGAGTGCATCCTGAGAGGCACCCGCTCCTGGAACTTCACCGGCTTCTCGATCCGGCTGCTCAGAGCGGCCCTCATCTCCTTCAGAGGCTTGTTCATCTCGTCCAGGGAGAACCCGCAGTTCTCGCAGGGCCCTGTGTCTCGGTTCTTGTTGTTGTGGCCACACAAACGGCAGATCATTCTCTACCCCCGACGGAATCGGCAGCGGTGGAATCGGAACCGCAGTTGTTTATGATAAGACTCCTGTTGATTGTGTAATCATACACCTGCCGAAGGCTGTCTACAAGTGCGTTCACTGCTTCCTCTTCACGGGCGGTGCGCAGCCTCTGCTCCAGAGCCTCTCTTGCCTCCTCCAGGGTGGCTTCCCGCTGGGGCAGGACCCGGCCCGTCCTGAACAGGGCTGACGCCTCCTCGCCCATGTCGAAGCGGAGCACCGCGCCCTCCGGAGCCTCCATGAGCGAGTCCGCCAAACCCAGCGGCAGCTCCCCCTCCCTCATGGGCCTGGTGACGAAGGTGGTCTCGGACTCCGCGTAGGTCGGGTGGGGCGCGAAGAGCTCTCCTGTCTCGAAGGGATCGGCGCCTGCGGCCAGGACGCTGTCCAGCGCCTCCACCAGATGTCCGCCCTCGGCCATGAGAAGCTCGAACACCCTCTTCCTGGGCACGGTGATGGGGTCCTCCTGGTTCTCGTAGGCCTCCGCCAGCATCTCCTCGCTGACCTCCAGCCGGGGGGCGATGACGCTGTCGTGGTACACGTCCAGCAGGTGCTGCTCCCGAAGCACCCTAACCCTGCTGCGGAGCTCGGGCAGCGTATCCAGCCCCATCTCCGTCGCGGCGGTGGCCATGATGTCATACAGCCCCAGGACGTTGCAGTAGCCCAGCAGCCACTCGGGGTCGTCGGCCCTTCGGGGCATCTGGTCTGGCAGGCTGCGGACGTTGTTGGCCAGCCAGAGGGCGGGCCTCTCTCCCCCCTCCCAGGTGTACACGGGAGTACGCGCCTCCGCGGGGGAGTAGGGCAGATGTTCGCCCCGGGGACTGGTAGCCTTCTCCGCCACCATCTCCACCACGGTGGTGTCGATTGAAAGGTCGTACTCGGCCCGCAGGCTGTCCTCGAGGGCCTGCTTCACTCTCTCCCGCTTGCGGGCCAGCAGCATGCTGGTTATCCAGCTCCGGTTGTCCTCGATGCTCCCCGGGTCCTCCGTCCACAGGCTGTCCAGGCGGTAGACGCGCCAGTACTGGCCTATGAGCTCTGGGGAGGAGACCTGTCCCTGCTCCATGTCACGAAGAACCTCGGCAGCCTCCCTCTGCACCCGCATGAGGTCCACCGGACCCATTCTCTCTATCCTCAGGTCTAGCCCCCGGCGCATCGAGGGGTCCCGGCCGGCCGTGAGCCTGGCGGCCCAGTCCCGGGCTTCCGAGCTGTCCCGGGTGCTGACCACCAGGTACTCGGCCATGGTGCCCAGGCCCCGGTAGAACTCGCGTACGCTGTCCGGGGACACCTCCACCCGGTCCAGGTACCGCTGCAGGTACGCCTGCTGGAGCCTCTCCCTCATCTTCTCGTAGTTGTACCGCTGCGTCTCGTAGAGGGTGTCCAGGCCCCTGGCGGAAGCATCGCGCAGTATCAGCATGCGGTTCAGCACAGCCTCGCCGATTCTCATGGCCAGGGCGGTATCGCCCTTAGCGTCGGCCAGCCTGGGGCCGAGCTCGTCTATGTAGACCGTGTCGCCCTCCACCTGCAGGGCGGCATCCTCGGGCAGCCCGGGATCCGCGCCGCAGGACACCACGACGATGGTCGAGAGGACAAGAACAGCTGCTGCAGTGCATTCTGACGCGAGTCTCACACGACACCTCCAGATCTGCTGCACCGGGGTTGCACCCTGCCGCCGGAGCCACCGGCGGCCCTTCGGGTACCGCCATCTCACCTCGGGCTTTGCCCGACGGGAAGCAGGTGCATATATACCCCTTCCGGACCGCTGTCGAAAACCCCGGGAGGTGGAGAATGTCCATGCTGATTCTGGCCCTGGCGGCGCTTGCAGGGACCCCGCAGGTGCCGGACGCCCCCGAGAACTGGCGATGCGGACTGCTGGTGAGAGACCTGGACACGGGCGAGACGCTGGTTTCCCGCAGGGCCGGGGAGTACTTCCGGCCGGCATCCACGGTGAAGCTGCTCACCACTCTGCTGGCCATGGAGGAGCTGGGGCCCTCCTGGGTATGGCGGACGCGGATAGAGGCGGACACGGCATCCTCTGCGCTCTGTCTGCGCGGCTCCGGCGCGCCGCTGCTCAGCGCCGAGGGGGTGGTCCGGGCAGCCCTGGAGTGCGCCTCGGCGCTGCCGGATGACGGAAGGCTGTGGAGCCTGTACGTGGACACCTCCGTCTTCGAAGGCGACAGCCACCTGCCCGGCTGGGAGCGGGGGGACTGGGACAGGACCTACTGCCCGCCGGTGGAGCCTCTGTGCATCGGGGACAACGTGCTGGAGATAATGGTCTCCACGGTGGGGGGCGGCATCCGGGTGAGCACCTATCCTCCCCTGCCGGGCCTTCGGACCGAGAGCTCGCTGACGGTGGGGGCCCGTACCGAGGTGGAGGCCTCGGCCGGAGACTGGGACCTGGAAGCGCCCGTCCTCAGGCTTCGGGGGACGGTGGCCGACGACACCAGCTTCGTGCTCTACAAGCCATTCGCCGGCGCTCCCTTCGAGCTGGCCGAATGGCTGCGCCTCAACCTGGAGGAGGCCGGCCTGGAGGTGGCCGGACCCTTCGAGGGGTACCCTGCGGACGGGGACTCGCCCCTCACCGTGGCCGTGATGTACTCCCAGCCCCTGTTCAACGTCCTTTCCAGCATGAACAAGTGGAGCCGGAACATGGTGGCCGAGCAGGTTCTCCGCACGGTATGCCTGGAGGGCGGCGACGGCCCCGCCACCAGCGGCGGCGGCTGCGACATGCTGGCGGAGCTCACCGGCCGTCTTGCCCCGGGCTCCGCCTCGGTGATACTGGCCGACGGCTCCGGGTTGTCGCGACTGAACAGGCTCACTCCCGGCCACCTTGCCGCCGCGGTTGCCGCCGGTGCGCTCTCGGCCTCCTACGGCCCCGAGTTCCTGGCCACTCTGCCTGTGAACGGCAGGGACGGGACCCTCTACAACAGGCTGGACGACATCCCCCCGGGCAGCTTCCGGGGCAAGACGGGCACCCTGGGAGACACCTCCGCCATAGCCGGCATACTCCGCACCGAAAGCGGCAGGCGGCTGGTGGTGGTGGTGATGCTGGAGATACCCAGGGGGCAGGTCTACAGGGCGCGCGGCTGGCAGGACAGGCTGATAGGGGAGCTCTACTCCTCCCTCTGACCCCGCCGGGGAGGCCTGCCGCGGAGCATCAGCCGGGGTGGAGTCAGCATCGACTCCACGAACACCCTGAGATCCACCTTGGAGGAGCCGGAGGATCGCTCCTCGAAGACAATCGGCACCTCCCCCATGGAGACTCCCGCCCGCCAGGCCGCGTGCAGGGTCTCCACCAGGAAGGCGTACCCGCTGGCCCTGATACCGGCGCCCAGGAGCAGGGGTATCACCTCCGGACGGAAGGCCCGGAAGCCGCTGGTGCAGTCGGTGAAGGGCATCCCGGTGAGGGCTCGGATGTAGAGGTTGGCGGCCCAGCTCAGGTTCAGCCGGAGTATCGACCAGTGCAGCACGCTCACCCCCCGCACGTACCGGGATCCTATGACCATGCTCCTGTCCTCCAGCATCCGGTCCATCTCCGGGAGATGCTCGGGCCTGTGCGACAGGTCGGCGTCCATCATGAAGACCCGGTCCCAGCGGTCCTCCTCCAGCACCCGCCTGTAGGCGGCCCGGTACGCCTCGCCCAGACCCTCCTTGCGGAGACGGGCCAGCAGGTGTATCCGCGGCTGGCCGGCGGACATGGACCTCACCACATCCGCGGTTCCGTCCGGGGACCCGTCGTCTATGAAGAGAACGCTGTAGTCGCCCTCCTGGTCGCTGATCCTCTCCCAGAGCGGCTCCACGTTGCTGCGTTCGTTGTAGGTTGGGACCAGGATCAGCCGCCGGGGCGGGGGGGTCAGCTGGAGACCCTCTCTATGTAGCTGTCGGTCCTCGTGTCCACGCGCACAGTGTCGCCCTCCTTGATGAACAGCGGCACCTGGACAATCAGACCGGTCTCCAGTGTGGCCGGCTTGGAGCCGCCGGCGGCGGTGTCGCCCTTCAGGCCGGGCTCTGTCTCGGTGACCGCCAGCTCCACGAAGGTGGGAGGCTCCACCATCACCGGGGTCTCCCCCCGGAAGACCAGTATCACCTCGCAGTTGTCTGTGAGGTACTTGGCCGTACCGCCAACCA
>Ga0207797_1002894_pt1 | contig 11741 bp, 8 predicted proteins | sample PRCRCaboRojoPR_6_FD_187275 | JGI IMG/M metagenome (GOLD analysis project Ga0207797, IMG submission 187275) | Marine sediment microbial community from Cabo Rojo, Puerto Rico - PR CR 10% Liquid 1 (SPAdes) | ecosystem: Environmental > Aquatic > Marine > Coastal > Sediment | place: Cabo Rojo, Puerto... | reverse complement strand
CCAAATAGGTAAACATTTTAAAGGCAGATCCTGGCGAGCGCTCCTCAGCCACCGCCCGGTTGTATGGTGCGCGCTGCGGATCGCGTCCGCCGACCAATGCTTTGATAGCACCAGTCTGCGGATCGATGGCAACAAGCGCTGCTTGCGGATAGTCTAACTTTTTGCTCCATGAGACAGAATCATAACGTGTCAGACCGAGCAGATCATCCAGTTCCGCGAGTCCTTCTTCGACCGCCTGACTGGCAGTGTATTGGTACGAACTGTTCAGCGTAGTTTGAATCTCCAAACCGCCGTACATTACCGCGTTTCGGTCATATTCTTTGCTTGCTTCTTTTATAACCTGATTGACAAAATAGTCCGCATGCCCGTGAAGGTCATAGATACGCTTAAAATCAAGCGGCTTGCTCCTGGCTGCCCGGCGTTCTTCTTCTGTGATGTAATCTTCTTCTTGCATTCGTTTCAGCACAAAGGCCTGCCGCTCATTGGCAATCTCTGGATTTTTATAGGGATTATACCGATTCGGCCATCTGGGTATACCAGCCAGCATGGATGCCTCTGCCAGCGTAAGCTCGTCAGCGTGTTTGGAAAAATACGTTTGGGCTGCCAGCTCGATTCCGTAAATACCCGAACCGAAATCGATTTGATTGACATAAGCTTCCAGAATCTCGTCTTTGCTAAACTGCTGTTCGATCTGCAGCGTAACAAACACTTCCTGTATTTTTCGGAGATAAGAGCGCCGAAATGTAAAAAAAAGATTTTTTGCCAACTGCTGGGTGATAGTACTACCGCCCTGCACTACCCGTCCATGGCGGATGTTGGCAATAATCGCGCGCAGCAATCCGCGTTTGCTGATGCCGTGATGCGAATAAAAAGAATCATCTTCCAGCGCTAAAACAGCGTGCAGATATGTTTCTGAAATATCTTCGAGGGGAACAACTTGACGGTTGGACAGCATTTGAATCATCCGCCCCTGATCGTCGTAAATTTTTGTCGGCGTGCTTAGAGCAATTCGATTCAGATCGTCCGGAATGCGAGGCAGACGAATAGCTGCAACCATTGCGATAATAAAAATCAGAATGACCAGTCCAAGTACAATTTTACCTATGATCCGTTTCACGTTACTCTTCTTTCTTTTCAATCGGCAGTTCCAGTGGTGAAATATCTTTGTTATTATTAATCCCTTTTATCAAATAACCGACAGCAATTTCAGAGCCAAACATGTCATAAAGTCTCGTTTCACCATTACCCCCCACTTCAAAAACGATTTTTACGCCCTCTTCACGAACATAGGGTGAAATGCCAACCTGCTGCAGGGACTCGCCCCATTGCACCAGTTTGTACGGATCATTTACGATCTGCAGCTGATAAGTCCGCGACAAGTTTTCAAAAGCGTCAAAAAATGTCGATGCTGAAACGATGCGGTTATCAAATTCTTCCAGTTCAGCTAACATAGACGAAGGTGCTCCCTCTTCAGACTCTAAAACGTGCCGCTGAATAATATTCTCGTGGAGTAGGTTGTCATAGCCATCCAGGAAATCAATTACAATTTGGTCATCGGTACGGGAAAAACGCACAGACTGCCAATCCGGATTCCGGGTCAATCGAATAAACTCGAGTGGATCTAACAATGTTTTGGAGAAATGAATCGGTATTGACTTGTAAAAAACAGTAAATTCTTCGCGGTTCATGGTATAAGACTCGCGCAGAGAGAGAGTAGCGAGCAAATCATCTATTCGCCGAATAGGTTGCTGGTTCTGCTGTTCCGATGGTTTTTCAATGTCGTTCACAGTCAGAGAACCGGATTGGTCCTTCGCTTCTTCTTCCCACAAACGGCCGGTTTTTGGTCGAACCGGATTTGTCCACAAGAGAAACCGGCCAACTGCAATTTCGAAAATATCAAAAAACGTTTCAGCAACCAACAGAACAACAACGAGCATCACCCAGATTATCCGTCCGGAGGATGTGTTTTGTTTTTTGCGCATATTCGAGTTTTTGTTTTTACGTTGAATGGTCATTTCTTATTATATGAACTGAAAGGGTTCCGGTATAAAGCACAGAATAAAGATAACAAAAACCGCGTAGGCAAGCAAGCGCCTATTTTTATCCAGAGGGGTCAAATCATCCATTGGTGCCGGATGACGCCGGCCGAGGATCAGCAAAAGAATAAATAACAATCCCCAACCGGGATAATTAATTGTCGCCACACCAAGTCCGGCGAGAAAAATATAGGTGCCGATTTTGCCTCGTTTGCCAAACAGACTGTAGTAAACATGTCCGCCATCCAGCTGACCGATGGGCAGCAAATTCAGCGCAGTGACAAACAATCCGACCCAGCCGGCATAAGCCAGCGGATGGAGTACTATTTGGTATCCCTCCGGGACGTTGCCGATGGCAACGGACGCTATAATTTTATACATCAATGATTCGCCCAAATAAAACCCGGTTCCCGCCGCTTCTGTTTCAGCGACAACATCGGACAAAACGATGCCAAAATACAGTGCCGGTAACGACAAGGCGAGCCCGGCTAAAGGTCCGGCCGCCCCGATATCGAACAGAGCTTTGCGGTTGGGAATCCTGCCGCGCATCTGAATAACAGCACCCAGCGTGCCGAATGGATTCAACAGCGGAAAAGGAATGAAGAACGGCAATGTTGCCGGTACATTGTATTTTCGGCACATGAGATAATGTCCCATTTCGTGGGTGAACAAAATAGCAATCACCGGTAACGCGTACCACAGTCCGCCTGTTAAATAAGTTGAAAAAACTGTGAGAACGAATAATATTACATTGACTTTTGGTTTGTTCGCTGGTAAAGGTTTTATTCGAAAACGAAACTTTTTATTGTTTTTGTTATTATCTGAAAATGAATGATATTGTTCATCAATTTGGGACGGATATGTATAGCTTTTTTCTATTGGATCCTGCATTAAACCTCTCTGGTTACGATGTCATTTTTACGATTAATTCATCTCCCTTTGTAACGCCAAATTTTTCTGCGGCGTTCCCGTTTCGCACCGCGATTTCGAGATGGTTATGGCTGCCAACAAGGACGAGCGGTTCACCTGATTTTACTTCTCCGTACGTGTTTTTGACGTCAGATAGATTTTTGTTTTTAAATTGAACTTTTTGCACGTTCTTCAAATTGAGCATTGCCGCAGGTATATTTGAAATGCAATTGCCAAATCCATCAATATATTCAATCCGTCCTTTAATATCTTTGTCCTTTTTTTGAGGCTTGCTAAGATTGCCGCGCTCATAATCGGTGGTCACCTCTCCCAAACGCCGAATCGCTGTTCCCATGGCCAGATGCGCAGCAACCGGGGCAAAAACATCCCGGCCGTGAAAAGTATGACTTTTATTCTGCAACCAGAAATCCGGCTCTGTAAGTGAAATAACCTGAGCATTCGGGTGCCGGTCATAAATATATTTGAGCACGCCGTTATCCGGAGCGACGAAATAATAATCATCAGTATGCACAGCAAGAATTCGCCGATCTGTACCCACGCCGGGATCAACAACAATCGTGTGAATTGTTCCCCGCGGAAAAAAAGAGTAGGATTGATAAATCACAAAAGCCGCTGCATCAATATCGCCCTGGGGAATGTCATGCGTCAGATCAACCAATCTGATTCTTGGATTGACACTCAGCATCACGCCTTTCATGATTCCGACATAGGAAGAACCAGCTCCAAAATCTGTCAACAAGGCAATTGTTGACAAGTTTATGCCATTCCCAACTGCCGGCATGCTTCGGCTCCAATTGATAGTTTGATATCGTTTAAAATATGTTCCAAATGTTCTCCATCTTTATGAAAATCGTATTTATCCGCATCGATGGTGAGTACATTGAACGTTTTTTCGGCCTTTTGTATCCAGCGGTCATAAGCCTTGTTCAATTCATAAAGGTACTCGATAGAGATATTTTTTTCAAAGTCACGTCCGCGCTTGCGAATCCTGGACAGGAGCGTCCATGTCGATGCTTTCAGATAAACGATCAGGTCCGGCTTTTTCAGATAGTCAGTCATCGCATAAAAGAGTTCGCGATAATTTTGATAATCCCGTTCACTCATATAACCCTGCTGATGCAAGATATAGGCGAAAATTTCTGCATCTTCATAGATCGTTCGGTCCTGAACGCACGGATGTGGAGATTCGATCATCTTACGCTGGTCCATAAAACGGTGCGATAAAAAATAAATCTGCAAATTAAAGGACCAGCGGGTCATATCGCTGTAGAAATCATCCAGATAGGGATTTTTAATCACCTTTTCATAAAAAGGTTGCAGACCAAGTCTCTGGCTAATTTGTAAAGTCAGTGTTGTTTTGCCAACACCAATATTGCCGGCAATGGATAAAAAAAATGTCGTTCTGTCAAAGGATGTCATTGGGTTCCTTTAGCAAACAACTCGGATTCTCCAAAACTTATATTTTTTTCTCCCTGTCCATGCTCGTCGGTGATACGAAAATAAAAACCGTATGGGCCGTAATAATCACCCACCCGAACAAGCAGCCAGTTATCTCCCGGCCTTAACGTAGCTGTAATAATGTACTGATCCGGGATGGCTTCTTCCTTTACATTTTTCGTTAACAGATGTTTATCGTTTAACCAGGCTTTTAATATACCATCGGTGCCAAAACGGAAAAAACATTTTTTAAACGAGCCGGATCGAATGCGAAGCAATGCATAAGCACATGAATTGGTGTGTGCATTTGTAATTTCCTTTAAATTGACAAATCCGTCAAAAACGTGATCTGTTTTCTGTAAAAGTTTACCTCTGGCATCTGCTTCGTGTATCCACTGGCTTGTGGGTTGCTCTTCCGGCCAAAATTTTTCATGAATGCCTTTTGTCACGTCAAAAGCACCGATCACACTCCAGTCAAACTCGGCAGGTGTGCCGGTACGAGCCAAAACCGCACGCATGGAATCCACGTTATTATTTCTGTAATGCCACAATGCAAGTGCGACATGAGAATGGAGGTAAAAAGAAAGATTGCCATCATCTCTGGAAAATTGATTAAATCCGTGAAAATAGTCGTATCCTACCCGGTGGTTATCAAGGGATCTCTTTAAACCTTTGAAATAATGTTTCCAGTAAACGTTCCAACTAATCATAGAAGAATAATCAAATGAGATTTTATCACTATACTCTTCTAACTGTTCGAGATTCTCTTCGAATGAAAGACCACGCAAGGAACGTATCACCGATTGATAGGCCAGGGCCGGAATCATAACGAGAGGATCTTTTTCCTGTTGAACAAAATCCGCTAAAATCTGATCCAGTTCAGACAATTTATAGTCCAGATGCAAGCCAATAGCGACAAGGGAAATCGTGCGAACGTTCAGACTCTTGTATTGTTTGTTTTTCAGTTCGCTGATCCAGGTATTGATTTGTTCTTGAACAAATTCGGATTCCGGATAGAGTTCATAAAGGGTAAAAAGCGCTTTTATCACACTTCCCTCTGGTTTGATTTTATCCACTAACTGGCGGAGAATTTGAGCGGCTTTGTCGCTGTTGCCACCGGCAATTTCAATAAGAGCTTTGTTATACAAGAGCTGATTTTTGACCATCTCAGGTTTTTCACTTGTATTGAATTTGCCGAGCATTTTCCTCGCAGCCTTGACATCCCCGTTATCAAGAAGAGTCAGAATCAGATGATTTATCGCCGGTTCAAATTCAGATTCTTTTTCGAGAGCGATTTTGAATTGCTCGATCGCGCGTTCGACCTCACCCTGGCGTGCCAGCACTTCGCCAAAGCTATCGTATGGATTTGGCTCCTCCGGGACAAGTTCAATATATTTTTTCAAAGCCGCATAAGCCGATTCCAATTGACCTGTTCGGGCGTAGGAATAGCCAAGCTGATTATAAGCCAACTTGTGTTTCGGATCGAGCGAAATAACTTTTTCATACTCGTCAATTGCTTTATGAATATCATGAACACCAAAATAGTAGTTACCTAAATTGTAATGTGCTTCGACATCGTAGGGATACAGTTCGGTGATGTGCTGGTAGGTCTCTATGGTTTTATACAAGTCGCCGTGCGTTGCAGCCTTCATTGCGATAATATCAAGCCTTTCCCGTTCAGGCACGTTGTCAATGTAACGCATAGCTTTTTCAAGCAAAACGGCTGCTTTTTCGGTATCTCCGTAATGCCCGTATGCCTCAGCGAGTCGGGCATAGGCACTGGCAAAAGTCGAATCCAGTTCAATGGCTTTTTGAAAGTGTGTGCGTGCCTGAGCAAAATTCAATTTGTTTAAGGCTTCATTCCCCAGTGTATATTGTTCGTAAGCTCTTACAGAAGTTGTGGTCACGTTTGCCAGCATCTGGTCTTTTTCAGGCATTTGTTTCACAGTTACCTCCAGAGCTCCGCGGAGCGTTCGTGAGACACGATCGACCATCGTCAAGACATTTTCGAGACTGGCGCAACTTTGTTCCGTAGAACGAATTTGACGTCCGGAATTGCTGTCGCGGAGTTCAACCTGACATTTGAGCGAGTCGTTTTCCATGAAATAACGTCCGGCAATGAACATGTCCGCATGCAGCTGCTGTGCTACCCGATGTCCTGCAGACGAATCGATTTGAGAAGAACGATAGCCCAAATCTTCAATTACGCGGTCTGCCTGCCGTGACGGAGACAAATCGAGTTGACGGGATTGCGACAGATCGGAAACCAGCAATTCCACAATGCCTTTGCGCAGCCAATCCAGATCAGTGCGCCCGGTTTTGTTAACAAAAGTCAGGATAGCAATGCTTTTCTTGGAATCCGATTTTACCTGAATGGTTTCGATCTTTTCCTGAGAAGCCGGAAATGCGGATTTGGCAGTCAATTTGATCTTTCGGGGTGAGTCCTTTTCGCATGCTGTAGCAAGCAGCAACAACAGCAAAATAGGAACAAAAACATTTTTTATCAACTTTATGTTTCTTTTCATTTCTTAATTACCTCATAGTAAACGAACCAACACCATGGTGATGTCATCATGTTGCGGGGCATCACCAACAAAAGATCTGACTTGCTGCATAATCGTTTCTTCGAGACTGTTTACACTGCCATTATTGTGATTAGCGAGCACATCGAAAATGGCTTCTTCGCCAAATTCCTGCAGATCGTTATTCATCGCCTCTGAGAGGCCATCCGTATAGAAAAACAGTGTATCGCCGGGATTCAGTTTCACTTTTTCCACCACTGTATGTTCGTGAAAAAAGACATCGTTAGCCAGCCCGAGGCCAAGGCCTGACGGAATGTAAACATCCGGATCACATCCGGAATCAGCCCGTTGAACGACGAGTGCATTGTGACCTGCACGGACAAAATCAAACTCTCCGGTTCTCACATTCAAGATGCCGTAAATCATGGTCACAAAAACGCGCTTGTCTACATTTTCGCACATATGGGCATTCAGGCGACACAGCAACTCTTTGGGGGAATCCATTGACGGCGCCAGTGAAGACATCATACCTTTGAGTTCCGCCATATAAAAAGCAGCGGATGTTCCCTTGCCAGTCACATCGGCAATAGCCACGCCCAAACGCTCGTCTGAGAGTTCAAAATAGTCAAAATAATCGCCGCCCACTTCGGCAGCAGGTTGACAAAATCCGGTGATTTCCAAACCCTGTATTGGCGGTGGTTTTTCAGGCAGCAACCGCTGTTGCACAGTTCTGGCGATTTCCAGTTCCTTTTTCAGACGCTCACGCTCGGTAAGTTCCATCAGTAAAAAGCTGTTACGAATGGCCAAAGCAGACTGCTGAGAAAGTGTCGCCAGAAAAGATAATGTGGACGCTTCGTAATGTTCGCCATCCTTTTTCGGCCCAAGAAAGAAAAAACCCACCTCTTCACCTTGACTTATCAACGGCGCAATAACTCGAACCGTTATCAAATCAATTTGTTCCTGCACATGGCTCAGGATGAATCGAAACATGTTGTCGTTTGTGAGCTGCTCCGGTGCAAATGGATGGTTATATTCCAGGCACTGGAATTCCTGAATGTTTTGAATCGGAATGTTAATTTTATTCTCGATGCGCTGAGGGAAAGCCCAGGCCGTGGTAAGCGATTGCGGCTGTTGCGGATTATCAAGCAGAAAAAGCACACCCTGACTGGCTTCCATGTAACTGACAATCCGTTCGGTTACCAGTTGGGCGAGATTGTTATAATCCACAGCAAACACAAGATCGCGAGAAAAATCTTCGATAGCGGCTTTTTCCTGCAGGCGACCAGTCATAAAATTAAACGAACTCGCCAGCTTGCCGACCTCATCGCGTGATTTGTTCTTTATCTGTACATCGTATTTGCCCTTTGGCACATCCAGCATAGCCTGCGACAGGGTGTTCAGCGGCTTGGCAATGCGTTTTCCCATAAAAATTGACAGACCGAGTCCGACAAAGATTGCACCTGCTATCAGGTAAACATTCATCCAGAGTCTTTTGCGCACATTGTTATTAAAAGCAATAAGTGAAAATCCGACATCGACCTTGCCGAGCGATTCTTCACCGAGGCGAATTTCCACGGGAATATGATCAAAATCATTCCAGCTTTCTTCAGCAATGTTGCCGGCAGCCAGTCGTTCCACGGCATCCAATTGTGCCTCGCGCGTCATAAATCCTGAATTGTCCATTTCAACCAAATCTGTATTCAGGGAAAAGGCCACAATTTCCCGGTTCTCATCAAAAATCGCAATATAGACAAGATCTTCACTGAATTGGGAATTAATAATGTTATCAATCCAGTCCTGATAAACGTACCAGCCCTCGGTTTCTGCCAGCCGGATAGAGGCGATCTGCTTGGCAATGCGTTCCATATTGGTCTGCAATTGCTCGCGCTCACGGCGTAACTGCTGCACTGTAAAAAAATGAAAAACGACCGCCATCATGATCAAAATAATGAGAGCAAAGGCCGCTGATATTTTAACCCATATTCGGTGTATCAACAGAATATCCTGCTGTTATATTATTTCGTTCGTTCAATTGTTTGATTCTGCTGGCACATTCCAGCGCTGTATTGTAACCGAGCGTTTGAGACCACAACGGAAAAACCGTGCTGTTTGTTAAAAGCAGATCGTGAGATTCGGACCACAAGCCCATATCCACCGCCCGCTGCCACTCCACAGTTCCTGGAATCGGAGAAAAAGATGCCATGCAGATTTTAGCACCCAGATCATGAACGCATTGAACACTGTCCCACACTTCCTGCAAGTCCTGGCCCGGGAGTCCCATTAACAAATAGACGCCAATGTCTTTGCGTTCGTACCCGGCTTGTTCCAAATGGGATAAGGCTTTTTCGCATTCAAAAACAGTGACTTTTGAAGACATGTCTTTCTGTCGTTTCGCGTTCGAGGTTTCAAAGCTGAGTCGAATCGTTTTAAATCCGCTTTGAAAAAACAGTTCTGCCAATTCCTCATCAATAAACCGGGGTGTTAATCCATTTGGTGTGTGAAAATTGCATTTTACTTTGCTTTCAATAATCCTGCGCAGCATCGGTTTAATGAAAACGTTTGGTTGATAGAGCAAAGCATCATCAAAAAACGCAATGTTACGAACATCGAACTGATCGTACCAATGCACAAGTTCTTTGTAGACATTTTCGGGCAAACGCCGCCGATAACCGGAAACGATATTCCGGGAAGCACAAAAACTGCATCGATTCGGGCATCCTCGTGAGGTCATTAATGCAATTGATTCTCGTTCCTGATAAAGCTCAAACAACGGAAACGGGATCTCATCCAGACGTTGGTAACAGAAATCAGCTCCGGGCCCCCCAGTCAATTCAGCCACGGTGTGAACAGCCGAAACTTCTCCTTCTCCGGCAATCAGCACATCTGGCTCGACAACCTGTCTGGCATGTTCCGGGCACAACGTTGCGTAAATACCGCCAAGCAGAATCGGGACACCGGGAAAAACTGTTCGCAGCAACTCTGCCATATCTTTGACTGCCGGATACCAATACGTCATAAACGACGTCAACAAAATGGCATCCGGTTTTTGCTCGAGAGCCGCAAGCTGCTCTGCGACTGTCTCGCGCGGCATGCCGTATCGGCAGTATTTCCGGGGGATGTGTTTCAGCACCTCAGGTTTTCTGATTTCCTGGCGAGGAAATTTGCCGCTGCCATCAGCTTGAAAAGTGGGCTTGCCGGCTCCAGCCAGATTTTTAACAGCCGGATGGCCCCTGTCAAGGCAATCCAGGAGCTGGACATTGTAACCCAATTTTTCAAGAATACTGCCGATATACAGCAAACCGAGCGGCTTGAACCAAAAGTCATAGGCGGCAAAATCATAAATCCATGGATTCACCAGCAAAACAGATTTTATTGTTGACCTCATCACGATTTCAGCTCGAGCATCATAAGTAAAATATCATCGCGGGAATCACCGCGATTGTAGGAGCGAACATCCTGCATCACGTTCTGAGCAGAGTTTTTCACCGTGACATTCCGGTAGTAATCCAGCGATTGCCTCACGCGTTCAAGCCCGAACGGTATACCCTGTTTATCTTCAGGTTCAATAATACCGTCGGTGAAAATGGCCAGACGGTCGCCAGGGGCAATTTTTCGCGTTTCTTGTTGGAACTCCTTCAAGGGCATTGAATCGAATCCAATAATCACGTTTTCAGATTCCATATGATTCCAGTTTCCGGTATCCGAGCTATAATGCAATCCGCTCGGATGGGCACTGCCGGCAAACTGATAGACTTTTCGTTTCCAGTCCAATCGCACCGACATCATGGTCAGAAAAATACCTGTTTTAGCGAATGTGCCGCAAAAGAATTCATTGATATGATGCAAAATCTCACGCGGCGAGGCGTGCTCGCGTACCAGCGCGCCCACCTTGCTGCTGATGCGGTTGACAACCAGGGCCGAGGCAATCCCGTGACCAGTGACATCCAGTACATTCATGTAAAGATGATTGTTCTTCTCGTCGACATAAACATTGCCGAAATCGCCGCCAATGCCAATCATCGGAGAATATGAAATGCCAAAAGAGAAATGTTTGTGTTCGAAACTGCCCGGAATGAGACTGTTGTGTACTTTTTTGGCAAAATTCAAATCCCGCTCGATCATGTCGTGATATTCATTGATCTTGCGGTTTTGCTGTTGAATTAATTTTTCGAGTTTTTGCTGATTGAGCGCTTTTTTGACATGAAAGACAAATGTATCTTTGTTGACCGGTTTGGGAAGATAATCAAACGCTCCTTGGCGCATGGCCTCGACTGCACTCGGGATGTTGCCGTAACCGGTAACAATAATAACTTGGGTTTGCTTGCTTTTTTCCTTGGCTGCTTTGAGGACATCGAGCCCGCTCAATGCTTTCATCTGCATATCGCTAACGACCAGATCATAATTAGTTTGCTGAATCTGTTTTACAGCCACTTCACCGGACGGCGCTTCATCCACCTGGTAATTTTCACGTTTTAATGTCTCCAAATAAAAACGGCGATTCATGCTGTCGTCATCTACCACCAAAACATGTGGCGATTGCTGCTTTTTCTTATTCACTCTCTCCTCTTTCTTCCAATACTTTCATTGCTAACATCGTAATATCATCGGATTGCGGTACTCCCTGGCTGAAACGCTGCAGTTCTTCAACAAGTTTCCCGACACATTTCTGCATTGGACAATTTTCGTCGATAATTTTTTCCATAAACGTTTCGAGGCGTTTTTCATCGTAGAATTCTTCATTGGCGGCTTTTGCTTCTGTCACGCCGTCTGTGAACAGGACAAGTACATCGCCTGGAGCCAATGCCGCCGTTTCTTT
>Ga0207797_1002893_pt1 | contig 11742 bp, 8 predicted proteins | sample PRCRCaboRojoPR_6_FD_187275 | JGI IMG/M metagenome (GOLD analysis project Ga0207797, IMG submission 187275) | Marine sediment microbial community from Cabo Rojo, Puerto Rico - PR CR 10% Liquid 1 (SPAdes) | ecosystem: Environmental > Aquatic > Marine > Coastal > Sediment | place: Cabo Rojo, Puerto... | reverse complement strand
GCCCGATCCGCTCCAGGGAGGCCGCCGCCGCCGTCCGACCCAATTCAACGGCCGAGACGTCCTTGAGGGTACTCCCGAACTTGCCGATGGGTGTCCGCACCGCCGACGCGATGACGACTTCACGCATCCTTCCTCCTCCTTCTTGCCGCTTCATTTCGTTGATGACGGTCGAGATCAGCCGGCTCCAGCGCCCCGACCTCACCGCTGAAGAGCTTCGCCAGGCCGATCTTGGGTTCGTCGAGTCCCCGCTTCCGGCGCTCCTCGCAAAGCTCACACCCCTCGGGGCATTCGCTGGGGCTCAGACCCTCCGGCTCGACGTACCGGCCGATGGTGCCCTCGTAGTTGCGGAAGATCACCATGCGGTCGCTCCGGCTGATCATGTAGTTCGGACTAATCGGCGTCTTCCCCACCCCGCCGGTGACGTCATTGACGTACCGGGGTACGGCGAAGCCTGTCGTGTGGCCCCAGAGGTGCTCGATGATCTCAATGCCCCGATCGATGGAGGTCCTAAAGTGACCGATGCCCTGCGATAGGTCGCACTGGTACATGTAGTACGGCCGGACCCGGTTCTGCACCAAGCGCTGGACGAGCTCCTTCATGATGATGGGACAATCGTTAAGCCCCCGGAGCAGGACCGATTGGTTGCCCAAGACAATGCCGTTGTCGGCAAGCTTGGCCAGCGCGCGCCGCGAGGCGGGCGTGATCTCCTTGGGGTGGTTGAAATGGGTGTTGAGCCAGGCGGGCTGGTACTTTTTCATCATGGACACCAGCTCGTCAGTGATGCGCTGGGGCATGACAACCGGCACCGCCGACCCGTAGCGCACGATCTCCACGTGCGGGATCTCGTGGAGGCGGGCAACGATGTACTCCAGGCGATCCGTCGAGAGGGTCAGCGGGTCGCCGCCGCTGAGGAGGACGTCGCGGACGCCCCGCGCCTCGCGGATGTAGTCGACCATCTCGTCTACGCGGGACTGAGGCAGGGCACGGTCGGTCTCGCCCGCCATGCGGCGCCGGGTGCAGTGCCGGCAGTACATGGAGCACTGATCGGTCACCAGGAAAAGTACCCGATCGGGATACCGGTGGGTGAGCCCCGGCACCGGCGAGTCGATGTCCTCGGCCAGCGGGTCCGCCTCGTCCTCGGGCCGGATGTCCGTCTCGTAGACGGTGGGGACGGCGCGCATGCGGATGGGACAGGCGCGGTCGTCAGGGTCCATCAGACTGGCATAGTACGGCGTGATGGCCATGCGCAACAAGTCGAGTGAGCGCCCGACGACCTGTTTCTCGTCGTCGCTCAGGTCGATCACCTGGTCAAGTTGCTCGACGGTGGTGATGCGATTGGCGATCTGCCAGCGCCAATCGTTCCACTGCTCTTCCGTCACATCCTGCCATAGGGGAATACTCTTGTAAGACCGGGTCTCGGCCATTAACACCTCCTCCAATCTAGAAACGGCGTCACACAGAGCTTCTCCGAGACGACACGGAGAAGCACAGAGAAAGAAAGTGGGGGGGCTCCGCCCCCCTATCGATACAGACCAGCTGGATCGAGTTCTTCACGAAGGAGATGGAGCTCATCTTCTGCGGGCGGCGGCGTCTCCTTCAGGTTGTCAACGACACGGAGATCCCATCCGACCTGCTCCTCGACGTCGGCCTGGGTAACACCGGCGTGGAGGCTCTGGAGCACCATCTCGCCCGTCTCCTCGTCGAATCGGAAGACGCACTTGTCAGTGACGACGAGCTGCGGCCCAGCGCCCGGGAGACCCAGGGCCTGGCGTTCGCCCCTGCCCTCCAGGTGGCCCGGGCTGGTGCGGAAGTGGAGTTGATCAACGAAGGCCCGCCGCTTTAGCCGCATGATGATGAAGATCCGCCGAGCATTGATGGCGATCTCGCAGGCGCCGCCGCTCCCAGGCAGACGGACCTTGGGCTTCACCCAGTCGCCGATGACCGTTGTGTTCAGATTCCCGAACCGATCGATCTGGGCGCCGCCCAAAAAGGCCACCTCCACCAGTCCGCCCTGGAGGTAGAGGCCGAAGAGATCGGCCATAGAACAGATAGAGGTCGCGCCGCTGATGAGCGTCGGATCTCCTATGGAGAGCGGCAACCGGGCCGGGCGAGCGCCGTAGATCCCGCTCTCGTAGATCAGCTCTAAATCGGGAGCCACGGTCCGCCGCGCCAGGTTGCAGGCGCTGTTCGGCAGCCCGACGCCGACAAACACCGTGCGCACGCCCTGCAAGGCCCGCGCCGCGGTCACAATCATCATTTCCGAAGGTGTGCAGTCGATCATGAATTGCCCCATTGTTGCCGATTACGCATTACGGATTACGGATTACGGTTTGGTAATGCGTCAAGCGTAATCCGTAATCTCCACCGCCAAATCAACGATACGCGCCGTAGTTGACCGCGTCAGCCCAGGCGTCGCCGGCGCTCAAACGGTCCCAGGTTTCCTCACCCATCTTCTCCACATACTCGGCGCGGTTGGCGACCCCGTAGACCCACTCGTCGAGCCAGTCCTCGGTCGTCGCCCGGGCCTTGCTGACGTCGTACCAATCCAAGTAGAAGACGTTGTCGCGGTCGTAGTACCCCTGGACGTACGAGGGGTGGGCGCCCAAAGGTTCGTGCACCACGGCATCCACGACCAGGTCAGGGATGACGGTCCGGTTAGGGTCGGAGCGGATCACGTCCTCGTCGACAATCTCCTCCACCACGACGATGACCCGCTCCGCCGCGAACGCCGCCTCCTTCTGGACCCCGAGGAGCCCCCACAGCTGCGCGTTCCCCTTCCGGTCGGCCCGTGCCGCGTGGATCACGGCCACGTCGGGATTCAGGGGCGGCACCACGGCAATACGCTCCCCATCGTCGTACGGGCTCTCCACGTACCGGATCCGCGTGTTCACCTTGGCGAGGTCGCTGCCTTTGTAGGAGCGGAGTGGGAAGAAGGGCAGGCGCTGGGCACCCGCGGTGTACCGCCCCACCATGCCAAAGTGGGAATACTCCTCAAGCTCCACGCTGCGCGGCACGCTGTCCTCCACGGCGCGCCGTACGCAGTAGAGGGAACCGACACCCGGATTCCCGAGATAGGAGAAGACCATCTTCCGGGCGCAGCCGGCGGCGATCATCTGATCATAGATCAGGTCGGGCGTCATGCGGCAGAGCGTCAGGTCTTGGAGGCCCTGCCGGATGATCTCGTGGGCGGCGGCGAAGCATATGCAGGAGGTGAAGCCCTCAATGGCCAGCGTGTCACCGTCGCCCACGTGGGCGGCGATAGCCTCGTCCATGGTGACCAGCTTATCGACCATCGGACACCTCGGTCAAGGCCTCCTCCAGGATCTCCAGGGCCAGCTCGGCCTGCTCTTCAGTCACGACTAGCGGAGGCGACATGCGGACAGCCTTATCGCCGCACCCCAGCACGATCAGACCTCGCTCAAAACACGCATTCACCAGCGCGTGCGCGAGATCACTGGTCTCGAATTCCATGCCGATCATGAGCCCTAACCCGCGGACGTCGATCAGGCCGGGATGGCGCTCCTTGAGCCCATCGAGGCGGTCCATCAAGTACCCGCCCATTTGCTGGGCGTTCTCCATCAGGGCCTCCTGAAGCAGATTGATCGTCTCCAGGCCGGCTGCACAGGCCACGGGGTTGCCGCCAAACGTCGTCCCGTGCGCGCCCTTGTCCCACGTCATCAGGTCGCCCTTGGCGATGAACGCCCCGAGGGGCATGCCCGAGGCGATCCCCTTAGCGACCGTAATGATGTCCGGCACCACATGGCCGTCCTCATCGCCGAAGTGCTCAAAGGCGAACATCTTCCCGGTGCGGCCCATGCCGCTCTGGATCTCATCGGTGATAAGGAGAATGCCGTGCCGGTCGCATAGTTTGCGCACCGCAGCCAGCCAGTCCGGAGGCGGCACCACATAGCCGCCCTCTCCCTGGATGGGCTCGACGACGATGGCGGCCACGTCCTCCGGCGGCGCCACTCGCTTGAAGATCTCATCCTCGATGAACGAGACACACGCCAGTTCGCACTCCGGATAGGACAGGTTGTACGGACAGTGGAAGCACTTCCCGTAGGACACGTGCGTCACGTCGGCGAGGAGCGAGCCGAACCCCCGGTGGTACTGAGGCTTGCTCGCCGTGAGCGTGACCGCCCCCATAGAACGTCCGTGGAATCCCCCGAGGAAGGCGATCAGCCGATGCCGCCCGGTCGCGTAGCGGGCCAGCTTGATGGCACCCTCGACAGCCTCGGTCCCGGAGTTGGTCAAGAAGACCTGCCAGTCGTCACCATCGGGCGCGATCTCCGCCAGCTTCGCGGCCATCTCGACGTAGGGCGGATAGTAGAAGTCGGCCGAAATGTGCACCAGTCGCGCGGCCTGCTCCTGAACGGCCTTCACCACGCGGGGATGACAGTGCCCGGTGGAACAGACGGCAATACCGGCCGCGAAGTCCAGGAAGCGATTTCCGTCCACGTCCGTCACGGTGCACCCCTCGGCGCTTTCCGCGACCAGGGCGTATGCACGGGGGATGGAGGGCGACACCAACTCCTTGTCCCGCTGGATCCAGGCCCGGGCCTTGGGTCCAGGCAGCTCGGTGACCAGGTGCGGCACACGCTGCACGGATTGCGATACTTGAGATGTCATGGGTTCTCCTCTAGATTGATCGGCTCCTGGACCGCCTGGCCAACCGCCCGGTCGGCCAACAGTCGCAGGATGACGTTGTACGTAAGCTCGGATACCGTCTCGAAGCTATAGGGCATGTGCACCCGCTCACCACACCCGTGGGCCTCCTTGCCCCAGGGTCCGATATTGGCCACGTCGCAATCAAGCTTGCGGATCGTCTCGAAGGGCACACCGAATCCCTCTCGCCACAAGTTCGCCGACGTCTCCTGGCCCTCTTCCCGCCAGAGGGGAAAGTTCGCCCTGAGCAGAGGGAGGCTTTCGTAGACCGGGTCGTCGACTCGCATGAAGCTCAATTCGGACACGTAAGGATAGAAACTGCGGAGCTCCAAGGGCCAGACGCCCGGCCGCGGGGCCGAATTTACCGCCGGGCCTGAGCCCGGCGCAGAAGTCCATCCATAGGCACCGGTCGCTACCTCAGCGTCGATGGCACGGCTGAGTCCCGCATCCGGCACGGCGCGCACCGGCGGAAAGAAGGGCGCCGCGAAATAGGCCACCACAGCCGGCCGTCGGCTGTCGATCACACCCTCGCGCAAACCGATGTCCACCAGGGTCCGCACGGCGGCCAAGCTTCTCTCCCGACTGTCGAGATCCGTTAACCGGGCCCTGTCCAACAGAAACTCGCGCTCGGAAAGCGGCAGGGCATCGAGCGCCTCCCGGGTCCTCGTCAGGGTACTGAAGGTCCTTCGCTCGAGTTCCTCGGACAGGACTTCGAGCCCCAGCTTAGCCGCGGCGGCATTGTGGAGCTCCTGATACGTGAAGACCTGACCGGAAAGGCCATCCAGCTTCTCCGACGTACTATGGCGGCGGGCGTAGGCCCTCCACGCAGCCTGGCGCTGTTGCTGGGCATCATCAAGGGCCTCCCGGGCGGCTTCGGTCATCTGGGCCAGCAGGTCCTTCGGCGTCCAGGCGTGGATCAGACGACTGCAGTGCACCACAGCCGAAAGGGGGGTCTGCGCGTCGTAGCGCGCCTTGAGGTCGCGCACCTTCTGAGTCACCGGCGGAACCGTGATCTCGCCATCCGCCTCGTCGCAAAGCGCCGGGTTCAGGTTGGTGGCGCGTACCAGGTTCGCGGCGATCAGATTGGCGTCAAGGCCGCGGAAGGCCTCCCCGACGTGTGTCTCGCAGCCCCGGACGTAGAAGCAGCAGAGAAGCTTCCCGATGGTGCCCCGGTAGATCGCCCGCGTCTCGTCGCCGGGGTGGCGCGGCGCTGTGTAGTCCGCGTTGATCACACCGACCAGATCCAGCTTCCGCTCGTCGCGGAGCTTCACAAGGGGATCGAGGGCATCCATCAGCCCGGCTGACTCTACCTCCTCGTCCGGCGTGCTGATCATCAACACATTCCCCGGCAGCGATGCCTTCTCGCGCTGGAGCGCGCCCATGACGGCGATCTGAGCCGCCACGCCGCTCTTCATATCGAAACTCCCGCGCCCGAACATCCACTCGCCCGAGGCAGCGTCGAGGAGCCGCTCGTCACTGGTCGCGGGATCGGCCCGATACTGGTCGAGCCAATGCGCCCTGAGCGCGACCGGATCAAACGGGTCGAGACTGGAGCCGTAATCCTGCACCCCGGCCACGTCCAGGTGGCCCAGGAGGATCACCGTGGGGACCCTCTCGGCCTCGGCAGGAACCGCGCCGCCCTCAACCAAGGCCCAGACGATCTTCCGCTCGTCGGCCCGCATCCTCCATTCGGAGGCCGCCACGCCCCGCTCCTCCAGCGCCTGCTGAATCGCAGCAGCGCAAGCGTTCTCCCGCTCCACGCTGGGACTGACCGAGTTGATCCTCACCAACCTCTCGGTCAGATCCTTGACCTCATCGTACCAGCGCCGGTTCAAGTCACTCATCATCTCCCAAGCCGTCCATCACCGGTGAGGCCCCGCGGACCACCTGTACGGCGGGCCTCCATACCCGCCCCCCTATCACCATTCCTGTCATTCGCCCATTCGTGAGATTCGTGCGAATCCGTCAACCCCAAGCAGCATTCAAGTCATTCGTCCATTCGTGAGATTCGTGACCATCCGTCACTACGCCAGCCGAAGCTCCTCAAGCTTCTCCCGCGTCGGCACGCCTTCCTCGTCCCAGCCCCGCAGCTCATAGAACTCGGGCAGCATCTCATCCAACTCTACCACGTGCCCTTTGGCCGGGCCCTCAGGCATCGGCTCCTCCAGCATCCGCTTGGGCAGGGTGTCGTCCGCCCGGCTGAAGCCGGCCCGCGTCAAAAAGAGCCTCTCCAGGGTGTAGACCCGGTCGCCAGCCTCGAGCAGACTCTCCGTGGTGTAACCCGCGCCGGTGGCGTGATTGAGGAGCTCGGCCATCCGATGGGGCATCACGTCCTCGGTCCCATCGCAGAGGTAGCGAATCGAGAGGAAGACGCAGAGCCCCGCGGCGTCGATGATCGTGAAAAGGTCCTCGAAGTGCTTAATGTACCACGGCTTCCGCTCCAAGCTCAGCGGATCGAGCTTCACGGGAACGCCGAAGACCTCCATATACGCCAGGTCCCCGGCCATGTGCGACGCGCCGTAGTTGGACGTGGCGTAGAGGAGGCCCATGCCCTTCGACCCGCGCGGATCGTAGCCGGGGAATTCCTGCTTCTTGGCCGTGACGGCCAGCTCCGGATGTCCGTACTGCTCGGCCATCCGATAGCTCCCCTCGGCCAACACGTCGCCGAATCCCTCCCGATAGGCCATCTGCTCGACGAGCTGAATGACCGCATCGGCATCGCCGAAGCGGAGCTCCATGCCCACCTCTTCATCCGATAGGATCCCTTTCTCCGCCATCTCCATGGCGCAGGCGATGGTCATACCCGCGGAAATCGTGTCCAGCCCAAGCTCGTTACACAAGTAGTTCGCCTTCGTCACCGCTGCGAGATCGTCCAGGCCGCACGCGCTGCCCAGGGACGCGATCGTCTCGTACTCGGGTCCCTCTCCTTTCCCGCCATAAGGGGTGCCCTCAAGCGTGGTCTTCCGACCGCAGGCGATGGGGCAACCGTAGCACGGCTTCGGCCGCACGAGGTAATTCTCGGTCAGAACCACACCCGTGATGCCCTCGACGCCCTCAAACACACCGGTCTGGAAGTTGCGGGTGGGCAAGATCCCCAACTCATTGGTGACGATGGGCACGTAGGCCGTGCCATAATCGCGGAGCGACGATCCCTTCTTCACGTCGGCAGCGACCTCGCGGCGCACCGTTCGGGACAAGTCCCGCACAGCATCCGGCTCGGCTAAGTCGACCTTCTTCGTGCCCCGCACCACCACCGCCTTGAGGTTCTTGCTCCCCATGACGGCGCCCACGCCCGACCGTCCGGCGGCACGGTGTTTGTCGTTCATAATGCTGGCCATCTTCACCAGTCGTTCGCCGGCAGGCCCGATGCAGGCCACCCGCGCCTTTTCGTCGGTCTCGTTCAGGAGCGCCTCCGTCGTCTCCGGAACCGGTTCGCCCCATAGATGGTCCGCCGAGCGGATCTCCACCTGGGGCTCGTCGTCGCCCTCGGATCCGTTGATCCACACGTACACCGGCCGATCAGCCCGACCTTCAAGGACAATCATATCTATGCCAGTCCGCTTCATCTCCGTCGGATACATGCCGCCTGAGTTCGAGCAGGCGATGGCCCCGGTGAGCGGCGCCTTGGTCGTGACCATGAAACGGTTGCCGGTAGGAGCCGGGGTGCCGGTCAGCGGGCCCGTCGTGAAGATCAGGTGGTTCTCCGGGGAGAGCGGATCGACCCGGGGATCGACTTCGTCACTGAGCACCTTGATCGCCCATCCCCGCCCCCCGATGTAGTCCTTGGCCGTTTGGGGATCCACCACCTCCACCCTGGTCGTCTCTTGAGCCAAGTCAACACGCAGCACCTTGCCGTGCCATCCAAACATCCTTCTACCTCCTGTGAAGTGCTCTCATGCTAATGGTCGTTAAGTCAGTTAACCGAGCGCCCATCCGAGCCATCCAGCGCCCTTCACCCGCCGGCCAGCGACGGGAAGGCGGCCAGGACGTCGCCCGCTTCCAAAGGGTCATCCAGCTCCGACGTCAAGCCGTTGACCAGAACCACGACGCCCTCGGTCGGAATATCGAAATGGGCCAGGACGTGACCGGGCGTCGCGCCTCGAGGGACCTCGATCTGGCACGCGTGTCCCTCACTGTCAGCAGGAAGATGACGGCGAAACCCACCGAACAGCTTAAGGGTGATGGCTATGCGGTCGGTACGGTCGTCCATAGTCTGCCAGGGATTGGCGTTGCGCACATCGCCGTGTTCGTCCGACCCCTTCAACCAACGCGCGGGGCCGTCGGACCTCGCATCGAAGGCTCGTAACCAGCGCCGGAGTCCGGGTCGCGTACACGCTCTCAGGCCGCAGCCTCGGCAATCGTCGACAGCCGCTGCTGCACGTCCTCCGGCAGCGCCTCGGGGACGTGGTCCTGGAGGATCTCGTCGACGCGCTCGGCCGCCCGCTGTCCGAGGTCCCTGCCGCCGCGGTCCTGCCAGCCCTCGTAGTCCCAGCGCTCGAGAAGGCGCGGATACCATCGCGAGCGGAAGTTCTCCAGCGTGTGGTCGGTCTCCATGAAACTCCCGTCTGGCCCGACCTCATCGATGACGTCCAGGGCCAGCGTCTCGTCCGTGATCTCCAAGGGCCCGAGAGACGTGCGGAGCCAGTCGATGACCTCGTCGCAGATCACCACCTGGGCCAGCGAGCCGGTGAGTCCCGACTCCAGATAGCCGACGTCGTGCACCAGGTGGCTTCCAGCCAGGATCGCCTGGACCAACGTCAACGCCGCTTCGATCCCCGCCTGCTGATCCGGCAGTTTGGCGTCGCTGCAGCCGCCCATCGAGAACATGGGCAGCCCGTAGTGATGTGCCAGTTCCTGGGGGATGAACTGCTTCTCCGGCTCCACGTAGGGACTCGTCGCCGTCCGCATGTCGATGGCGCCGCCGCCGAAACCGCTGGTGATGAAGGGCGCGCCCGGGCGGTGGAGCTGCGAGAGGACAAGGCCTACCAGACAGCCCGCGTTCCAAATGGCGTAGTTCCCCGCAACCGTTATCGGCCCCGTCGCGCCGCCCAGGGCAACGGGTATGTAGGCGGCCGGCAGGTTCTTCTCCGAGAGGAAGAGGAGCTTCTGGAGCGCCTCCTCGTTGTGGCGCAGCCCGGTGGTGACGTTGATGTAGCAGGCGGCCAGCGGGCGCTCGGCCAGTGGGCCCGCTCCTCCGACCACCGCCTCCGCCATGGCCACGGCGTCTACGCAGCCCGAGAACTCATTGGTGACGTACATGAGGGGCTTCGTCGTCCGCTCGAGCATTACCTTCATCTGATACCGATCGGACGCCATGTCGGGGACGTCCTTGGGGAGGAACATGGACATCACGAAGTCAATACTCGGCAGCGCATCGCAGACCGTCACACCCTCGACGACGTCCTGCAGGACCGGCTTGCGCCGCTGACCGGTGCGGTGATCGACGATGTTCAGGCAATCCGATCCCGTGCCGAAGTAGGACCGGTGGCCGCCCAGGCGCATCGCCGGCTCGCCGTGCCGGTCGTAGAGGACCACCTCATTGGGGACGGTCTCGAAGGCCTGTTCAATCAGCGTCGGCGGGATGCGGACCCGGTTCCCCTCGGAGACGTGGGCGCCGGCCCTCTGGAGCAGGTCGATGGCAGGCTGATGGTAGAGCCTGGCCCCGGTACGCTCCAGGATCTCCAAACTGGCTTGATGGAGCTTCTCGCACTGCTCGTCGCTTAGTCGTCTGAAGTGCTGTCCGATGGTGTGGTTCATTGACCCTTCTTCCCCTAACAACACAACGGGGAGCCGTAGCGCCCCTCGCAGATTCTACACCAATGGCTCTCGCGGACCAGGTCCCGAGCTCCAATCCCGCAGTGATGAGATGGTCATCACGAATCGCACAAATGGACGAATGGCCCGAATAATGTCAAACGGCCCGTGCCGACGCAGCCGGGCGCCTCGCCCAGGTGCGTCGCACCTCTCAGATGCAACGCACCGTCCCGCACCCCGAATCTCGCTCGTTCGCTCCGTCCCCTTATCGCTCTATGTCCGCGTCGCCTTTCAAACCTCGTAGACCACCCGCCCGTCGAAAACCGTCATAGCCACCTCCGCCTTGGCGATCTCCTCCGGTGCGCTCTCTCCAAGGGCGAGAATATCGCGATCGAGGACGACGAGATCCGCCAGCTTGCCCGGCGTGATGCTGCCCATCTGGTCCTCCCGGCCGCTCACGCGCGCCGTGCCCATCGTGAAGCCCCACACCGCCTGGGCGGGCGTCAGGCGCTGCTCGGGATACCATCCGCCGGACGGCTTCCCATCCCGCGTCTGCCGCGTCACGGCAGCGTGAATCCCGAACATCGGATTGGGGTTCGCCACAGGGCAGTCCGACCCGAAAGCCATAGGCACCCCGGCCTCCAACATGTCCCGGAACGGGTAGGCGAAGCGCCCCCGCGGGCCCACTGACGTCTCGATCATGGGAATGTCGTCCGGGCAGTGGATCGGCTGGACGGAGGCAACCACGCCCAACTGCGCCAATCGCTCGACGTCCTCCGGTTGGATCATCTGCACGTGCTCGATGCGGTGCGGCGCGACCGGGGGCGCCGTGTCCGACGCCCGGTCTCCGCCCAGGATGCCCTCAAAGACGCCGACGAGCTCACGATTCGCCCTGTCGCCAATAGCGTGGACCGCCACCGCCAGCCCTGACCGGTCCGCAAGCTGTACGGCCTCGGCGATCTCCCCCATAGGCGTAAGGGGCATACCTGGCTCGCCCGTATCCTCGTAGGGCTCCAGCATCCAGGCCGTGCGCGCGCCCTGTCCGCCGTCAGAGAAGAGCTTGACGTGACCGACGCGCAGGTAGTCATCGCCCATGCCGGTGCGGAGACCGAGGGCCGCCGCCTCGCCCAGTTTCTCGCCGGGGATGTGCATCCACATCCGCAGGTCCAGGGCGCTTTCGGCCTGCAACCGCTGGTAGGCGCGAAAGGCCGGGGGTCCGTCGGCGCCACCCATGATCCGGTAGTCGTGGATCCCCGTGACTCCGAGCTGGTGAAGGAGGCCGAACCCGTCGCGCATAGCATCCACCGTCTCCTCCTCGGTGGG
>Ga0207797_1002892_pt1 | contig 11746 bp, 8 predicted proteins | sample PRCRCaboRojoPR_6_FD_187275 | JGI IMG/M metagenome (GOLD analysis project Ga0207797, IMG submission 187275) | Marine sediment microbial community from Cabo Rojo, Puerto Rico - PR CR 10% Liquid 1 (SPAdes) | ecosystem: Environmental > Aquatic > Marine > Coastal > Sediment | place: Cabo Rojo, Puerto... | reverse complement strand
ATTCCCACGGCGGCCGCATCGATGTCGAGAGTGCGCCAGGTAAGGGCTCCACCTTCATGGTTCGTCTGCCGGTAGAACGATGAAAGGGAGCACGGTGTCGAACTGTGCCGGGCAACGGATCACGCGTCACGCATCGCGCGTTACGCGCTACGCATCGTGGATACGGGGTTACCCGTTGCGAGTCACTCGTGATGCTCATACTGTAACGTTCTTGCTCACCACACGTTGCAAACATGCTGCCAATCATTCCCCGGACCTATGAAACCTGAGACGAGACCGCAAGTCCTGATCGCCGACGACGATGCCGGCGTGCGCCGCACGCTCGAACTGATCCTGACACGGAAGGGCTTCGGGGTCGTCACAGCCGCCACCGCGGAGGAGGCGCTTCGGGCGGCCGACGAGGGCCCCTTCAACGTGGCGCTGCTCGATATCCGGCTGCCGGACCGGAAGGGCGTCGAGTTGCTGGCCCCGCTGCGCGAGCGTCACCCGGAGATTGGACAGATCCTTATCACGGGCTACGCATCGACGCAGACGGCGGTTCAAGCTCTGAACGAGGGCGCCCAGGCCTACATCACCAAGCCGGTTGATGTGGACGCTCTTCTGGCCGAGGTCGAAGACGTCCTCGAGAGGCAGCGGTTGATCGCCGAGAAGCGCGAGGCCGAGAGACGGCTACGGGAGAGCGAGGAACGGTACCGGAGCCTCTTCGAACGCGTGCCCATCGCCCTCTACCGGACGACGCCCTGCGGACGGATCGTCGACGTCAACCCCGCCCTCGTCGAGATGCTGGGATATCCGGACCGAGAGACCGTGCTCGCGACCGACGTCGAGGACGGCTTCCTCGACAGCCGCCTCAGGCGGCGGTGGCAGTCGTTGATGGAGGAGCAGGGTGTGGTGCGGCGGTTCGAGGTTCAGTACAAGCGGTACGACGGTGAGACGATCTGGGTCCTGGACTCGGCCCGGGCGGTCCGGGACGAGGATGGGCGGATCGCCTACTATGAGGGCAGCTTGGAGGACATCACCGAGAGAAAGCGGGCCGAACGGGCGCTCCAGGAGAGGGTGAAGGAGCTGCGCTGCCTCTACGCGGTTCAGCGGGACGTCCAGGATCTCGGTTTGGATCCCAGCGAGCTTGCTGCGCGGATCATCCAGCACATGGTGCCGTCGCTCCGCTTCCCGGACTTGGTCGTGCCGGAAATCGTCATTCGGGGACAGCGCTTCAGCGCGGAGCACCTCTCGGAGGAGATGCGTGCGCGTGCGTCCGATGGTCTGCGCGCGCCCATCGTGGTCGGTGAGGAGGAGGTCGGCCACGTCTCTGCCGCATACGTCGAGGACCGCCCGTTCCTCCTGCCGCAGGAGCAGAGCTTATTGGACAGCATCGCCGAGTCCATCGGTCTCTGGTTCGAGCGCCGCGAGGCGCGGAAGGCCCTCCGTCAGTCGGAGGCCCGCTATCGTACCCTCTTCAACAGCGCCAACGACGCGATCTTCATTCACGACATGGAGGGGAACTTCTTGGAGGTCAATGACGCGGCCTGCCAGCGGCTGGGCTACAGCCGGCAAGAGCTCCTGGAGATGGGGCCGCGCGACCTCGACGCCAAAGAGTACGCCAAGAAGTTCGAAAGGAGGATGCGCACGCTCCGTGAGAGTGGAGAGCTCTACGCGGAGACCGTTCACCGCCGGAAGAATGGGACCAGCATCCCAACGGAGTTGAGCGCCCGAGTCGTCGACTACAGCGGGGGCCGGGCCGTCCTCACCATCGCACGCGACGTGACAGAGCGGGAGGATCTGGAGCGGCGCCTCCGGCGCCAGGAGCGGCTAGCAACCCTGGGACAGCTGGCCGGAGGGCTGGCTCACGACACGAACAACGCGCTGATGTCGATCATGCTCTGCGGGGAGCTCCTGGAGAGATCCCCCGCCCTCCCCGAGGAGCTGACTGAGGACGTGGAGACGATCCTCTACGAGGCGGAGGAGGCAGCCGCCATCATGCGCCAGCTGCTCGATTTCAGCCGGAAGGCGCCCCTGGAGATACGCGCTATCGAGCTCGGCACGGTGATCGAGGAGTCCCTCCACGTCCTGAGACGCGTCATCCCGGAGTCCATTGAGATCATCTGGAATGCGCCGGAGGGGGAGCACGTGCTGCAGGCGGATCCTTCGCGCATCCATCAGGTGATCATGAACTTAGCCATCAACGCGCGGGATGCCATGCCCGGGGGAGGAGAGCTCAGGATCGATCTATCCTGCCTTTCTGTCGCCCCGGGGGACCGCCCCCCGGTCGCGGGCATGGAGAGTGGCGAATGGATCTCCCTTGAGGTCGAGGACACGGGCACGGGGATCAGCGACGATGCGCTGGAGCACCTTTTCGAACCGTTCTTCACGACGAAGGGCCCCGGTGATGGAACCGGTCTCGGTCTGGCGCAGGTCTACGGCATCGTCGAACAGCATGGGGGCCACATCTCGGTTCAGACCCAGGTGGGCAGCGGAAGCTGCTTCCGGATCTACCTTCCGGCATTCGCCGGACCGCTGAGGGGCGAACGTACCAAAGCGGGGAGCGATGCAGCGCTCCGTGGGCACGGTGAGACGGTCCTCGTGGTGGAGGACGAACATAGTGTGCGTGAAGCGTGCCGGCGGGCGTTGGAGGAGCTTGATTATCAGGTGATCCTGGCTGCCGACGGCGAGGAAGCGCTGAGCATCCTCAAGGGCGACGAACCGGTGGATTTGGTGCTGACCGACATTGTGATGCCGAAACTTGACGGCCTCCAGCTCATCCGGCGGCTCCGCTCGCTCTTGCCCGGGTTGCCCGTCGTGGCCATGACGGGCTACGTGCTGGATGACCGGGTGGCCGAGATCCGGGAGCAGGAGTACGTCCCGTTTCTGCACAAACCGGTTGACAGGGATAGCCTGGCGGAGATCGTTCATGTGGCACTACGGTTGTAGGGGAGACGAGTCTCCTCGCCCCTGGAGAAGGTGGACTGGGAGAGACCCGCGGGCTAGGCTGGTCGAGAAGGCCCTTAAGGAACAAGGCACTGACGGAGAGGCGGAAGCTGCGTGAGTTCAAGGAAGCGCGTCCTGGTCGTTGACGACAATGAGCGGCTGGTTCGGCTGATCGAAAGGCTGTTGGAGTCCGCGGGCTATGAGGTGTTGACGGCATTCGACGGCGAAGCGGGACTGGACGTGGCCCGGGACGAAGGGCCTGACCTGATCATTCTCGACATCGTCATGCCCGGTGAGATTAACGGCTACCAGGCCTGTTATCACCTGAGCACCGACCGCCGCACCAAAGACATCCCGGTGCTGATCCTCACCGGGAAGTGGGAGAACGCGGAGGAGAGTAAACAGGAGTTGAACCGGCGCATCAAGGAACAGACGGGCGCGTACGATCTTGGTGCGATGGACTATATGACGAAACCAGTCCGCGGCAGCGAGCTGATTCGCCGTGTCCGCGGCTTGCTCTGGTTCAGCGGCGGAGTGGACTGATCGGCCGGGCCTAGCTCGATGTTGAAGCGGACACCGCACAGATCGTTGCACCGAGGACTTCGTGCCTCCCACCGAGCCGGCGGACCCCACGCTGTCCCAGGGGATCACACTACCGGCCGACGAGAACGATCGATTGATGACTCTCACGATCCGAATAGCTGGAAAGGAAGACACCTTGACGCATGCTCAGGACTCGGACCCCGATTGGCGGCGTCCGACTCGATCACCCTCCGACGCAGAGGAGGCCCTTATGACGCCCATTGACGTACCTAACCCGAGAATCCTGGTCGTGGACGACGATCAGGGCACCCGCCGAACGCTCTCGCTGATCCTGGGACGGAAGGGGTTCGAGGTCGTGACGGCGAGTACGGCCGAGGAGGCCTTGGCAAAGGCCCGGAACGGCCCCTTGAACGTGGGCCTGCTGGACATCCGGTTGCCCGACGGGCGCGGCGTGGAGTTACTCAAGCCGCTCCGTTCGCGACACCCCGACATGGAGCTGATCATGATCACGGGGTATGCGTCAACGGAGACCGCCATGCAGGCGCTCAACGACGGGGCCACCGCCTACATCACCAAGCCCCTCAACATTGATGAGGTGCTGGCCGAGGTGGGGAAGATCCTGGAGAAGCAGCGCCTGGTGGCGGAGAAGAGGGCGGCCGAGAATCAGGTCGAGCACATCAACTCCGTTCTCCGGGCCATCAGGAGCGTCAACCAGCTCATCGTCCGAGAAAAGGACCGCGGGCAGCTCATTCAGGGCGCCTGTGATAGCCTCGTCGAGACCCGTGGATACCTGAGCGCAGTGATTGCGGTCCGCGGAGCTCAGGACGAGGCCCCGGAGACCGCGGCAGCCGGTCTGCCGTCCCACACGAGCCGCCTCCGCGATGCGCTCTCCACGGACCCGTGGCCAGATTGCTGCCGGCGTGCCATCGACCGTGGGGGGCTGGTGATCAGCGGGGCTTCGTCGCAGCACTGTGAGACCTGTGCCTTGGTCGATCTGCCCGACATCGAGACGGGCGTGGCCGCGCCGCTCCAGCACGAGGGCAGAACCTACGGGGTCCTCTTGGTCACAGCGGCCAACAATCTGGCGAGTGAGGAGGAGCGGTCGCTCATCCGTGAGGTGTCCGACGACATCGCCCTCGGGCTGCACGGCATCGAGGTGGAGGAAGAGAGGGCGCAGGTCAACGTTGAGCTTGAGGACCAGACCACGCGGCTCGAATGGCTGACCTCCATCCAGACGCTCCTGTCGCAGGCCGAGAGCGCCGAGGAGATCCTGACTGCGGCGGCGATGATGGTCGACCTGGAACAACTACCATCCGGTATCTCCCTGGAGTACTTTGAGTACAAGCCCGACGGTGAGCCGGCCGAACTCCAGCCGAAGGCGGTCTGGGAGGATGGGATCGTCGTGAGCGACCATCCTGACCTCGATGAGCGGCGTGCGGTTGCGGACGACCCCCTGGCGCAGATCTGCCTCAGAAGCCCTGTGGACCCGATCTTCCTTGCAGACACGCAGAGCGACCACCGCGCGAGTGATGCACTTCGAGCCTATGCTGAGGGGCGAGGCTTCCGCTCGGCGCTTCTGATGCCGCTGCGGAGCGCAGGCCGCCAGCACGGGGTGGTCAAGTTCCTTTGGGCCGACGCCCACCGATTCTCGCGGGCTGAGCGGTTCTACGCCCAGCAGTTGCTGGACCCGCTTTCCGCCGTCGTGGGCAGCCGCCGTGCTCACCTGGCACACGCGAGGAGCGAGTCTCGCTACCGTGCCCTCTTCGACAACGCCACCGATGCCATTATGATTCACGATGAAGCCGGAAAGCTCCTGGAGGTGAACCACGTCGCCTGTGAGCAGCTGGGCTATTCCCGGGGCGAGCTCTTAGCCATGAAGGTCCAGGACATCAGCGGCGAGCAGCCACCCCTTGCCCATACGGCGTGGATGCAGGATGTAGAGGGGGCCGGTAGTCGCACCTTCGAGACCGTGCACATCCGAAAGGATGGGACGGAGGTGCCGGTGGAGGTTAGCGGCCGACCCATCGATTATCGGGGGCGGCCGGCGATCCTCTGCGCAGCGCGGGACATCTCCGAGCGACTGGCGATGGAGGAGCAGCTCCACCGCCAGGAGCGCCTGGCCGCCGTGGGGCAATTGGCCGGGGGTATCGCCCACGATTTCCGGAACTTCCTGACCACGATAATCCTTTACTCTGGCATGCCGCTGGCCAAGCTGGACATCTCGTCGGAGACGAGGCACGCTCTGGAGGTCATCGCTAACGAGGCCCAGCAGGCCTCGGACCTGGTCCAGCAGATTCTGGACTTCAGTGGACGCTCGGCGATGGAGATGCAGCCGGTCAATCTGGCCGACTTCGTCGAGGAGGCGACGGGCATCCTCCAGCAGACCATTCCGGAGAGCATAAAGGTCAGCCTCACCATTGAGCCCTCGTCCTCCGTCGTCGAGGCCGATCCCACGCGGATCCAGCAGGTTCTGATGAACCTGGTGCTCAATGCTCGCGATGCTATGACCCTATCTCGCGGGAACCGTGAGGTCGAGGGCGGCGAGCTGGAGATCGGGCTCTCGGAGTTGGTGGTTTCGCCCGCTGGGACGCCCCCGGTGGCGGGAATGGAGCCCGGAGAGTGGGTGCGTCTGACGGTCTCGGACACCGGGACGGGTATGACGGAGGAGGTCAAGGAGCGAATCTTCGAGCCTTTCTTCACGACCAAAGAACGCGGCGAGGGGACCGGGCTCGGCCTGGCCCAGGTGTACGGCATTGTGCAGCAGCACGATGGGCATATCGACGTGGAGACGGAGCTGGGCATCGGCACGGCATTCCACGTCTACCTGCCGATTCACGGGGCGGAACTCGGCAGCGAATCCGAGGCGCCGGCGGGCGAGCTGCCAGCGGGTCGGGGTCAGACGATCCTCCTGGTCGAGGACCAGGAGAATCTCCGCGATGCAGGCCGGGGAATGTTGGCATCCCTGGGTTACCGGGTTGTGACGGCCCCCGATGGACGAGAGGCCCTGGAGATCCTGGACGGGATGCGGGTGGACCTGATCGTCACCGACGTGGTTATGCCGGAGATGGGGGGCAAGGCCCTCGTTCGCGCCCTATCGGAGGCGCATCCAGGTCTGCCGGCCATCGCCGTCACCGGGTACACGATGCGCGACGAGATCAGCGAGTTGAAGGACGTGGGGTTCGCCCAGGTGCTCCAGAAGCCCTTCGACGCGCAGTCATTGGCCGAGGCGGTGGAGCATGCCCTCGGCAATGTGAGATAGGAGGAGGTCACCGTGGAAGGTCCGTCCATACTCGTCGTCGACGACCACGAGCCCCTGCGCGAGGCCCTCCGCAGTATCCTGGAGGCGGAGGGGTACCAAGCATCGGCTGTGTCCAACGGCAAAGAGGCCCTCCGGTGGATGGAGGACCGTCGCCCGGACGCCATCATTTCCGACATCCTGATGCCCGAGATGGACGGCTACGCTTTCTACCGTGCTGTCCGCGAGCGGAAGGCTTGGGCGGCGATACCCTTCGTCTTCTTGACGGTCAAGGCTGGTCGCGAGGAGGCCGTCAAGGCCAGGACCCTGGGCGCGGATGCTTACCTCACCAAGCCTCTCGAGCCCGCCGAGCTCCTGGGCACCGTGGGCGGCCTGCTGAAGCGGGCCGAGGCTATTCAGGCCGCCGCAGCGGCTGAGTTCGAGGAGCTCAAGGACGAGCTGGTGACCGTCCTCGGTCACGAGCTCCGCACACCCCTTACCTACATCCGCTGTTACGCCGATATGGCCCTGCAGGATGCCCCCGCTGAGGACGAGCAGGTCGGCACGTACTGGGCCGGGGTTCGACAGGGTGCCGATCGGCTGACACGCCTCGCCGAGGACATCGAGATGCTCGTGCAGTTGGGAACCGACCAAGGCAGAGCCTCGCTCCAGGACGGGATCACGCTCAGGCCGGATGTCACGGACATCCTGACCGTCGTGGGCGGGCAGTACGAGGCGTTGGCCGCTCAGCGTGAAATCAGGCTCGAAACGAAGGTGGAGCCGAACCTGCCGCCCTTGCGGCTCAATGTCCCCTTCCTCGTCGATGCGTTGAGTCGCCTGCTTGACAACGCCATCAAGTTCTCGCGCGATCAGGGGAAGCACATCGCCTTCGGAGCGCGATGCTGCGACGGGTGCGTCGAGGTGTCGATTGCTGACGAGGGCGTTGGGATAGCGTCGGATGAGATGGACCGCCTCTTCGACCGCCTTCATCAGATCGAGCGGGACGAGATGGAACAGGCAGGACTGGGCCTCGGTCTCTTCATCGCTCGGCGGCTGATCGAGTTGCACGACGGCTCGATCAGTGTGGAGAGCACGCCTGGCAAGGGCAGCACCTTCGTCATTCGACTACCGCTGCCCGATCACGCGCCGTAGCCCGTGCGCCGGCGCGATGCCCGTGTAGATCCGAGCCCTACTGCTTCACCACCAGTGAGGCCTCCGACCCCACGAGTGGACACCGCGCCAGCTTCCCTTGCAGGAACCCCCGATTTGGACTATAATGGCGTGTCGTCGAGTACACGGGAGGATATGACCATGCCATTGTATGAATACGAATGCGAATCCTGCGGAGTGCGGTTCGAACGCCGCCAGCACATGGAGGATGAACCGGTCAAGACGTGCCCCGAGTGCGGTGGAGACGTGCACCGACTGATCCAGCCCGTGGGCATCATCTTCAAGGGATCCGGCTTCTACGTCACCGACAACCGGGCGAAGTCCTCGACCGCCACGCCCGGCAACGTCAAGAAGTCCGACGAGGGGCGGTCTGACACGTCGACCGATACATCCAAGGAGAGCAGCAAGACCGACTCAGAGGACTAGATCGGTTCAGACGCGCCGTTTCGGCCCGTAGGTTGGGGCCGTCGAGACGGCCGTCGCCGCGTTGCCAGCGCGGGTTTCGCGATAGGATCTACCATAGAGGGCCCGGTGCCGTTAGGCCGGGCCTTTTCTCATATCCCTGGGGGGCGTGAGGGGACTTCGGCAACTTGCGGGAGGGGCGTCGATCTGGGGGAGACGCGGCGGACTAAAGCTGAAAACCTCCGCTGGCGCGGATCGTCTTCTGGCTGTAGTCCGTCACGTACGTCAGGAGCTCCAGCTTTAACTCGCGCCACTTCTTGGTAGCCAGGGCCTGCCGCAGACTGCCCAGGTCGTCGGCCACCCCGCCGGTGAGGATCTGCGGGCAATTCCCATAGGCCGTGTACCAAGCGTCCGTCGGCTGGATGCCCAACTCCAACAGTCCCGGGGCGAAGTCCTGCATCACGAACTCGAAGTACTCATCCTCCAGTCCGTTGCGGATGTTCCAAGTCATCAAGAGTTTAACCATATGCATCCTACACCTCGCTCCTCGCTCGCTCGGGCATCACTCCCGGTCTCGCGCGAAGCGTTCCTCTACGTCCTAGCTCTTCCTTGCGGCCTCGATCTCTCTTTCCCCGATTGACGACTCCGTCGCAAAGGGACCTATTCGCACCCCAGCGACATCATAGCCTGCTCCGCCTGGGTCTTCCAGGTCGCCGGTGGGTCGAGGGAGAGGAACCGATCGTAGGTCTCGCACGCGGCCTCGATCTCCCCGCTCTGCGCCAGAGCCCCCGCCAGGGCGTAGTGGGCCTCTCGAGAGTCCGGTACCGACTCAATGGCCTGCTCGAGCATCTCGACTGCCTCGTTGTACTCACCCTCCTGGAGCCGCACGTTTCCCAGGCCGATCAGGGCCTCGGGCATGTTCTCTCTAAGCTCCAGGGCTGCCTCAAACTCAGCCGTGGCCTGCTCAAGTAACTCGGGGTCGGCCGGCGCGGCGGGATCGCCGCCGGTTAGGGCGAGCGTCAGGAAAGCGGCGCCGAGTTGGTAGTGCGTGTCTGGGTCGTCGGGGTCGATCTCCAGCGCCTTCTCGAATTCGTCCACAGCGGAACGGAGGTCCTGCAGTTGGTAGTAGGTGACCCCCAGGTTATGGTGGGCAGCCGCGCTATCCGGTTCTAGCTCCAACACCTTGCGAAATTCGTCGGCGGCCTTGGAGAGCTCGCCACTCTGATTGTAGGCCTGCCCCAACAGGAAATGGACGTCGCTGTTGTCCGATGCCCCTTCGGCAGCGGCCTCCAGGGTCTCAATGGCCTCCCCATAGTCCCCGGCCTCAAGGTAGGCACGGGCCGAGGAGAGGACCGCCTCCACATCGTCGGCTTGGGTGTCAGTGTCGCCTCCGCACGCCACCAGCGACACCGCCGCCGCCATCGCCAAGGTAACGAGAAGATAGCTCCTAGGCATTACCCTTCCTCCAACTGGTCAATTATCCCAAGACGGTTTGCAGCACGAAGATCTCTGTCTCTTCAGACGGACTCGGCTCGCTCACGCGCAGTGACGTCTCCCTTTCGGCCTCCTCCATGCCCATCTCTTTCAGGAAGGTATCGACGCTGTCCAGTTCCTCCTTCAGACCCGGGATCTCGTACCTCATGGGGATGACGATCTCTGGCTCAAATAGGCCAATGGCCTCAGAAGCCTGGGTCGCGGTCAGGCTCCCGCCTCCGCCCACGGGCACCAGAAGCACGTCGACGGAGCCGAGGTTCTTGACTTGCGACTGGGTGGGGACGTGGCCCAATCGTCCCAGATGACAGATGGTTGTCCCCTCGAAGTCGAAGGCGAAGACGGTGTTCAATCCATGCTGCCTGCCGCGCTTATCATCGGCGAAGGTCGAGACGCCGGTGACGAACACGCCGCTTATCTCATACTCACCGGGGCCGTCGAGAAGCTTGAAGTCGCCGCGAACCGTGTCCAAATAGTGGCAGGAAGCATTATGATGGCTGACGGTCACGATGTCCGCCGGCAGCGGGGGAAGAGAGATGCCCAATTCGGGAGAGTAGGGGTCTGTGACGATGGAAATGGATCCTTGTCCATCGAGTCGGAAACAGGTCTGGCCGTACCAACGGATCTCCACGTCCATATCACTTGAGATTATACTGTGAAAGGAGTGGAGCGGCAACGCCCCGCTGCCCTGCCCTCGTTGCCCGCTGGCGGCCCTGCGGCGCCGCCGAAGACGCGCCTTTCCCCGGCCCGCGCCCCGCTCGGGCTCCATCGGAAGCGCGTCCCCCCGTTCGGCCTGGCTCGCCTCTCACCCATTCGATACGCATCGCCTCCCCTTGTCTTGCCCAGATCGCCCCTCGACCCTTCGGCCTGCCACCGCCCCCAACGGTTCGGCCTGGATCGCTAGATCCAGGCCTCCCTGCAACCCCATCCGTCAGTGCCCACGCCTAGATGTGCAGCGGATCGCCAAAAACTCCGTGCGCCGCCTCCATGAGCGCCTCACTCAGCGTGGGATGCGCGTGTACCGTCCGCGCGATCTCCTCAGGCGTCAACTCCCACGTCCGAGCGCTCACCAGCTCCGGCAGCAGCTCCGTGACCTCCGGCCCGACCATATGGGCACCGAGAATCTCCCCCGTCGTCTCGTCGGCCACGATCTTGACAAACCCATCCCGCTCGCCCAGCGCCAGCGCCTTCCCATTCGGACGGAAGGGGAACTTCCCCACCTTGACGTCGTAGCCCTCCTCAGCCGCCTGCGCCTCGGATAGCCCGAAGCTCGCGACCTGAGGATGGCAGTATGTGCAGCGGGGCACGGCGTCGTAGTCCAGCGGCTGAGGATCCTCGCCGGCTATCGTCTCGACCGCGATGATGCCCTGAGCTGACGCGACGTGCGCCAGGGCCATCTTCCCCGTCACGTCGCCGATGGCGTAGACCCCGGGCACGCTGCTCTGCATCGCCTCGTCGACCACGATCGTGCCCCGCTCCATCTCCACGCCCACGGCCTCCAGGCCGATGTCCTTCGTGTTGGCCTGCACACCGATAGCGATCAGCGCTCGCTCGGCCTCCAGAGTGTCCTCCTCATCGTCCTCACCGGCGACGGTCACCCGGACGCCGCCATCGACCACCTCGATGCCTTGGACCCGTGTTGAGGTCATCACCTTCACCCCCCGACGACGGCGGAATGCCCGCTCGACGACCTTGCTGACCTCCTCGTCCTCCAACGGCACCGGGCGGGGGAGCATCTCCACCACGGTGACCTCCGTGCCGTAGGCGTTCCACACCTGGGCGAATTCCATCCCGATCGGGCCGGCGCCGACCACGACCACCGACTCCGGCAGCTCATCCAGGACAATGGCGCTGCGGTAGGTCATCACCCTCTCACCGTCAGGTTCAATGCCCGGAATCGTCCGCGCGTGGCCGCCCGTGGCGATGATGATCTTCCCGCTCTCGATGCTGCGGGTCCCTCCTTCGTTCAGCGCCACCTCG
>Ga0207797_1002891_pt1 | contig 11759 bp, 7 predicted proteins | sample PRCRCaboRojoPR_6_FD_187275 | JGI IMG/M metagenome (GOLD analysis project Ga0207797, IMG submission 187275) | Marine sediment microbial community from Cabo Rojo, Puerto Rico - PR CR 10% Liquid 1 (SPAdes) | ecosystem: Environmental > Aquatic > Marine > Coastal > Sediment | place: Cabo Rojo, Puerto... | reverse complement strand
TCCAAACGCACCTCCCACCAGCACCTGTTCGACCATCTCCAAGGGAACGCCGACAGAATCCGCCAGCACCGTAAACCCGGCAAAGATCGCTGCCTTGGTCCGGATCAGGTTGTCAATATCGACATCCGTAATCACGATATCTTCACCCGCCGCTGTCTCCTCGGCCCAGGCCACCACATATTCTCCGCCGTGCTCGCCCCGGCGGGTGCGTTCGGTATCCAAGTTGACATTCACACTGCCGCTTTTGTTGATCACCCCGGTCATGAACATCTCCGCCAGCAGGGAAATCAGAGCGCTGCCGCACAAGCCGCGCGGTTTCCGGCTGCCGATCACGTTCCAGGTCGGCTCATAATCCTCCCCGTTGATCCAGACATCATCAATCGCCCCGGTGGTCGCCCGCATCCCGTGAATCACCCCGGAGCCTTCAAAGGCCGGTCCGGCAGAGCAGGCGCAGGTCACCAGCCATTCTCGCGAGCCCATCACGGTCTCGCCGTTCGTTCCCACATCCAGAAAGAGGGTGACTTTTTCGGTATCGTCCATCCCGCTGGCCAGCACTCCCGCGGAAATATCCGCCCCAACGTAGCTGGCCACCCCGGGCAGCACGTCCACCACTGCGGCGGGATGCACCCCCAACCCGAGCTCCCGGGCCGGAAAGAGCGGGATGTGGTTGATCACCGTCACGAAGGGAGAGAGCCGAATGCTGGAAGCCGGGATATCCAGCAGCAGGTGCATCATGGTGCTGTTCCCGGCTATCGTCACTTTGTAAATCGCCTCTCTGGCGATCTCCGTTTCCTGGACCAGGCGGTCCAGCAGCTCTTCCATGGTGCCGATCACCAGCTGCTGCAGCTTTTGATCCCCGTCCTCCTTGCTGGCGTAAATGATCCGGGAAATGATGTCGTCACCCCGGGCGATCTGCCCGTTGTATTCCGCGGCGGTGGCGGCCACCTCCCCGGTGAGCAAATTTACCAGCCAGGCGCTGACCGTGGTGGTGCCGATATCGACCGCCACCCCCCAGAGCGGTTCTTCCGGATCAACCAGGCCGGGGAGGACATCCAGCAGCTCTGCCCGACCCGTACTGTCGGTCCAATCCGCCGCCCGAAGCACTGCCGTGACTTCCCACTCACCTTCCCGCAGGGCAGGTCCGAGCTTGCGGATTACGTCAAGGTCAGCTTCCAGCCGGCCGAAATGGACTTCTGCCCGCAGTCCGACCTCCAGGCGGCTCCAATCATCGGTCTGATCCTCCATGGTCGGCGGGGCCAGGGTCAGGGCGACCCGGCGGATGGTTTGATCGCGGCCCGAGTGATAATCCGCGGGGACCTCGATCTCCGCGACCTGGTGATCGGTGGTCAAATGCCGCTTGACCTGCTCCTGGGGCGGGACCGTGATCGTGCAGTCCCCTTCCACAACCGTCTGGCAGGCCAGGGCATACCCCTGAGCGATGTCATTGGCGGACAGGCGGAGGGTGCTCCGGCGCCGGACTTTGCCGCTCTCGACCATGACGGCGCAGCGTCCGCACCGGCCCTGCCCCCCGCACGGCTGGACAATCTCAATCCCCAGCTTGCCAGCGGCATCCGACAGCGTGGTTCCTTCAGGAACCTGGATCGGCTGGTCAGCCAGGTCAAACTTGACAGTATATTCAGACATAGGTTTTTTACCGGTAAGTTAAAACGAACGGCCGGACGCTGGCTGCGCCCGGCCGATGTTCCTCAGAGCACCTGCTTCATGAAAGCAGGCAGATCGACCGCTTCGCGGGGTCCGACCTTGACCGTCCAATCCGGCAGTTCTTCTTCGAGCTCACCGGAAAGCACCGAGACATGCCCGGGCAGGACAATCCGCCTTTCCCCTTCCAGCTTGTCAGCCGCCTCGAAGCGCTTGACGTCTTTGGCGATGGTGTCGGCATCAAACTTGCCGGCCGCCCAGGCGGTGAGCACGCTCATCCCCTCAGCATCCGAAACCAGCAGCCAGGCCGGGGTCCCGGAGGATTCGATCTCGTTAGCCACGCTGAAGTAGGTGATGCTGAAGTTGGTGGTGACCAGCATCGGATCCGAAGGCGAAGGATCGTTGAGTTCATAAATCCCCGGGGTGACCTGAATGGGTTCCTGCGGATCGGTGTACAGGTTTTCCCGCAGGACCAGCAGGGCATAGGCGGTGGCCGGATCAAAGTGATCCATGACGATAAAGCTGGCATACTTGCCGATCGCCTGAGCCGCCAGATTGACCTCCCGAACCGGATCCCCGACATCACCCGGGAAATTCAGGATCGGGAACCCGAGCGGGCGGAAGTTTTCCTTCAGCGCCATCCGCCGGGTGACCGTGTTGGCGGTCAGCACGCCGAGCAGCGAACGCTGCTGGGGCGAGATCACCAGGTCTTTCACCCCCTCTTCCTGGAGCTTTTCAGTCAGGGCCACAGCCTGATCAACATCTTCCGCCTGCACGGCCAGCAGCGCGCCGTGCTCCAGGGCCAGGGCAGCCATCTCCTGGTAGTTCTCCTTTGTCGCATGGGCCAGCAGCGGGGTTTCATCCTCCCCCAATTCTCCCAGCCCGGCTTTCAAATCCTCCGGCTCACCGATCAAAATCACCGGCAGGTCACTGCCCTTCTTGACCGCAGCGACCGCAGCGGCCAGATCTCCTCCGCTGGCCTGGACGGCCATACCGCCCATCCTCATCTCAATGCCCACATAATCTGCCTCATATCCCCCGACGGCAGCGGACAGTTCGATGATGTCCTCGATCGGCTGGGTGTCATACACCCGGACAAACAAGCCGGGTGAACTGTAAAACCTTTTGTTGTGTCGAAAAAGCACGACCTCGTTGCCGGCTTCCACTGAATGTCCGTTAGAGGTCATTTTCATCGCCCGCACCGGAGGGGCAGCTGCCTCCGCCAGCTTGGCTGTGGCTTCCTCGCTGACATGCGGGCATTCAGCGAGCTCCACCTGCTTGGCAGCCAGTTTCATCGCAAAGGCCAGGCAGGTCGGAAAACCGCAGTCCTTACAGTTGGTTTGGGGAAGCAGTTTGTAAATCTCAATTCCTGATAGAGCCATATTCTTTCTCCGTGTGTTCTAGCCTTTACTCCGGCATCAAATCCTGAATGGCCGCATGGGTCCGCTTCACACTTTCCGGATGGCGGAGGACGACAATGTTGGCGCCTGACTCGATCAGCATCACCGAGGTCAGGGTTTCCCATTGAATTGCCCGGGTTTTCCAATCACCCCACGCGCCGGGGACATCCACGCCCACCTGGGCCTCTTTGGCTTTCCAGCATTCCTCGCCGGGTGTGACCAGCATGGGCAGCTGGGTCATGGTGTCTCCCTGCAGCGCAGCGATGCGGAGCCGTTCCATGACCGAATAGCCGTACTCGAAGCCGTAGCCCAGGGCCCCGGTGGTGGGATCCATGATCACCCGCTCGAGGGGCATTCCCATATCGTTAATGAGGATATTGAGCTGTTTGGCCAGATTGACATCCATCGCTGTCCGGGCGATCACCAGGTGATCGTTAGCCAGCGCGGAGGCCACGATGGTGCGGTAGTTCTTTTCCTCGCACATACCGAGCAGCAGGCGTTCACCCTTGCAGGCGTCGGAAACGGCCTGGAGGATCTCATTATCGGCCTCCGGCTGTCCGGGGCCGAACACGATCAGGGGCAGCCCGCTGCCCTGCAGGGCGGCCTGGACCGCCTCCACCGCATCTTCCGCTGAAGTTGGGCTGCCTTCCCCGTCATTGAGCTGGATGTTCATAAAGATCACATCCGCACCGGCTTTTTCGGCAGCTTCTGCCCAGGCCTTGGGGTCATCCATAACCTCGTCCCAAACATCCACCAGCAGCTCCGGCCAATCATCCGGCCGGCGGTTGGCAATTTCTACCGCCACCACAGGCTTGTGAGGGAACTTCCCTTCAAAGTGCATAAACGGCATGGCGGTTTCACCGCCGACGGTCACCGTCTTCGACCGGGTCCCTCCCTGATCCTCGGTGGCCCCGAGGACAACTTCCAGCACCCTGCCGTCCCAGTTTTCTCTGGCGATCTTGAGCTTGGTGTCCTCATCCACCCAGGGGGTGTCCGGAGGCAGCTCGACCTTTTTCTCCACCTCGGGCTCAGGTGCCTGCTCCGGCGGCGCTTCCGCGGGGGGAGCCTGCCGGACCGGGGCCCGGGGCACACCCAGATCGGAAAGATCCAGGTCTTCCAGCCCACCGAGTTCCGCCAACGCGGCTACCAGGGCGCGGCGGAGCATATTGACCGCATTTTCCGCCCGGTCCGGGCTCACCCCCTCAGAGGTGGGCTGGGCCGGTTCGGGTTCTGATTCAGAGGCCGGCTTCTGCGCCTTGACCGGTTCGGGCTCCGGTTGTTCTTCTTTGGTTTCTTCTTCTGCCAGTATCGCCTCGGCCTGGGAAATAATATCTTCGGCTTGCTCTTTCTCCTTGGCAGGGGCCTGATCAACGTGATCGGGTTGTTCTTCGACGTGAGCCTGCATGGAGGGCATATCGAGCACCGGATGGTCCTTGCTCTTGACCCATTCCTCAAGCTCTTCCACGGAGGTCACGCTGTCGCTGTCCGCGATCCGATCAATCAAATCCGGGATACCTTCGCGTTCCGCGACCGCGTTAAGCTCACCCCGCATGCCGGCTTTCAGATTCTTGCTCATCCAGACGATGCGCTTGAAGCCGCCGTCAGCGGAGATGAATTTTGGGCTGACCAGGTAAAACTTACCTACGCCCATCACCCCGGGGGTCTGCACCCCTCCGCCGGCCATCCCGGCCAAAGTGCTGAACTTCATCCCCATCGGGGTCATTTCCGTGTCCTCCCGGCTGACCACCATCACCCCTTCCACTTCGGGGATATAAGCCACGATGCACTCAAAGCAGCCGCAGGCGGTCATCGGGTTCTCCATGATCGAATACATGGTCACGTTTTGAACCGACCCGTGGGAGGCCTGCTTGGTGTACTCGATCGTGCCTTCCCAGTAGCCCTTTTCCTCGTCGTAGCACTCGCCGAGCTCAATGGGCTGGTTCGGCCCGGTCGGGTCGATGTTGTATGACGCCTTGCAGTCCAGCCAGTTGTAGGCCCCACACAGACCCAGCCGCTCCGGGCTGACGATGCAGACATGATCGGGCGCAAAGCTCTGACACAGGGTGCACGAATAAAACTCGTCCACCGAAGTGTCGGTCATATCCGCCAGGCGCTTGTTGCGGTAATCATACGCTTCGCGGGCTTCTTCGAGATGAGCTTCTATGTCAGCCGGATCGGTGTAAATGGTGACCTCGACCTTATCCAGGACCGCGCCGAAGTTGCCGTGCAGGCGGGCGTGAATGATCTCGCCGAAATGTTCCAGCTTAAATCCTTTGTCCGCCGCGTTCTTGGAAATCCGGCACCAGACGATATCACGCTGCCCGATGTGCTGGATACCCGAGGCGCCGTTGACAAAATCGTGAATCTGGCGCTCGAGCACCGGCTCGAAGTCCTCTTCCATCTCCCGACCGGCGACCTTGACCACAATCCCGAGGTCCATCGAGCCGCCTTCTTCGACATCCTCAAAGGTCGGACCGACCACCTCGATCTTGCCGTCTGTGATCTCATCCATCCCGACCATCTTCAGATACTCGAAGGCCCGGGAGTGTTTGCCGCCGAACTCAACCCGCATGTCCGCCCGCCGGACCACCTCGCCCTCGAACGCCGAACCGTAAGGAACCGGCACCGGGACTTCCGTGACCTTAATTTTCACACCGCGGATTTCGATGCATTTCTGGACCAATTCCTTGGCCTTCTCCTTGTCGTCCTCCCCCTTGATCTTGTCAAAGGGCATGCTGACCACGTGTTCGTAGGTCGTGACGCCGGTGGGGAGGATCTCGGGGATCACGGTATCGGCGATCACCGGGAAGCCGAAGTTAATCGCGCCCGCAGCGGCGGCGTACTTGAGGTCATCCACTTCGCCGAGGGCGAGCACAAAGGCGTAAACCCGCTCCCGGTTGTAGAGCAGGATATCCCGGGCATCCCCGGCCTTCAAACCGCCGAAGGTCAGGGCTGAACGGGTAGCGAATCCCAGCGCGTAAATCGCGCTCAGGGTATCCGTCCCGAAGGGCACGGTGTACGTGTCGTAACCGAGCTCCACGCCTTCCTCGAGCAGCTGGTCGATAATGCTCCGGCCGTTGACGTTGCCGGCCAGGAAGGTCAGGATGTTGCGCTGCTGCAGCTCTCGGATGATCTGCACCGCGGCTTCGTTGGACCGGGCCGCGCCGACAATCGCGGCAAAACCCGGCATCCGGCCGTCCACCAGGGCCACGCCCCAGGAGCGGAGCTGGATGTCATCGATCGGCCCGTTGAGATGGCCCGTGATTGATCCATCGTCACCCGTGTACTGGGTGCCGCCGGAGAGCTCAATCCCGGGATACGGCTCCGGCTGCAGGCCGTACACGAAGCGGACGGCCTCGATCACCTCGGCGGCCATCAGGGTGGCCATCCCGCTGTCCAGGGTTTCGCCCAGGTAGGGCGTCCATTTATCCTGAGAAGGGATGGGGTGGAGCAGCCCACGGGCGCGCTCCAACACCTTACCCAGCTGACCGAGGGTCTTGACTTCCATCCCGGTCATCCCATAGATCAACGGCAGGTAGTAAGCTGTGTTGGGAAACTCTACTGGTGTATCCGGGCCCTTTTCTTCCAGGGCTGTCTGCAGCATGGTTTCCGCTTCAAAAACCAGAGCGTTTGCGCCGCGCAGGGCTCGGGTTGCAATGTACTTTGACATGAATCTATTCTCCTTGCCTCTTACACGCCGTAAATCGCTTCGCGGCGTTCTTCAAGTGAAAGCTCTTCGAGCTTCAGCATCTGTTCATCGCCGCTCTTTCCAAAGCGTGTGGGATCGTAAGCGTCCAGGCCGAGTTCTTCTCGCTTGAGATCGATATGCTCGAGAACGGCTTTGATCATCTCCTCCCCATCAGGGATGAATTCCAGCTTTCCGCCGTACTTCTCTTCCCAGCCCTCGCTGATCAACTTGGTAACGATCTCACTGTCAGCTACCCGATCGGGCATCCCGCTGACCGGTGAGGTACCCCCGAAGATCACGTATACGCCGGAGGCCACGCAGTAGGTGCCGATCGAAAGAGCTTTCTCGCTCATCCACTCCGGAGCCAGGCCGACCGCCGGGATCTGATCGATATCATCGCCCAGCCCGCCTTCCTGGACCATCTGGGTGAGCACGGTCAGGATCCGGGTGTTATCCACACAGCTGCCCATGTGCAGGACCGGCGGCATCCCGGTGGCTTCGCAGATCTCGCGCAGCCCCGGTCCGACCTGATCCAGCCCGGCCTGTCCGAGCAGCAATCCTTCTTTGGCGCTGGCAATCGCACCGCAGCCGGTCTGGACGATCAGCACATCTTCCTTGAGCAGCTTCTTGACCACGTCCGTGTGCAGGAAATCGTGCTGCCCGCGGGGGTTGTTGCAACCTACCACCGCAGCCACACCGCGGATCCGGCCGGAGATGATCCCGTCGTTCAGCGGCCGGAAGGAGGCCCGGTAGGAGCCGCCCAGGGTGTAATTAATGTATTCGTGCGAGAAACCGGGGATGAGCTCTTCCTTCTGAGAAGGAATCTGCGTCTCGCCGCGGTTGGCGTAATTATCAATGGCTTCTTTGAGGATGTTTTTGGCGATCGTCAAGGCCCGGTGTTCATCGAACTCAATGTGGGTGGCGCCCTTGATCTTTACCTTTGGTGAAGTAGTGATGATCTTGGTATGGAAATTCTCCGCCAGCCCGACCAGGGCCTGCATGATGCACTGCACGTCGACCACCATGGCCTCCACTGCGCCGGTCAGGATGGACAGCTCCTGCTGCAGGAAGTTGCCTGCCGCCGGAATACCCTGGCGCATCAGGATCTCGTTGGCCGTGCAGCAGATCCCGGATAGGCTGACGCCCTTGGCGCCGGCCTCCTTGGCATACTCAATGATCTCCGGGGTCTGGGAAGCCGCCACGATCATCTCGCTCAGGGTAGGCTCATGGCCGTGCACGACTACGTTGACCATATCATCCTTGAGCACCCCCAGGTTGGCCTCCCCCAGAATAGGTGCGGGGGTGCCGAAAAGAATGTCCGAGACATCGGTGGCAATCAAGCTTCCGGCCCAACCATCAGAGAGGGCCACCTGAATGCCGTGCTCCAGGATGTGTTCTGGATCCTGGTCGTCTCCGATGTGGGTGCGGTGCAGGGCCTCCACCACTTCGATGTCCACCCCGCGGGGGACCACCCCTTCCTCCCGCCAGACCTTCTTGCGGGCTTCCGGAGCCCGCTTGAGCGGTACGACTTCGCCTCTCTGCTGCCCGAACTGGGAAAGATACAGGTCGGCCAGCTCGTCCGCGATCTCTTCCGGAGCGCGGTCTTCAATCGGGATATCATAATAGGATGCGACCGTGCGCAGCTTGGCGACATCCCGGATCACGTATCCCTCCGCTTCGCCGTTGGCGGTGGCTTTGAGGGTAAAGGCCATATCTCTGCCGTGATCGGAATGCGCGGCCGCGCCCGCCGAGATCGCCCGGAGCAGGTTGCGGGCCTGAATGGTATCGATGGTGGCCCCACACACACCGACATCACCTTCCTTGGTCAGCCGGCACGGACCCATCCCGCAGTGTTTGCAGCACATCCCGGCCGCACCGATGTTGCAGGAAACCATCGAGTCCGCCCTGCTGAACGCGGTTTCAAGCCCCAGTTCCTCGGCCCGTTCCAATAATTCCTGGGCTGCGGGATCGATACTCGCTTCCTGGGGGGATCTCTTTTTTTTCTTAGCCATCACTTTCCTCCTCTTCCACGATTAAAGCTGCCGGTTTCAGCGGCCCCATCCCGGGGCAGGGCCACAGCGGGGAGCGCTGATAACGCACCTGCTGGGCAAACGCGACAGTGTTTTTGGTCTCGGCAAAAGCCTCGGTGTGCCGGAAATAGGCGGTTTCTTTTTGTTCATTGGCGGGAATGGACTGCTCTACCGGTAAATCGAATTCACTGGTATAGCCTGCTTCATCCAGCGGGGCTGTGATCTTCTCCGGAGTGATCTGTTCCGGGTCATACCCGATCTCCACCGCCTGAAAGGCGCTGCTGGCGTACACTTCCTCTACGCCCTCAAGGCCTAACAGAATCCGCCTGACATCCACGACGTGATGATCACCATACATCGCCGGGAGCTCCAGGGACATTCTCTCCATATCGCGTTTCCTCCTTGTATCCTGCTTCAGGGTCGATCCGTGGTAGGGTTCTTTTTAAGCACACAGAGAAATCTCTCTCCGCCATGTGGCCAGCAGTGAGCTGATTTCTCCAGCATATCTTTAATCCGGTGCTCCCAGGCTGCAGTATCGATTGTTTTGAAAACCTGTAATTCGGATAAAGCAGAACCCTTCAAAACTTTCTGGGCGCTGCCTGGGCAGCAGGCCTTACCAAAAAAGGTCATCTTCCTGTCTTGAACTCTGGGTTGTGGAAGATTAAAGGAACATTATTAGAGGTAAGTATATCAGGATTTACGATCCAGGCCATCGTCATCTATCAAAGAATCAAAGGACAAAACTCACATAAAACCCCTTACAGCCGGTAAAAAACCCTGGAAAGGCGGTCCGGGGCCGATGATTCCCGGCAGAGGTCGGTATGATAAAATTTCTGCGGAGAACTCCTGGTAACCAAACTGAACATCCTGCATCTAAATGAATGAAACCACCCAGCAGCCACAAGACTTGTCTCTGCCTGATCTCCGGGCCGGTGATCGGGAGGAATTTGCCAAGTTGGTAGACGCGCACTCGGACAAAATCTACCGCCTGGCCCTGAAGATGCTCGGAAATCAACAGGATGCAGAAGATGTCCTTCAGGAAACTTTTATCAAAGCCTACCGGGCTTTACCGGAGTTCGAGGGCAGGTCAAAAATCTCCACCTGGCTGTACCGGATCGCTACCAACCAGGCTCTGATGTTAATCCGGGGTAGAGATAAACCGCCGGCTTCCATCGACGCTGAAAAAATCGACGACCAGGGACAAGCGTACACGCCCCTCAACCTGACCGATTGGTGCTGTCTGCCGGAAGATGAATACCTCACCGCCGAAGCCGTCGCCTATCTCGATCGGGCCGTCGAGCAGCTGCCCGAGGCCATGAAAGTGACCTTTCTGCTCCGGGACATCGAAGGTTTATCCACAGCGGAAACCGCCCGAGTGCTGGAGGTCAGTGAATCCGCGGTGAAAACCCGCCTTTCCCGGGCCAGGCTGAGACTCCGGGAGCTGCTCTCCGGCTACTACGGTCAGAAAGCCGAATCGGTTCCGGTGGACTTCCGCCGCCGGGGACAAACAAATTAGGACAGGGACTCGCTATGCAGACAAAACGGGAATGCACCCAACTGCTTGACTACCTTTCAGAATATCTCGATGACGAACTCGAAGATGAACAGCTGTGCGCTGAAATTGAATCCCACCTGGAAAGCTGTGAAAACTGCCGGGTGGTGGTGGATACCCTGAAAAAGACCATCTCCCTGTACCAGTCCGCTGCGGAGAAGACCGATCTGCCGGAGGGGGTGCGGAAGCGTCTGTATCACCGGCTGGATTTAAGCGAATTTCAAAACCCCGGCCGGTAAATCCTATCAAATGATCTTTTCCCGGCCTGATCTGCCCCACGCCGCAGAGCCACCACCCGGGACTCCTCACTTGATCCCCAGCATCTCCCCTGTTTGCATAAAATCGATGTAACCTTTCCACCGGAAATGCATCTAAAGTAATGAATGGTGGGAAGTCCACGCTCAAGCCTAGATTTCCCGACATCCGCCCGTGGATAATCCACGGGCGGATCAATGTCCTACTTAATAACAGCAAACGCACCAGTCAAGTTCAACAGCTTAAGGAGAGCTTCAGATGAGCAATTTATTAAATGATGATGTCACCGGGCAGGTCCGGGAAGCCTTTAAGGACCTGAAAGACCCGGTCCAGGTCTTGTTTTTTTCCGGAGAGGACTGTGAGTACTGTGAAGATACCCGCCAGCTGGTCGAAGAGGTCACTGATCTCTCTGACCTGATCAACCTGGAAACCCTGGACCTGGACCAGGATCCGGAAGAGGCCGCCCGCTATCAGGTGGATAAAGCCCCCGGTCTGGTCATCGCCGGCCGGGAGGGAGACCAGGTGGTGGATTACGGGATCCGGTACGCCGGGATTCCCAGCGGACACGAATTCAGTTCGCTGATCCAGGATCTGCTGCTGGTTTCCCAGCGGGAAGCCGGATTGAGCCCGGAAACCAACCAGTTCCTGGCGAGTCTGGAAGAGCCTGTTCACCTGCAGGTTTTCGTCACCCCCACCTGTCCGTACTGCCCGAGCGCCGTGATCCTGGCTCACCGCTTTGCCCTGGCCAGCGAGATGGTCCAGGCTGAAATGGTGGAATCCTCCGAATTCCAAGATTTGGTGCTGAAATACAAAGTCAGCGGCGTCCCGGACACGTCCATCAACCACGGAGCAGGCAGAGTGGTCGGCGCTGTCCCTGAGGCCGAGTTAGTCTCGGAAATTCAGAAAGTCATTGAAACTGGATAAGCCGTCAGCCCGTTGGGTGCCGATCCAGCCCAGCGGACACCGATTATGAGGTAGACTATGAGCAGAAGAAAGAAACAGGATTACCCCAAGGTGATTCTCTTTACCACCCCGACCTGCACGCACTGCAAACATGCCAAACGCTATCTACGAAAAAAGAATGTCCCTTTCCGGGATGTGGATGTGTCCCGGGATCGAGCGGCGGCCCGGGACATGGTCCGGCGCAGCGGTCAGCAGGGCGTTCCCGTAGTAGA
>Ga0207797_1002890_pt1 | contig 11759 bp, 12 predicted proteins | sample PRCRCaboRojoPR_6_FD_187275 | JGI IMG/M metagenome (GOLD analysis project Ga0207797, IMG submission 187275) | Marine sediment microbial community from Cabo Rojo, Puerto Rico - PR CR 10% Liquid 1 (SPAdes) | ecosystem: Environmental > Aquatic > Marine > Coastal > Sediment | place: Cabo Rojo, Puerto... | reverse complement strand
CAGGAAGAGCAGATGGAGGCCATGGGCGACCAGATGGGCATGTTCAAAGAGCAGTTCCGCCCGATGGTCTGGATCATGTTCCTCACCATCCCGGTCTTCCTCTGGATGTACTGGAAGATCGGCATCGGCGGCGGCGGCACCTACGGCACCGTCGTGCTCCCGCTCGTGGGTCAGACCACGTGGAAGGACCCGGTCGCCGGGCCGATGCAGGCGTGGATCGTCTGGTACTTCCTCTGCTCGATGAGCTTCACCCAGGTCCTTCGCAAGGGACTGAACATCGACATGACGCCGTCGACCTCCTGATCGAGGTCGGGGACCGACGCTTCTCCCGCCCCGGTCGCGCAGTCTCCCGTTTCTGAGCGTCGCCGGGTGTGTCGTTCGGTGACGAGCCCTCGGCCGGTCGCGAACGGCAATCTCTTTTAATCCCACACACGGAGATGGGATATGTTGGTGACCGTTTCCGGCCCGCCGGGTAGCGGGAAGAGCACCGTCGCCTCCGGACTCGCCGAGGCGCTCGGCTATCGCCACGTCAGCGGTGGCGACATCTTCCGCGGACTCGCCGACGAGCGCGGGTTCTCGCTGGCGGAGTTCAACGAGCGCGCGGAGGAAGACGAGAGCATCGACCGGGAACTCGACCAGCGCCTGCGCGAGTACGCCCGCGACGGCGAACAGCTGGTCCTCGAGTCCCGCCTCGCCGGGTGGATGGCCGGCGACTACGCCGACCTGAAGATCTGGCTCAACGCGCCGCTCGACGTGCGCGCAGAGCGCATCGCGGAGCGCGAGGGGAAGTCCTCAGAGCAGGCCCGCGAGGAGACCGTCGAGCGCGAGGCCTCCGAGAAACTCCGGTACGACGAGTACTACAACATCGACTTCGAGAGCCTCGAGATCTACGACCTCGCGCTCAACACGGCCCGGTGGAGTCCCGAGGTGACCCTGGAGTTCGTCTCCACGGTCGTCGAGGAGTACGACCCCGGCGTCGACGAGGGTCGCTTCGAGATTCCCGAGACGGTCCGCTACGAGTTCTGAGATGCTCCGAGCCCCGCCCGACGGCCGGACGGTCGACGAACTCCTCTCTTTCGGCGTCGTCAACCTCGACAAGCCGCCGGGGCCGTCCGCCCACCAGGTGACCGGGTGGATCAGAGACGAGGTCGGCGAACTCGTCCCCGCGGTCGAGCAGGCCGCCCACGCGGGTACGCTCGACCCGAAAGTGACCGGCTGTCTCCCGGTGCTCACGGGCGAGGCGACCCGCCTCGCGCAGGTGTTCCTCGAAGGAGCCAAAGAGTACGTCGCCGTCCTCGAACTCCACGGCCCGCCGCCGAACGACCTCGAGGCCGTCGTCGCCGAGTTCGAGGGCGAGATATACCAGAAACCGCCGCGCAAGAGCGCCGTGGCCCGCCGTCTGCGCACGCGAGAGATATACGACCTCGACGTGCTGGAGGTGCGCGACCGGCAGGCGCTGCTCCGGATACGGTGTGAGAGCGGCACCTACGTCCGGAAGCTCTGTCACGACCTCGGCCTCGCGCTCGGTACCGGCGGGCACATGGGCGACCTGCGCCGGACCGCGACGGACCCGTTCGACGACACCGACCTCGTCACGCTCCACGACCTCTGGGACGCGCTCGCGTTCGCCGCCGAGGGCGACGAGGAGCCGCTCCGCGAGGTCGTCTCGCCGGCCGAGCGCGCGCTTTCCCATCTCCCGAGCGTGACCGTCGCCGAGAGCGCTGCCGAGTCCATTGCCCACGGCGCGCCGGTGTTCGCACCCGGCGTCCTCGAGCACGACACGGTCGAGGGCGACGACCTCGTCGCGTGTTACACGCCCGCCGGATCGGTCGTCTGTCTCGGGACCGTCGTGGCCGACCTCGACGCCGACGCCGGCGAAGTCGTCTCGCTCGAACGCGTGCTGGTGTGAACTTCGATACCCGTTTCCCCTGTCTTTTTGCCGCGGACCCGTGAGGGGTCGACCATGCAACTGGGCACCGCACGTGCCGACCCCGGCACGACCGCGTACGGCTGGTTCCACGTGACCGGACTGCCGACCGGCGGCGACGAGCGACTCCCCGTCGTGCTCGCCGAGGGCCAGGCGGACGGACCGACCCTCTGGATCACCGCCGGCATCCACGGCAACGAGGCGACCGGCGTCGCGGTCGCACAGGACGTGATAGACGATCGCCTCTCCGAGCGACTCTCCGGCTCGGTCGTCTGTCTCCCGTCGCTGAATCCGGCGGGCCTTCGTCGCAACGTGCGGACCTCCTACTACGACGACGAGGACCCGAACCGCTACTTCCCCGACCCGGACCACGACGCCACGCGACCCCCGAAGGTGCAGGAGCGCATCGACCGCCGCCTCTTCGAGGCGTTCGAGGACTCGGCCGACGCGCTGGTCGACCTGCACACCGCCCAGACCGGATCGATGCCCTTCGCCATTCGGGACCGCGTCCTCTACGGCGAGGTCCGCGACCGAGAGGAGGCCGACTCGCTCGCCGACGACCTCGACGCGCTCGTCGAGGCCTTCGGGCTCCCGGTCCTGACGGAGTACCCCGCCGAGGAGTACCTCGAACAGAGCCTCCAGCGCTCGACCGCGGGCGCGGCGCTGAACGCCGCGGGCATCCCCGCGTTCACGGCCGAACTCGGCGGCCACCGGGTCGTCGAAGAGGACGCCCGTGCGGCCGGCGTCGCCGGACTCTACGCCGTGATGGTCGAACTGGGGATGCTGGACGAATCTGACGTGCCCGACGACGTCGGCGACCCCGGCGACGGCGTCCCCTCGGCCCCGGTCGACTACCCGGTTCGGCGCGCCCGGCACCCGCACGCAGACACCGGCGGCCTCGTTCGCCACGGCGTCGACGCCGGCGACGTCGTCGGCGAGGGCGACGTCGTCGCGGAGGTCGTCACCCCGCACGGCGAGGTCGTCGACGAGGTCGTCGCCGACCACGACGGCTACGTCATCTCGCGCCGAGAGGGGCTCGCGGTCTACGAGGGCGACGCCGTGACGAGCATGGCCGTCCGGGATACGGGCGACCTCGTGGTGCCCCGCGAGGAGGACGCGTGACGCGAGCAAAACGAAGGGCTTAACCGGGACACCCGCCTTGCTCAGAGTGCGGGACCGTGGGGTAGTGGTATCCTCGGCGCATGGGGTGCGTCGGACCTGAGTTCGACTCTCGGCGGTCCCATCGCAGTTTTCGGGCAAATCATCCGATAGAGGCACTAACAGCCGGTTTTTCGCGGGGTGGTCGGCGTGACGCCGCTCGACTTCTCCGCCCAGCGGGACGCGAACTCCGAGAGCTTCGAGCGCGCCGACCCGGTCGCAGCGCTGATAGAGCGGGTCGCCTGGAACCGCTGGCTCGTCACGCTTCCCGACGGCGACGACGCCCACGAGGTCCGGTTGGAGCGCGACCACGGCGCGTACGTCGGCGAGTGTCGATCGGGCGACTCCGACAGCGAGTTCGAGGAGCAAGAGCGCTGTCCGGCCCGGAAGTACAAAACCGTGCGCCCACCTCTGGGCGACACGACGAATTTTTTCTATTTCGGCTCTGTTGAACCCCTTCGGTGCTGATAGGAGTTGCGTGCTGAATACAGCGCGCGTATCTCGCAGGGTCTCTATCCCTGATTGGCCGACTATTACACGGAAAGACAGTCCGAGTAGATGAATTCCTATGACCTTACGGACTGACTGATCAGATACTTAGTAAGAGCAGCGAATAACCGGTAGCACCGGCTAAGAACGGTGTAAATCGGCTATCGTAGTGATCTGGCAGTTCCTCTTTCATGACGTTGAGAATAGCACCACCAGCCAGCAGGGCAAATAGTACGTGAAGTTGTGTCTCGGAGACGGGGACCACTTGGCCGATGGCCCACCCGACGAGGATGGCTGTCGAGAGGAGCCACCGACCGACATCATGATAGAGCTCCTGGAAGTGCTCGTGGAATCCATGGTCAATTACCAGGAAGTGTAGACCCATCGCCCCAGCGAACAGGGCCAGCACTACTGGTCCGGGTTCGTCGCGGTGAACCAACAGATAGCCGATGAGCGCGTTGTATGCCCCGAAAGAACCGACGTGTATCCAGAACACCCATGGATCCACTCTCGCCGTTTCCCGTGGGGCGCCTCGCTGTGCCAGGTGTTCGAGCCCGTAGAAGAGAACAAACCCCAATAGAGCAACGAGATAGACGTATCTCTCGAGGACCCCCCCGATCATCGCAGGTTCGCCTACAACGCTATGGCCCCGTCCGAGTTCTGGGAGGATATGAACAAATACGTAGGCCACGGCGGCACCCCCACCGGCCGACAGCCAGACTCGCCCCGGGAGAATACCGACTGAGTGCACCCGGCCGGCCACCAGATGCACCAGTGCCAGAGCGGTAGCAGCAAGCAAGGTCCCGAGGAGACTGACGAATTCGCTCACGACCAATCTCTCTAGATTATCGGTGTCAGTGACGAGTGTCTGAACTGTTCTGTCCGGCCTTTCAGGTGACTGCCCGTCTTTCCGTAAGTCCCTGTTGCCACGTCCATGTCTGTAGGTACGCTTCCGAGGAGGTATAACAAACACTGGCAATATATACGAACCCCCTGCTAACCGCTCCAGCTGATTCAGCGTGAACGAAGTATTTACCTCGTGCTGATTACAGCCTCTCTATTCAGTACGGCTTCTGAAATCTATCACTAATAGAGGGATTCGACGAGGCCAGCAAGAACTGCTAATACCGTAGACAACGTTGGCTCTACGTGCGAACCGTGTCATCGACTGACACGGTGTCGAGACCTGGGCGATCCATAGAACAGCTCTCAGTCGACCTCTGGAACGATTAAAAGGCCAACACGGGAAACCAATGTCACCGAAACGGGCCGGACGCGAACGAATCGATTACGACCGACGCACGTTCCTGAACGCAATTCCACTAGTTGGAATCGTTGCGTTCGGTAGTGGAACGGCTTCAGCGCAGCCTGCTTTTCCGGACAGTATCTCTCTCCCCAACGGATTTCAGCCCGAAGGAATCGTCACCGGTCGAGGGACTACGTTTTTTGTGGGATCACGGGTATCGGGGGCGGTCTATCGGGGAGACTTGCGTACCGGGGAAGGTGAGGTCTTCGTGCCGGCGGCTGAAGATCGAGTGGCGATTGGTCTCTCACACGATCGCCGGAGTAACTACCTCTTTGTTTCCGGGGGCGGAACCGGAAAGGGGTTCGTGTACGATGCGAGGACGGGAGCGTCTGCCGCTACCTATACCCTTACTGACCCGGGAACGTTCGTGAACGATGTCGTCGTGACTTCGTCGGCGGCGTACTTCACCGATTCATTCCGCTCGTTCCTCTACAAGATACCACTGGGCCCGGCTGGACGGTTACCCGGGCAAAGCGAAGTAGAAGAGATCCCACTGGGCGGTGATTTCCAGTCGGTTCCGGGGTTCAACACCAACGGAATCGACGCCCCGCCCAACGAAGAATTCCTGATCATCGTCAACTCGTCCACCGGGCTTCTGTACAAAGTCGATCCAGAGTCGGGCGACGCGAGTGAGATCGATCTCGGCGGAGATATAGTGACAAACGGGGATGGTATCTTGCTGGATGGCCAAACGCTGTACGTCGTCCGAAATCGAAACAACGTCATCGCGGTCGTGAACCTCGAACCGGGAGCAGCGGAAGGTGAAGTGGTACGTGAGATCACTGATTCGGATTTCGATGTGCCGACGACGATTGCGGAGTTCGGAAACGACCTCTACGCGGTCAACGCCCGGTTCGGAACCGAGGACCCGGAAGACGCAGAGTACACCGTCGTCCGCGTCCCGAAGGAGGCGAACTCCTGAACAGTAGTTGGTGGATCCACACTTTCACGGTTGAATCGACACTCGGTGTTCGAGGCGTGGTGCGCGAGCCGAGAGCACCCGACGAAAAAAGAGGTGCGCATCTCGTTACCGGCGGTTTCGGCGTAATCGGGTCTGCAAGATTCGCGCTGTGTATGCGGCACGACCACTGCAATCTACTCGGTTGCTGTCAGAAGCGATGTGCGAGATATAGAGCGTATCTCCTGCAGTCAGTAGTCGCGATGGCCGGGACAGGTGTCCCAGTAGTACGATGGGACCGTACGCTCGCGGAAGACGCCGAGTCCCAGCATGACCTCCACGTCTTCCGCCTCGGAGAGGTCGACCTCCTCGGTGCGGAAGTACAATGTGTATGATGGTCCCCTCACCACGCTATTCTTTCTGACCTCGACGGGCGTGGCGAGTCCGGAGCTATCCTCGGGCAGCGACACTGTCTCCTCGTGAATCACGAACTGTTCGGCGTGGCCGAGGAAGAGGCCGTCCGGGAACGCCGTCTCGTCGACGAGATCGTCCGGGAACGCCACCTCGACGGCGATGTATTCTTCGGCAAACTCCTGTGCTTCGATCCGGAGACCCTCCTCGGTCTCAGCGACCCCACGGCCCGTTCCGACCCCGACGAGTGCCGTCGATCCCGCGATGACGCTACCAGTCATCTTGAGCACGTTGCGCCTCGAAACCGTCTCGTCCTCGTTGGTATCGTTGTCGAACATGGCTTCCCTCGCAACTGTACGTGGACCGAACTCCTCCTTTCCGGTGGAACCCGTCACTCAATAGCACAACCCCTCGGCTGTATCGTTTCTCTTTCAACAACTAGATCGACAGTCTGCCTGCGACCTTCAGTATCGAGATACGCCTGCCATCATCACTCCCTGTGAGTGACCAAGTACATCACTCACACCGGGCGACGACATGTCGCCTCGGGCTACCCACCGATGACCCGAAACGAGTCTGTCACCGATGACACCGCAATCGCGCGCATGGACACGGCTGGACTGGGATCGCTTGGGAGCGCTGGCAGCGTCACGGTCGTCCTCACCGGTCTCGCGATCGTGGCTGTGGTGACTACGACGGGACGTCTTCCGATCGGCGCTCCGACGGCGGGGTGCTCATCGACCGCAGCCCTCGGCGTCAGTCTCCTCAGTGACCCCTCGTGGGGCGTCCTGATATGCATCGTCAGTGGGACCGTTGCGGCCAGTGCGGGCGCCCCTGTGCTCGCGAAGAGGGTGAGTCGCCGGATGACGCCCCGTTCGAGTCACGCTGACGACGTGGGCGCCCCCGATCGCGACGCCGATCCGGCGGTGCTCTCGCTCGTCGCAGCGCCGTACACCACGGTCGAAGAGACCCATCAGCGACTTCGAGCCCTCGAACGTCTCTTTCGAGGACGCGACGATCGACGGGCAATCTTCCTCACCGTGTATGCGCGCGTCACGAGAGAGGTTGGACGTGCCATAGAGCAGGGCGCGTTCGACGACCCCGACTGGGTCGCCGACTATCTCGTCACGTTCGCGAACCTCTACCGGCGTGCAGTGTTCGAGTTCGAGACTGACCGGGTGGACTCGTTGCCCACAGCGTGGCGTCTCGCGTTCTGGGCGGCCGAACGCAAGCAGGCACTCGTCCTCCAGCACGCCGCCCTGGGCATCAACGCACACGTCACGTTCGACCTCGCCTTCGCGCTTTTCGCAGTCGGGGTCAACGACGACCGGCGAACGAAGTACAGAGATCACCAGCGGATCAACGTCGTGCTGTGGCAGCTCGTTGACGTGACTCTCGACCGACTCGCCGAGCGATACGCGCCCGGTATCGCCGTCCTCGAAAACGCTGCCGGCCCCGTCATCAAACTGGCCTGGTTCGGCGCTCTCGTCGTGGGACGAGAGTTTGCCTGGTGGATCGCCTTCGTCCTGTCCGAATCACGAGATGAGTACCCGGCACGGGTCGCCCGATCTCTCGCAACCATCGCTTCCAGTGCCGTTGCCCTGACTGTGGCGGGCCCAATCGTCCACCCGGGGACAGTCCGCGCGATTCGATCTGTCACAGACCGACTCGGCGTTGGTCGGTTATAATGCCCGAACGTCCGGACCGTACAGAGCCTGAATCCCGAGATTCCGACCGTTTCGGACAGAACCGTCACACCACTCGACGACTCCACCGAGTCCCTCTGTTGGTGATCTTCGCTCTGTCGACAGGGACGTCCCTTGCTATGAGGCTATCCGAGTACGCACCTGTACTTTCGACGGTAGCGTCGCACCGCAGAAAATCAGACCGAGGGGGTCGAAGGGAGCCCCGCTCAGAGTACCAGTTCGGATCCTCGAGGGTCAAAAGACCGGATACGGGTTAGGGAGCTAGAGTCCGATTAATCCAAGATGCCATCCCTGGAGTGCGGCGGCTGGGAGAACCGGGAGACGTTCCGAGAACGCTACCTCGGCGTCTACTCGATGCAAAAGAACGCGAAGAGCGCGACAAAGTCGACCGGGTGTCTTAGTCGGTGGACTGGCCGATGCGGTAACGCTCCGTTCACCTCGATACTCGGAGAAACACATCGAGAGGTGGATCAGCGACTGGTGCATGGTGACGCCTGCGATGTCCTGTCAGAGGATATCCAGACGGAGAATTTACGTTTCCCGTCTATCGTTATCCCGATGGGGTGTTCGATGAGCGATCAAGACTTGGAGGACTTTCTCATCCTCCGTGAGCTTGATGAACCAATTACGGAAGAAGAACTGGACGCAGCCGGAGAACAATCTGGCGAAGCACTGCAAGAACTCCGAGACGAGGGCGTCGGAATCAGATGGGTTGACTCGGAAGTGATGAAAACTGACGATGGCAAAGTGGCAGGCACGTTCTGTCACTATGAAGCTGAAGATGAACAAGCAGTCCGTGAACATGCCGACCGAGCGGGCCTTCCAGCGACCCGGATCGACCGACGTGGCGACCCACTCGACGGTGAATAACGGTACCTCCCAAGTCCACTTCTGGGTGGGAATAATCCCACCTGTCAAACACCACTTCCCGACTTCCTCTCGTCCAACAGTTCCTCTCTCGGTCTGGTCACTGGATTTCGACCGGTGGTACCACAACTATCCCTCGGTTATATTCACTCAAATCGGCCTGAGTAACCGGAGCCCCACCTGAGCAGTGGCGAGTTAGTTCACGCTTTTCGAGAGCTCAGCTCCCGCCTTGAACTTCACCGACTCCGACGCACCCCCAGCGTTCGTCAGATGCAACACCGGCGCATCCAGCGCCACGTGCGTCACGGCGATCCTTCCGCCGCCACCGCCACCGTCCGACGAACGGCCACCCGGCTTCTTCCGCACCCAGTGGTCAACGCTTTCCCCCGCACCCGCAGACATCACTCCCGCTTCGATCAGCACACCGACCGACCCACCGACGATTTGTGAACCCTGGACACCGGAGAGCGACCGCTCCAGCCCGTCGCTGAGCCCATCGTCATCCAGATCGCCAATATCGACACCGACTACCCGGGGGACGTCAGCCATCGACAGCACCGTCACAGAGTCCTCGTACAGCGCCGCGTCGTCGATGACCCATCCACCCGTGTAGACGAGCTGCCCGTCGCTCTCACCGTACGTCACATACAACAGCCCCGGGAACGGATGCGGACACTCCGGGGGCTGCACCATCACCTGCGCAACCACGAACGTATCAGCCACGTACGGACTCGCCTTATTACCCCCTCCCGACGCACGAGCCCACACTCCCGGACCACACGGGTCGTCGTCGCGCTTCACAGCCATCGAAGCACACGTCGTCGACGGCCCCCCATCAGCTTCCGGCGGTGAATTGACGACCAGCACCGACCCGTCACTGGCACGAAGCATCTCGAGACTCCCGCCCGTCGCCGTCGGTCCCCTGACGTCGGCCACCAGATGCTCAGTCGCTCCACACACCGTCCCCGGCTCACCCGAGCCCTCCGAATCATCACAATCGCCCAGTCCGTCACCATCAGCGTCTGCATCTCCCCACGAGTACACTCGCCCGCCACCGTCGGACTGGCCCGTCACGTAGTCGAGGAGTCGCTGCGGAGTCACCGCCTCCCTGATACTCCCATTCCCGCCCGGGACCTCTGCGTCAGGCAGACAGACCGTGAACCGCTCCGCCACGACCACCTCACCCTCCAGGTACCGGAGAATCCGCTCCAGTTCTTCGTCGGTGACAGCGCTGTCGGGCGACGAGATACTGCTCCGATTGCTCCGCGTGTTGTTGTAGTTCGCCGCCACGACTGCGGACGACGTGACCCACCCCTCCAACTCTACTTCTCCGGACAGCCCCCGAGACTCACCCGACAGCGTCGGAGTCAGCCGGCTCACGTGTGAGTCATCCCTCGCCACCAAGGGCGAGACCATCGTATCATCGTCAGGCCAATTGCCCGCGAACACCGCCGCAGGAGCCGCCGTCGTGTTCGTCACCACCGACGCCACACGGCTCAGACACCCACTCAGCCCACCCACCGCCACAGCACCGCTTACTGCGAGGAGCTTCCGTCGGCTAATGGTAGTACGAGACACACTATTCGAGTGATCCCCCCGTCCTCGTGGATTCATAATCGAACGTTCGAGGCGGTGCGATAAGATAAGCTTTCTTATAATTACAATTTAGGGATAAATTAGCGGGTGTCTGACTCGTGTTCTGTATGCAGTACAGCCCCGACAAAATATAAGCGGTTAAGGAACTCAACAGAGCCATTCGTTCCCTCATACGTGAGTGTGAGAACTGTCCTGTGATACGTTCACGAGGCCGAAAATCTACTTCTCGACGAATGCTTCGATGAACTCGATCTCGGTCAGTCTGCGGGCTGATCGAGACCGTTCGGCTCACGTGAGAGAACGATGTCGGCAGCCAACCGTCGGACGACGTCGCACTCTTCGACTGACGGAACCTCACCCTCGTCGACGATGCGGACGAGGAACGCGCGCTCGCCGAGGTTCTCGACATCGACGAGGCGCGGTACGAGGCGAGAGTTCGCCACGCGCTGCCGAACTCGAGGCGGTAGCGAGCCACCTGGTGAGTGGCAACGGCGTTCTGCAGTCCCTTCTTTTATAAAGTAACTCGGGTGAGAACCCCGAACCCGCGTTTCGATTGGAGAGGGTGTTCCGTCGGGATCGCGTCGTCGACGAGTCTCGGCTGGAGTCCGTGCCCACTGGGTGGGAAGGACCCCTTAGGGGGTGCGCCTAAGGGCGCGGGCTCGAAAAGATACACCCTCCGCCGCCGGTTCTCCAGGTGATGCACGGGAAAGGAGGGTTCAGACGATCGGATCTGCGATCAGACTCTCGGTTTCTGGTTCTGTTGATATCCTCAGTGGGAGACACAACTCACGTGGCATACTTCGAGGACTCTACTGGCTTAGTAAGGACTTCGGCGAGTGGGATCTGCATATCGAAGGGTCGCTTGACAAAAGTGGGCGAAAACTTGCTGATATCCGAGATGCCCTTGAACATCGATACGTGAAAATAACTATTTCCCCGACACAAGAGGGCGATAAGTCGGGGCGGTTTGACGACGAACTTGCGATAACAATGGTTCGGGAGGAGCTTGAAGACGAAGCGTTGGCAATGCTACGGAAAGCCCGTGCCGGTCTCATTTACTTGGCCTTAGCCGTCAATAAAGAGGAAGAACTGAAGCCAGAAACCGAGGAACCGACTATGCCCCTCCAATTTGGTCCGCTGCGAACAGGCCCGCAATAGACCGGAGTCCTCGCTCTATATTTATATTAAGAACAGTCGCTGAAACCCGCCACCGCACGAAAGTATCCACAAGGCGTTTTCTCACTTTGAACACCACCGCTCTTTCGACATACAACGGCGATTTCGCTAAAGTCCCGCTCGATCTCGAAAATCGACCCCCGGGATGACCGGGTTTCTGCGGCCGGAGCCCCGGGGTGCCTCTATACTATAGAGATATACGCCGTCCGCCGGGGGATGGGGCGG
>Ga0207797_1002889_pt1 | contig 11762 bp, 12 predicted proteins | sample PRCRCaboRojoPR_6_FD_187275 | JGI IMG/M metagenome (GOLD analysis project Ga0207797, IMG submission 187275) | Marine sediment microbial community from Cabo Rojo, Puerto Rico - PR CR 10% Liquid 1 (SPAdes) | ecosystem: Environmental > Aquatic > Marine > Coastal > Sediment | place: Cabo Rojo, Puerto... | reverse complement strand
CGGCCCGCTCCCAGCTGACGGGGAGCCGGCGGCCGGCGTCCACATGCTGGTCCTTGACGAGGTGCTCTACGCGGCGAACCGCGGCCTGGTCGATCCCGACGCCGTCGTCCACCTGGTCGACACCAAGCCCGATGGGCTCGAACTCGTCCTGACTGGCGGCCACGAATCGCCCGAGTACCTAGAGGGCCACGCCGACCTCGTCACCGAGGTCCGGAAGGTCCGCCACCCGATGGAGCACGGCCAGGGCGCCCGAAAGGGGACCGAGTACTGAGCGGATGGCCCGCACCGTCCTCGTCGCCGGGACGGCGAGCCACGTCGGCAAGAGCACGATCGCCGCCGGGCTCTGCCGGTTGCTGGCCGACCGCGGCGTCGACGTCGCCCCGTTCAAGGGCCAGAACATGAGCAACAACGCCCGCGCCGTGCCGCGGGCCGGACCCGACGGCGGTCCGGCGTGGGGCGAGATCGGCGTCTCCCAGTTCGTCCAGGCACGGGCCGCCCGGGTCCCCGCCCGCGTGGACGCGAACCCGGTCCTGCTCAAACCCACGGGCGACGGCCGGTCACAACTCGTGGTCCACGGCGAGGCGATCGAGCACGTCGCCGCCGGTGACTACTACGACGAGCACTGGGACCGCGCGAGGACGGCGGCCCGGGAGTCCTACGAGCGCCTGGCCGCCGAGCACGCGGTGATCGTGGCCGAGGGGGCGGGCTCGATCGCCGAACCGAACCTCGCCCACCGCGACCTGGCCAACCGGGAGACCGCGGCCCTGGCCGACGCCGACGTGCTCCTGATGGCCGACATCGAACGGGGCGGCGCGTTCGCTAGCGTCGTCGGGACGCTCGAACTGCTGCCCGAGGCCCTCCGGGATCGCGTCGTGGGCGTCCTGCTCAACAAGTTCCGCGGCGAGGAGTTGCTGCTCGACCCCGCCATCGCGGACCTCGAGGAGCGGACCGGCGTCCCCGTGCTGGGCGTCCTTCCCCACGAGAATCCGGGGTTGCCCGCCGAGGACAGCGTCGACCTGCCGGCGGGCGCGGAGGTGTCCGTCCACGGCGAGGACGGCGTGCCGGCCGCCGAGTGTGCGACGGTCGCCGTCCCGCGACTCCCGCAGGTCTCGAACTTCACCGACCTCGGACCGGTGGCCCGGGAACCCGGCGTCCGGGTGGCCTACGTGGGGCTCGGGGCCGACCTCGAGGCGGCCGGCGTCGACGGCGGGGCGCCCGACGCGGTGGTCCTGCCGGGGACCAAGAACACGGTGGAGGACCTCCTCGCCCTGCGGGCCTCGGGGCTGGCCGACCAGATTGCTGCCTTCGAGGGACCGATCGTCGGGCTCTGTGGCGGCTACCAGCTCCTGGGCGAGCGGATCGTCGACCCCGGCGTGGAGTCGACGGCGGCCGCCGAGGCGGTCGAAGGCCTCGGCCTCCTGCCCGTCGAGACTCGCTTCTCGCCGGCCAAAACCGTCGAGCAGGTCACGCGGGACCTGTGCGGCGTCGGTCCCCTGGCCGGGGCCTCGGGTGCGGTCTCCGGCTACGAGATCCACATGGGCGAGACGCGTGCGCTCGAACCCGTCGAGCGGCCCTTCGACGGCCGCGGCGCCGCGACCGACCGCGTGCTCGGGACCTACCTCCACGGGCTGTTCGAGAACCGTGCCGCCCGCCGAGCCTTCTGTGAGAGCGTCTTCGCCGCGGCGGGTGTGGCGCCGCCAGCCGAGCCGGCCACCAGCCCCGATCCGGCGGACGCCGCGGCTGGCCTGCTCCGCGACCACGCCGACCTCGATCCACTTGCCCTGCCCGACGGAGAGGCGGACTGAGCCGCGGGGCGAGGCTTTATAAGTGATCGGGCAGCAGTCCCGGCCGATGGTGGAGGTGCTCGCCGTCGCGAGCGGCAAGGGGGGAACGGGGAAGACCACGAGCACCCTCGCGCTCGGGATGGCGCTGTCCGAGGAGTACGACGTCACCGTCGTCGACGCCGACACGGGGATGGCCAACCTGCTCTTCCACGCCGGCCTCGCCGACGTCGAGACGACGCTGCACGACGTCCTCGCGGCGGACGCGCCGGTCGAGGCCGCGATCTACGACCGCTTCGGGATGGGGGTGGTCCCCTGCGGGACCTCGTTGGCCGGCTTTCGCGACGCCGATCCGACCCGCCTCCGGGACGTCGTCGCCGACCTCGCGGCCGACACCGACGTGCTCCTGCTCGACTCCGCGGCCGCGCTCGGGTCGCGGGCCGCCGTCTTGCCGATCGTCCTCGCAGACCGCGTGGTCGTCGTGCTCCAGCCGACGATCCCCTCGCTCTCGGACGGCCTGAAAGTCCAGGAGTACGCGAAGACCTACGACTCGGCCGTGGCGGGCATCCTGTTCAACCGCGTCCGCGACGACGAGGCGATCGAGGACATCGCCGACAAGGCAGCGCGCTACTTCGAGGGCCCGACGCTGGCGACGGTCCCCGAGAGCGACGCCGCGCGGGCCGCCCGCCGGGCGGGCGAACCACTGCTCGCTCACGCGCCGAACGCCCCCGCGGCCGACGCCTTTCGCGAGGCCGCCGCGGCGATCGACGTGGCGGCCGGCGAGAGTGGGCCGGTGGCCGACCGCTTCCGGAGCGCGGTCATCCCGGACCAGCCATGAAGCTCCCCCGGGGCCGCCTGCAGCGCCGCCGGGTGGTCAGCGACGTCGCCACGCCGCTCGCCAACGCCCTCGACGCGGCCCTCACGGGCTACGCCCGACTCGAGTCCCAGGACGCCCTGCTCCTCTCGGCCGAGGGCGTGGGCGTCCTGACCTTCGAGGAGGGCATCCCGGTCGTGGCCTACCACACGGGCACCGACGCGGGCGGTCCGGCGGCGCTCGCCGACATCGCCGTCTCCGGTCCCTACCGGATCGAACTCTTCGAACTCGACGCCGAAACTCTCGCGGACGTCCACGCCGCCGAGGAGCTGACCGTTCCGCCGGGGATGCCGGCCCGGCGCCTGGCGGGGGACCCGGCGCTGGCCGATCGCACCCGCGAGCGGGCCCCGGCGGCGGCGAGCGCTCGCGAGGCAGACGCCGCGACGACGGACGCCCCCGGCGCCGTCGAGGCGTTTCTCGCCGACGAGGCGAAGATCGAGGCGATCCAGCAGCGGGCCCGCGAGGAGGCCGAGCGACGCGCCGTCGAGTGGGACCTGGACTGAGGCTCAGACGTGGATGGGGATCCACCAGACGCGGCTGCGCCCGCCGACCTTCTTGCTGGTGACGTCGGTCTCGGCCGCCAGAGCGTGGAGCTTGTTCAGTGCGGTCCGGCGGGAGCACCCGAGTTCGGCGGCGATCTCGCTGGCCGTCAGCGGCTCGGCGTAGTCCTCGCGAGCCTCGAAGACGGCCGTCACGTCCGAGAGCGTGTACTCCGTGTCCCGACCCTGGGATGCCATGTGCGGACGTTAGACGGGGTGACACTTACTCTTTCCCACGAGCGTACTATTCAGCCCGGCCGGTCCGGGCGACCTTGCCGTGCCCCAGGATGCTGATTCCCACGAAGGAGGTACCCCGCCGACGGCCGTCCGCGACGGTTCGACGCCCGGAACGCGGACGTCATCGCTCGACGACGGGTCGGGCGGTTATCGTCGCGTCTCCGCGCAGGATCCGGACGTCGAAGGCGGCGCCAAGCACGTGGGTCTCGCCGCCGCGTTCCTGCACGGCGACGCCATCGACGGCCTCGCAGGGCCCGAACCGTCGGTCGGGGCCGTCCGGACAGTGATCGACAATCCAGTCGGCCGCGAGCGTCTGGTTGTAGGCTACCTGTATCGCCGTGGCTCGGGCGAGACCGGAGCGGTTCAGGGCCGTCACCGTCTCGCTCAGCCGGTCGCGGACCTCGGTCACGGCAGCCCTCCGCCTGGCCCAGTCGTACTCCTGGGGCACGTCCGCCGTCGCCGCGACCAGGCTTCGCGACAGCGTTCGTTCGACGTCTCCCGCGTGATCGACCCGTGGACCGCCGACGTCGGGATGGTAGCCGAGTTGCAGGTACGCGAGTAGCAGCGGGACGAGCGCGACGGCGATGGCGACGGCCGCGAGCAGCACCATCTGCCCACGCTCGCGGTCGGTCACACGTACCACACCCTGATCGTCACCGGTCCGGAACCGGTCGTGACGGTGGCGGTGCCGGTCGGGACGTCGGGCGGCAGCCGGTGGCCCACCGTGCCGTGTCGAGTCTCGATCCGGAACAGGAGGTTATCGGGCAGGAGTCGCTCGGCCCGGCGGTCGAGCGCGGCCCGCTCGCGGTCGAACGCGGCTGCAGACGCCGTCAGCTCGGCCAGGCGGGACTGGCCCTGGTGGCGCGGTTGCTCGTTCTCGAGGATGACGGCTGCGTCGTGGGCGTAGGCCTCGAGCTGGGGCGATTCCGTCGCCGCTGGACTGACGCCGAGGGCGAAGCCGACGGTCAGCGTCAGGAGCAGCAACACGCCGATGCCCGCCTCGATCGCGGCCATCGGGACCTGCCCCCTATCCACCGGCGGCACCCCCACGCTGGATCGTGACGCGCAGCCGCGACTTCCGCGTCCGGGCCGGCCAGTAGGTCACGCGGACGTCGCCACTGGAGAGGCGGCCGCTCCCGGCGAACCCGATCGTCGCCGTTTCGAAGCGGGACGTCGACACCTCGAAGCGGCCCCGGAGGCCGGTCGGATTGTCGAGGACGATCCGGCCGTTCACCCTGACGGTCTCGACGGTGGCGTTGTCGGGCCGCACGCGCAGCGTCACGGTGGGCGTCCGCCGCGGCAGCGTCACCTGCCCGGACTGTCGAAACGTCGGGACGATCGTCCGGCGCGACCGGTTTTCGATCAGGACGATCCGCTCGATCGTGGTTCCAGCCCCCACGGAACCCCGCCGGAGGACCGTCTCCGTCCCCAGCTGGACCCGGACGCCGGCGCGGGGATCGAGTCCGTACCGGGCTTCGAGTGCAGCGGGCGACAGCGAGCGGAGGGCCGCCCGGTCGAGGACGTTCGCACGGACCGTGGCCTCGGAATCCGCGCCGATCAGGGCGTCGGCGACGGCCACCGCGCCCGCCCGCTCCAGCGTCTCAGATCGGCTCGCCTCCAGTTGTTCAGCCGCGACGGTGACGGCGAACACGGACGTCGTCACGAGCAATACCAGGGCGATCCCGAGCGCCGGCAGCGACGTCTGCGCTCTCACTGCCCCTCACCGCCCAGTTCGATCGTGCGGTCGCCCCCCGGGCCACGGACCCTGACGACGAACGGCCCGCCGTCCCAGGTACTGTTCTGCACTGTCACCCCGCCCGGAAGGGCCACCCGGGTGGTGGCGCCGACGGCCGGGTTCGGGTGGTCGAGCCGCAACTGCCGACCGCGGAGCACCAGTCGGTAGCCCTCGTCGGCGATCGTGCCCGGGAGCTCTCGTTCCACCCGAACGTCGACGGCTGCCGCGGTCGACGGGGTTGCCGATTCGACCGTCGCCGCTGCCGTCGCCAGGACGCGCTCGCCGACCTCCTGGCCGGCGCTGGCGCGATAGTTCGGGACCGTTCCCGTGAGGAGGCTTCCGCCGAAGCCGGAGACGAAGAGCACGACGAGACCGACGGCCACGGTCTTCTCGACGACCGGCGAGACGGCCCGGTTATCCATCCGTCACCTCCAGGCGCACGTCGTGGACGACGAGGTAGCCGGTCGCGGTGCCCGGATACCTCGCCACGACGCTGGGAACGCCGTCGCCGTCCCGGTCGCGCCGGGTCGTGGTCGCGTCGGCAGCCTCGAAATAGCCCTCGAACGCCGACGGCGTCGCCGTCTCGAGTTCCAGCGTGAACTGGCCGCTGCCGAGGGACTGGCGGGCGTGGCTGACGTTCGTGTGCAACGTCGTTCGCCCGCTTCCGCTCACGGCGACGTCCGAGGCGTTCAGCCGTACTGCGCCGATCGCCAGCACGCCGTCCTCGGCCGAGCCCACGATCGGCGGCTCCCGGTGGAGCCAGGCACCGCCATCCTGCCCCCGGACGACGGCACCGGCGACCGCGGCGACCCGACGATCGGCGGCGGCGAACTCGAGCGCGCCGACCTCGATTTCCCGAACGAGGCTGCCGTTTCGATACACCCTGAGCTGGCGGGACGCGCTCCGGAGGGACCCGTCGCTGAACGCGACCGACCCCTCGCGGGGGCCGGTCGTGGCGACCGGCTGGATGGCGGCGTCGAGGTCGTCGGCGACGCGCTCGGCGTCGGCCGAGGCCGCGTGCGCGTCGAACACGACCCCGATGCCGGCCGTCACCGTGCCCAGCGCGACGACGGTGACCCCGAGCATCACGGCCACGCCGACGACGTGTGACTGCCCTCGACTCATGCGACGCCCAGCCCCGCGAACACGACGTAGGTGATCACGACGAGTGCGCCCGAGTGGAGCAACGCCTCGTAGATCCCGCGGCTCGCCATCCCGGCGAACCAGCCCGAGGCCAGCACGGTTGCCTGGGCGACGAGGTAGAAGCGCATGCGGTCCCGCGCGGGCTCGACCGCGTGCGGGTCGATCGCCATGCCGGCGTCGACGCCGGAGACCGTCGAGAGCTGGGCGAAGCCGTCGAGCACCGACGTGTTGATCGCGACGACGATCCCGACGACGAGCAGCGCGGTCGTCCACCCGACCGCGACGTAGACCATGAGCCGGGACCGGAGGGATTTGCGCTCGTGGTAGAGGCGTCCGATCTCGGTCTCGAGGGTCTCGAAGACGTCCTCGGTGTCGCTGCCCGCCTCGAGGGCCCCCACCACGAGCCCGATCGTCTGGGAGGCGAGCGGCGTCCCGACCCGATCGACGAAGCGATCCAGGGCGGCCGCCCGCACGTCCGCCTCCTCGTCCGCGGCGGTCGTCAACCCGAGGTTGTAGGCCAGCGCGTCGACGTCCGGCTGGAGGGCCCCGAGGTCGACCTCCCTCGCGACACGACGGACCGCCTCCGGGAAGGGCCGGCCGAGGCTCACGTGCCCCGACACGGCGTGGACGAAGTCGCGGATCTCGCGGTCCTTCGCGTCGTCGATCCTGGCCCGGCGGACGGCCACGAGCCCGACTGGAATCCCGGTCGCCGCGTACGCGAGGAGTGCGGCGTTGACGACCCGGTAGTCCAGGAGCACCAATCCCCCGAACACGACGGCGCCGGCCGGGACGGCGAGGACGAGCGCGCTGGCCGGATTGTTGCCGGCCGCGCGGACCGTGGCCGCCAGCCCCGCCGGGCGCCGATAGCTGGGTGCCGCCTGGTCCGTCGGTCGGAGGGATGCGACCGTCGCGGCCGCCAGCCCGCCCACCGCGAGCACGAAGCCGATGCAGCCATAGACGATCAGCCCGCGAACGGTCGTCCGGCCGAGCGGCGTCCCGACCGGCGTCGAGAGCCCCGGCGCGAGCGCGCTCGCCAGCGTGACGATCAGGACGCCGAGGGCCGGCACGACCAGGAGGACGACGAACAGCTCGGCGACCAGCTCGAGGTAGCCGCTGGCGCGCTCGTGGCGGCGCTCCTGGCGGTGCGAGAGGAGACGCCCCTCCATTTTCAGGTAGCTCTCGAGGGAGTCACTGCCCTGGGCGGCGTGCTCGCGATACTTCAACAGGAACGGCGACAGCAGCTCCCGGGACGGGGTCTCCCGGGCCACCATCGAGAGGCCGTCGTTCAGGCTGCCCGAGAGTCGCGCCCGGTTCAGCGCCCGCTGGAAGGAGTCGGCGGTCGCCCCGTAGACGTCCTGGGCGGCGACCCGCGAGAGCATGTCGCGCTGGTCGTTCGAGCCGGAGGCCAGGACGCGCAGGTACCGAACGGCGCCCGGGAGGGTCCGTGCGATGTCGTCGCGTCGGGCTCTCGCCCGCCAGCGCAGGTGGGCGCTGCCGCCGCGGACGACCACCCGTTTCGTCAGCCAGCCGACGACGGCCCCGCCGAGAAGGGCGAGTTCGAGCCGACCAACGGGGACGGTCGGCAGCCGATTGACGATCGGCAGCCCGCGGGCGAGGAAGTCGAGCGGCCCGGCCACGACCCACGGCGGCAGGGCCACGGCCAGGGACGCCACTACCAGGGCGGTCAGCACGGCGCCGAGCCAGCCGAGCCCGTAGACCCGCGACAGGTAGACGTCGAAGCCGGTCTCGAGCCCGGCAGCGCGGTACCGCTGCCGATCGCGGTCGTGGCGCGCACTGTCCGCGTGGCGGGAAAAGAGGGCATAGAGGCCGCGATCGACGGCGGTCACGCGGGCGGTCGCGTTGGTCCCGACCGCGTCAGTCATCCGTCGCTCCCGGCTCGGCCGACGGGGCCCGGTCGGGCCCGCCGCCCTGTCCGTCCTCGCGGGATCGCCGATGGAGCCGCTCGACCGTGGCTGCCTCGTTCGTCTGGAGGTCGGCGAGCAGGTCGAACAGCGCCTCGAAGTCGTCGATCCCCTCCTCGATCAGGTACCGGACGTACCGGTACTTGGCGTGGAATTCGTCGCGGACGGCCTCGGTCGGGCGGTCGGTGGCAGCCGCGATCCGCTCGAACACGACGGTCGCGACCTCGCTCCGGTCGTCCCCGATGGCCGGGTCGCGATAGGCGAACTCGAAGTCACCGTCGTGGGTGCGCCAGGCGACGGTGTTCCAGTAGATCGCCGTCCCGCCCTTGTGGATGACGCCGCTTCGCTCCGCCCGGTCGAGGTCGCGAAACTCCCCCTCGTCGAGGAGTTCGACGACCTCGCCGACGTAACGTTCCCCGCCGACGTGCCGGGGGAACACGACGAGGTCGATCTCCCGCATGAGGTAGGGAGCGAGTCCCTGCTCGACGACCCGGTTGATCAGCGTCTCGACGTCGCCCGCGTGTGTCGTGCCGATCAACCCGTGGCCCGTGTTGAGGCTCTCGGCGAAGGTCTCGAAGCTCTCGGCCGTATTCACCTCGGCGATGACCTCGACGTCCGGGTTGAGGTAGTTGCACTCCGTCATCAGGTCGGCCATCGTGACGCGTTTGAACTGGCTCTCGTGGTCCCGCGTCGTGAGCGAGACGCCAGTCTCGTGGGGCAGTCGCACTTCGCGTGACCCCTCGTCGATGGAGATCGGCCGATCGGAGAAGGGGACGAAGGGCATGTGGGCGTTCATGAGCGTCGTCTTGCCGGCCCCCGTCGGCCCGGAGAACAGGATCACGCCGTGGTGTTCGTAACACAGCCACAGCAGCGCGACGAGTTCCGGGGAGATGCTCCCGCTCTCGACGAGGTCGACCGGCGTGAGGACGTCGGGTGCCTGCTTTCGGATCGAGATGTGTGGGCCGTCCTCGCTGATGGTCGGCAGGGCGACCGCACACCGGATCGTCTCCTCGACGCCGTCGGGTTGCAGGTTGACCTTCGCGCTGGGGTTCGTCGCGTTGAGTTCGACCCCGTCGCCGGCGGCGAGCTGGGTCACGACGTTGACGAAGGCCCGCTCGTCGTCGAAGGCGAGGTTGGTCGGCACCCGCTCGTCGTGGTCGGTCAACCCGCGGGGGATCACCTTGATCCGTTCGCCGACCCGGTTCGCCTCGACGTCCTCGAGCATCGGATCGCGGATCGGGACGGTCAGCGTCCCGTAGCCCACGTAATCCCGGAGGACGTAGTAGACGAGGTCGGCCAGGCGGTCCTCGGCGTAGCGCCGGTCGACCGGCGGGACGGCCAGGCCGTACTCCGCGAGCGCGGCCCGGAGTCGATGGCGGACGGCCCTGGCCCAGGCGCGCGTGTCGCGGCTGCTGAGCTGGCGATCGAGGAAGGACTCCGCGCGCTCGCGGACGAAGGCGGCCTCGTCCTCGATGACTCCCTCGACGCCGGTCTCCCAGAGTCGCTCCTTGCACTCGCTGATCAGCGCCTCGTCGCCGGGCAGCAGGTCGGGCTCGAGGACGGCGTACTTCGTCTCGAAGGGGTCGCTCCCGAGCAGGTTCTCCCGGTAGAGGACGACGGGAACCTCGAACTCGTGGAAGCGGACGGTGTGTCGATCGATCCGCTCGCTGGCGAACCGACCGAGGAAGTCCGGATCCGACGGGAGGTCGGTGACCGCCGGCGCGTAGTCCTCGGTGTGGACGACGACGCCGTCGCCCTCCGCGTCGGCGACGTCGATCCGCTCGTCGAGTGCGTAAGGAGTCAGGTCGCCGAGACAGGCCAGTCGGGCGAGGGCGTGATAGTCGACGCGCCGCCGGCCGGCGGGCGTGCAGTCCACCAGCCGGTCGATGGCCAGTTCGTGCTTCTCACTGAAGCCCGCGGCCATCGTCTCGACGGCCCCCTCGTGGGTTCGCGGGCGTTCGAGGTGTGCCTCGGCGAAGTGTGATTCGACGTCGTCGAGCTGTGCCCCGTCCCCTGCCGTCAGGACTGGCTCCCGGACGGCGTAGGCGAAGTCCGTCTCCCGGCGAGTGATGGTCACGACGACCCCGGGGTGGACCTCGTACTGCGCCTGCACGTCGGGCGCGTACCAGGCCTCCGGATCGTCCGGTGGCAGCGGCGGTGGCACCACACCCCCGACCTCCCCGGAGCCCCCCGGCTCGTCGGCCAACTCGAGCCGCGCGTTGGCCATGGACGGGGATGGCTGGGCCTTCGCTCTTAAAGGTTGAGATGTGTGGCAACGCCACACGCTCTCGTCCCGGCAGAGCCACCACCGGCGGATGATTCGTTCCTCCGATCGGTCTCGCTCGACGGAGACTGGATTGACCTGTCCTGACGCCCGCCCGGACGCATACCTCTGGAGGTTCACCAGGATCCGGGACCGGCGTCGGTCGACCGACCGGGGTGCCTATCTCGGCTCGACGGGATTGGGGACTCCCCTGGCTACGGCCGTTGGACGTCGGCGCTCAGGACCCTCCCGCCGTCGCCGTCTCGTTCCCTGTCGGCGCCTGCGTTGGCGTCATCGTCGCGGTCCCCGGCGTCGACGGCACGGGGGTCTCCGTCTGGTTCGGGGAAGGCGTTCCGGCTGGCGTTTCGGTCTCGTTGCCGATCGGCGTCGCCGTCTGGTTCTCGACGGGTGTTGGCGTGGGCGTCTCGACGGCTGGCTCCAGCACGTCGATGGAGGCGACCTGTCCGAAGTCCTGGGTCTGGACGCTGTGGACGTACGTTCCGGCGGCGATGCCGGACGTGTTGACCTCGAAGGTCACCGTGTCGGATTCGCCGGGGTTGAGCGCGAAGGCCGTCCGCTGGACGACGTCGCCCTGGAACCTGAACTCGACGAACTGGATCATCGGCGCGCTGGCCGGATTCGTCAGTTCCGCCGAGACGTTGATCGTCTCACCAGCGGTCGTCTCCGCGGGGGCATCGACGGTATCGACCTGGAAGGACGTCTCGTGAAGCTGGTCGGCCAGCTCCGTCTGTGTTGGTGATTGTGAAATCTGGGCATCGCCGGGGACGTCCGTGAAGTCGGCCCCTGCGCCCGTCACGAAGACGCCGAGGGCGAGCAGACCGACGATCACGGCTCCGAGTGTCTTTGATTGCATGTCGACCGCCGCCGGCCGTTGGCCGACGCACTTCTAAAACCCGCACTACCTTTCAGCGAATTAGAACGATCATATGGGAACCGATCGCTCGGTTTGCCATCCCTTCTCGTCGCCGTCACCGGGATTTTATTGTCCGAGCGAGGACAATCCTGGCGGCGGCTTACCTCGCCGGAATCCAGCGGTACGTTTCGATTATCCTCGGTAAGACGAGACAATCCTCGCCGGTGCACCCGACACCTTCGCGGGGCCGTGATCCACCAATCCCGCTCGTTCGACGTTCGGCGCGGAGATGAGGGCGGCACCCCGGCCGAAACGGCCGCCTAGACCAGGTGACGCTCACTCCCGACGCCGGCCGCTTCGGCGGCCTCGAGGACGTACTCGCCCGCGGCGGCGT
>Ga0207797_1002888_pt1 | contig 11764 bp, 8 predicted proteins | sample PRCRCaboRojoPR_6_FD_187275 | JGI IMG/M metagenome (GOLD analysis project Ga0207797, IMG submission 187275) | Marine sediment microbial community from Cabo Rojo, Puerto Rico - PR CR 10% Liquid 1 (SPAdes) | ecosystem: Environmental > Aquatic > Marine > Coastal > Sediment | place: Cabo Rojo, Puerto... | reverse complement strand
CTTTCAGGGCTAAGAAGTAGTTCGGTTCAGATTTTCCGGGAAGAGTGTTTCTGGACCAATATTGAGTTTGTTATAAAAAGAAGCATTAAAGGTCGATTTGAGATGAAATAAATGAGTCTGCTATATAAATCAAAATCCAATTTGTTTGGTGTTGTTTTGGGCAACGGCTGATCAATCAACCTGGTTGCAATTCCACTTTTTTACCTGCTACCGAAAGGTTTTCATTTACATGTTGTTCATCCCAGAGATTAGAATTTACAGCTGATATGTTTTGGTTCTGCAATGCCCACAAATATGCTTTTACAGGAGGTTTCATATCTCCCGGCACAATTCTTTGTACTTTTTGAATGCGCCAGTCGGGTATGGGTTGCAGCTGTTTGTGATGGGTAGCCACAGCCATGGCAGCTTTCATGGCGATGATGCCCATGCCGCTTTCTTTGGCCAGTTCAATCTCCCTTTCCATGTATCCGCTGTTGATAATGTTGTAAGCTACCATGGCAACGTGATAAAGACCGGTTTCCCTGGCTGCCCTTAAAACGCCGGCCGGGTCATTGTGGGTAGATACTCCCAGGAAACGAACTTTCCCGTCTTTTTTTAGCTTTTCAAAGGTTGTAAAAGTTTCTTCCATTTTTACTTCTTCAAAGGATCCGGCCCCGTGAGGACACATCAGGATATCAAAATAATCGGTTCCAACCCGCTTCAGGCTGCCTTCAACCGACTTCAGTATGTATTCCCTGAACTTCGGGCTTCCTTCCACTTTATGCGCATAATCAGCAGCCATGGCATTGCTCAGGTAGGTTCCTTCAAAGGAGCGTGGCTGTCCGGGCCAGTAGGTAATAAAATAACCGGGCTTGTCAACATTACGGGCGGCACGCATTTCTGCGGCTTTCTTTTGATAATGTTTCTGTTTGCTACTCGGCAGGCCGTCATAAATTTCCCGGTACAGGTTATTTCTTACCCTGGTATATCCGCTTACTTTGGTGGCCATGAATACCTTTTCACGTTTGGCACTGTTGTTAATGATCTTACCATAACTTTTCTCACATTCGCCACGACCATAAGCAGGAGCCATATCCAGGTAGTTCACTCCGCGTTCTATGGCAATTTCGGTGGGATGCAGGTTATCCTGTCTGACAGGATCGCCGCCATTGACCACTTCGGAGATCATCAGGCCGGTATTTCCCAGCTGGCGATAAGCCATACCTGGTTGCTTGTTGCGCCATTCTTGTTTAACATCCGGTTGCATGGCAGGAGCTGCTGTTTCTGTTGCTTTAACTTTTCCCACTAAAGGAAGGCCCAAACTTAAGGTGGCACCCAGGGAAATAAATTTTCTGCGATTGATATGGAAGTTGTCGTTCATGATTTCTGAAGTTTTGGTTTCTTAACACTATAAAGGTAAACAAAAAATTTGTGTTTATGTTTCCTGTTTTGATCATTAGAATATTGGATCATTGGAATTTGTTTAGAATTTAGGATTTACAGTTTATCTGGGTTCAATTTAATTAATTTAGTCCTCTTTAGTAGGCTCCGGGTCTTCTTCATTCTCCTCTTCCCCCGCTTCCCCCTTTCGGTACCTGAATACAACCCCGTAGGTACGCATGATGCGCCTCTGACTGGGGCGGTCGAAATGCCTCAGGTGGAAACGCAGCTCGGCCATCACCTCCTTGACCAGCTCATCGGCCCGGGGACGCAACTCTTCCAGTTCAGCCTGGATATCATCATATTCCCGGTCGGCAGAAGATACATCTCTCGTTTCCTGCCAGGCTTGCTCCAGGATTTCCTTCAGTTCCGCGGCCGAGGGATTGCTCATGGGCGGATACCCGGCTTTAACGGCCAGCTCATCTCCCTTGATCAGCTCGTCAGCCAGTCCAAACCATGTATGTTTACTGGTGGGATTGGGTGCATGTCCGTTCTGTGGCAAACCATAAAAGTTTAACACGGATGCCGGTTGCTTTAATCTTCTCACGCGCCTTTTCAATACATTACACGTATCCCGTACATAGATCTTTAAAGTACTTAAGGACTCCCTGCTTTCCCTGACTTCTTTCGAACGTTGGCTCAGGTAAGAACGGACCGGATTGAGCCGTTTCTCAAACAGAGGAATGAACGTATCGATGGAATGAACCAATGCTTCACTCATATAATGATTGCCGAGCTTGTGATCCTGTTTGGCTGTATGGGCGGCTTGTTTTAGGAATTCCAGACGTGCCTTGTCATTTCGGGGACGCATGTATTCAGGCATGATGATAAAGGTTTGTGATTGAATGACCCGGATAAAGATAGCAAAAATTGTTATGAAATGATTGCAGAGGTAAATTTTAAGCTTTCAGAATCCTGGAATAAAATTGGTGACCCTGACAAGTAAATCTACAAAGATTGAATGATAATTGCAGTATATGACAACATTATAAAAAAATTCTGATAAGAAATTGTTGTATATAATATCATTATTTCAATATTCTGATATAAGATTGCTGGATCCATCAATTTGATATCAGGATTCTTTTATAATTTTGTTATGTCCAACAATAAATTTTCAGAAATCTGAAAATCCATTGTTGGAATTTGAATATGATTTGTTGGATTCTTCGGTCATGTTTTGTACTCTTAAGGATCTCAATTCAGGGTATGTTATAACCCAATTATATCCACTAAACATTTTGTTTAACCGGAAATTTCTGTTTACATTGTCCCTCCGTTTAATATTCTACGGACGGTATGAACCCAGGAATCGACGAATTGCTTGATAACCCTTCGCTAAGGGTTGATCTGAAGGGAAAAAGGATCGCCTTTCTCGGGCACAATGCATCTGTCACCCGTGATGGCTGGTCTTCCCTTGATGCACTGATGCACTATGATGACCTTGAAATCACCGCTGCCTTCGGGCCCCAGCATGGAATTTACAGTGAAAAACAGGACAACATGATCGAATCCCGTGATTTTGTCCATCCCGTCTACCAGATCCCCGTTTTTAGCCTGTATGGGGAGGTCAGAAGACCAACACAACAGATGCTCGACACCTTTGATGTTGTCCTGGTCGATCTGCAGGGCATAGGATCACGGCCCTATACTTTCATGACCACCCTTTTCTACATGCTTGAAGCTTGTTCAGGAACGGGAAAAAGCGTTTGGGTGCTGGACCGTCCCAATCCTGCAGGCCGTCCGGTTGAGGGACCGATTCTGCAAAAGGGATTTGAGAGCTTTGTTGGCCCTGCTCACCTTATTATGCGCCATGGGATGACCATGGGAGAGCTTGCACTATGGTACAGGCATGAGAAGAAGCTCGATGTTGATCTGCAGGTTATCAAAATGAAGGACTACTTTCCGAAAGTTGCTCCTGGTTATGGCTGGCCGGCATTTGAGCTTTCGTGGGTTAATCCCAGCCCCAATGCTTCCAGCCTTAACATGGCACGTTGCTTCCCCGGTACAGTACTTTTTGAGGGGACAGCCCTTTCAGAGGGCAGGGGAACAACTGCACCCCTTGAAGTGGTCGGGGCTCCCGATATCGATTTCAGTCACCTCCTGCAAACAATGTATTCGCTTAAACCGGAATGGATGAAAGGATGTATATTGCGGCTGTGCCAGTTTGAACCCACCTTTGACAAGCACAGGGGTGAAATTTGTTCGGGCATTCAGATTCATACCGACAACCGGTATTACAGGCACCATGAATTCAAACCATACCGACTGGGTGCCCTTATGTTAAAGGCAATCCGGCTTATCCTCCCTGAGTATTCGCTGTGGAGAGAATTTGAGTTTGAATACGAAACAGACCGGCTGGCCATTGATCTGCTGAACGGGAGTGCCTATCTTAGGGAATGGGTAGAGGATCAATCCGCGTATATTTCCGATTTGGATGATCACCTGAATAAAGATGAGGTACAATGGAAAGAAATCCGGGAGCCTTTTCTTTTGTATTGATTAGATAAATAAAAAAAATATTAGAATTCTGATTTAAAAAGTTATTTCTGTCACCAACCCCGCCTGCTTGTATGCTAAAAGGCGGGCTTTGGAGCAGGAATGCAAAATTACACTAAAAATAAAATACTTATTCCTTCTTTTTTGTGGTTTTTGGTGGCATTTTATTTTTTTTACATTTTTAGACTGAACACAATGATCCCTTATAAACTGAAATGGTTATGAAAGCATTTACCCATAAGTTAAGAATCCCGGCCACTTTAAAAAGTCTGGCCCTCTTACTCCTATTCGGTTTTTTATTGTCTTCCGGTGTTGAATCAAAAGATTTTTACGTCTCCCCGCTGGGCGATGACGCCAACCCTGGCACCGAACAGCAACCTTTCAAGACCATCGAAAGGGCGCAAGAGGCAGGTAGGAAGGCTGTTGCAAATGGCATTGAATCCGACATCACCGTATGGATCAGGGAAGGCACCTACCGGATTGCTGAACCGCTCCGGTTCGGTCCCGGTGACTCCGGTTCTGACCAGTACAAAATTTCTTACAAAGCCATGCCCGGGGAAACACCGGTCATCTCGGGCGGTTTGCCGGTAAACAAATGGAGCCGTACCGATGACGGATTGTGGATGGCCAATATTCATCCAAACATCGGCAAGATCAGGGAATTTTACATTGCTGATAAAAGATGCACCCGGGCCAGGCACCCCAATGAGGGTTATCTGCGCGTGGCAAAGGTAGGCGAGGACCGCCGCACCAACTTCTATTTTGATGAGGGCGATTTTCCCCGTCCCGAGGAGGTGCAGACTGTGGAGCTGGTATTGTTGCACGACTGGTCGATCTCCAGGATCGGAGTGAAGCAGATCGACTGGCAGACCAACAACCTGAGGGCAGTCGATTCGATCGGGGCAAAAAGCCCTTCATTTTTCAACCTGGATCATTGGGAGGAACATCCCCGGTATTACCTGGCCAACTCTAAATCTTTCCTGGATGCGAATTATGAGTGGTATTTCGATAAGGCCAACAACCGGATATATCTCCAATTGCCCGATGGTACGAATCCCAACCACCTTAAGACTACCGTTCCCGTCTCCGAAGGGCTGATGCATTTTGAGGGTAAAGCTTCCGATCCCATCAAAAACCTGGCATTTGAAGGCATCACCTTTCAGTACAGCCGGTGGACCATACCTGAGATGGGCTATTGCGGCGTACAGGCCACCCATTATGATCCGCGGCCTAAAAGACAGGAAGGATGGACCGTAGTTCCGGCTGCCATAAAAGGAAGCTGGATGCAAAACTGCACCTTCAATAACTGTACTTTTAAGAACATGGGCACTTCCGGCTTGTGGATATCTACAGGCAGCAAGAATTGTACGATAGAAAATTCGCTTTTTACCGATATTGCCGGTAACGGGGTCATGATCGGTGAGGGCCGCGACAGGCAGATTGACGGAGAGGCATGGTGGAAAGCACGGCCGGAACAGGCTGCCGATGGCAATACCATCGAGAACTGCGTTATTGAAAAGTGCGGTCGTGAGTATTACGGGGCCGTTGCCATCTGGGGCGGACTGGTTTCAAACACTACCATCAGCAACAACGAAATTGCCTGGCATCCTTATACCGGCGTTTCCATAGGCTGGATGTGGAACCCTCAGGAAACACCCAGCGAGGCAAATATTATCAAAGGCAATCACATTCATCATGTGATGCAGATCCTCAGCGACGGAGGTGGCATCTACATGCTGGGTCTGCAGCCGAACAGCAGGCTGGTGAACAACCACATTCATGATGTTCCCCTTAATGCAGGCCGTGCCGAAAGCAACGGCATGTTCCTCGATCAGGGTGCTACCGATCTGCTGATCGCAAATAACCTGATCTACAACATCGCCAAATCACCTCTTCGGTTCCATCAGGCCACCACCAACCTGGTGAAGGACAACTACCTGTTCTGCACCGGCGAATCACCGCCAATCCGGTATAACAATACCGACCCTGACGATATCAGAAAGAAGAACAACCATGTGTTCAGGGAAGGAGAATCCGATTATCAGGAGGAGCTGGAAAGGATAAAATCGAAGTGGAAAAAGAAATAGTAGTGAGAAGGAACAAAGAACAAATGAGAAAAAGACAGGAAAAAAAGAGAATAGTAGCGCGTTTATTGTTTGCCAGGTACTTTACATACAAAATATTCGTTTTTCCTTATAGTGGTTGAGTTTACTTTAAATTTATTGTTATGAAGAGCATCAAATACATCATCTATAAAGAAGGGAACTATTATGTTTCTCAATGTTTAAATGTTGATGTGTCCAGTTTTGGAGAAACTATTGAAGAAGCGAAAGAAGGTTTAATGGAAGCCGTCAGTTTATATTTTGAAGGAGAGGGATCAGAAGATGATTTCCTTCCTATTGATGAGGCAATGTTAGGTGAAAATATGATCAATATCTGATGGGAAAATTACCTTCCTCTTCTGAAATTATAAAATATCTCGAAAAAAATGGTTTCCGGTATGTTTTACAAAGAGGGAGCCACAGGAAATACAAAAAGCAGGGGCAAATTGTTATCGTTCCACATCCTAAGAAAGAGATTCCTATAGGTACCTTTCGTTCCATCATGAGGCAATCCGGTTTAAGTTGGAAAGACTTCAAAAATAAGTAATCTCCAAAACCAGAAATAAGTAAATAGCTACAGGATCGACAATAGAGATGCAATGTATGCATCTAGGAGCAGTATTTAGAGACACGCCATAAATTTTTAGAACACGGATGACACAGATATAACAGATTTACACTGATTAATACAATCTGTGTAAATCCGTATAATCCGCGTCAACTTGTCCGGCCCAGACGGATCAGTGTTCCGTAATTTTAACCTTTGTGTGCCTTTGAGCCAAACTTGGTGTTTCTTTGTGGTTAGTAAAATATTGAACCACGATACACAAAGGAACTCAGGGAGGAACACAGAGATCCTTAATTATAGGTCTCTATACAAATGTTGCCAATTGGTTTAATCTTGTCAATATCAACAAAAAGTTATATTGAAAAAGGACTTAGTGATATAGATGAGGGAAGGGTTAGGGCTCATGAAGATGTAAAGAAAAAGTATGTGTTATAAGTGTGCCATCCCTGACGGGATTCCGGCAAAATCTTTCCCATCGGTTACCCGGGTTTACACCCGGGCCTACAAAGATATCAGGCCTACGGCCTTGAGTTTATTAGTGGTTTATTGTAATATTAATCATTATAAATTGTTTGTCACATCCAAGCATTTGTAAGCCTATAGTCTGGCAATATAAGAAATCCCGCTTTGCGGGATGATATCTTTGTAGCCCCGCATGGAGTGAAACGGAATGCGGGGTAAGATTACATGTGGCTAATGAAATGCCGTAGGCATGGTATATTCTTCGCTTAATTATTAATCGGGAAAATCAAACAAATAAGGAACATCATAATTTTTCTGAATTTCGGTCCTTCATGGAACATTACCAAATAAAACTACCCCGACTTCAAGACGAAGCCAGGGTAGTCCGTTATTTATGCCGAACCAATTACTTATACATTCCGTACAGCGGGCCGTAGTTTTTGCAGGCCCTGTAGTCCGATCCTTCGGGATCTTCGCCGAAGGCCTTCCAGCTATTGGGACGGAAGATCTTGTTTTCTTCCACATTATGCATGTTTACCGGAATCCTGAGTATGGAGGCCAGTGTAATCAGGTCGGCTCCGAAGTGGCCGTAACTGATGGCACCGTGGTTGGCTCCCCAGTTCTCCATCACGGAATACACATCCCTGAAGGCTCCTTTACCGGTTGTTCTCGGAACAAACCATGTGGTTGGCCATGTGGGATCGGTACGCTCGTTGAGCACGCTGTGGATCTTTTCAGGCAGATCGACGCTCCAGCCTTCTGCAATCTGAAGCACGGGGCCGATCCCCTTAACAATATTCACCCTTGCCATGGTCAGGGGCATTTCGCCTGCTGTTTTGAAGAGGGAGGAGAATCCACCGCCTCTGAAATAACCGCGGTTGGCCGGTGGCCATACGGTATTATCCAGGCATTTTTGTGCTTCCTCTTCTGTGATCTCCCAGAAAGGTTTCATCACCGGGTTGCCGTCTTTGTCTTTTTGCTGGGCAGTAGCATCCAGTGTGGTGGATCCTGAGTTGATCAGGTGGATGATGCCGTCTTTGGCAAGTCCGCTGAGGTTTTTGCCGGTAACGCGTTTTACCGCTTCGGGGCTCCAGAAGGTTCTCACATCGGAGAAGATCTGGGCCTGGTTGGTCAGCAGATGACCAAAGAGCATGGCCGTTGCATTGAGGCTGTCATTTTCCGTGGCCACGATATAGGGCTGACGTATGCCGTTCCAGTCGAAGGAAGAGTTGAGAATGGCCTCGGGGAAATCACCGTTGGGCATATGATCGGTCCACTGCCGCTGGCCCTGGAAGCCCATGGCAATGGCATTTCTGCCCATGGATTCTTCGCCGTAACCCATCTCCTTGAGCTTTTCATTGCCCTGCATCAGATCTCTGAAGATAAGGGTCATCTTGATCACGGTTTCCCATTCTTTGTCCTTGTCTTCCCTGCTGCCCTGCATGTCTTCAGGATTGGGGTCCTCGCCTTCTTTGCAGTTTTCCTTGGTCCAGGCCAGCGCTTTTTTAAATTCTTCGTGGTCGTAGATTCCCTCGTTGAGTCTTCGGTTGATCTCACTCATGTCGACGAACTCGGTACGCATGCCAAGATAATCCTGGAAGAATTCGGGATCTACCATCGAACCGACAATGCCCATGGAGGTGTATCCCAGCGACAGGTAAGATTTGCCGCGCATCCGGGCAACTGCCAGGCCGGCATTGACAAACCGCAGGATCTTCTCCTGAACATCTTCCGGGATGTTGGTATCACCGGCATCCTGAACATCTCTTCCGTAGATGCCAAAGGCGGGCAGTCCTTTTTGTGCATAGCCGGCCAGGGCTGCTGTGAGGTATACGCCCCCGGGCCGCTCGGTGCCGTTAAAGCCCCAAACGGCTTTCGGCCGCAACGGGTCCGCATCCATCACCTCTGCTCCATAGCACCAACTGGGAGTTACAGTAAGTGATACACCCACGTTCTCTTCCTTAAACTTTTCTTCACATTGGGCTGCCTCTGCAACGCCACCAATGGTGGTGTCGGAAATAACGCATTCTACCTCTTCTCCGTTTGGGAAACGGATGTTTTCTTTGATTAGATTTTCTGCAGCCTGGGCCAGGTCCATCGTCTGTTTTTCCAGAGATTCCCTTACGCCGCGTTCCCTGCCGTCAATAACCGGCCGGATTCCTACTTTGGGTAATTTACCTATTAGTCGTTTGCTCATAGTTTAAAGCTTTTATTGGTTCTGTTAATTATATTGATGATATGTTTGATGTTAATGATTGAATGATGAAATATTGTTAAATTGATACATTGTTACATTGTTGTTTGAGGCTGAGGCGAAGGCTAAGAAAGACCACCAGCCAGGTTCTTTTCTGAAGGCAAGCATTTCCGCTCCATTGCCGTGCCTTGTTGCCAAATATGTGGAACACTGATCCGTCTGGGCCGGACAAGTTGACACAGATCTAACAGATTTACTCTGATTAATACAATCTGTGTTTATCCGTTTAATCAGTGTCATCTGTGTTCTAAATATTTCTCACTACTCACTACTCACTACTCACTACTCACTACTCAAAACTCACTACTAATCCTATATGTATTCCCTGAACGTCTTCTCCAAATCCTCATAAATCTGAACGTTCTCAGAGGGTTCAACCACTTCCGGCCGATAATCCACCTGGTTGCGTGCTTCCTCCGCATCCTTATAGATGCCTGCCGCTACAAATCCAAATAGCGCAGCACCCAGCACAGTGGTTTCCTTCTGGTCGATCAGCTGGATGGGTTTGTTGGTGACATCGGCCCGGATCTGGTTCCAGAGTGTGTTTTTGGAGCCCCCACCCACACAGATGATCTTCGAGGCTTTGAAACCGCCGGCCTGCTCCAGGGCGTTCAGTCCTTTCCTAAGTTTAAATGACAGGGATTCCAGTCCTGCCCGGTAAATCTCTGCCCTGCCTGTGTGCAGACGCAGTCCGAATATACCGCTGGGATACCGGCCCTTTTCTGCCTGTACGAAATCAGGGTTGATGCGGATGCCGTTGCTGCCCGGAGCCACCTGTTCTGCCTCCCCGATGATCTTTTCATAGCTTTCCACATCATCATCACCTTTCCGGTAAAGCATTTTACGTATCCATTCCAGCGGACCGGAGCCGATCCAGTTCAGCCCGATGTTGTAAACGCCCGGAAGTGCATCCAGTTCAGTAGTGATACCCATGTCGAGCTGTTCCTTTTCTGCTGTAAAGTTGCTGCTACGGGTCATCAGTATCTCCCAGGTACCCGTGCTCAGAACGGGTTCTCCCAGGCCGGCTCCTGAACCATAAATGGCAAACTGGGTATCATGGCCTGCTACAAATACTGTTGTACCCTGCGGGATGCCGGTTTCTTCCGATGCCCTGGCTGTGACACCACCAACTGCTTCACCGGCTTCACGGATTTCCGGGAAGAGGGAAGGATCAATGCCGATGCTTGCCAGCACCTCCTCAGAAAGTTGCCTGTTGCGGGCATCCATCAGCATAGAGGTTCCGGCCATTGTGCAGTTGGTGACAAACTCACCGCTTAATCGGTTAAGCAGGATGGAGGAGAGAAAAAGAAAGCCGGAAGCCCGGTCGATCACCTCCGGCTTGTTTTCCTTAAGCCAGATGATTTTGTTGATGGTGTTCATGCCGTAGGGAAATACACCGCCTATGCTGTAAAGCTTCTCCCGTGAGATATAACGGTCAATGTTTTCCATGATGGGATGGGTGCGCTCGCATTGCCACGAGATGACCGGGTATACCAGCTCTCCATCGTCATCAACAAAGGTGCCGTCTACCCCGAAGGTAGTAACGGATATAGCTGCTATGCGTTCATGATCAATCTTATTGATCACTTCCCGGGAAGCTTTGGCCAGTTTCTGCCAGATGTCGTTGACATCCCAGATCAGACCTTCCTTATAGTAAGGATCTTCCTTGGTATCGTTCGGGTAAGACCGGGAAGCTTCTATCTTACCATATTGGTTGATGGCCATGGCCCGGACATTGGTTGCGCCGCAGTCGAAAATGATGACAAGATCTTTGTTTTTCATAGAGCAGAGTATTTTTTTGTATATTGGAAAGAAAGATAATTCACATTTATTATGTATTTCAAATAAGTTGGCAGTTGGCAATGGGCAGTTGGCAAAGTTTGCCAGATATTAATCTTTCTGCTCAGTTTTATAATTTTCAGTATCTTCATCAATAGTTTTTTTATATTATTTCCATCTTCATTAATATTTTTTTTTAAATCTTTTCTCACTATTATTTGAGAGCATTATGAAGAAATTAAATCATGTGAAAAATAAAATTTTAATAACTGTTATATCATTCTACTAGCCTTGGCTTATCTGACTTGCCAACTGCCCATTGCCCACTGCCAACTTTATCCCATTGAATGACAACCGGCTAACCAACGAATAGCATTCGAATTCTTCTGCCATCTGTAGCTTTCTAATTTGCCAACTGCTCATTGCCAACTGCCAACTCTATTCCACCAAATGACTAATGACTCTTATATTTCTCTACCAGCTTCAGCTTATCTGACTTGCCAACTGCCTTTTGCCCCTTGCCAACTTATTTTCTAATATTAACTCTTACTGTGAATTTTTGCAGTTCCAATAAATTTTTATGCCCCCTGTAGCTACATCCCTTGACAACTGCTTTTTGCCCACTGCCAACTTCTTACACTAACTTCTGACAAATTAACTCACTACTCAAAACTCACTATT
>Ga0207797_1002887_pt1 | contig 11766 bp, 10 predicted proteins | sample PRCRCaboRojoPR_6_FD_187275 | JGI IMG/M metagenome (GOLD analysis project Ga0207797, IMG submission 187275) | Marine sediment microbial community from Cabo Rojo, Puerto Rico - PR CR 10% Liquid 1 (SPAdes) | ecosystem: Environmental > Aquatic > Marine > Coastal > Sediment | place: Cabo Rojo, Puerto... | reverse complement strand
CTAAGCCTCCCCTCGGAAGATTCGGTCCACGTGTCGAGCTGCACGTCTTCCCCAAAGACGGGCAGCTCCCAAGGGCACAGAAGTCGGCATAGCAGCCACAAGGACCAGGTCGCCGTCGACAGACACCGTGTGCAAGAGTAACTTTCCACTGTCTGTGATTTGTTCAACGCACGCTCCTTCACACCCAAACAGGGACGCCGCGGATTGGCTGGCCTCGAGGCCCTGAGCCGCCAGGGCTGCCATCTCCTCGGCTTGCCATTCATCCGGCCCGCCTACATCGGCCACCACCTGGGCGCCTCGCGCCAGAACAACAGCGGTCGCGCCGAGCTCATCGGCGAGACGATTCATCTCATCGACGATCAGATCTTTGCTGGGAGCAGAAACATCCGCCGCGACTGTACGAACCGGCGCACCGTCCTGTGCCTCCTGTTCCCGCCCTCCGCGCACGGAAGCACCAACGGGTCCGACTTCCGGTTGAGCAGGTAAGGCTAGGGTCTCGGTCGCGGAAGGAACATCTCTCTCAGCACCCTCGGATTCCTGACCGGGACGTCTCGAGGGCGGCTCCGATTGGGAGACGATTACGCGCTCAGGACCGCCCTTCCCTGGAGCACTACCAGCACTGGGAACAGCAGCGGTGCCGCTGACCTCGCCCCGATGCTCCAAGGGCGTCCGCTGCGGGGCCGGTGCCGTGGAAATGGAGCTGGAAGTGGGCAAGCCACCGACGGGCTCGGGCTGCCCCTCGCTTCCGTCCGCGCCCGGATCCGATTCGATCGGCGACTCATCCACACCCGCATCCGGCCCGCTGGGCCCTCCACAAGCGGCCTGGAGGGCCTCCTCCACCTGACGAGGCAACTGATCGATGTCAATCGGCTTCGGGATGTAGCCGTCACAGCCAGCGTTCAGGGCGCGCTCCTTGTCGCCCTTCATCACGTTAGCCGTCATGGCGATGACGGGGACGCGCTCAAGATGGGGAAAGCCGGCGAAACGCTGTGCCAAATCGTAGCCGTCCATCTCGGGCAAGCTGATATCGAGCAGGATGAGATCCGGACGTGATTCCCGCGCGGCCCTCAGTCCCGACGGGCCGTCAACCGCCTCGGTCAGCCCATATCCGGAAGCCTCCAGTGTACGGCGGACGAGCAGCCTGTTCTCTGGATTGTCCTCGATATAGAGTATGCTGGTTTCCGGCATAACAGGTCTATCCTCTGTTTGCGCAGGATTCAGTCAGCATCCTTGTTGCCGCCGTGGCCGGATAACGGGGCCCGCGTTCCTCACCGGGCATCAAGCAAGCGCAACCCGGAGTAGGAAAAAGGGCATGGTGCAACAGCCTGAGACGATGGCGAAAAAGCTCAAGCCGGCCCGGGCCCCCACGGCCACTGCCCGGGTTCACGACGCTGGGTGTGCAGGGAGGCCGGGGAGCGACGACTAACAAGTCGGCGCCCTAATACTCCAGATCGGCAGCTCGTACGAGTGCCGATATCGCAGGCCTCCTGGGCGTCAGCCACGATCCCAGACCGCTCCGCCATTCAGCGCGCGTGAGATCTGCGTAGGGAACAGGTCGGGATTGAGCGGCTTTCCGATGAATCCATCGAAGCCGGATGCCTCCGCGCGGCGCATGTTATCGACAGAAGCATCTGCTGTGACAGCTATGATGAGGGTCTCCGAAAACCGCGGATGGGCCCGTAGGCGCTCCAGCAACGTATAGCCATCAGACCCAGGGAGGAAGATATCCATCAGAATGAGGTCGATCTCCGGAAGCGATTCAGCGAATTCGAGCACCTGCCAGCCAGACTCCTTCCAGACGCAGTCCTTGACGCCCAGATGCGCGAGCAACCTGGTCATCAGCACGTAGTTCTGGAAGTTGTCCTCGACGATGACGATGGTAGCCTCATCAGGCTGCATAGTGACGATATCCTTGTCTTCCGCGCTCACGTAGAGCTCTCTCTATCTGCGCGGGAAGTCGGTCAATGTCGATGGGCTTCGGGATGTAACCGTCACAACCGGCGGCCAGCGCCCGTTCACGGTCGCCCTTCATGACGTTAGATGTGACGGCAAGGACCGGGACCCGATCGAGGTGAGCCATGCCGCGAAAGCGTCCCGCAAGCTCGTAGCCGTGAACCTCGGGCAAGTTGATGTCGAGCAGAATCAGATCCGGATTGAGCTCCGTCGCCGCCCGCAGGCCGGCCGAACCATTGGTAGCCTCAAACACCCGGTAGCCCGAAGCCTCGAGAACACGGCGGACTAGCTGTCGGTTGCCTTTATTGTCCTCAATGTACAGTATGGAAGGATAGGACATCCGAGATCTCCGTCAGTTGCGAGTGCAGCCTGCTAAGAGACAACGTTCAGGCCTTGGACTACAGGTCTTGCACTACAGGTCTTGCACTATCATATCAGAGCGGAGGTCGGCCGACAATAGCTGGACGATTACGAATTCGTTACGGTGCCAGATGCCCGAATGGCACGACCCGCCCCTCGGATGCTTAGATCGGTGGATGACCAGGTTCTCGGATCTGAAAGGGTCCGTCCCTTCGGGTGAGCACCCAACACCGTGTCTATCCTCCTGGATCACTCCCAGGCCTGGCGGGCCACGTCTGGCTGGCGAGCAACAGGTGCCATAAGCTGGTGACAGCAACAAAAGTATAGCATAGGGTGGCATCCATTTCTATAGGAGCTCGGTACCACTGTTCAGCGCGCAGGGGGACACCCGCGCGTCAGAAGCGTTTCGTCAATCCGAAAAACGTGCTAGAATGGGCACCGTTCCGAAGCCGGGCGCGGGCCCCAGAGACGGACCACACAGCCCGAAAGTGGACGGACAAACCGTGTGTGAGGCCGCTGCTTGGGAGGGTAGCCTACCATCACATTGCCAGCCAAATGACCAGGAAGCCCTGGTTCCTTTACGCGCTTCTCTGCGCGGACGGCACGGTGTATACCGGCGTCACCACAGACCTGGAGCGTCGTCTGCGGGAGCACAACGCGGGTCGGGGAGCTCGCTACACGGCCGGGCGTCGACCTGTACGCCTCATCGGTGGATGGGCTTTTGAGGACCGCGGGACGGCCCAGAGCGCGGAGGCGCATTTCCGAACGCTGAAGCGGCGGGCGAAGCTGCAGCACGCCTCCAGGAGGCTGCCTGTCGCCGGGTCGACGTTCGTCCCCGATTCTGCCGTCGAGGTACCTATCGAGGCCCCTCGCTTCTGTCCCCGCTGCGGAGAGCTCTTGCGGATGGTCGAACAGCCAGGCGACGACCGGCGCCGGCGGGTCTGCACCGGGTGCGGAAAGGTGGATTATCGGAACCCGAAGCCCTGTGCAGGCGTGTTGATCGTCAGGCAAGGGCAGGTGCTGCTCATTCGGCGGTCGATGGAGCCGTATAAGGACTGGTGGGACATCCCAGGCGGGTTCCTCGAGATCGATGAACACCCGGCTGAAGCGGCAATCCGCGAAGCAGCGGAGGAGACGGGGCTGAAAGTCGCGTTGACGGATTTGCTCGGGTTCTACCTGGGGCGGTATGGCAGTAACGGGGCCACCAGGCGCACGCTCAACATCTACTTTGTCGGCCGCGTGGTGTGCGGGCAGGCGCGGGCGGGGGATGATGCGACGGATCTTGCCTGGTTCCGTTTGGACCAGCTGCCGGACAGGCTCGCGTTCAGACACACGCGCCAGGTCTTCGAGGACTGGCTCACCCTGAGAGCCGACGGAATGAGTCGGGGATACGGCGCCCAGGACCGAGCTTGGTTGGTCGGACGGGTGGCGCCGGAAGGGTAACCCGGGGTCGGCCGCACCGGAAGACACCGCGGGAGCTCCCGTACACCGGATGCTTCATCCACGGAGAAGATAGCACAAGGAGAGAACACCGATGCGAGTACTCTGGACCAGCCCGCACACGCGGCCAGACTGGCTGGATCGTCTTGGAGAGGAATCTCAGGGCGGACAGACGGTCGTGATGAACAAACTGCCCCACGCTCTCAGCCGAATCGACCCGGACCTGAAGATCGACATTTTCACTCGACTCCAGGACAGCGACCCGCGAGCGGGCCAGCCCCTCAAGCACCTCGATGATGATCCTCAGGTGCGTCTCGTAAGACTCCGATGCGGACCCACCGACCGCTACGTGCCCAAGGAATTCCTCTATGGGGAGCCCATCACCGAATTCGCATTGGGGATCCTAGACTTCGCGGAGCGAGAGGCACTGCGCTACGACGTGGTGCACGGTCACTATGCGGACGGATGGGAGACAGCGGCGATGTTGAAGGCTCGCTGGCCCCATCACCCGCCCGCGCTACTGACGACGCATTCATTGGGCAAGAGAAAACGCGCGGACGGCCTGACGCGCGGCGAGGGTACGGCCGCGGAGCTCGACAAACTTTACAACTTCCCCGTTCGGATAGCGTCCGAGGAGCGCTCCCTCGTCGTCGCGGACCGCATCCTTCCACTCTCTACCCCCGAGGCCGAGTTCCTTTTCGATCACTACAAGGCCGTTCCCCCGGGCGATCCGCGCGTGAGCGTGGTGCCTAACGGGATTGATCCCACCGCGTTTCCTCCAGCCGCGCCGGGGACGAGACAGCGGGTTCGCCGGGACCTGGGCATCGACGAAGAGGAGTTTGTGCTGCTTATTCCATCGCGGGTGGACCCACGTAAGGGGCAAGAGACGATGATTCAAGCGTTGGTCCGCGCTGGGGAGCGACTTGAGGGACAACCCTACCGCCTGCTGCTCCTCGCCTGGCCTGAACCACCGACCGACTACGCAACTCGTCTCAAAGGGCTCATAGCAGACAAGGGGCTTGAGCAACGCGTCCTGGCGCACCCCCCGGTGGCCCACGACGACATGCCAGAGTTCTTCGCTGCAGCAGACGCGGTGATCCTCCCATCGCAGGAGTACTTTTCGATTGTGATGCTCGAAGCCATGCTGCTGGCGTGCCCGCTGGTGGCAAGCGTCCACGGGGGCTCTCGGGACGTGATTGAGGACGGCGTTAACGGCTTGCTCGTCGACCACAACGACATCGACCAGCTTGCGCAGGCCGCCGTGCAGATGGTCACAATGGACGAATCGGCTCGCAGCGAGATGGGACGCCACGCCAGACAGACGATCCTGGATGCATACACCTGGGACAAGGTCGCTCGACGCCTCTTGTCACTCTACGCGGAGGTTTAGGTCCAGTCGCCGGGGTTTGACCAGCCGGCCTCTCTGTGCTACCATACCGTCGGTTGCACCGTGGACGTCCCTCAAGACGGCGTCCATGATCAAACGGTATGCTTGATCTGGGTATTGTCGTCGTCAGTTACTGCACCTGCGAATTGCTTCGCGACTGTCTCCATTCGGTCTACGCGAGCCGAGGCCCGCTCTCCTTCCAGGTCTGCGTAGTAGACAACGCGTCGTCCGATGGCAGTGCGGACATGGTCGCAGCAGAGTTTCCTCAGGCAACGTTGATTGCCAATGAGGAAAACGTCGGCTATCCGGCGGCGAACAACCAGGGCCTACGGGCCTTCGGCTTCCAGCAGGCGCCATCCTCTGATCGACGGACGGAAGCACCGCGGTTCGCTCTTCTTCTGAACTCCGACACCACGATTCCTCCGAACGCTCTGATGACGATGCTGGAATTCATGGAAGGTCACGACGAGGCGGGCGTTGTCGGGCCAAAGCTGGTCCGTCCCGATGGCTCACTCGACTTGGCTTGTCGGCGGTCCTTTCCCACACCGGAGGTATCCTTCTATAGGATGACGGGTCTCTCTCGCCTCTTTCCTCGCAGCCCTCGCTTTGGCCGCTACAACCTCACCTACCTCGATCCGGACGAACTTGCTGAGGTAGACTCGGTGGTGGGAGCCTTTATGTGGGTGCGCAAGGAGGCCATCGAGGACGTAGGTCTGATGGACGACACCTTCTTCATGTATGGAGAGGATCTGGACTGGGCCTATCGGATCAAGAACGCGGGTTGGAAGATCTACTACAATCCAGCCGTGACGGTGCTGCACGTCAAGAAAGCATCCACCCGTCTCAATCCTCGCGCCCAGGTTGAGTTCTACCGTGCGATGGAGACCTTCTACAGGAAGCATTTCGCAGAAGAGACGCCGTGGTGGGCTCACACGCTGATCCTTGGGACTGTACGCGCTCGATCGAAGCTGGAGGAGTTGCGGCTGGCCCTTACCGGGCGCGGCGAAGAGCGGGGAGCGGGAGCATGAGATCCCAGTCAAAGGTGCGGACAGTCTTCGCCGCTACTCTGGCCTTGACCGATCTGTCTATGGCTGGCGCGGCGTTTTACCTCGCGTACTGGGTGCGGCGCTGGGTCCCGTGGCCGGAGCAGGCTCAGAATATGGGGAACTTCGTGGACTACTCCGGGCTGTTCCTGACCCACGTCGTGTCTGTGATCGGGGTGTTTGGGTTTTCCCGATTGTACCACGTGACGCGCACGACGTCCCGCGTCGATGAGCTGTCGTCAGTCTTCCGTTCGACGTCCGTCGGAACGCTGATCGGGGTGGCTCTGTCGTCGCTGCTGTTCAAGAATACGTCCCTGGCGATGGACTACTCGCGGGGAGTGGTCCTCTACGGATGGATCCTGACCATCGTCTTCATCATGGTAGGGCGGCTTCTCCACGCTAACGTGCGCTCCCGACTTAGAGAGCGAGGATGGGGATGCGACCGAGTCTTGATCGTGGGCACCGGCGACGTAGGCCGCATGGTTCACCAGAAGATCCAGTCGAACCCAGGCTTGGGCTACGAGGTGACCGGGTTCGTGACGGCCAATGGTTCAGAGGGTGAGGCACCCCTTGGAGCGAAGATCCTGGGCAATGCGCAGCAGCTGGCACCGTTAATCGACGAGCACGAGGTCGACGAGGTGATTATCGCCCTGCCCGAGGCTACGCATCAGGACATTCTCATGCTGCTATCGGAGTGCGAACGCGGACAGGTAACGATCAAGGTCTTCCCGGACGTCTTCCAGATCATGGCGAGCCCGGTGGGCATCGGCGACCTGGGCGGGCTGCCGCTGGTCACGGTCCGAGATATCGCGCTCCGAGGTTGGCGGCGGGTGGCGAAGCGGCTGATGGACATCATCGGCGCCTCGGTGGGACTCGTCGTGCTGTCCCCACTTATGATGCTGGTAGCAGTGCTGATCAAGTTGGACTCCCGGGGGCCCGTCTTCTACGTGCAAGACAGGATGGGACTGGACGCGAAGCCCTTCAGCATGCTGAAGTTCCGGTCTATGCGGCAGAACGCCGAGGCTCACGGGCCGGGTTGGACCGTTGAGGACGACCCTCGAGTGACCCGAATAGGACGCCTTCTCCGCCGCATCAATGTGGATGAGTTGCCACAGTTAATCAATGTGCTGCTGGGACAGATGAGTTTGGTCGGGCCTCGGCCGGAGCGACCGATCTACGTGAATCAATTCCGCCGGTCAATCCCGCGGTATATGGACCGTCATTGGGAGAAGGCAGGACTGACCGGCTGGGCACAGGTCAACGGACTTCGCGGGGACACATCCATCGCTGAGCGCACGAAGTACGATCTGTGGTATATCGAGAACTGGTCTCTCCTCCTGGACGCGAAGATCCTGCTGCGCACGGTTTTCAACGTCTTTGAGTTGCCCAACGCCTACTGACATTCAACCGGCAACAGGCGTTTGCCCCTTGAGGCCTCGTTCTACCCCTCATGTGCCGATCCTCGCTACCGGTCCGGTCGCTCCCTCACGAGCTAGCGAGATACCTGTGACGTGACAGCGGTCTCTGGCGTTGCAGTTGGGGAACTCATCGGGTCAGGCCCGAAACGGAACTCCCGGGAGTCAGTGCCTTCGGCGACGCCGTCCGTCCTGATGATGACGGCGAGACTGTCCGCGCTTCGCCCGATCTGCTCGTTCCGTGCTACGCCCACCTGAGCATCAAGGTAATGCGGACGAGCCAGGCCAAGGCGCGGCTAGTGTAGAATCTGACTCAAGAACTCCTTGGTGCGCTCTTCCTCCGGGTTTTCGAAGAGGTCCTCAGGAGTCGTTACCTCCACGAGAGAGCCGTGATCCAAGAGAGCGACTCTGTCGGCGGCTGCCCGCACGAAGCCCATCTCGTGTGAGACCACCACCATCGTCATTCCTTCTTGGGCCAGATCGAGCATCACGTCCAGGACCCCTTTGATCATCTCGGGGTCGAGAGCGGAGGTCGGCTCATCGAAGAGCATGATCTTCGGTTCCATGGCCAACGCTCTGGCGATGGCGACACGCTGCTGCTGCCCACCCGAGAGCTGAGAGGGATAGGCGTCCCACTTGTCGCCGATGCCGACCTTGACGAGCTGCTCGTGTGCGATCTCCTTGGCCTGCTTCTCGCCCCGCTTTCGCACGACTTTCTGTGCCAGCGTGATATTCTCCAGAGCGGTGAGGTGAGGAAAGAGATTGAACAGCTGGAAGACCATGCCTATCTCCGCCCGCACCCGGTTGATGTTCTTCGTCTCAGTGATGGAGTGGCCGTCGACCACGATGCGGCCTGCGTCGACGGTCTCCAGCTTATTGATGCAGCGCAGTAGCGTGGACTTGCCGCCCCCTGAAGGTCCAATGATGACTACGACCTCTCCCGGGTAGACATCCAAACTGACATCGACGACGGCTTCGACGTGGCCGAACGACTTGTAGACGTTTTCGATGGTTATGATGGGGTCCCTATTCAATGGCAGCCTTCCTTTCGACGATCCGAACAGCAAACGACAGAATCAACGTCATCGTCAGATAGAGGAGTGCGACTGTGTTATAGCCCTCGAAAGCCCTGTAGGTTCGGGAGACGTAGAGCCTGCCCGTCTGTAGGAGATCATTGAGGGCAATCACAGAGATGAGGGACGAGTCCTTGAGCATGGAGATCAGGTTGTTGCCGAGCGGGGGTAGAATGCGACGCACCGCCTGGGGGAGGATGACGTACCGCATCGCCTGCATGTAGTTCATGCCCAGCGAGCGCGCGGCCTCCATCTGCCCATGCTCGATAGATTCGATCCCTCCACGGTAGACCTCGGCCATGTAGGCGCCGTAACTCAGTGCAATCCCCATGATGGCAGCCGGCACACCCTGAAGATCGATCTGCCCTCCCGTGGCCTCGCGGACGCGGGGTGTGACGACAAAACCCATGTAGAGGATGACGACTAGTAGAGGGACGCCGCGCATCACCTCAACGTAGAGCGTCGATGCCGCGTAGAAGATGGGATTGTCCGATACACGCATAAGACCAAAGATCAAACCCGCCACCAGGGCGATGAGATAGGATATGATCGTGACCTGAAGGGTGAGACTCACGCCGTCGATGATGAATGCCAAGGCATCCAGGTAAGCCTCGGACGTGAGGACCGACCATCCAACGAAGATGCCGACGATGGCGAGGATGATGGCCCACCAGGGAACGCTCTCCCAAGGGACGGTGAAGGGCAGGATACGCCCTCGTGTTGCCTCTCGTGCTTCCGCACTCATAAGTGCTCCTTTTGCCAGTCCTTGTTGATGAAAGGTCGAAAGGTCCGTCATTGTGAAAGCAGGGGGCGCCAGCCAGGCGGCGCCCCCCTCACGTGTTTACTCTACGCCGAAGTATTGGTCGTATATCTCGTTGTACTGACCGCTCTCCTCCACGGCCGCGAGGCCCTGATTGATCGCCTGCAGCAGATCTTGACGGTCGGGATGGACGGCGATGCCGTACTGCTCGTCGGTGTAACTCCCGGGCAGCACCTCCAGCTCCATCTCCGGGTTCGCCTGCAGAATGTCCACGGCCGTCGGCCCGTCGGCCACCGCGGCATCCACATCCCCGTTGGCTAGCGCCTGGAAGGCCAGCGTGTTCTCATCGTATCGAACGACCTCGGCCTCCGTCTCGTCCGTCAGCCAGATGTCCCCCGTCGTACCCAACTGTACGCCCACGCGCTTGCCCGCCAGATCCTCCGGCCCTTCGATCTCGGTCTCCTCCGCTTGCACCACGATCCGCTGACCCGCGTTGAAGTAGGGATCGCTGAAGTCGACCATCTCCTCGCGTTCCTCGGTGATCGTCGCCGCCGAGATCACAGCGTCAAACTCTCCCGATGCCAGCGCCACGAAGATGCCGTCCCAGCGGGTGTTCACGAACTCATACTCGAAACCCGCTTCCTGAGCAATCGCCTCCATCAGGTCGACGTCGAAACCGGTGATCACGCCTTCCTCGTCCACGTATTCGAAAGGCGGATACTCGGCGTTCGTGCCGATCACAACCTGGCCTAAGCCCTCTGCTTCTCCTTCGTCCTCGGCAGCCGGCTCGGTCGGCTCCTCCGTAGGGGCCTCGGTCGGCTCCTCCTCCGACACTTCCGTGGGCGCCTCGGTCGGCGCTTCAGCGGGTGCTTCGGTCGCCGGCGCGCCACATCCCGCTCCCAGGGCCGCAAACATTGCAAGAACAATCGCTGCTGTCAGTAGTCTCGTCCTCTTCCTCATCACATCCTCCTCCAGATAGTCCTAGCTAGTGCGCCATCACGGCGCCGCAATCGTGTCCGAACGTGTCTGCGTATCGCTGTCCAGTTCGCAAGACGTCCTCCCTTCCGGGAACCCACCAAGCTTCCATTGTCCGGGACAAGAACCGTTGATCCTTCGATCCCAGCCATGAAAAAAAGCCAGCCTCCGTCTGGAGGCTGGCTCTTGGCCGCATTGCACAAAGTAGCCGAAACTAACCTACCCAGACGGGGGTGGCTGGCATCGCGACTTTCGCTTGGCGCAAAGGGTCATTTCAAATGTCATCTCTTGTCCTCGCCAGTGACTATACCACGCCGACACGGATTGTCAAACAGCCGCAAAGGGCCTTATCTGCCAGCAATCCCGCCTTAGAGACGGTCGGTGGTTGAAAGGCCAACGGCTGGAATAGACTGGAATAGGACGAGGCGTACGTCCCGTAGGGAATCACCTCCAGGATAATCCGGCCACTGAACCCTACCGCACCCCAGGCGGCGATGACGCGCTACGACCGCTGCTCGTTGATCGGAATGACCAACTTGGTGACGGCACGGCTCGCCATACCCGTGGCAACGGCCTCGTACATTGGATCGAATTCCAGCTCGTCGCCCAGCAGAACGGGCGGGTCTGCTTCGGTGACGTCCACGACCAGATGGTCGGAGCTAGCACCGACGATGGTCAGGCCGCCGCGTTTCGGGCGAAGACCGCTGATGCGCATGTCTTGCTCGCCAAGGGCGAGGATGGCTCGCCGACGCAGCCCCTGGTCCTCCCACTCGTGCTTCCGTCCGAAGGCATCCGTGGCGATGGGACCTTCGGGCATGGAGGGCTTTGTCTTAACCTCGATGACCTCGGCCAGGACGCTGAACGCATCTTGATGGGGACAAGGCAGCGGGTTCTTGGTCACGCTATTGACCCCCAAGAGGACCCCCTCCCCCACACGGAGCTGATTGATGCGCACAGGCATCTCATCCCGAATGACAAAATCGAGGCTGTACGTGTTGCCTCCCGAGATGACCTGGAATTCTATGTCGAGGGCCTCCTCCATCGACTCCGCCAGGTCAATAAGGGCTTGTGTGTTCTCTACAGTGGGCAGAACGCCGCCGATGCACACGAGGTTGGTCCCAACGCCGATCAGGTCAATCGCGGGCAATTCCCGGATGGCTTTGGCGGCTGATAGGGCGTCTTCCGGCATAACGCCCTCGCGCCGGTCGCCCATCTCCACCATGAGGATGACCTGGTGGGTCAGGTCCCTTTCCAGCGCCGCCTCCGAGAGCGCGCGAACCGTCCGGAGCTCCGAGTTCAAACTGATCTGTGTGAGCTCAACCACATCTTGGACCTCGCTTAGGCTCGGAAGGCGCAACAG